>OGPH01000244.1_pt1 | contig 62634 bp, 44 predicted proteins | sample 1552891 | NCBI WGS metagenome assembly OGPH01 (sample SAMEA2580272, study PRJEB22360) | human gut metagenome | biome: human gut; feature: human-associated habitat; material: faeces | place: Denmark | collected 2008/2010 | reverse complement strand
CTTTTGTTTTCATACGATATGATTTTTAGTTCGACATTTCCAAGACAACCGACAGAGCTTTCCTGTTTCCGATACAAAAGTACAGGTATTATTTCACAGTAGCTTTGCTGTAAGGCTCAAATATGCGAAACAGATAAAATATTTTTTGTACTCTTGACCTTGTATGGCAGCAGTCGCCTTACTGTTATTATAGAAATAATATGCTCTTTTTCTTTATCTGTCATATACAGACAGATAAAGAGTTATTTGAAAGCATGAGGAATATGGTGGTTCTAAACAGTTTGCCTTTTTCTTATCCGTTGCCCGTTCTCATGTGAGTTTCATATAGGTTACTGATAGTCATATAAAATACTTCAGACGCAGACGCGGCAGACGCAGGTCCTTTTTTCTCACACACGTGCGTGTACCTATTATAGAGAAGAAAAATAAACGAGGCAGAGTGAGGAGAAGAGAAGCGCCGGAAAGAGAAAAGACGAAGGAAAAAAGATAAAAAGACCGGCGGCAAAACCGGAAGGGGATGATAAGACTTGGAAAAAAGGAAATTAAAAAAGTTTCTGAATAACATGGCTTGCATAAGTCTTGAAATTCGCATTAAATGGTAGTATGGCATACATCGTTTCAGGGGGAGGAGCCTTGGATGAAAGATGCCGGATTTATATCGCATTATAATGTACACGCACGTGTGTGAGAAAAAAGGACCTGCGTCTGCCGCGTCTGCGTCTGCGTTGGAAGTAGCTTCCGTCTTCTTGGGCATCTGCCGTTTTGTGTCTGTATTGTTCATGTTATGGGAACAGACGGGAGAGCTGAAAGATTTAAATCTTGCGGCGGTAAGATTATAGATCTTATACCTGAAAGATTATAAATCTTTCCCGGTAGCAACAGGTATGCCGTAAGTTCTTTTTTTAATAAATTATGGGAAACAAAAGATAAAAGCTGCGTTCTTTCAACCATTATGCCGATAAAATTGTTTAAATTTGCAGGAATACTTGTACAGACACTCAATGAAGAAAAAACAGCTTCGTTGGACATTGTGGACGATAGCATCTCCGTTCATTCTGTTCATCATTTTATGTATATTGATTTATTTGCCACCCATTCAGAACTTTCTGGTGGACAAAGCTGCTGTATATGCCTCGGAAGCTACCGGTATGAATATCTCCGTGGGACGTATCTCTTTGTCTTTTCCGTTGAATCTGGTGGTGACCGATGTAGATGCCGCTTCCCCGCATAAGGATACGTTGCTCAGTGTGCGCCGCCTGCAAGTGAATGTGCAGTTGCTGCCACTGCTGAAAAAGCAGGTGGAAGTGGATGGCATATCCCTGCAAGGAGCCACAGTGAATTCTAATGACTTGATACATGGCATGAGGTTGAACGGTACTTTGGGGGAATTGTTCATCTCCAGTCATGGAGTGGCGCTGGACCCCGAAACTGCCATCGTTAACAAAGTCTTGTTGAAAGATACGGATTTATCTCTCTGCCTGAATGACACCGCTGCGGCCGATACGGCTGCAAGTGACACCACCTATTGGAAAATAATATTACAGGATATTGATTTGCAGAATGTATCCTTTGCACTGGATATGCCTTTGGACAGCTTGTCATTGGCGGCTTCGCTGGATAATGCCACACTGCGCGACGGGCTGATAGACTTGCATAAATCGGCCTATTCGCTGCAAACTTTCCGGATAAAGAACGGGCGCGTGCGCTATGACAGCGGGAGGCCGAGTGCCACCGCATCTGCCGACAGCTTGTCCGCCGGACTGGATCCGTCCCATATTGCCTTGACGGATATCGGTGTGAAGCTGGACTCCCTGTACTACGAAGGCAGGAATATGAAAGCCATCATCAGTCAGTTTGTGCTGAAAGAGCGTTCGGGGGTGGAGATCGTTTCTACCGAAGGGCGGCTGGTATCCAATGACAAGGTGCTGCGTGTGCCTTCATTGAAACTGGAAACCCGGGATTCTTATCTGGAACTGAATGCTGCGATGGATTGGGATGCCTTGGATTTCAAGAAGGAAGGCTTGGTGTCCGCACGCCTGATGGCCGATATCGGAAAACCGGATGTGGTGAGATTCATGGGAAGCATGGATGAAAAGTTTATCCGGAAATATCCTTCCGAACCCCTGCGCATCCGTACAGGGATTGACGGGGATTTGAACAAACTGAAACTGACCACTCTTACCGCAGAACTTCCCGGTGCATTGGAACTGTTCGCCAAAGGTGAGCTGACTAGCCTGACGGACAGCTTGCTGCGTGGAGGAGATATCACGCTGCAAGCTGAAACCAAAGATTTGAAGTTTATCTCCACGTTGGCCGAAGGAATAGAAATTCCATACGGAACGCGCTTGGAGGGTAAATTTACGATGGCGGGCCCTAAAATGGGCACGGACCTGTTGCTGATGCAGCCTGAAGCGCACGCGGTGGCTGCGGCCGACACTATTCCTATAACAGTTTATAATGACAGCATCTCCGTGGCGGATGATTTCAAGATGGAACGGGCGGCCCGTCTGTTTGCCAAATACGACTTGTCGCGTGACAGGTATGAGGCAGACTTGGCTGTCAATCATTTTGACTTGCACCAGTTTATGCCAGCCGATTCTTTGTACACCCTGTCCACCCGTCTGAAAGTGGAGGGGGAAGGTTTTGACTTTTTCTCCCCCCGTACTTATTTCAATGCAAAGGGCGGTATAGACCGTTTCCATTATGGCAGTTATCATTTGACAGGAATCTCACTGGCTGCCGGACTGGAGAAATCGAAGGTACATGCTTCACTGGCAGTGAAAAACTGGACCATGGATATCAAGGCGCATCTGGATGGTATCTTAAAACCTCATGATGTTTCGGGCAACTTGAAAATGGATGTGGCTCATTTGGATTGGCAGGCGCTTCATCTGATGGATACCCGTTTTCAGACCTCCCAGCACTTGGGTGTCCGTTTCAGCAGTGATCTCAGAAAAAGGTATGCCGTAGAGGCCGAGATGACAAATGCCACGATTGTCACTGCCAAACGTACTTCCCATTCCAAGGACCTGTTTGTCGGATTCAGCACTTCCAGAGATTCTACTTCTGCTTATTTACGTGCAGGTGACCTTGATCTGAGCCTGGAAGGAGCAGGGCACATTGAATCTATTTCCGGCAGGGCGGAGATGCTGATGAAGAAATTGACGGAACAATGGAATAGTAAACATATTGAGCAGGAAGAACTTCGGGAATTCCTTCCGGGGCTTTGCCTGAGGATATCTTCAGGTCCCGATAATCCGATAGCCAATTACCTTTCTATGATGGGGTTGTCATACGGCCGTTTGTTTATGGATATGGATTCATCTCCGACAGAGGGATTGAACGGAGAGGCTTATTTATATGGATTGCGTACGGACAGTCTGGTGTTGGATACGATCTATCTGGACGTGCAACAAGACATGAATGGAATAAACCTGCTGAGTGGAGTGGTAAATGGGCCTAAACCGGGGCAGGAAGCGTTTGACGTGACTTTGGAAGGAAATATAGGAAATAATAATGCCCAGTTGTTGGTGCAGTATCTTAATGCCCGTAAGGAACAGGGGGTATATATGGGCGTGACGGCCGACTTGCGCCGTCACGGCATACGCATGAAGGTCTTTCCAGAACACCCCACGCTGGTATACCGTCCTTTTACCGTAAACAGGGATAATTATATTTATCTGGCGGATAACGGGCGGATTCATGCTAATCTGAATTTGCATGACGACCAAGGCTCCGGACTCAGTTTTTATACGAATCGTGAGGATACTATTGCTAAACAGGATATGACTTTTGAACTTTCACGCATTAATTTGAAAGAATTCCGGCGTATTCTCCCTTACATGCCTGATATAGAAGGGTGGATAGGGGCGGAAGCACACTATATAGACTCTGGTCCGTATATGATGGTGAGCAGTGATTTGCGCGTGGACGAATTCAAGTACGAAGGTAGTGCGCTGGGAAATTGGGAATTCAGCGGGGTGTATCTGCCGGGTGAGGAGAAAGATCATCATCTGGACGCTTACATACGCCGTGATGGCAAGGAAATAGCTCATTTGGGAGGTATCTATCTACCTGCTGCGGAAGGGACAGGAAGTCTGAGTGCGGATATGGCTTTTGAGCATTTCCCGCTGAATGTTGTCAATCCGTTTGTTCCCGACCGTATGGTGGAACTGAACGGGGATATTGACGGAACTTTATCCATGAAAGGGGATCCTGCCAAGCCCTTGCTGAATGGGGAACTGGCATTGGACTCTGTGACATTCTTCATGCCGGAGATGTCTGCCATGTTCCGTTTTGACAATGAACCGGTGCAGGTGGTGAACAGTAAGATGATGTTCAAGGATTTTGATATATTCACCAAAGGGAAGACCCCTTTTACGATTAATGGAGAGGTGGACTTCTCGGATTTGGAACGGACGGCGGTGAACCTTAAAATGCATGCCGAGAATTATGAGTTGCTGAATGCTCCCCGTACCAAGCGGGCTATGGTTTACGGCAAGATGTATGTGGACTTTAACGCAACGCTGCGCGGTCCTGTGGAGGAACTGGTGATGCGGGGGAACATGAACATATTGGGGAAAACCAATGTGACCTATGTCCTGAAAGACTCTCCCTTGACGGTGAACGACCGTTTGGGGGATATGGTGACTTTTGTCAATTTTAACGACACAACCTCGGTGGAAGAGTCCTCTGTCCAGCAAATCTCTTTGGGAGGGATGGATGTGGCCATGACCATGCATATAGACCAGGCGGTGCAGGCACGTGTGGATCTGGTGCCGGACGGCTCCAACTATATGTTGCTGGAAGGGGGCGGAGACTTGTCATTCCAGTACACTCCTCAGGGGGATATGTTGCTGACCGGGCGTTATTCCTTGATGAGCGGGGAGATGAAATACCAGATTCCGATTATTCCGCTGAAGACTTTTAATATTCAAAATGGCAGTTATGTGGAGTGGACGGGAAATATCATGAATCCGCAACTGAACATTACCGCGACTGAAAGGGTTCGTGCTTCGGTGGGCGAGGATGGAAAGACTTCGCGTATCGTCGGGTTTGATGTAGGGATCGCTTTGAGCCAGAGTCTGGAGAATCTGGGGCTGGCGTTTACCCTTTCGGCTCCCGAGGATGCGTCTGTGCAAGACCAGCTGAATGCCATGTCGGTGGAGGAACGGGGAAAACTGGCTGTCACCATGCTGGTGACCGGAATGTATATGGCTGAAGGAAACTCTACGGGAGGATTTAATGTGAATAATGCCTTGAACTCATTCTTGCAGAGCGAAATCTCGAATATTGCCGGAAAAGCACTTGATATCAATGTGGGCATGGAAACGGTGGATGATGCCGATAGCGGCGGGAAACGCACGGATTATAACTTCCAGTTCGCCAAACGTTTCTGGAATAACCGATTCCGTATAGTGGTAGGCGGTAAAGTGTCTACCGGAAGTACGGTACAGCAGGATGAAACCTTTATTGATAATGTATCCATAGAATACCGCCTGGACAACAGCGGTACCCGGTATGTCAAGCTCTTCCACGACAAGAATTATGAGAGTGTGCTGGAAGGTGAGATCATAGAGACCGGTGTGGGTATTGTGCTTCGCAAGAAGATGAGCCACCTGGGCGAACTGTTTATTTTCAAGTCTAAGAAGAAAAAATGATCGTTGGAGATATGGAGAGAAAACATAACATAAACCTGCTTCTATTATCGGTATTGTTGCTGGTGACAGCTGCCTGCTCTACTACTAGGAACTTGCCGGAAGACGAAACGCTATATGTCGGTGTGAAAAATATGGAGATTCTGAATGAGGACAAGACCCCTGCCGGTGTCCAGACTTTGGAAGAGGTGGAGGCTGCTTTGTCTTATCCTCCCAATAATGCCATTCTGGGAAGCAACTCCTTGCGTTTTCCCATTCCTTTCGGTTTGTGGATATACAATGATTTTGTGAAATACCAGGATAAAAAGGGGGTGGGGCATTGGATCTTCAACAAGCTGGGGGCTGCTCCGGTGTATTTGTCTACAGTGAACCCGGAAACCCGTGTGAAGGTGGCGACCAATCTGTTGCACGATTATGGCTTTTTCAATGGTGCTGTGACTTATTCTGTAGACTCGTTGAAGAATCCTCGGAAAGCCAAGTTAAGTTATAAGATTGATATGGCGAACCCTTATTATCTGGACTCTGTCATGTATCTGAAATATCCTCCTCGCGCCGATAGTCTGATCAGGGCTGCTTATGACCAGAGGGTATTGCATAAAGGAGATAATTTCAGTGTATTGAAACTGGAGGAGGAACGCCAGCGGCTGAGTACCCTTTTCCGTAACAATGGTTATTATTATTTCCGTCCTGAATTCATTACTTTCCGTGCGGATACCTTGCGCAAACCGGGAATGGTCAGTTTGCAGGTTGTCCCGAAAGCCGGAGTGCCTGCCGATGCGAAAAAACCTTATTATATAGGGAATACCTCTGTTTATCTCACCGGATATAAAGGGGAGGAACCTACTGATTCCATCGTCTTTCCGGGAATGACTTTACACTATAGCGGTAAGAAACCCGGTATCCGCCCCGGAGTATTGGCTAAGCGCTTCTTTTACCAGAAAGGGCAGCTTTATTCTCAGGCCCGCCAGAATTTTACGCAGGAAGCCTTGGCGCGTCTGGGCATTTTCAAATTTGCCGAGTTCCGCTATGCCCCGCAAGATACATTGCCGGGGTGTGATACGCTGAATGTGCGGATGAATGCTACATTCGATTTGCCGTATGACGGAGAACTGGAATTCAATGTGACTACCAAAAGTACGGATCAGACTGGTCCCGGAGCGATTTTCAGCCTCTCGCGGAAGAATTTCATGCGTACAGCCGCCACGCTTTCTTTCCAGTTGAAAGGGTCATACGAATGGCAGACCAATTCTACGGCGGATGGGAACAGTTCTAAATTGAATTCATACGAGCTGGGAACTTCTTTCTCATTGGAGTATCCTCGCCTGGTGTTGCCGTGGATGAGTAAAAAAATGATGCGCTCACGATTTCCGCAGCATACCTCGTTCAAGTTGTATGCCAGTCAGTTGAACCGTGCCCGTTTCTTTAAAATGCTTTCTTTCGGTGGAACGGTGTCATACGATTTCCAGCCTTCGCGGGTATGGAAACATACGGTGACTCCTTTCAGGCTGGCATTTAATACGTTGCAGCATACTACTACACGTTTTGATACGATAGTGGACAAGAACCGGAGTTTGAAAATCAGTTTGGGAAATCAGTTTATCCCGGCTATGAGTTATACGTTTACGTATGATAACGCCCCGTTGAAGAAACGCAATAATTTATGGTGGGAGACGTCCTTTACTTCGGCTGGTAATCTGACTTCGTTGGTGTATGCTGCTTTTGGGAAAGGATTCAAGGAAACAGATAAGAAGTTATTGAACAGTCCTTATGCGCAATTCCTGAAAATGACATCCGAAGTGCGTTGTTTGTTTAAAGTCGGAGAGAAACAGCATATAGCCACTCGTTTGATGGGGGGGATTTTGTATGCATACGGGAACCAGACTGTAGCGCCCTACAGCGAGCAGTTCTATATTGGGGGAGCCAACAGTATCCGTGCGTTTACAGTGCGCTCTATCGGCCCCGGTTCTTATCGTCCCGAAGATAAACAGTATGGTTATCTGGATGAGACCGGAGATGTGAAGCTGGAAGCGAATGTGGAATACCGTTTCCCTATCCTGGGTGATTTGTATGGGGCAGCTTTTCTGGACGCGGGAAATGTGTGGCTGCTGCGTGAGCAAAAGAATGAGGAAGGTGAGAATATACGCCCCGGCGGTTTGCTTACTCTTCGTAATTTTGCTAAAAGTGTAGCTTTGGGTACTGGGGTGGGGTTGCGTTATGACCTTACTTTCCTGGTGATCCGCCTGGATCTGGGTATTGCTCTTCATGATCCGTATGACACCGGCAAGAAAGGATATTATAATATTCCTAAGTTTAAGGATGGACTGGGATTGCACTTTGCTATCGGCTATCCTTTCTAGAAATAGGGCTTGATTTGCGTCAAAAGGAGGGAAATGATTGATTTATGCTCGAATTTGAATGGAATGTAGCTTTTTTCCTCCGTATTATTTTGTAGCTTTGTACCATCAAATATTCAATTTTAAATAAATAAACTATGAAACCAACTTTATTTTTATTGGCGGCTGGTATGGGCAGCCGTTACGGAGGATTGAAGCAATTGGATGGTCTGGGTCCTAACGGCGAAACTATTATGGATTATTCTATTTATGACGCTATCAACGCCGGTTTTGGAAAACTGGTCTTTGTTATCCGTAAAGATTTTGAACAAGATTTTCGTGAAAAGATTATTTCTAAATATGAAGGTCATATTCCTTGCGAACTGGTATTCCAGGCTTTAGACAATCTGCCGGAGGGTTTTACTTGTCCTGCGGAGCGTACAAAACCTTGGGGAACTAACCATGCTGTCATGATGGGAGCTGATGTGATACAGGAACCGTTTGCAGTGATCAATTGCGATGACTTCTATGGCCGTGACTCATTCCAGGTAATGGGCAAGTTCCTTTCTGTATTGCCCGAAGGTGCTAAAAACACTTACGCTATGGTGGGCTTCCGCGTAGGAAATACATTGAGCGAGAGTGGAACGGTATCCCGCGGCATCTGCGGAACCAATGCGGATCATTTGTTGACTTCCGTGGTAGAACGTACCAAGATTCAGCGCATAGACGGAGAAGTGAAGTATATTGACGACAATGGCGAATGGACAGCTACCCCTGACACAACTCCGGTGAGCATGAACTTCTGGGGCTTTACTCCTGATTACTTTGCTTACAGCAAGGAATTCTTTAAAGCATTCTTGAGTGATCCTAAAAATATGGAAAACTTGAAGAGTGAATTCTTTATTCCGCTGATGGTGGACAAGCTGATTAATGACGGTACTGCTACCGTTGAGGTATTGGATACTACCAGCAAATGGTTTGGAGTAACTTATCCTGAAGACCGTCAGAGTGTGGTTGATAAGATCCAGGCATTGGTGGATGCCGGTGAATATCCTGCGAAATTATTTTAAGATGAGAGGTAGTGTGGTCACACTTATATAATTTACTTTCGGGGGCTGTCCGTTTTTTTTCGGACAGCCCCCGTTGGATTACTATTTCTTATCTTCTGTTTTTATTATTGCATCTTGTATTCGCTGGGAGATAACCCGGTATGGTGCTTAAAGTATTTGCCAAAAAAGGAAGGGTTCGGGAAATTCATAAAATAGGCTACTTCCTGAATAGACATGACGGAATATTTCAATAGAGCTTTAGCTTCCAGTATTACATATTCGTCAATCCATTCTCCGGCGGTTTTTCCGCTTACTTTCTTTACTACGGTGGAGAAATGTTTGGGACTCAGGAATAATTGCTCCGCGTAAAAGTCTACGCGTCTTTCTTTGCGGTGATGTTCAGTCAGCAGATTAATGAATTGATTAAATAATACTTCTTCTCTTTTCAGTGATTTCGGATTTTCAGAAAGGAATTCCGGCTGTCTTCTATGAAGAATAGAACCTATCTTGTATAAATAGGCTCCCATCAGCCTACGTACGATTTCTGTTTTGAAGTTATCGTTCCGGCTTACTGTTTCTTCTATGAGTTGATAGAAGGATTTCAGTTCCTGCACTTCTTTTTCTGTCAAATGGAATTTGGGATTCTCTTTCAATGAGATGAAAAATGGCATGAAACTGTTCAGGTTGATATACATCTCTTTTAAGAAATCAGATGATATTAAAAACATTTGTGACAAATGAATGCCCGGTGATAACATGGACTGTAGAATATCGCCGGGAGCGCAAATAATCAGATCGTTTTTCTCAATGTCGTATTCCCGTAAATTGATATTGACTTTGGCAGAGCCTTTTTCACGGATAGAGATAATGATTCCATCCAGCCGTAATGGGTATTTAAAGATGGGGTTCATATTCTCGGGGATGTAATGTTCGCTTCTATCCATTACAAAATCATTGTTAATCCCTTTTAAACAGGGATTCATCTGTCGGATACGGGCTATGGATATATTTCCTATTTCATGTTCCATATTTCTTAATTTTGTCCCAAATGTATAAATCAAAAGTCAATAATCCATTCTTTTTTTCTCATAATATTATTTTTTAAATGAAATTGACGGATGTGAATACAGAAGAGCTTGATGGCAGAAAATCTTAATTCTATTTAAAAGGGTGAGGTTGGCAAACTGTTTGTACATAATAACATGTATATTTAACAACAAAATTATAAAGAACAAAACTATGTCAATGTATTGGATCTTATTTATTGGAATCGCGGTAATCAGCTATATTGTGCAAGCTAGTTTGCAGAGCAAGTTTAAGAAATACTCGAAGATGCCTTTGGCTAGTGGTATGACAGGAAAGGATGTAGCTGAAAAAATGTTACATGATAATGGTATTTATGATGTGCGTGTAACCAGTACTCCGGGTATGCTGACCGATCATTATAATCCGGCAAACAAAACGGTGAACCTTAGTGAAGGGGTATATGGAAGTAACAGTGTAGCTGCTGCGGCAGTTGCTGCCCATGAATGCGGACACGCCGTGCAACATGCGCGTGCATACGCTCCGTTAAAGATGCGCTCGGCTTTGGTACCTGTGGTGCAGTTCTCATCTTCTATTATGACTTGGGTGTTACTGGCAGGTATTTTGATGGTGAATACTTTCCCGCAGTTATTATTGGCAGGAATTTGTCTTTTTGCCATGACTACTCTTTTCAGCTTTATTACGTTGCCTGTTGAGATCAATGCCAGCCAGCGTGCGTTGGTATGGTTGAGCAAGGCCGGAATTACCAATTCATATAACCATCATGCGGCAGAGGATGCGTTGCGTTCGGCTGCTTATACCTATGTGGTTGCGGCACTTAGTTCGTTGGCTACACTGATTTACTATATAATGATTTATATGGGACGTCGCGACTAAGACCTTATAAGGGAAATATATTTTTATTATAGAGGGCTGCCTGGGGGTAGCCCTTTCTGGTTATATTTTGATTTGTTTCGAAATAATTTTTGTTTTAATCTCTTTTTCTTTTCGTTTTAATTTGTATTTTTGTCCCGTCAGCAAAATGAGATAATACCTATGAAAAAACAATTACTGATCTTTTTAACAATTTGTTGTTTCCCGTTTATGCTAAATGCACAAATGCCGGAACGTACTCCCGAGAATATTGGAAAATACAAAGAATTGTGCCGTGCTCATATTTATAAAGATATGAAAGGCATGTATCGTGAAGCCGGAGGAGCTTTAGTCTTTCCGTTCCTTGCTCCGGGAAGTAATCAATACTTGGATATGCTATGGGATTGGGATTCTTGGTTGAGCAACATCGCTCTGCGTCAAATCTTATTAGAGAACGGTACGGAAAAGGATAAGCAGGAGGCCCTGAAGTATGAACAGGGATGCATCCTTAATTCCTTGCACTATGGAGGTATGGACGGTTGGATTCCTATCTGGATAGAACGGAATGCCCCTAGCCGCGAAGAAATGTTGAAAACACGGAACCCTTGGAAAAGCAATATGCACAAACCTACATTGGCACAACATGCCGCCTTTATTGTCCGCAATATGAACGGGGATGCGGAGTGGTTGCGCGATGATTTTTATACGTTGCAGGCATTTGTCTGTAAATATTTGAATTTTCATCGTCACAAGGCGACCGGGTTATTCTATTGGGAAACTGATGAGGCTATCGGAGTTGATAATGATCCCAGTACTTTTTATCGTCCTCAAGGCAGTTCGGGATCCATCTTTTTGAACGCGTTGATGTATCGCGAATTACAGGCTATGGCATACTTGGCCGGCTGTCTGAATTTGGATGATATAGCAGTTTCCTTTGAGAAAGAAGCGGCGGTATTGAAAGGAAAGGTACAAGAACATTGTTGGGACCCGCGTGACCGTTTTTATTATAGTGTGGATTTGAATCTGCTTCCGGTGGAGAAACCGGATATAAAGGGGCTGTACCCGGGACAATTGTTTCTGCACGTAGGGCAGCCGCGTGATTATGATTGTTTGATTCAGCGTCTTAGTGTGTGGAGCGGATTTATGGCGATGTGGGCTGAAATAGCCACTCCGGAGCAAGCAAAGGAAATAGTGCGGATTCATTTTCATGATACTTGCTCCTTTAACGCTCCGGCGGGAATCCGTACTTTGTCTCCTTTGGAAAAAATGTATAATGTACGTGCCAGTGGGAATCCGTCTTCCTGGCAAGGTCCGGTTTGGATTAATGTGAATTATCTGGTCTTTCGTGGATTGGTGAAATATGGATTTACGGAAGAGGCCCGGGAATTGGCGGAAAAGACCATTTTGCTTTTGGGACGTGACTATGAACGTTTCGGGGCATTACATGAATATTATCTGCCTGATAATGGTGAGCCGGTATTGAATAAAGGTTTTCAGAACTGGAATTTACTGGTGTTGAATATGGCTGCATGGTTGGATGGGAAACCGTTCGTTACTGAATTCTAGGTATGAAGCTGCCTCTTGACATAGAGCGGGAATTAATTCGGAAACTTATAAATGGAGACAAGATTGCTTTCAGCCATCTTTTCTCTTTTTATAAGTCCCAGGTCCTTTATTATTGTGTCCATTTTGTCAAGGATAAAGAGATAGCTGAGGATATAACACAAGATATTTTTTTGACCGTTTGGGAAAAGAAGGAAGATATTCGGATTGAGCAGTCTTTTTCCGCTTTTCTTTATACTATAGCAAGAAATCGTATTTACGATATATTTCGTTCTCTGTCTGCCCGATCTGTGCTATACGAAAAACTGATGGAACAGGCCATTGATTATGTAGATGATGTAGAGAAGAGTCTGGAAGAAAAGAATATTCAGGAATTGATTGCACAGGCTTTGGAACAGCTGAGTCCGCGCCAACGGGAGATTTTCGAATTGAGCCGGAATAGAGGACTGTCTCATAAAGAAATAGCTGAACAACTTGGCTTGTCTGTTTATACCGTGCAAGATCATATAAAAAATGCATTAGAGAAAATTCGTGCTTATCTGATCCCTTTCATAAGTGCCTGTCCAATACTTGTAAGCCTAATCATATTAAAATACGTTAAACCATAAGATTCCTATCCCCACCTTTTGCTTTTGATTCGTATCCTTTATAGAGAAACGAAAGAAATGCATAATGAAAGAAAAACAAAAGATACATTATTCGGTTTGGAAAAGATTTGTTGACGGTATTTATACCTGTAAGGATATTGAGGAACTGTTGGCAGACAAAAAGACAGACCGGTCAAAAGACTTTGATGAAGCTTCTGCTTGTTTATGGAAAACTGGTGAGGAAGAGTCTTCATCCTCATGGGAGGAATGGATTTCCAATGAGCGTCAGGCACTTCAAATTATCAGCAATTACGAGGACAGGCGTCGGAGTCACTCTATCTATTTAGTAAAAAAATGGGGGGGCATTGCTGCGGCTGTATTGCTTTGCATCGTTTTGAGCGTAGTTTATTTTGCTAATCCGGCAGACATGAAGGTTGCTCAATATGAAATACACGTACCTTATGGTAAAAGACAAAAAGTGGTGCTCCCTGACGGGACAAAAGTGATCTTGAATGCAGGCTCTTATATGAAATATCCGAGGCAGTTTGGAAAAGAAGACCGTTACGTTCATTTCAAGGGAGAGGCTTATTTTGATGTAGCTAAAAATAAAGACTGTCCTTTCATTATTCAAAGTCAGGATTATAAAATACGTGTTTTGGGTACTACTTTTAATCTGAATAATTATGAAGATAGTGAGGAACTGCAACTGACTCTATGCACAGGAAAGGTGCTGATGAATTTCGGCGAAGAACAATTGAAACTGACTCCCGGCGAGCAATTGGTATTGGATAAAACCAATATGCATCTGGAACGTGAGCATGTGAATACTCAAAATTATATGTTGTGGATGCAGAACAAGTTATACTTTAACCGTACTCCGATACAAGAAGTGACGAGGAGGTTGGAACGGGTGTATAACTACACTATACAATTGGACTCAAGTTTTGTCTTTAATAATTTTCTTTCAGGTACGCATGATAATAGGAGTTTGGAGGCGGTTTTGGAGTCCATTCGCTTGGCTACGGGAATTAAATACAGGAAAGAAAACAATTCGTATATTCTATATAAATAATACCTTAATAATTAAATAATCAAGATCTATGAAACAACATGCGAAGAGGGCTTCGTGGGCCCGAGTATTGCTTGTACCGACCTTGTTGCTAGGTTCGGCATCCATGGCTGCTTTCCCTGTGCATGCAGCACAAGTTGAATTGAATCAGACTGTTACATTGCAGATGCGTAAAGTAAAATTGGCTGATGTGTTCAAGAAACTGAGTAACCTTTCCGGTTATGAGTTTTTCTATGATGAGAGTGTTGTCCAAAAGTATAATACGATTGATATTGATTTGGACAATGTAAGTTTCGACCAGGCTTTAGAGCAAATCAGGAAACAAACTAGTCTGCAATTGAGCAAGGTGAATAATACCATTGTGGTGAGTCTTGCCAAACAAGTACTGGCATCTTCCGGTAAAGTACAGGCTTCCAGGCATAGAGTCACCGGTAGAGTAACCGATGCTAATAATGAACCGCTGATTGGGGTAAGTATAGTTATTCAAGGAAATAGCGGAGGAACTATAACGGATATTGACGGACGTTATACTTTGGAAGAAGTGGATGCCGATGCCACTTTGGTCTTCTCTTACATCGGTTATGTTCCACAGAAAATAGTTGTCGGAAATCAGCAGACATTGAATGTACAAATGAAAGAAGACAACCAGACTTTGGAAGAAGTCGTAGTAATAGGTTATGGTGTGCAAAAGAAAAGGGATATGACCGGTTCCATTGCTTCTATTAAAAGTAAGGATATCACAGCTATTCCTACTACCAATGCCTTGGAGGCATTACAAGGAAAAGTAGCCGGACTTGATCTTACAAACTCTTCGGGGCAAGCAGGAAGCACACCTAATTTTACGATCCGTGGAGAGCGTTCATTGACGGCTAGTAATGCTCCGTTGATTCTTGTGGATGGTATTGATTATGGTACCTCGCTAGATATAAATCCCACTGATATAGAATCTATTGAAGTGTTAAAAGATGCCTCTTCTACAGCTATTTATGGAACACGGGGTGCGAATGGTATTATTATGATTACGACTAAAAAGGGAAAAGAAGGAAAGTCAAAAGTATCCTTTAATGCTTTTGTTTCTTCTACCATGATAACTGATTATCCTGATATCATGGATGCTGAAGAATATGCCCAATACAAAAGAGAGGCCTATCGGGACAGAACAACAGGAAAATACGCAGAGGATGCTGCTGTATTTGCTCCTGAAGAACTGACTTATCTGGAAAAAGGATATGATACGAACTATCGTGACATGTTGATGCACAACGGATTTAACCAAAATTATGAGGTGTCTGTATCCGGGGGCAATACGAAAACCAAACATAATATATCTTTGGGTTACAGAAGCGAAGAGGGACTCTTTAAGGATGATAATTATAAACGGTATAATGCCCGTGTAGCACTGGACCATCAATTGTTTGACAATGTGCAGGTAGGGACAAACATTATCTATGCCTATGTAGATAAGAATAATCGTTATAGTCCGCTGAATATGGCTAATAAAATTGTTCCTATCTCGAAACCTTATGATGAGGAGGGGAATTTAGTGATGTATCCGTCTCCCGGTTATAATACTCAGATGAATCCGTTGATTGACGATCAGGAGGGTATGCGTGTGGATAATACCATCCAGGAGCGTTTCTTCGGCAGCTTGTACCTGAACTGGAATATCACCAAGGATATTTTATTTCGTACAACGCTGGGATTGAACTCAGTGAATGTGCGTAGAGGCTTTTTCTGTGATAAGAACTCGTTGCAGGGAAGTGGCAAGGATTCACAATCCTATAAAGAGCACACCATGACACGTAATCTGACATGGGAGAATGTGCTGACTTATTCAAAGGACTTCTCTGATATCCATAGTTTGCAGGCAATGGTTGGAACCAGTACGATTCTCAACTCTAAAGAATATACCTATGCAGGTGGAAAGGGACAAGTATATGCTGATAACTGGTTCCATAATTTGTATTCCAATGAAAAAGAAATCACTATAAAGAGTTCACTGGTTGATCAAAATCTGGCTTCCTTCTTTGGGCGTGTTAATTATAAATTGATGGATCGCTATATGCTGACTGCTTCTTTGCGTGCCGATGGTTCTTCTGTTTTTGCACCAGGTAAGAAATGGGGCTACTTTCCGTCTGTAGCACTGGCCTGGCGTATCAATGAAGAGAATTTCCTGAAAAATGTGGATGCTATTTCAAATTTAAAACTCCGGTTGAGTTGGGGACAATCTGGCCAATGTGCTATTGATCCTTATCAAACCGTTGGTTTGCTGGGTAACTCCACTTATTCGTTCAATAATGAGGGAGCTTATGGATTCTATCCTAAAACGATGTCAAACAAGGAACTGACTTGGGAAACTACCACGCAGTATAACCTTGGTCTGGATTTCGGATTTTTTAATAATCGTATTTCAGGTAGTATTGATATTTACAAGGCAGAAACCCGGGATATTTTAATGAATCGTGTAATTCCATCTATTAACGGTTATGCTTCGGTTATGGAAAATATCGGTAAGACTGAAAGTACTGGTGTTGATTTGACACTGAGCACGGTTAATATTCAAAACAAGAACTTCTCCTGGTTCTCAGATTTCTCATTGTCACACAATAGGGAAAAAATAAAAGAACTTGCTTCGGGACAATTAAAGGATGAGGCGAATGCTTGGTTTGTAGGAGAACCTTTCAAAGTGTTTTATGATTATAAGAAAGAAGGTATCTGGCAATTGGGTGAAGAGGCTGCCGCTGCTGCCAATGGACAGGAACCGGGTGATATAAAGGTACAGGATGTGGATGGTAATGGTGTCATAACGACAGATGATCGTATCATTTACAGTCAGCGTCCGGATGTAACTTTTGGTTTCAATAATACTTTTAATTATAAGGGGTTTGATTTGTCTGTATTCTTGTATGCTCGTTTGGGTCAGTGGATTGCGTATGATTATAATACTACGTATCGTATCAATGCGTTGGAAAATGGTGGAAATGTAGATTACTGGACTCCCGAGAACCCTACCAATGCTTTTCCGCGTCCTAATAAAAGTAAGAGTTATACACAGGTTACTTACTATTCAACGTTGAAGTATGAAGATGGTTCTTTCTTTAAAATACGCGATATTACGTTGGGATATACTTTCAAACCGGAACTTTTGAAACATCTCAATCTATCCAGACTCCGTGTATATGCTACAGCAAAGAATTTCTTTACTTTCAGCAAGATTGATAATTATGATCCCGAACAGGGAGGAAGTATTTCTTTCCCTATGACAAAACAACTTGTATTTGGTCTGAATGTAGAATTTTAACTGGTAAAGAATGAAAATTATGAAACGAATTACATTATTATATGCATTGGCAGCTACTCTTATGGTTTGCTCGGGCTGCTCTGATTTTTTGGAAGAACACAATCGTAGTGCGGTTACTACCGAAGGTGGTTATTATGATACTGAGAAAGGTTTTGAGTCTTTGATTAACTCTTGTTATACTCCCTTGCGTTTTTGGGGTGGAAAGTCTGCTGCTATGGCATTCAGTGAAACGGGAACGGATATATTGGCTCCGGGCGGCGGTTGTGATTATCCCGCCATTGTTTCTTATCAGAATGATTTTGATGGGACCAATCCTATCAGTAAAGAGTATTATGACCGTTTTTACAAAGCGATCAACTTTTGTAATACAGCCATCTATCATGTAAAGAATGTTCTGTTCAGTGATAAGGCACTTACCAGTAAACGAGAAGCAGAGGTGCGTTTCTTACGGGCGTATTATTATTGGATTCTGGTGGAAACATTTGGAGATACTTATTATACGGATCAGCCATCGGAGTCTATTGTTATGGCACCTAGGAAAACCTCGGTTTCAGAGATTTATACTCATATTTTTGAAGATTTGGATTTTTGTATGGATAGCCGGTTGTCTGTTGCGCAATCGGATGGAGGGCGTGTTACGATGTGGGCTGCCAAAGCTTTGAAGGCTCGTTTGCTATTGACTAGAGCAAGTGAATTGAATGATAAAGCATTGTATGAACAAGCCTATACTTTGGCAAAAGAAGTGATTGATAATGGCCCTTTCGAGTTATCAAAGGATTTTGCCTCAGTATTTGATATGGAAAATTCTGATGGAAATGGCAATAAGGAAGTGATTTGGTATATTGATTATTCTTCTACCAATCAGTTGTATAATCAGGAAATGGATAATGATATTATTCGTTCAGGGGGTAACCATACTCATTTGATTTTCTGTATGAAGTATGATGACCAGCCCGGTATGGTCAGAAGCATAGAATATGGTCGTCCTTTTAATCACTATATGCCGACGCGTTATTTGCTGGATTGTTATGACGAGAATATAGACCAACGTTTTGAAGTGACTTTCCGTTCGTTATGGAAGGCTAATGGAGGAAAAACCGGAGATAACTACCCTTATATGGTACAAGGGGATACTGCTATATGGGTAACAAAAGATGTTGTTCCTCAGGTAAAGCGTCAGTGGGCCAAAGGACGTTATCAGATACTTGATCGGACAGATATTTATCATGAAGATGGTTCTGTAAAAAGTCAGAAACAATGTATGCCTATCTCTAAATTTGAAGACCCTACTCGTGCTACGGTGAACGAGGATCGTGGAACACGGGATGCTTTTATAATCCGTGTGGCAGAAATGTATTTAATTGTGGCGGAAGCAGGAGCAAAAGCCGGCAAGGCGGATGCGTTGGCTTATATGAATATTCTTCGTGCCCAAAGAGCTAAGGCTGGCAAAGAGGAGGCTATGAAAGTTGCTCAAAGTGACATTGAGGATATTGATTTCATATTGGATGAACGTGCTCGGGAATTGGTCGGAGAACAATTGCGTTGGTTTGATTTGAAACGAATGGGAAGTGAAATATTTATCCGTCGGATAAAAGCCGGAAATCCTGATGCCGGTAAAAATGTGAAAGCTTATCATATGTTGCGTCCATTTCCACAAACTTTATTGGACGCCATAACGAATAAAGACGAATTTTTACAAAATGAGGGATATAAATAGGCTTGTAGGAAATAGGGTGAAAAGGTAGTTAGGAAAAATGGCAGCTGTTGGTTCTTATACCAAAGTTGCCGTTTTTTTCTATTTTAACCTTGTATTTTATGTCTAATTGATAATTTATTCTAGGAGGAAATCTACATTTGGTTATCTTTGTACTTTGTTTGGTAAATCGATATAAAATGGAAAACACAATAAAGTTAAAATATATATGGGGCATCTTGTTGTTAGCTCTTCATTTTGTTTTTGTCAAAGGACAACCGATTTGTGTTGCACGTCAATATACTGTTAGAGATGGATTGATTCAAAGTAATCCGGCGCAGATTCTTCAAAGTCATAATGGTTTTATATGGGTTAGTACTTGGAATGGGGTAAGCCGGTTTGATGGACGCGATTTCGAGACTTTTCAGTTTGATTCTCTTTTGAACCAGCACATGCAGCGGCTGGAGAATACGGCCGACGGCAATTTATGGATGATTGCATACGATCGTCATAGCCTGTATTTATATGATATTCATGAAAATAAGCTGATTAATGTTCTGAAACAGTATGAACAACATTTTAATACTCCGTTGCAAATAGAAAATTTGTATCCTTTATCCAAAGGGATTACTTGGGTTACTTTAAATAATGGAGGATGTTTCAGAATTTCAGATAAAGAGTGTACTGTTTCTTCAGGGATTCAGTATATTACAGCTATTGATGATGTGGAACTGGGGAAAGTCAGTAGGGTCTTTGAAGATAAACAGGGAGAGGAATGGGTATTTAGTGACAAGGGAGTTAGCATATTTGGCAAGCGGACCATTAGTTCATATCCCTTTTCTATGTTCGAAACAATGGATAATCTTGTTTTTCTTGCATCACAGAATGGCAGGCTAGCCTATTATGATGTAAATACCATGCAATTCAACATCGTTCCTTTTCAAGAGAAGATTCAGCATATAAACGGAATTAAAGTGTTGAAAGATAATCAGCTGGCTGTTTTGTCTGATAAAGGTTTGTACCTATGCCGTTTCCCTGAACTGGCGATGGAGAAATATGATTTCTCTCTTCCGGGGCATGACGATGCGGCTGTGAGAAAAGTCTATCAGGATTCTAAAGGATTTCTATGGATATTTACCGGATTGCCGGGAATTATCCGGCTTGATCCGGAAACCGGAGTGAAACAATATTTGAATACTCCTTCCGGATACATGGCTTCTTCTCCGGAAAATGAACTCTTTATTTATGAAGATCCTAACGGAGTGGTTTGGACTATTCCTTATAAAGGTATATTCAGTTATTATGACGAAAAGAGCCGGGAGTTAAAAGTTTATTTTACACCGGGAAGGAATCATATACCTTATTCTCCTATTATTAAAACAACTTATGTTGACAAACAAAATAATTTGTGGATCAAATCCCAGCGCTCATTTATAAAAATGTTCTTTCCGCCTAGTCCCTATACTTATAGGGAGTTGGACAATTATTTTGATACAAAATCATTTCTGTTTGATAGCGACGAACATTTATGGATTGCAACAAAGAAAGGGATTATACGTATTATGGATTCACAGAAAAACTTGCTGGGTTATTTGTCGCCTGATGGGGAACTGGCTCAAACGGAAACAGTTTTTGCAGAAGGTGGAATCTATGTCATGCTGAAGGATCAGGCGCAGACAATATGGCTTGGCAGTAAGGAAAACGGATTGTTCAGGCTTGTTCCTCGGAATCGTCCTTATCATTATGAGGTATATCATTATATGAATAATCCGTCGGATCCTTATTCCATCAGTGACAATAAAATATCATGCATTGATGAGGATCATAACGGACGTATTTGGATTGGTACTTACGGTGGCGGATTGAATTTGGTTGAGGAAAAGGAAGATGGGGCGATACGTTTTATTCATGCGGAGAATAAATTGTCCGGTTTTCCTATTAATCGTACCAACAGTATTCGTTGTATGGTGGAGGGACCCGGTCATACTATGCTGGTGGGTACTATAGAAGGTTTGATTACTTTTTCTTCTGATTTTTCGGATTACGAAAATATTCGTTTTTATCTTAACCTTCCTCGTCCGCAGGCGGCTGACGGGTTGTGTAGTGCTGATGTGATGTCTGTTTTACGAACGACAGATGAAACTATCTATTGTTATTGTTATGGAGGTGGCCTTTGCAAGTTGGTTTCATCAAATTTATTATCTGATGAACTTCGATTCCGGTCGTTCGGCAAAGAGACATCTCCGTTGGCTAGAGCCTTGATTGAAGATAAAAATCATAATATATGGATCGGCTCGGAAACGGATATCACTCTGTTTGATGTGCACGATCAGACTTTTGAGTCTTTTGGAGAAACTTTTTTCAATCGTTCTTTTAATTATAGTGAATGTCTTCCGGTTGCAGACAGGCAAGGGGATATCTTAATGGGTACAGAAGGCGGTATGCTTGTCTTTTCTCCGGATAGTATTGTTAAGCAGACTTATGAAGCTCCTATTGTAGTGACAGGTATAAAATATTCGGAGGATAATTTATCTCATGTATTGAGTGATGCGGATTATTTAGAGATTCCTACCCGGCGGAGGAATTTTACCATCTCATTTGCTGCGTTGGATTATACTAATTCCTTGGATATCGAGTATGCTTATAAGTTGGATGATAATCAATGGTATTATATAGGTAAGAAGAACTCGGTTAGTTTTGTAAGTCTTCCGGCAGGAAAATATCAATTTCAGATAAAGGCGACCAATGGGGATGGTATTTGGATGAACTCTGTGAAAACGGTTACTTTACAGGTATTACCCACCTTTTGGGAAACCGGTTGGGCTAAGGCTTTTTATATAGTTGTTGTCTTGGTGATATCTTTAGCTATCGGATATATTTTTTTCTATATTTACTATTTGAAACATAAGGTAAATATGGAACAAAGATTGGCGGAAATAAAAGTACGTTCTTTTATTGATATCTCACATGAACTACGTACTCCTTTAACCCTTATATCCGGTCCGGTATCCGAAGTGTTGTCCCAGGAGCCTTTGACTTCCCGGACCCGGCATCATCTTCAATTGGTGCAGAAAAATATCAATCGTATGTTATTGCTCATTAATCAAGTATTGGATTTCAGAAAGATACAGAATAAAAAAATGGGCTTGACTATTGAATACCGGGATATCATTATCATGCTTCATAATATAATGGATAATTTCCGATTGTTGTCTGAAGAGAAAAATATAAATTTTTCTCTTCAGACAACGTTGCCTTCTGTTTTTTTGTGGATAGATAGTGATAAGTTCGAGAAAATTATCTTTAACTTGCTTTCCAATGCCTTTAAGTATACACCGGATAACAAGTCGATTACCTTGATTGTGATGGAAAGCGGACAGTTTGTTTCGATTGCCGTAAAAGATGAAGGTATTGGCATTCCCAAAGATAAAGTGCCATCCATATTTGAACGTTTCACTACAGTGTCCAAGGAAAATGACATGCAGCCTTCATCGGGTATAGGGCTTTCGCTGGTGAATGAGTTGGTTAAAATGCTGCATGGGGAAATTCAGGTCGAAAGTGAAGTAAAGAAAGGAAGTGTATTCAAACTGGTTTTGCATAAGGGAAAGGAAATATATGCTCAGGATAAAAATGTTGAATATATATTGAACGACACTTCGGAAGAACAGGAAACGGTCTTGGCGGAACCGGAACAAAATGATGAAATATCTTTGCCGGACATGCCTCCGGCAACAAAAGAAACTTTAGTAAAAGTGATGGTAGTGGAGGATAATGCTGAGTTGCGTCAATTTATATGTGAAATATTGTCGGGTACTTACCGTGTTGTTGGAGTTGCCGATGGAGTGATGGCATTGGAAGAGATAGAAGAGGAAGTTCCGGATTTTATTATTACAGATATTATGATGCCGCGTATGGATGGTATTGAATTGATAAGGCACATCAAGGAGAATGTCAATACTTGTGATATCCCTATTATTATCCTTTCTGCAAAATCGTCTGTTGAGGATCGTATTCAAGGTTTACAATTAGGGATTGATGATTATATACCTAAACCTTTCAGCAGCGATTATTTAAAATCGAGAATTGAGAACTTGATCAGGCAAAGAAAAGTGCTTCAGTCGGCTTTTTTGTCAAAATATGGTGCTCAGCCGAAGAAAGAACCTTTAGAAGCCATCGCTTATCCTGTGTCGCAAATTGTTCCTTTGGATGAGCTGTTTATGCAGAAGCTGGTAGGGTTTATGGAAGAGAATTACAGTAATCCGGGACTGCGGGTTAATGATCTGGCAGAGTTCATGAATATGAGCCGTTCTGTATTCAATCGGAAAGTGAATGGTATCATGGGGATTTCTCCGATAGAATATATAAAGAATTATAGGTTGAATAAAGCGAAAAGTTTTATACAAAGTGGTATGTCTTTCTCTGAGGTTGCTTTTGCCGTCGGCTTCTCTGATCCCGGTTACTTTGGCAAGGCGTTTAAAAAAGCATTTAATCAGACTTTGACTGAGTATAAAAATAATAACTAAGTTCCGTTTTGTGCTGTTTATGAAGGTAAATAGCAAGAAAATACCTTATTGATGTAAGATTTTACCTTTGGTTCTCAAGGGTAAAATCTATCTTTGTGCTCATTGACACAGTATGAAAATGTTCCGGAAAACTTTTATGAATATAATTTTTTAAACATGATAGGATGAGTACGAAATTTTATGTAATAGCTGTTTGGACGCTGTTAAGTTTTGTGGTAAAAGTAAATGCACAAGACAAAGTGGAATGTTGGGACCGGTTTGAGTTGAGTTTTAAACAGGTGACCAAAGGGAATCCTTTTGATACACGTCTTTCCGCTACTTTCATTTGTGGAAAGGAAAAGAAAACGGTGGAAGGATTTTATGATGGTGAGAATACTTATAGGATACGGTTTATGCCTGCTGTCGCCGGGGAATGGAGGTATGTTACATCTTCCAGTATAGGAGCTATGAATGGTCGGAAAGGTACATTCACAGTGGTACCCGCCGGAAAAGATAATCATGGCATGGTGTTGGTGGACGGAGAACATAATTTTAAATATGCGGACGGTACCCGTTATTATCCGATGGGTACGACGGCCTATGCATGGACACATATGAAGGAAACGACTCAGGAGGCTACTTTGAAATCGTTTGGTGAAGCCGGTTTTAATAAGGTAAGGATGTGTGTGTTTCCTAAAAACTATTCTTTAGTGAAAGACGAGCCCGCGCTTTATCCTTTTGAAATGGAGAAGACGATAAAAGATAAGGAAGGAAATGAAAGGAAAGAATGGGACTTTGACAGATTTGACCCGGCTTTTTTTCAGCATTTGGAGAAACGGATAGACCAACTGAACCGTTTGGGGATTGAGGCGGATTTGATCCTTTTCCATCCTTATGATAAAGGAAGATGGGGCTTTGATGCTATGTCGAATGAGGTGAATGTACGTTATATTAAATATATTACTGCGCGTTTGGCTTCTTTTAGAAATGTATGGTGGTCTATGGCAAACGAGTGGGATTATGTAAAAGCGAAAACTGTGGACGATTGGAAGCTGTTGACGAAAACAGTGGTTGAGAATGATCCTTATCGCCATTTATGTTCTATTCATGGAGCGACGGCTACTTATTTTGATTATTGGATGCCTGAATTTACCCATGTCAGCATACAAGATGAGGCACCGGTACTGAGTTCTACCGCTTCTGCTACTTTAAGAAAAATTTATCGCAAACCGGTTATATGTGATGAGGTTGGGTATGAAGGGAATCTACCTTATCGTTGGGGAAGGTTAAGTCCGCAGCAGATGACTTACTTTATTTTGAATGGTTTGTTGGGTGGGATTTATGTCACTCACGGTGAATGTTATCAGCAGGGGAACGAACCTATCTTTTGGGCGCAAGGGGGATCTTTAAAAGGTGAAAGCTGGAAACGTGTGAAATTTTTGAGAACGATTCTTGAAGCTGCTCCCTATCCGTTGGAGATGGCAGATATCAGTCGTGACTTGGTTACTTCTACTGCTGGACCGGACTATTATCTGGTCAATATGGGAAAAGATGTGAAAGGTTTCTGGACTTTTAATCTGCCGGTAAAAAATGCAGATTATAACAAATTGCAAAAGAATAAACGGTTTAAAGTAGAGATTATTGATGTGTGGGCCATGACTGTCACGGAATATCCTGTGATATTTGAAACAACAGAGGAATTGGATTATCGTGTTTTTGATATACATCATCGGGGAGTAAGAATTCCGGATACTCCTTATATTGTTCTTAGAATAACAGAGGTGAAATGATGGGATAAGCCTTCTGACGGGAGATGATTGATTTTTTTTATCATAAAAAAGGCTAATAGTTTTCGATTCTTTTTGTTTTAGCTTAAATTTGCGGTATAATTAACTCCCTAGATACACTAAAATGTTAAATACAGTAGAAGAAGGATTGGAAGATATTCGCCAGGGCAAAGTATTGATCGTTGTTGATGACGAAGATCGTGAAAACGAAGGCGATTTTATCGTTTCAGGAGAAAAGATTACTCCTGAAATTGTAAATTTTATGATTACTCATGGCAGAGGGTTGTTATGTGCTCCTCTGCCACGTTCACGTTGTGAAGAACTTGGTCTGGCTCCGATGGCAGAAGAAAACACTTCATTGCTAGGTACACCGTTTACTATGTCGGTAGATTTAAGAGGGTATGGCTGTACTACGGGAGTTTCTGCTTTCGACCGTTCGTCAACAATAAAAGCTTTGGTGGCAGGAAATCTGAATCCTTCCGAGTTTGCTCGTCCGGGGCATGTGTTCCCCCTTTACGGTGCGGAAAATGGAGTATTGGAACGTAATGGACATACCGAAGCTACACTGGATATGACAAGAATGGCAGGTTTGAAACCCGGAGGAGCTCTTGTTGAAATTTTGAATGAAGATGGTACAATGGCGCGTCTTCCCCAACTAGGTGAGATTGCAGCAAAATTCGGTTTGAAAATTGTTTCCATTAAGGATATTCAGGAATATCGTAAAAAACATAACCTCTAAATCTAATAAATATGGCACTCAATCAAAGAAGAGTAAAGATATTGCATCTGATTCGTGAAGACGGACATGCAAAAGTTCAGGACCTTAGTAAAATTTTCAATGTGACGGATGTAACGATCCGTCAGGATTTGGAAGCCTTGGAACAAATGGGGTATATCCAAAGAGAGCATGGAGGTGCGTTTCTGAAAGGAGTAGGGTCGTTTGCCAAGACCGGACAATTGTTCAATCAGACTCATTTGGAGGAAAAGAAAGAAATTGCTCAGAAAGCTATTCAGTTTATTCAGGAGGGGGACAGTATAATTCTTGATTCCGGTTCTACAACTACAGAGATTGCAAAGCTTTTAATGAATTATAAGGACCTGACAGTCATTACTAATGCTTTGAATATAGCTTTGATTTTAGGTGAGAATCATGGTATTAATCTAATTGTTACCGGAGGTGAGTTCAAGGCTCCTACACTTTCTTTGACAGGAAAAATGGCGGCCGATTCATTTAAAGATATACGCGCTAATAAATTGTTTCTAGCTACAGCTGGTATTTCTTCGGATATGAAACTGACTTATCCTAGTCTAAGTGATTTGGTCGTGAAATCTGCTATGATAGAATCTGCCAGTAAAGTGTATCTGGTGGCTGATTGTTCAAAAATAGGTGTCAGTGCTTTTGCTAGTTTAGGCTCGGTTTCATTAGCAAATGCTATTATTACAGATAGTACTATAACCGAGGAGGATTTTGAAAGATTAAAAGAATTGGAGGTCGAAGTAATCTGATTCTTACTGAAATAAAGGTAATATGGGTGATTGAGAATGTTGGAAAATACATTCTTGATCACCTTTTTTATCAACTCTGATTTTTGCTTCCCTATTTGTCCTTATTGTTTGCTTCTTTTTTTATAACTGTTCTGCTGGGTACAAAAGAGACGATCGAAGAGTCTTATTTATATAGAGATATAACCTTGTTGACAGAATAAATTAATTGTCCCGGTTTATAGGTTATATGGAAATATATTGTTAATATAATCAAATTAAATTTCATTTTCTTTCGTTTAATGTTGGATAATTCCGGTTGAATTCCGTTATTTGCGAAAGAATAAGAAAGTAAATGATAATAATATGCAAGTTGAAACGTTAGAATTACAATCGGAAAAGAATCGGAAACGATTGGTTGAGATTGTGTACAAAGCAAAAGCGGGTCACATTGGGGGCGATCTTTCGTGCCTGAATGTACTGACAGCACTTTATTTTGATATAATGCGTGTTTGGCCGGATAAACCAAAAGAACCGAAAAGAGATCGTTTCGTAATGAGTAAAGGACATTGCGTGGAAGCCTTGTATGTTACTCTTGAAGCGAAAGGCTTTATTTCTCGTGATGTTACCGATACATTAGGAGAATTTGGATCTATTTTGTCTGGTCACCCTACTATAGAAGTACCGGGTATTGAGGTTAATTCGGGAGCTTTAGGACATGGATTGTCTATTGGAGTTGGAATGGCCCTTGCTGCCAAAATGGATGAGGCTGATTATAAAACGTATGTGTTGATGGGAGATGGTGAACAGGGAGAAGGTTCCATCTATGAAGCTGCTATGGCAGGAAACCAATATAAATTGGATAATCTGGTAGCTATTATTGACCGTAATCGTTTGCAGATCAGTGGTACAACCGAGGAGGTCATGTCATTGGAGAGTATGCGTGACCGCTGGACTGCTTTCGGCTGGGATGTGTTGGAAATGAATGGGGATGAAATGGAAGATATCATCCGGATTTTCCATTCTATTGATTATACGAATAAAAAGCCTCATTTGCTTATCTCCCATACTACAAAAGGGAAAGGAGTATCTTATATGGAAGGCATTGCAAAATGGCATCATGGCGTGCCTACAGCCGAACAATATGAAGAGGCTGTTCGTGAGATATCCGAAAGAATTGAAAAACTAGAAAAAGAAAACAATGGCAAATAATATGATAGCGTGCAGAAAGAGCTTTACAGATACATTGCTGGAGTTGGCTCGTCAGGATAAAGATATTGTGGCGGTTACAACAGACGCCAGGGGTTCTGTTACTTTGGGAGATTTTGCAAAAGAATTACCCGCACAGTTTGTAGAATGTGGAATAGCCGAACAGGATGCGGTAGGAATTTCAGCAGGTTTGTCACATAGCGGAAAAAAAGTGTTTGTATGTGGCCCGGCTTGCTTCTATGTGGCACGTAGCTTGGAACAGGTGAAAGTTGATTTGGCTTACAGTCAGAATAATGTGAAGATATTGGGAGTGAGTGGTGGTGTCGCATACGGTGCTTTAGGGGCTACTCATCATAGTCTGCATGATATTGCCGTATTAAGAACTTTTCCGGGAATGAATATCGTTCTCCCCTGTGATGCCCGTCAGACACGCAAGCTGGTCAAGCTATTGGTAAATTATCCCGAACCGGTGTATGTACGTGTAGGAAGAGCTGCTGTTCCCGATGTGTATGAGAATGATGATTTTGATTTTGTTCTGGGAAAAGCTAATATGCTGCTGGATGGTACGGACCTGACCATCATTGCCGCCGGAGAAACGGTTTATCATGCTTATCAAGCTGGTTTGATGTTACAGGAGAAAGGCATTAAGGCACGTGTGTTGGATATGTCTTCCATAAAGCCTGTTGATGTGGAAGCTATCAAGAAAGCGGCAGAAGAAACCGGAAGAATTATCACTGTGGAAGAGCATAGTCAGTTTGGTGGTTTGGGAGCTATTGTGGTTGAGACGCTTTCTGAAAATCCGGTTCCGGTACGTATTATCGGTATTCCCGATGAAAATGTAGTTCATGGAAACTCTCATGAAATCTTTGCTCATTATGGGTTGGATAAAGAAGGAATCTGTAAGGCTGCTCTTGAATTCATGAAAAAATAAACATGTCCTTTTAAAATCTAATAGTATGATTAGCAAAATAATTACCATAGACCAAAGTACTTCGGCGACAAAAGCTATGCTGTTCTCTGAAAGTTGCGAATTGTTGCATCGGGTCAATATAGAGCATCAGCAATTCTATCCGCAACTAGGATGGGTGGAACACGATGCCGAAGAAATTTATAAAAATACCATAGAAGCTATACATTGTTTGCTAGAGAAGGAGGAAGTGAATGGGAAAGACATTTCTTATTCTCTTGCCATCACAAATCAGCGTGAAACGGTAGTTGTTTGGAATAAGCGGACTGGTAAACCTGTTTATCACGCCGTGGTATGGCAATGCCAGCGAGGGGCAGCTATTTGCAAGGAACTGAAAGATAAGGGATACAGCGAACTGGTACAACGGAAGACCGGATTGCTTATCGATCCTTATTTTTCTGCCAGTGGTGCTAAGTGGATATTGGATAACGTGGAAAATGCACGTGAACTGGCAGAAAAGGGTGATTTGTTGATGGGAACTATTGATTCCTGGCTGATTTGGAAACTGACCGAAGGCAGGAATCATCTGACTGATTATACGAATGCGTCGCGTACCATGCTTTTTAATATTCATACTTTAGACTGGGATGAAGAGTTGTTGAAACTCTTCACTATCCCCCGGAGTATGATGCCGGAAGCTTTGCCCTGTGATGCTATTTTTGGAGAAACAACGATAGAGGGTTTGTTCAAATCTCCGATACAAATAGCAGGTGTTTTAGGTGATTCCCATGGAGCATTAACCGGTCAGATGTGTTTTGAGGCAGGTATGGGGAAGGTGACATACGGAACAGGCTCATCTGTTATGGTTAACATTGGAGAAGAGGCTGTTACTGCTCCTGAAGGGCTGGTCACGTCCGTTGGATTCTCGGCTTTAGGCAAAGTGTATTATGCTTTCGAGGGAAATATCCATTGTACCGGAGCCACTATCAAGTGGATGGTGGAGAAATTGGGATTGGTGGATTCGTTCAATCAAATTGAAACCTTGGCAACTTCGGTTAAAAACAATGATGGAGTCTATCTGGTTCCGGCTTTTACCGGATTGGGAGCTCCTTGGTGGAAACCGGATGCCAAAGCTGCCATCTGGGGAATGACACTGAATGCAGGCAAGGCACATGTGCTGCGTGCGGGATTGGAATCTATCGCTTATCAAGTGAAGGATTTGATAGACATGATGACACGGCAGGCAGGTATCGAATTGAAAGCCCTTCGTGTTGACGGAGGCCCCACGAAGAATCAGTTCCTGATGCAATTTCAGGCTGATATGTTGCAGGCTGTCATTAACCGTTCGGAAATAGAAGAAGCTTCTGCATTAGGGGCTGTTGTCATGAATGGCTTTGCCCGTAAGAAATGGACTAGTTTTCAAGAAGCTGCTGCCATGCGTACCATTGATAATTGCATTACTCCCTGTATGGAGGAAAAGGAACTTCAATCCTTGTATAGCGGATGGCGTGAAGCTGTCAAAAAAGTAATAGGACAGAATAACTAACTGAATATATCGTAACTTTTAATACCATTAGAAATGAAAAACAAGAAGAAAATGTGTTTTGGTGTTATCATTGGAACACGCGCTTATTTTAACTCGGAATTAGCAAAAGACGTTCGCAAACAATTGCTGGAAACACTGACAAAGGAAGGGTATGACTATGTCATTCTTCCCGAAGACGCTACGCCGACAGGCAGTAGCAGTATTGAAACAAGAGAAGATGGCTTGAAGTGTGCTAAATTGTTCCGTGAGAATCGGGAACGTATAGATGGAATCATTGTTTCACTGCCCAATTTCGGTTTTGAAATCGGTATCATCAATGCCATCAGTGTGGCCGATCTGAATGTGCCTGTTTTGGTTCAGGCATGTGATGACGAGAATGATAAAGTTGATTTGGATAGCCGTCGTGACGCATTCTGTGGTAAGATTTCCGTATGCAATAACTTGTATCAGTACGGCATTCCTTTTACTGATACCACCCTTCATACTTACTCTATTTATTCTGATTTGCTGGCTGCCGATATCAATAAATTTGCAGCTATCTGCCGTGTAGTTAATGGTCTTCGTCATGCTCGTATCGGTGCTATCGGTACTCGTCCCGCAGGATTCCAGACGGTTCGTGCCAGTGAGAAGCTGTTGCAGGCATCGGGTATTACAGTCATTCCGGTAGACCTTTCCGAGATTTTGGCTGCTGCCCATAAGATTGAAGATACCGATGAGGTATTGCAGGCCAAACTGAAAGAAATCAGACAGTATGCTGTTGTTCCTGAACAATACAGTGATAAGCTGGTTTTGCAGGCTAAATTTGGTGTGGCCGTAGAAAAATGGATGGAGGCCAATGAAATTGATGCTGTAGCTATCCAGTGTTGGGACTCTTTGGAACAAAACTACGGTTGTGCGGCTTGTGTGACTATGAGTATGTTGAGTGAGAAACTAATTCCTGCTGCCTGTGAAGTGGATATTGCCGGTGCAGTATCTATGTATGCGTTGACTTTGGCTTCCGGGCGTCCGTCGGCGTTGCTTGACTGGAACAATAACTTTGCCGAAGATCGTAACAAGTGTGTATGTACACATTGTGGTAACTTCCCTAAATCTTTCGTCATGAATGATCTTAAACTGGGAACCTTGGGTGTATTGGGTAGAACCTTGGGTAAAGTACACACTTTCGGTGCCGTTTACGGTAAAGTAAAACAGGGTGATTTTACATTCTTCCGTATCTCGACAGATGATACGAAGGGTTGTATCAAGTCTTATTTGGGTAAAGGTGACCTGACTGATGATCCATACGGAATGGATGGTTGTATAGCAGTAACCAAGGTGGATAATCTGCAGCCGCTTATGAAATATATCTGTAAGAATGGATTCGAACATCACGTGGCTATGTGCCGTGGCAATGTGAAAGATATTCTGGCAGAAGCTATTGAAACTTATCTGAACTGGAATATCTATATTCACGAATAATATCAATAAAATATGATATTAGTAGATAATTACTTTTTGGCAATCCTCTGCTGTGTCATTTGCTGTGCCTGTTGGGGTTCCTGGGCAAATACACAGAAGATGGTTGCTGCCAAGCAATGGAGCTTTGAACTGTTTTATTGGGATTTGACCGTCGGTTTGTTCCTTACAGCTTTATTGGGGGCGGTGACTTTAGGAAGTATGGGAAGTGAAGGCCGTACCTTTTTTCAGGATTTGGCAGTCATGGACTGGTCTAGCATTCAATATGCATTCTTGGGCGGTGTTGTATGGAATTTCGGCAATATATTTCTTACAGCAGCCATTGCTGTAGCCGGAATGTCAGTAGGTTTTCCTATCGGTGGAGGCTTGGCCTGGATTGGAGGTATTGTATTCAATTATTTATTAATCTCTTTGGCCGGTCAGACCTATCAGGGAAATCAGTTTTTACTATGGAGTGGTGTGTTAGTCATCATTATCGCTATCTTGATTTGCGGAAAAGCATATGGAAAGTTATCATCCGGTAAAGCTTCCACACCCAAGAAAGGTATCTTGTTGGCTATTATGGCAGGTATTGCTATCATGTTCTTTTATGGATTGGTTGTAAAATCCCTGGATCCGCAGTATGTGGCCGGTGGAACCGGAACATTGACTCCTTATACAGGTGTGTTCTTCTTTGCGGTAGGTATATTGGTTAGTACACCGATATTTAATACATTCGCCATGAAACATCCCGTGGAAGGCAGGGTAGTGACCATGAAAGATTACTTTGCCGGTGATGCAAAGACTCATCTCACAGGGATGCTGGGAGGTTTTATATGGATGGGTGGCATGGTGATTAGTTTTATGGGAGCCGGTGCTGCCAATCCGGCTATCTCATACGCCCTTAGCAACGCGGCCCCTGTGGTGGCCATGATATGGGGAGTCTTTGTCTGGAAGGAGTTTAAAGATGCTCCGAAAGGAACTGATAAACTGATTGTGGCTATGTTTGCTTTGTTTATTATCGGCTTAATAAGCATAACTTTGTCGAATTGAAATTTGAATGAAGAGAAACTATAAAATAGGGCTTGTAATGAAGTCGTTACAAGCCGATTTTTTCAAAGTGATGAAAGAGGGGGCTATTCAGTATGCGGCCCCTCTTCCGTTTTTGGATTTGGTTTGTGTGGGAACGGCTACACAGACAGAGGTAAAGGAACAGATTGACTTGATGTATTCTTTGATTCATCAACAAGTCGATGCCATCGTATTGGTGCCTATAGACTCAAAGGCTTTGGTTCAGCCTGCAGTAGAGGCTGTCAGGAAAGGAATTCCGGTAATTAATATTGATATTCAGCTGGATGCTCAGCTATTGGAGCAGGCAGGAGTAGAAGTGGCTTTTGTGGGACCGGATAATTTTGCGGCTGCGTATGAAGTGGGTAAATTATTGGGTAAGAAGTTGCGGAATGAAGATAAAGTTGCTATTATTGAAGGATTGGCGGCAGCCGATAATGCGCAGCAGCGTAAAAGAGGTTTCATCAAAGCGATAGAAGAAAAAGGGTTAAGATTGGTGGCGTCCGAACCAGCCGACTGGGAAACGGAGAAAGCCGCCGAAGTCTTTCAGGCTATGTGGATGCGGTATCCTGATTTGAAAGCTGTATATTGCAGCAATGATGCGATGGCGTTGGGGGTTCTTCAGCAAATGCAAGAAAAAAAATGCTATTTGCCGGTAGTGGGTTTTGATAATGATGCGGTAATGAAAGAATTTCTTTCTACAGGAAAACTGGTTGCTACAGCTGACATTTTCAGTTCACAAATGGCTGTCCGAGGGATTGAGTTCGCTTTGGATGTACTGGAAGGAAGAATAGAGAATAGAGGGGTTCATTCTACTGCCTATGAAATTATAAAACAATGAGTTTATATTGGGAAACGGCCTATACTGAGATATGCACCCAAAGCACCGGCTGTTTAACTTCTTAATATGACTGACAATGAGCAATATTAAGAAGTATTCTTTTTACGAATGAAATATTTAGTGTAATTTTGTGGCTCAAAATAAATTAAATAGAATCATTATGGCAGCAAAACCAGGTATACCTAAAGGAACGAGAGATTTTTCGCCGGTGGAAATGGCGAAACGTAATTATATATTCAATACGATTCGTGATGTATTTCATCTTTTCGGCTATCAGCAGATTGAAACTCCTTCTATGGAGAATTTGTCTACCTTGATGGGAAAATACGGTGATGAAGGGGATAAGTTATTGTTTAAGATACAGAACTCAGGTGATTATTTCAACGGCATTACCGATGAGGAATTGCTGAGCCGCAATGCGGTAAAGTTAGCGAGCAAATTCTGTGAAAAGGGATTGCGCTATGACCTCACTGTACCGTTCGCCCGTTACGTGGTCATGCACCGTGACGAAATCAGTTTCCCTTTCAAGCGTTATCAAATTCAGCCGGTTTGGCGTGCGGACCGTCCTCAGAAGGGCCGTTATCGTGAATTCTATCAGTGTGATGCCGATGTGGTAGGCAGTAATTCTTTATTGAATGAAGTGGAGCTGGTACAGATGATAGACCGGGTATTTGGCAAATTCGGAGTACGCGTTTCAATTAAAATCAATAACCGTAAGATATTGACCGGTATTGCCGAGATCATAGGTGAGGCCGATAAAATTGTGGATATCACCGTAGCTATTGATAAGCTGGACAAGATAGGCTTGGAAAATGTAAATGCGGAATTGGCTTCTAAAGGGATTCCTCAAGAGGCTATTGATAAATTGCAGCCGATTATTTTATTGAGTGGAAGCAATGAAGAGAAATTGGAAACTTTGAAAACAGTCCTTGCAGCCAGTGAAACGGGAATGAAGGGAGTAGAAGAAAGTGAATTCATATTAAAAACCGTATCTACACTGGGTGTGAAGAGTGAAGTGGAACTGGATTTGACTTTGGCTCGTGGCTTGAATTATTATACTGGCGCTATTTTTGAAGTGAAAGCCTTGGATGTACAGATTGGCAGTATCAGCGGTGGCGGCCGTTATGATAACCTGACCGGTGTCTTTGGTATGGACGGTATGTCTGGTGTAGGTATCTCTTTCGGAGCCGACCGTATTTTTGATGTGTTGAATCAGTTGGATTTGTACCCGAAAGAAGCGGTGAACGGAACTGAACTGTTGTTTGTAAACTTCGGTGATAAAGAAGCTGCTTATTGTCTGCCTATCCTGGCAAAAGTCCGTGAAACAGGGGTACGTGCCGAAATTTATCCGGATGCTGCTAAAATGAAGAAGCAGATGGGATATGCCAATGACAAGCAGATTCCTTTTGTTGCCATTGTTGGTGAAAATGAAATGAACGAAGGGAAACTGACTTTGAAGAATATGACTACGGGCGAGCAGTCACTGGTTACACCGGATGAGTTGTTGGCAGTAGTGAAAGCTTGATCTCATCAAGCGGATGTTGTCGGAATAGTCCGGTATATTCATCCGTGATTATCTATGCGGATTAACAGATTATTTTTTTTCTTCCGTCACTATATCTCCTTTAGAATCAGTGAGATGTGGTGACGGAAGTTCTTTTTCCCCTCCGAAATGGTTTGTTCTCCTTTCCCTGTGTGGAGTCGACAAGGCGGAATGCCCGTTCTTGTCGTTGTTGATTGTATTTCTTGTTTTAAGGATGAAAACTGATGAAGCTGACCTGAAATATGATTTTCTTTTGCGAGGGTCTGATATTATTATATATATTTGTGAAATGCTAGCCTTATAAATTTAATCAGATGATAGATGAAAAGCAGTTGATATCCCATTTGTATCAAAATAGGGAGAATGGTCAATGGATGATACAAACCAATGATGAACATCAAAAGGGGGTTGCTGATATGGCGGCATCCTTCGCCGGGCAGTTCGGACTTCCTTCTTGGGGGCGTGCGCTCGGCCTACTTCATGATAAAGGAAAGGAACGGGCGGCATTCCAGCAATACATACGCAAGATGAATGGTTTGCCTACGAGTGACAAGAAGCGCTATGATGATCATACCCATGCTTTTGTGGGTGGAATATTGGCAAAAGAACTTATGGGAAAAGATGTTTCCCATCTTCTTGTAAACCAAATTATTTCTCATCACACGGGGTTACATAATTTTGGGGATGTGGAAAACATATTGAAAGAGAGGCTATTGTCCGAAGAAATAAACGAGGGTGACATTAGCATAAACAAACCTTTATTATTCCAAGAATTTATTGATTCACCTTTTTCTAAATCAAAGGTTGAATGGAAACACTTTCATCACCTTTCCCGTATGCTTTTTTCCTGTCTTGTAGATGCCGACCGACTCGATACAGAACGGTTTATGGATGTAGAGTCATGGCGGAAGCGGGGAAATTTGGCTACGCTTGTCGATTTGCTTCCACAACTGGAGGTATATATGCAAAAACTGCAATCGAATGCAGCCGATACGAAAGTGAACCGCATCCGCCGGCAAGTGAAAGAACAATGCAGTAGAACTTCTTCAAGCGAAAAAGGATTTTATAGCCTTACGGTTCCGACGGGAGGCGGTAAAACACTTTCTTCTTTGTTATGGGCCATGAAGCATGCTGTAAGCCATTCAATGAATCGTATCATCATCGCCATCCCATATACCAGTATCATTGTGCAAACGGCAGGGCTTTTGAAGGAAATCTTTGGTGAAGAAAATGTATTGGAGCATCATAGTAATTTCGACCCCGATGATATTAAGGACGAGGAAAATAGGGAAAAAGCAAAATTGGCTACAGAGAATTGGAACTATCCCATTATTGTCACTACCAATGTACAGCTTTTTGAATCTATGTTTAGCAATAAAACATCTGATTGCCGCAAACTGCACAACATGGCAAATTCAATTCTTGTTTTGGATGAGGTTCAGATGTTGCCAACCGGCTTCTTGCAGCCGATAGTCGATGCGCTGAAAGCGTATCAGGAAATGTTCGGGATTTCGGTATTGTTTACCACGGCAAGTCAGCCGGTATTGAGCGGTCTGATAGAAGGAACAAATCCTAAAGCTGATTTTAAGGGAATAGAACATATCAAGGAAATTATTCCGGAAGAATTTGCTTTGCATGACCAACTTCGCCGTGTGAAGTTGGCAATCGATGATACAGGAAGAACATACGATGAGATAGCTGCAAAGGTGTCTGAATATAATAAGGTGTTGTGCATAGTGAACACTCGTAAAGATGCCAAAGAGCTGTATGACCGTTTGCCCAATGACGGAGTGAAATTGCATTTGTCTAGAATGATGTGCCCTGCCCACTTACACGAAACTATTGGTAAAATAAAAACTTTATTGAAGGATGGGTTGCAGCCGATTGTCAGGGTCATTGCAACCCAACTTGTGGAGGCTGGTGTGGATATAGACTTTCCGGTTGTGTTCCGTCAAGAAGCAGGACTCGATTCTGTATTGCAAGCAGCGGGACGGTGCAATCGGGAAGGACGAAGTGCAATGGGACATACATTTGTGTTCAGTCTGGCTGCAGAGAAGCGAAATCCCTTCGGTTCAATGGCTGACTCCAACAATGCTCGGTTGAATTTGCCGGAAGATAGTGATTGGTTTGCTCCTTCTACCATGAAAGCGTATTTTTGTCAATTGTATAGCAGAAAACAAACATTTGATGAAAAGGATATAAAGCACTGGCTTTACAAACCTACTGAGTTATGTTTTGAAACTGCATCAAAAGAATTTCGCCTGATTGATGATACAAGTATAAATGTTATCGTAAATTGGGAAAACAGCATGGAACTTATAGAGCAGTTGAAAGAATCGGGGTGTACCTACTCGTTGGTGAAGCAATTGGCGAAATTTACTGTAGGCATCCGTTCCTATGATTTTAAGCAACTGAAAGGCTATGGGCTTGTCGAAGAAATATTGGAAGGAATATATGTATTGGCAGACAGGTCTCAGTATAATAAAGCCACAGGTCTCAGTCTTGATAACCATTGGCTGGAGGAAGTATTAATGATATAAAGAAACGGATATGACAAAGAAAGAAACATTGAAATTGTTTGAAGAACGTAAAGTCCGCACCGTGTGGGATGATGAAAAGGAAAAATGGTATTTTTCGATAGTTGATGTGGTGTCAGTTTTAACAGACAGTGTTGATGCAACTGCTTATTGGCGTAAGTTAAAGCAAAGACTTAAAGAAGAGGGAAATGAAACCGTGACAAATTGTCACGGTTTGAAAATGAAAGCCGCAGACGGTAAGATGCGACTTACAGATGTGGCTGATACAGAACAACTACTACGTATCATTCAGTCTATCCCATCTCCCAAGGCAGAACCGTTCAAGCAATGGATGGCACATGTAGCATCCGAACGTCTTGATCAGATGCAAGACCCTGAGTTGAGTATTGAGCAAGCTATGATGGACTACAAGCGACTTGGTTACTCTGACAACTGGATAAACCAACGCTTGAAGAGCATTGAAATCCGTAAAGATCTTACAGATCAATGGAAACTACATAATGTAGAGGAAGGTGTTCAATATGCTACTCTTACAGACATTATCTATCAGCAATGGGCTGGAAAGTCGGCAAAGGAGTACAAACAGTTCAAGGGCTTGAAGAAAGAAAATCTCCGGGACAATATGACCAATGAAGAATTGGTTCTTAATATGCTGGCCGAACTCTCTACGACAAGTATTACTAAAGCTAAAAATCCTCAGACATTGGGTGAAAATATGCAGTGTGCGGCTGATGGTGGTGATGTGGCTCGTGTGGCACGCGAACAGTTGGAGCAAAAAACCGGTCGTGAAGTGGTAACTCCCTTGTCGGCAAAAAGGTTTTTTGAAGGTCAGAAGCCAGAAGATTTATTGGAAAACAAGGAAAACGATGAATGATATGGAATATACAGATAAAGAATATTGTTTGGAGGTGTGGGGCGATTGGGCTTGTTTCACTCGTCCGGAATTGAAAGTAGAGCGTGTGAGTTACGATGTCATAACGCCATCGGCGGCACGCGCCATCTTTGAAGCGATACTGTTTAAACGCTATGCCATGCGTTGGCAGGTAACCAAGATTGAGGTACTCAGGCCTATAAAATGGGCTACCATTAGACGGAATGAAGTTGGAGCGGTGGTAAATTCCAGCATGAAACCAATTTATATAGATGATGGAAAGACACGCCAACAGAAGAACACTTTGCTTCTGCTGGATGTGCGTTACCGAATTTATGCTAAGTTAGTATTTATTCCGGTAAAAGACCGTCCCAAAGAGGCTTTTGCCAAGCATCAGCCAAGTGCTGACGAGAATCCTATGAAGTATTATCAGATGTTCGAACGCAGGGCATCACAAGGGCAATGTTTTACGCAGCCCTATCTCGGATGTCGTGAGTTTTCTGCAAACTGGAAGTATATTGAAAGTACTGATAATCTTGATAATCCCTTAGCCGAAGACAGGGATTTCGGCATTATGCTTTATGATATGGACTTTGAGGAAAATCCACAAAAACCGAATGCTATGTTTTATAGAGTCCAAATGAAAAAGGGAGTGATTGTTGTACCGGATAAAGATAGTGAGGAGGTGTTGAGATGATACTGAAAGCATTATATGATTACTATCATCGAAGTGGAGATGATGTGGCCCCTTTTGGTTTAGAATACAAAGAGATTGGATTTATTATTGTTATTGATAGATGTGGAAAATTTCTGCGCTTTGAAGACAGGCGCATAGATAAGAAGTCGGCACAGCAGTTTCTTGTTAAGAAAAGTGTTAGCCGGTCAAGTGCCCCTGTTGCAAACTATTTGTATGACAATTGTAAATATGTATTTGGTTATTCCGATAAGGGGGATATGGAAAAGATACGTAAGTACTTTGAAGTATTTAAGGCGAAAGTAAAAGATATATATGATGCTTTTCCGGATAATGAGGACATAAAAGCTGTTTATGCATTTTATCAGCAAGACCCTTCTATTATAGTTGGGGCTATGCAGAAAGATTCTTTATGGGATGATATAGCCAAAAATCTTAATAAGAAATATTCTACCTTTTCTTTCCTTATAGAAGGGGATACGAAAATAGTGGCTTCGAAAACGGAATTGATAAATTTGTTTGAAGAGAATCATGGCGTGGTAGGAAATCTTTGTTTGATAACAGGGAGATATTCAAAAGTTGTAGAGATTACAACTGCTACAAAGATACTTGGAAGCCAAGAAACAGCCAAACTGGTTGCATTTCAAGTTAATTCCGGGTATGATTCGTATGGGAAATCTAAAGGATACAATGCTCCAATATCAGAAGAAGCTGAATTTGCATATACAACCGCATTGAATCATTTGCTGCGTTCGGATTCTCACAATAAGTTTATGGTGGGCTCACGTACTTATCTTTTCTGGGCTTCCTCCAATAGCGAGGCTTCAAAAGAGTCCGAGAATAGTTTATTTTCTTTGTTGGGGCGGATTGAAGAAGAAAATGACGACCCAAACAGGCGTATAAAGTTAGTATATGATACTTTCCAGTCTATCTATAACGGAAAATTATCGGCAAACGATGATGACAAATTCTTCATTTTGGGTTTGGCTCCTAATTCGGCAAGAATTGCGGTAGTATATTGGAATGAGATGCCTTTGCGTGAGTTTGCAGGTTTGATAAGTAAGCATTTTACAGATATGGAGATGGTGGACACTCGCAAAGATAAGAAGCCGTACTTGGGACTGCATTCCATTCTTGGAAATGTTACTCTTGGAGGAAAGTCAAGTGATGCGACTCCCAACCTTCCTGATGCTGTGGTGAGAAGCATATTTCAAGGGTTGCCGTATCCGGCTTCTCTCTTTCAAGCATGTATTCGTCGCATACGTGCAGAACAATCCGTCAATATAGTGCGTGCTGCTATCATCAAGGCATATCTCAACAGACTAAACGAAAATAACAACCATAAAAAATTAGATGTTATGTTAGACAAAGAAAATCAAAATCAAGGGTATCTTTGTGGAAGGCTATTTGCCGTACTTGACAAGATACAGGAGGATGCCAATGGTATTCATTCCATTCGAGAACGCTATATGAATGCTGCATCAGCAACTCCTTCCATGGTTTTTGCCACGGTGCTCAACCTTTCTACTCATCATATAGAGAAGTTGAATCCGGGTGGACAAGTGTTCTATGAGAAGCTGAAACAGGAAATTATATCCAAACTTGATGCAAAAGGATTTCCTCCACATCTTAACCTGCAAGATCAAGGACGGTTCTTTGTGGGATATTATCATCAACGTCAAGACCTTTTTATGAACAAGGAAAATAAAGAAATGGAATAATAATTTTAAAAATATAAAGTTATGTCAGAACTAAAGAATAGAATTGATTTCGTTTACATATTTGATGTAAAAGATGGTAACCCAAATGGTGATCCGGATGCGGGTAATCTACCACGTGTGGATGCCGAAACAGGTATGGGACTTGTTACGGATGTCTGTTTGAAACGCAAGGTTCGTAACTATGTACAAATAGCAAAAGGGCTTGTGAATGGCTTTGATATATTTATCAAAGAGAAGGCAGTCCTGAATACTTTGATTGATAATGCACATGATGATTCAGAAGTAAAAAATGCAAAGGACAAAATAGAAGCAGCACGTCGTTTTATGTGTAATAATTACTTTGATATCAGAACATTCGGCGCAGTTATGTCAACAGGTAAAAATGCGGGTCAAGTTCGTGGCCCTATCCAGTTCACCTTTGCTCGTTCTATAGATCCAATTGCTGTAGCGGAACATTCTATTACTCGTATGGCAGTAGCAACAGAGAAAGAAGCAGAAAAACAAGATGGTGGCAATCGTACAATGGGACGTAAAGCCACCATTCCTTATGGCCTCTACGTCTGTCACGGCTTCATCTCCGCCAACTTGGCACAACAGACAGGATTTTCTGAAGAAGACCTTGAACTATTTTGGAACGCATTAAAGAATATGTTCGATGTGGATCGTTCGGCGGCACGTGGATTGATGAGTGCTCAAAAACTGATAGTCTTCAAGCATGACTCCATATTGGGTAATGCTCCCGCCAACAAGTTGTTTGAATTGGTAAAAGTGGAGAAAGTCTGCGATGGAGCACCACGCTCATTCATCGATTATTCAGTTACTATAGATAAGGAGAATGCTCCATCAAATGTAACTATTGAGGAACTGATATAATTCCATCGTATGTACAATGAAGACGATATGCTCATGTTGTCGGGGATTCAGCACTTTAGGTTCTGTCCCCGGCAATGGGCTTTGATACACATTGAGCAGCAATGGGGCGATAATCGTCTCACCATCGAAGGACAGATTCTGCACAAGCATGTAGATGATCCGTTTTATAGACAGAAGTGTGGTGACCAGATAACATTGCGTGCGGTGAATATCGCTTCGCGTGAACTTGGACTCTATGGAATCTCTGATGCCATAGAGTTGTTTCCTTCCTCATCTCTTGAAAATACTATCTTGCATCCCAACTATCCGGGGCGATGGCAACCGGTTGCTGTGGAGTATAAGCATGGCAAACCGAAAAGAAACGAGGTGGATGAAGTGCAGTTGGCAGCACAAATTATGTGCATAGAAGAAATGTATGCTATCCATATACCATACGGCGCTTTCTTTTATGGGGAGCTTCGCCATCGGGTTAATGTGGATATAACGGAGGAACTGCGAGATATAGTCAGACAATGTGCCCGGGATATGCACGATATATTTAGTAAAGCGGTTATCCCGAAGGCTGAATATGGGAAACATTGTGACAAGTGCTCGCTGAAAGATATTTGCATGCCGGAAATGGTAAATAATTGTACTTCGGTAGATAATTACCTTACTAAAAATCTGTATCTATGAGAAAACTATTGAATACTTTGTATGTGACGACACCGGAAGCGTATCTTAGTAAGGATGGGCTGAATGTCGTTATATCTGTTCAGCAGGAGGAGGTGTTTCGTATTCCTGTCATAAATATAGAAGGCATCGTTACGTTCGGATATATGGGCGCAAGTCCCGGTGTGATGAAATTGTGTAGTGACAATGGTATATCACTCACATTTCTTTCTCCACAAGGCAGATTCATCAGCAGGGTTCAAGGTGTTACGAAAGGAAATGTTCTGTTACGCAAAAAGCAGTACCAATTGTCGGACGATGCATCTTGGTCGTTGCATGTGGTTCGGTTGATGATTGGTGGTAAGATTCAAAACTATCGCAATATATTGAGGAGATATATTCGTGATTATGGTGAGAATGAAGACATTAATAGGGCGGTGCAAGTATTGGAACGTGCCAAACGTGATGTTTTGAAGGCTCAAGATAAGACGGAATTAATTGGTTATGAGGGGATGGCTTCGAATGCCTATTTTGAGGTATTGCCAATCTTGATACTTAATCAGAAGACTGATTTCCCATTTCATGGTCGCAATCGTCGTCCTCCCAAGGATGCGGTGAATGCCATGTTGTCTTTTGCATATACCTTGATTGCCAATGATGTTGCGGCCGCTCTCGAAACTGTTGGCCTTGATCCATACGTCGGGTTTCTCCATACACTCCGTCCAGGGCGCACGTCGTTGGCTTTAGATATGATGGAAGAGTTACGTGCTTACCTTGGCGACCGTTTTATTTTGTCGTTGATTAATAAAAGACAGATTTCAGTAAAAGACTTCTTGTTCCAAGGTGATAATGGGGTTGTTATGACAGATAAAGGGAAAAAGACTTTTATTACTGCATGGCAGGCAAGGAAAAGGGAAGTGATAATTCATCCTTATCTTAATGAAAAAGTTGAAATAGGGCTTCTGCCTTATGTGCAGGCTATGTTAATGGCAAGATATATCAGGCAGGATATTGACGATTATCCGGTATTTCTTATAAAATGATTTTTAATTATGTACATTCTTGTGACTTACGATGTGGATACTACAAGCAAAGAGGGGGCTCACCGTTTACGATGTGTGGCCAAGGCATGTTTGGATTATGGACAGAGGGTGCAGAACTCAGTCTTTGAGTGTGTAGTGACGGAAGCGCAATATTCTCTTTTAAAAGGGAGAGTTAGGGATATTATTGATATGTCTCTTGATAGTGTTCGTTTTTATATTCTTAGTAAAAATGAGAATAAGAGGGTAGAAGTAATAGGTGTTGAAACGGCTTATAAAGTTGAGGAGGCTCTTATAATATAATGCGAATGTGGTGTGTTACAAAAAAAGTAGTATCTTCGCATGTGTTAATAATCAGTAGATTAAATTATTTGTAGAGTATTTCTTCGTTATGAAGTTGAATAATAATGATGATTCGCATAACAGTGGATTAAACTTGCTGATTTATAATATGTTATTAGATATAGAGTCACACCCTACGTGGGTGTGTGGATTGAAACACACCAAAGGTAATCATCGAATCAGAGACGGAAGTCACACCCTACGTGGGTGTGTGGATTGAAACTTGAAGAATATTCCACCGAAAACGGATATGATGGTCACACCCTACGTGGGTGTGTGGATTGAAACTGTCAAATTCACGTAATGAGGTCGCAAATGTCCGGTCACACCCTACGTGGGTGTGTGGATTGAAACTGCCTGTAACATGATACGGAAGACACGCTGTAGTGTCACACCCTACGTGGGTGTGTGGATTGAAACTTCCAAAAGCAATTGCAGCAAGAAGCGAAAGCCTAGTCACACCCTACGTGGGTGTGTGGATTGAAACATCAATGGCCCAGTATTCGGCAATATCGAAGATGGTCACACCCTGCGTGGGAATATATGGATTGGAGCATTGTTCACTCGTCGGTCAAGTTTATGGAAGAACTGTAAGCATTCGGCCTCTTATGTATTTCTCTCCAGGCTTTTGATTTTGTTATGACTGGAAAAAACACGTACAAGCCCGAATGCTTATCTTTTGTCTGTCTTCTTTTGTTGTTTCACCTAGGTGACAATGCATTGGCACCTAAGTGGAGAGGCGTAGTCACCCAAGTGATACGATTGCTGGGATAAATATACTTAATAGTACCAAATCCACGATTTTCAGTATGGAAAAGAAAATAGCGTACAAATTATAGTTGCTAATTTCGTAACTAACGATATGAAATTCTGCCATGTCGCTTCAACGATAGGACAGATATGAAAATCTGTATATTTGTTTATTTGAGAGATACGGAAAAAGAGCCACCGACGTCAGTGGCTCTTTTCAGGAGGGTAAAATGTGATTGCGCTCAGAGGTTTTTAGATTTGATGACAAACTGTGTATCTTTCAATTTTTCCTTGCCTGCGACAGTCAGGACAAAATCAATCTTGGCAAACACTATGTCTTCATCCTTTAGCCTGGTCTTGTCCGTGCCTTCTTTTGTGGTCAGTATCGGTTTGAAATAGCCGTATCCGTCCACTTTGACGAGATCCCCCTTTTTAAGGGTCTCGAACAGCTTATGCATGAATCCCTCGACAACGGCCTTGTCTGCTATAGCCCGTGCTATATTGCCTTCTTCCATTTCTGAAAGCAGGTCCATGACAGACAATGATCTCCTTGCGCACGAACGGGGAAAAAAGCCTTTCTTTTTACTCCCAATCTTGTTGATTGCGTCAGCATATGGAACCAATGTAACATTGATGCTCATTTTTACTCCTTTCATTTTTTAATTGATACACATGATTTATTTCTCTTCGGTTGCCTGCTGTATAACAGACAATGTATCCTTTGCCCCGGTTATCTTTTGGATGTATATCTCCACCTTTTCTAACGCCCTGTAAAGTTGATTCCGCACAGTGTCACTGTCGCTGTTCCTCCTTCGGGCAATCTCATTAAAATCCATCCCATGGAAATAGAGCCGTAGTACGTTCTTTTCCTGATTGTTCAGTTTGAAACCTATGATGGCAAAGGTCATTTCAAGAAAACCGCTGCAAAATTCCATTAGATTTGATACTTGTGCGTTCAACCGGGAGAGTTCCTCGTTTTTTACTTTTTCGACTTCCTTGTTACCCATGTATTTCTTTCTGTATTCTGCCCTCTCTTTTTCAGAAACATCCAGCTTGTATTTCAATAGGATGTTCTCTTTTGTCAAGGCCTCGTTCTTCCGGCTCAGGTCCGCCACCTTCTGACGCAATTCACTCAATTTCTGGTCCGTCACTTCCACGGAGGAATCCAGCCGCTCCTTGAGGGCATCGATATCCTTGCGTGACCAGAAAATCCGCCTCCCGGACTGGAAAGACCCGATACTGTTGTTTGTCATGGTGGTATAGAACCGCTCATAAGTCCCATAATCAAGTTTAAGGATCCTGCGTGCCTCTTTGGTAGGGTAATAGTCACGGGCCAGAACCTCGTCTGAAATCAACTCATGGTTCTTCAGTTCCGGATGTTTCCATAATGCCAGATTCCTACGCCTTGATGGTTTCTGCTTTTCCTGGTTGTATCTGGCAATGGATTCGAACTCGTAATAGTTCTGGTTGGCTATCTTGCACACAACCAGACAGTCAACCCTTCTTTTGATAGCGGTCATGGTCTTCCATGTGGAGCTAAGAAAATCCGCCGCTTCCAGTTGCGAATACCATAGTTTGCCGTCTTTTTCTATCATAGTGATTCTATTTTGGTTATGGCTGCAAGATAGCAACTTAATGGCATAAACGGATGGCCGGCTCATTATTTTTTTACCCTTATGCCCGGATTCCGGTTAAACGTCTTGAGCCTCCATTCCCCAAACAGTTTCAGGTGATAGGTAAATCCGTCCCGGCAGGATATGGAAAAGGTGGGAACGTCCCTTTTTATCTCATGTGCGGATATTATTTCATCGGCCGGAATTGGCAGTGTCATCCTGCCGATTCTGACCACCAGGTGGCGGACCGTGTCAATCTCGTGCCATTCGACAGGGAGTACCGTCCCGTGTTTCCATCCGAACGCACTGATGACACCGGACAGCTCCGTGCCGGACTTCATTTTCTGTCCGGGCATGGGGAGAACGGTACCTTCATAACTTCCGTTCGTAAGGACGTTCTTTTTCTTTTGGGTCGCATCCTTTCTCTCTTTCCTCCCGCTTTTACCGGATTTGGATGAAAAACGTCTGACAGACAGGCGCATTTCTTTCCTGTATGATTCAAGCACTTCGGGAGTGAAGCAACTTTCAAAATGGTCTATGACGTATTTCCAAAGAAATGTGTCCGTGGATTCGTCCTCCACACATCTCCCGTATTTTTCCAACGCCACCAGATATTCGGTCTTGCTGAAGGCCATCTTGAACGCCATGGCCTTTCCCCTGGCAGTTTCTGCAACTTTCTGAAGTTCCGTATGCACGAATCCCGAAAAGAACTCCTTCAGCCCGTCCAGATCGTGGAACACCTTGCCGGCTGCCGGCCTTGCAGCAGACAGGTAGCCCTTTTTAGCATCGGACCACTCCGCCCTGAGAGAGAGCCCGTACTTGCTTATAATGACTATTCCCTTTTCCATCATTCCGCATATAAAAGATCCTTCATCCTTCCACGCATACGCTCTCCCTTCCACTTGCCGGCGGCATACCTGACACGGCCCGGCTTGATTGTGGCGGAATAAGTGGTGGAATTTCCGGATGCCAGAAGGGAGAGGAAGAAGCTGAACCGGCTGTAACAGCCCATCCTCCGCGTATTGAAACGCCATGCCTTTTCATCCACGTATTTCTGCAGGTGGAAGTATGATACGCTCATGTAAGTCCCCTGGATAGTGGACTGCAGGTGTTTCCAGAAGTTCTCTATCCCGTTGGTGCATGCCGCCCCGGCTTTCCATACTTTCCCGCTGTGGTTTACCGTCTTATGAATAAAATGGTCTGAAACATGGACGTACTGGGGAGCTTCATCCGTATAGAACCTGCATCCCTCTGCCATCCTGTTCTTTATGATATCGAACAGGGTTTCCGCCCTGCAGTCCTTTACCACTTCGGCATAGAGTAGGCCGTCCCGGCACAGAAGGCCGAATACGGTGGCCTTGTCATCCCGGTTTCCTTGCGTTGAATGCCATTTGGCGTCATTCTTCCGGTAATAGTCCGTCCCGCCGACGTAACATTCGTCGGCTTCCACTTCCCCGTCCATCAGCATTTCCTCGCACTGCTTGACGTTCAGTGCCATGCGCTGTTTCATGAACCATGCCGTCTTCTGTGTCACGCCACAGCATCGTGCCAGCTCATAGGACGATATACCGTTCGCTGAGACGCAGAACTCATAGATGGCCCTGAACCATACTTTCAGTTTCAGCTTGCTCCCATCAAAAACTGTCCCCTGCTTGATGGTGAAGGTCCGGCGGTTGTCAAGGTCCCTGTAATATCCCGGCTTGCCTTTTATACGGATGACATTGGTGTTCCCGTCAACGGGTGAACGGAGGATGCCATTCCAAAGATGTTTTTCGAGAGCCTTCACACATGCATCCTCGGTCGGATACAGTCGTTCGAATCGTTCCAAATCGAATCTTTCGGGATTTTCTTTCTTCTTCGGCATAATCTGTAGGTTTTGATCAGTAATATCTTCTGATACAAAGATAGTGAAATACAAGCGGTATGCGATCAATCTATTAATATACAATAGATTACAAACCTTGTTATGACTTCTTCATTTAAGCGTGGCTTGTCCTCCGGCATGGTCAGTCCCTTCTCCCCGCAGAATTGTCATACCATGCCAAGGCCTTCCTCCACAGAATTTCGTCCTTCACTTTGAAGGAAAAACTTGTATAAGCCTCCGGGTTGCGGTGGCGGGGAGTCTGAGGAAGCGGTCCGGGTTTCAATGCGGGTGAACCGTCTCTTTTCTTGCGCGTCGGACTGTTCCCCCTTTTGCCTTTATCCAGCTTGAATGTGGATAACGGATGGAAAGTCGTACCTTGAAAACTATTATACAGCAGAACTTTGAACAGGGGGATACCCTGAAGCTTATTGAACGATGCCAGAAAAGAGTGAAGGGCACAGTAGCGGCCTGCATTCTCAAAACGGATATTGTTATGTGAAGCCCCGTCCATGGATCGCTTGAACTGGCTGTTACGATTTTCGACGGCATTGGTGTGGTCACCGTCGTTGATGTACAGATGCCGGCCATGATTGCACGAACGGTGGTCATATTCCCCGTTCAAAGGTTTGAAAAGACTCGTTTCGTCAGTAGTCACCGTTGCTCCGGAAGCCACCCGCTCCCTTACCGCCTTCGGAAGGTCCTTGGATGACTCGTTGACGCAGGAAAAATCCACCCAACCATTGTTTTCCTCGGCTATGCACAACACATTCCGTTTGTCTTCGTTCTTGTAAACCTTTTTAGGGCACTTGTCAGGATAAGAACGGACATGCTGGTGTCCACCGATGGGTGTCTCGTCAACCTGTGAATTTGAAAATTTGGCTTTCCTTGGCGTCATGCAGGCATAAGAAATCCGTTGCACCACATAAATGGCAGTCTTCATGGTCCTGACGGTTTCCGGGAAAGCGCGCGTTAACAAAGATGGAGTAAATTTGTCTCGACAGGTTACAAACAGATAAAGGATTGCAAACCACTTTTTCAAGGGAATATGTGAACGATAGAAAAATGGTATTCCTGGTAATGTAAAATGTCTTCCTTGTCTTGGCACACTTGTATCTGCCGAATTCTTTCATCGGGTATGCCTTGGAATCACAGAAAGGAGAGCGTACTTCACCGTCATACAACTCCCGGATGATAAAATCAAGGCACTTCTGGTTGGTGTCAAAAGTGCGATTAAACTCATCAGTGTCAAGACTAATAATATGTCGGTAAATTTCCTGCATCCGTTCGAATTGAATGAATGCGCAAATAAAATAGGATTTTTTCGGAAACTTCCGAGGGAAAATAAAAACCGTATCTAAAAATGCAAGTTTGCACATAGCTTATATGGAAGATGGCTGACGCCATATAAGTGTAAAAAACGGATTTTTTTGAAGTAAACAAATACTAGGTCGCTGAGAAACGAAAAATTAATATAAATTACTATTTGTGCGTGCTTGGTAGAAAAACAGTAGCACTTAATTCCATTTCTTTTCTGATAAAGTAGCCCTGTTTTATACACCGAGTTTATTGACAGGATAAATCGGGTAGAAAATATATTATCGAGAAAAACACTAAATTCTGATAATCAGTTCAACAAGAAATATTCCGATCTTATAAGATACACTTCACAGGCTTTAAAACGCATTGCAAAGTATCAAAAGAACTTAGCAACTATGAACAATGATTATCTAACAATCAATTGGTTAGAAACTATTGCTGGCTGTCAAATAAAGAAAGAAAAATGGCATAATGATTATGTTCCAAATCTTCGTTATGACTTTTCAAATAGATTTGTATTGCAGGGAGACTATTCAACAGAGTTAGCAACAATTGATCCTAATAACATAATAGGGATTTCTTATTTTGATAGTTATGCTGGGTTGAACTGGGTACAATTATTGGAGAATCTAAAATATGCAACTAGGTATATGAGAAATATCCATTCTTTTGACGATCTTATAGAGTTTGTAAATGGTGAAAACAGTATCTCTCCTTTTAATTATAATAAGGAAGGTATTTATATGCTTAAATTAGGAGATAGTTATATTGTAACCGGTGGTCAACATCGCTCCTGCTTAGCAAAATTTGTGAGCATAAAAATGACACAAGTTCATGTTGGTCACTTATATAATATTTCAGAAAAAGAAGTTCTTGATATTATAAATAACAAAATGTTATATAATTTCAAATGATACAATAGAGTGATTGATTTTCCCTATATTGGGATATTCAACTAGAGTTTTTTCAATCGTTTTGATGACTAAACGTAAATCATCCTTTTCAGACATCAAAAGAAAGCGAAACAGATTAAAATCGGATTCATTCATAAACATTTCTTTGTGCTGATCATAACTGTCAGACTTGTATATTGAAACAATATATCCGGCTTTAAGATTTTTAAGAAAAGAATCTAAAATAACTAATGGACCTCCAAAATTTTCTTTGGTTTTAGGGTCATAGACATAAACTTTTGCAAGACTTTCATAATATTCTTTTTGGTTCATAGTTGCTAAGTTCTTTTGATACTTTTAATCTGTTAAATAATAAAACTCGCAAACATAATGATTCTAATTGAGTCATGCAAAATAAACCATAACTTATTAGGATTTTACACTGTTTTATTGTTTTAAAATTCATATATTTGCATTGTATATTGCTTTTTATAAGCGTATATTTGAATATTTGCGGAAGCGTTAAGATATTATCTAATTTCGAAATCTGGACAATTTTGAATCCACAGATAATAAGCATGATGCTTGCGCCTTGGTTGTATATGTATTTAAATCATATACCTCTTAGGGCGTGGGCTGTTGTTTGTTATGTGGATCAGGCAGTCCAGAGCCTCGAAATTGTAACATCGACAGTTCCCACGCTCTCCTTTTATACAAACCGGCTTTTGGGGAACAAGGCCGCCAAAGCTTAACACTATGGAACTAACATTACCCGGTTCACTGTCGAGAACCTTCTTTCTTGGAGCAATCTGCTCTTGTCTGTTATTCACTTCTTGTTCAGAAGATGATCCTGTGAAATCTTACTCTAATTACCGGATTACGGTCGATGCTGTTTCGCCTGTATCATTTACCGCATTGGGAGAAATCAAAACTATCGCTGTTTCCGCCAGCAAAGAAATCTATTGGGACGGTAAGCCATCCGGAAAAAAGGAGCCTGCAAAGGTTACGGCAAGCGTGGAAGGAGAGCAGTTTATTGTTGAATCATTACAAACTGAGGCGGGTTTGCAGTTGAAAATTACCGCTAGGGAAAATAAAACTGAGCAAATGCAAAGGGGCAAGGTTATACTGGCTATAGAAGATGATTCCGTTACCGAAATTCAGACTTTGGAACTTAACCAGGATGCTGCCACTATGGAATACGGGGCATACAAGATTACTTTTGAACACGAACAGGCATCACTGGATTACAATGGCGGGGCCGGTAGGGTAGCTTTCACATGCCAATGCGAGAAAATGATAAACGGTAAGTCAAAAGGCTTCGAAAATCATTCATTGGACGGTATAAGTTATAAAGCGACCCAAAATAATGATGTCACATATAGTATTGAGAAAGCTGCAGAAGTGGGAATGTATATGTTGGAATACAACTTGCCGGAAGCTCTGACTATCCATGCTGTATACAATACTTTCTGTTTTCTGGATACGAAAGGAGAGAAAATTGCTTCGTTTGGCATCTTATTGGCTGGCAATCCTAATGGCGATGATAGTTATTTTGTATCAACTGAGATATCAGGCATATATCAAGAATAGAACAGTCTGATGAAAACATATTTATGCCTGTTTTGGATATTAGCCTTTTTATCGTATGCAAATGCCAAAGTGTTTGCATTGGAGGATATCAGTAATGTAGTAATAGATTACGACAATTCTGTAAGGATATCTGTAACAATTCGTGACCAGCATTATGGCCCGGTTGTGGTGAATGGCCGGACAAAAGTGTTTGGAGCTTCGTTTGTACAACGTACAGGTGAAACAAAGACTTGTGATTTCCGTTATGCGGCTTTCCAAAACAAGATAATTAAGCAGATATACGATGGAACTAGTGAGGTTACCCTTGAAAATGGGAAGATGTATGATATCAAAATACCTTGTTACATAGATCTACCGGAAGGGGATTATGAGTTTATACCGATTGTTCGATTTAGGGGTGAGACAAACTGGAATATGGTGAGAGACTGGGATACCTTAGTAAAGAATGGCTATTGGAAACTACATGTTTATGCAAACCATCCTGCGCCTTCATCCGAATACATGAATTTCCCAGATGCCAATGGCAAGGGAGACAGTGAGTATACGGTATATCATGCTTATCAGAACGAGAAATTTCGGGTACAGATGAAGTTGGTTAACAATACCCGCTCTGTAATGAACGGTAAGATCAAAATTATGTGGGAGCGTAATTTGGCCAAGTATTGGAGAGGTATGGAATATGATTTTGATGATGTTAAGACCGAATGGAAAATTTGCGCAACAAATCTGGCCCGCATCGGTATATCCAAGGCCGAGAACGGCGGTATCCCTGTTTCCATCGCAGCCAACGGTAAATTGGATGTCATGATCGAGGACTGCTTTGTCAGTGAGTATTATGATTATGGTGAGCGCTGGTCTCCTTTCTTAGTTGCATATTATTTGCCAGAAGGGAAAGAGGATATCGAGGAGAACTGGCTGGTGATAAACGACAATACCGATTTTTGCTTTGATGAAAATATGAATTTGTTGACAGACCGTTGGGATCATGCCCTCAATTACCTTGCCTTTGTCACATTTGAAGGTAGTGCGACGGGGACTGAGAGTCTGGATATCTCTAGAGTTGGCTTGAATTATTCCAAGGCAACTGGTGCGGTGGTCTTGTCAAATGTCCCGCAGTCCTCTTTTGTACGTGTAGTGGATTTGAACGGCAGGCTGCTACAGACTGAATCCGCTTCCGATAATTCTATCCGGTTTACTTTAAAGGCTGGTTCCGGTTTGAATATCGTCAGCCTCTATAATTATGATGGAAGACTGGTCAAGTCATTCAAAATAGTTAAATAACCCAATCTATTATATATTATGAAAAATATTTTATCCCTTTCACTGGCATTTGCTGTCATTTGCTTCTCATCATGTTCCGACAAGGAGGAACCGAAGGAAAAGGACGTGTTTTTAGAACTTGTTACAGAAATACAGACCCGCTCCACAGTTGTAAAGATGGAGTTTGTTGATGACGACCAAATGCTGGTAGATGCCGGTGGAATCAGTATAACCGGAACATACAGCTCCGGTAAATGGTTATTAAATCCACAGGTAAGCCTGACCAGCGGTGAAACACTTGGTGTTACCGCCATTTATCCCTGTATGGGAACTGACATAACTGCCATTCCTGTAGATATAAAGAAACAGATTGATTGTCTTTATGGCACTGCAACAGCCACTTCCAGCCTACCTGCAGCACGCTTAAATATGGAACATGCCCTGTCTTCCCTGGCTTTTAACATACAGGGAAGCGGAACGGCGGAAAAGGTCTCTTTTCTCTTGCCGTCAGAAGGAGTGTTGAATGCAAAAACCGGAAATCTCAAATCAGGGGAGAAGAAACTTCAGGAACTTCTGATAAACAGGAATATGAATGCTGAAGGATGGACAGAAGAAGTGCCCGATGTGTTTGTCATTCCATTTTCTGACCTGACGGAACTGACCGTAACAGTTGACGGCAGGGATTATCCGGTAAAGATAAAACAGGAGATTGCCCAAGGTAGAAAATATATTTTCCATCTGATTTATACAGGCAGTTCAATATATCCGGTCGGAGTGGAACAAGTACCAATGGATCAATATACGGATCGGGAACAGTCTGATATCCGGAAAAATGACTTGTCCATAACCTATTTTTCCGAACATACATTTCAGGTTAACGCTCCGGTTATTGATGCCATAGCCGGCACCATTTGTTGGGGAGATGGTACCGGGGAATCCTATGCGCCTGCCGGTGTGCATGATTACGCCCCCGGAAACCATGTCATGATATTGGAGACAGTTGGCTGTGCGGATTCGTTTACCATATCCAATATAGAATATATGGAGGAAATAAATTTAAGTGATTTTTAAAATGAAAGACACAAAAAGATATGAAGATGAAAAAGTATCCATTTATAGTCTTGCTTGTCGTAATACCATTTTGTTTTAATGCCAAAGTGTTTGCATTGGAGGATATCAGTAAGGTTGTGATTAATGAGACTCCAGTAAGTATGAGTTTAACAATTCGTGACCAGCATTATGGGCCTGTAGTGGTGAATGGTCAGACAAAAGTGTTTGGAGCTTCTTTTACTAATGGAACTGGTGAAACAAAAACTTGTGATTTCCGCTATGCGGCATTTAAGGATGGTAAGATTGTACAAATATACGATGGGGCTGGCGAAGTTACTCTTGGTAATGGTAAGATGTATGATATCAAGATGCCTTGCTATGTAAACCTTCCAGAAGGTGATTATGTATTTATACCGATAGTTAAATTTAGAGGAGAATCTAATTGGAATATGATGAAAAGGTGGAGTACTATAGATAAAAATCCTTATTGGAAACTGCATGTTTATGCAAACCATCCTGCGCCTTCATCCGAATACATGAATTTCCCAGATGCCAATGGCAAGGGAGACAGTGAGTATACGGTATATCATGCTTATCAGAACGAGAAATTTCGGGTACAGATGAAGTTGGTTAACAATACCCGCTCTGTAATGAACGGTAAGATCAAAATTATGTGGGAGCGTAATTTGGCCAAGTATTGGAGAGGTATGGAATATGATTTTGATGATGTTAAGACCGAATGGAAAATTTGCGCAACAAATCTGGCCCGCATCGGTATATCCAAGGCCGAGAACGGCGGTATCCCTGTTTCCATCGCAGCCAACGGTAAATTGGATGTCATGATCGAGGACTGCTTTGTCAGTGAGTATTATGATTATGGTGAGCGCTGGTCTCCTTTCTTAGTTGCATATTATTTGCCAGAAGGGAAAGAGGATATCGAGGAGAACTGGCTGGTGATAAACGACAATACCGATTTTTGCTTTGATGAAAATATGAATTTGTTGACAGACCGTTGGGATCATGCCCTCAATTACCTTGCCTTTGTCACATTTGAAGGTAATGCGACGGGGACTGAGAGTCTGGATATCTCTAGAGTTGGTTTGAATTATTCCAAGGCAACGGGTGCGGTGGTCTTGTCAAATGTTCCGCAGTCCTCTTTTGTTCGTGTAGTGGATCTGAACGGCAGGCTGCTACAGACTGAGTCCGCCTCCGATAATTCTATCCGGTTTACTTTAAAGGCAGGTTCCGGTTTGAACATTGTTAGCCTCTATAATTATGATGGAAGACCGGTCAAGTCTTTTAAAGTAATCCGATAGGATACTTCGAGTTTTGTATAAGGTTGGAAATATATTTGTTTTTCAAAAAGTGAAAGGGAGTATGGATCAGTACTTCCTTTTGTTTTTGTCTTTATTGTTTGGCTATGAAAATTACGTTTTTACTGTTGAATGCTGTTGTTATTACACTTATTCTTGTCGGATGTAACAACAAATCTAAATCCATGCATCCTGTTTTGGTACATGTAGTTATGCTAGCCGAACAGCCTTTCTGGGTAAGCGGACTACCATAATTTACAGTTGCTTCGAGTGCCATTTCTATAACTCCGTCAATATAACATGAGGATGCAATCGGCTTTTGTAATGGAATACCGAGTTTGCGGGCTACAGACGACCGTACCAGTTCATTATTCAATGCAACGCCTTCAATTTCTGATGAAGCAATGATTTCATGGGATATGGATTCAACTATAGCAAGCATTTTATCATCAAATCCTATTACAATCTTAACATTAACATATTTAATTAATTCTGTTAATATTAAGATTGTAAATAAAGGATGATTTTTATATCATTAGATAAAATCACTCTTTTTATTGTATATCAATTGTTTATCGATTTTTGGTACTAATAAGTATATTTTTCCCCGATTGCTTCACCTTGGTGAAACTATAAATTCAACTAAGTGTTTGCACGATAAGGCCTTGTAAATGAAGTAAATGGATGAACCATCATGTAGGACACATCAAGAAGGAAAATCTATGAGTCTTCAGAAACAATGGTAAAAATCCACATACATACCAGTTAAGGGGAATTACGGATCCTTTTACACCACAAACCGTTGAAAATAAATGGTTTGTGGTGATTGAAACAAAAAAAGAACAGATGTCTTTTTAATACGCTATCTTATCCAATATCCCGTTCAAGTGTGCAATAGCCACTCCATAATTAGTCATGGGAATCTGTTGCTTACGGGCATTATCAATCCGGTTTAGTACATATTTGCGATTGAACATGCAGGCTCCGCAATGAATGATTAAGTGATAGGGTGTCAAATCCTCCGGAAAGTCTGTACCTGCAACGATATCTATTTGTAGCTCTTCGCCTATCTTTTTACGCAACATACGTGGAAGCTTTACTCTGCCTATGTCCTCGGTGGCAGGGGCATGAGTGCAGGCTTCCGCTATCAGTACCCGTGACTGTGGGGTGAGGCAGTCTATGGCTGAGGCTCCTTCTATATAATAATGTATATCTCCCTTATATCCTGCCATCAGGACAGAGAAAGAGGTGAGAAGGCTATCTGCCGGCTTTTGTTCATAAACGGTATGAAAAACCTGGGAGTCGGTTATAATCAGTTTCGGAGGGCGGGACAGAGCCTGCAAGGTGGAAGCTATTTGGTCTGTTGTACAACTCATCACCAGACATTTCTTGTCCAATAATTCGCGCATCGTCTGTACCTGTGGAAGGATGAGACGGCCTTTGGGAGCCTGTATATCTTGCGGCATGACTAAGAGCACTAAATCTCCTTCTTTAACCAGATTTCCGGTAATGGTTTGTTGCCCGAAATCTGCCGGTAACTTTTCCAGAATCGCCTGATGTATCTTCTTTATACCTGTTCTTTCCTTTGCGCTGATAACGAGAGGCTTTTGACCGCAATCTTTTTCTATACGGAGTAGGGTGGATGCTATGTCTTTTCGTATGTCAGCCTTGTTCAGTAGCAAGATGACAGGGATGTTTTTTTCCTCCAATTGCTTCATCCACTTCTTTTCCTCTTCATGGGCTTCGTCTTCACAAAGAAGTAAGGCTATGTCTGTTTGTTCGATGGCTTTCAGCGTGCGGATGATGCGCATTTCTCCTAATTCTCCTTCATCGTCAAATCCCGGCGTGTCGATAAAGAGACAAGGGCCGATTCCTTGAATCTCCATGGCTTTGCTCACGGTGTCTGTCGTGGTACCGGGGATATCCGATACAAGGGCAGTATCCTGTCCGGTCAAGGCATTGATTAAAGAGGACTTGCCACTGTTGCGCCGCCCGAAGAGGGCGACGTGCAGGCGGTTGGCAGATGGGGTGTTGTTTAAACTCATATGTGGTTACTTTATCAGTCTGGAAACATCGCCCGGCGCGTGGGCCGGATTAGAATCTGAAATCTCGTTTCCCTTCTTCTATCTTTTTCAGGTTACGGGTTGTTATTTCTTTTATTTTCGGGTTGGGAATGTGTTCCAATTCTTTTTTTATCAATTGGATTCCCTTGGCTCGTGTATCCGCTGTCGCATAATCTTCCAGATACTCTTTCAGTGTCATCAATGCATTGGGTGCACAACAATTAGCAATTTGTCCCGATTTGACTAATGACATAAAGCGGTCACCTGTACGTCCTTCTCGGTAACAAGCTGTACAGAAACTGGGAATGTGCCCTAAATCGAGCAACCAGTTCACTACTTCATCCAAAGTACGGGTATCGCTGATATCGAATTGTGCCGAGTTTTCTTCCGGTGTTTCCGGAATGGCATAACCGCCTACGCTGGTCCGGGAACCGCCGCTGATTTGTGAAATTCCCAGATTCAAGACCTTACGTCGGGTTGCAGCCGATTCCCTTGTAGAGATAATCATGCCTGTATAAGGAACAGCAATACGGATTACTGCCACAATCTTACAGAATATCTCGTCCGAGATGGCGTCCGGAAAGTCTTGCGTGGCGATATCATCTGCCGGACAAATACGAGGAACGCTGATGGTATGCGGACCTACTCCGAAAGTGGCTTCCAGATGTTCGGCATGCATCAATAATCCTACAAAGTCATAGCGGTAGGTATTCAGCCCGAATAAAACACCTAGTCCTACATCGTCAATTCCCGCTTCCATGGCACGGTCCATCGCTTCGGTATGATAAGCATATTTGCTTTTCGGACCGGTGGGATGCAGGGCTTCGTAATTTTCTTTATGATAAGTTTCCTGAAACAAAATATAAGTGCCGATACCTGCGTCTTTCAGTTTGCGATAGTTTTCTACGGTGGTGGCGGCTATGTTGACATTGACCCGTCGGATGGCTCCGTTTTTATGCTTGATGCTATAAATGGTCCGGATGGATTCCAATATATATTCTATAGGGTTCCGTAGCGGGTCTTCTCCTGCTTCCAGTGCCAGACGTTTGTGTCCCATATCCTGCAAGGCAATTACTTCCTTACGAATTTCTTCTTGTGTCAGTTTCTTGCGTGCTATGGTCTTATTCTTCAAATGATAAGGACAGTAAACACATCCGTTCACACAATAATTGGAAAGGTACAGGGGGGCGAACATCACAATACGGTTACCGTAAAACTTATGTTTGATTTCCTGTGCCAGATGGAAGATACGTTCTATCAAATCCGGTTGGTCACATTCCAATAGTAACGCTGCCTCACGATGGGATAGTCCTTTGCATCGGGCGGCTTTGTCAATCAGTTGCTCTATCAGAGCACGATTACTTTTGTTGCTGCGGGCATACTCCAGTGTTTCCAGTATTTCCTGGTGGTCAATGAATTCTTCCGCTATTTTAGAATCTGCTTTATACATATTTATTAGTGGTTAGTGATTATAATCACCTCTATCTGTTGATATCCGGTAACCGATTGTTTCCAGTCGTTGTGCCAAGTTTCGTAGACCTTCGGCGGCTTCGGCGCCGAAAGCTGCTTTGTTGTCATACAAAGCATATTTTTCTCTTTGCTCCCGAGGGGAGAGATTGGGCATCACTACATTAGCTCCTGCCAATATCCCTTTTTCCCGTCCGTCCGGTGACAAGGTGGCAAGGGCGGTGGTCGATGGAATCAGGGCGGACGGGTGCATCAACCGGAAAAGGGATAATAGCTTGAGAGTCATTTCCACACTTCCGGCCGGTTCCATTCCGAATGGTGTTTCATGGTGGGGGATAAAAGGACCTATACCAATCATCTGGGGATGGAACTGTTCTATGAACAACAGGTCTTCTACCAGATGGGGCAGAGTTTGTCCCGGACTACCTACCATGATTCCTGTTCCGGTTTGATATCCTATTTCTTTCAGCCATTGTAAACATTGGAGGCGATGCTTTAGTGACATTTCTTCAGGATGGAGTTTCCGGTAATGCTGTTCGTTATGTGTTTCGTGTCGAAGCAGGTATCGGTTCGCTCCTGCCCGGAAAAAACGCTCGTATGCTTCCCGTGATTTCTCTCCTAACGAAAGGGTGATGGCACAATCGGAGAACTCATTGCGGATGGCGGCTACGGTTGCTTCTATCCACTTGTCTGTCAAGGCAGGGTCTTCGCCGCCTTGCATTACGAAGGTACGGAACCCGAGTGCGTATCCTTCACGGCAACATTCCAAAATGGTTTCGCGCTTTAATGCGTAGCGGGCCACAGCAGGATTTCCTTTTCTTATTCCGCAATAATAGCAATTGTTACGACATCGGTTGCCCACTTCGATAAGCCCACGGATAAAGATGGCATTCCCGAAATGCGCTAAAGTAACCTCTTGGGCCTGTTGTTGGAGATACATTAAAGTATCAGCGTCCTGACAGGTGAGGAGAATAGCATATTCTTCGCCGGTCAAGCTATGTTTATGGCGCAATTTATCAATCAGTTGCTTCATTCGTACTTTTTTATTAATGGAAAACCTGAAAAGCTCACCAGCTACTGTAGGGGCGGCCTCCATGCGTTTGCCTAGTGGCACACAATGAACTTTATACATTCGAAGGTGTGTCAAAATGATAGATTGTTTTCATTTTGACACACTTCCCTATGGTGAAGGATTGCGAATAACGTCTTTCCGCTAAGGCAGTTTTCTACTTTTAATACGTCTTCTCCTGTTTAGCCAGTTCTTGTACCAACTGACGTTTCCCGTTACTGCCGCTATGAGTACTGGGTCCTGTGATACACCCCCCCTCGCAGGCCATCACTTCGATGAACTGTCCGGGAGCTTTTCCCGATTTTGCGTATGCACGTAATGTTCCGATATTCTTCTTGTTTAAATCAGATACCTGTATGGCATTGATTTTGTCCGCTTCCATTTTCAAGAATGCCTTTACGGCTCCCATCACGCCGCCAGCTTGTGCAAACCCATGCGCTTCGCGAACAGATGAGAATTCCATGGCGTATGGCTGTACAATCTCCAAGTTGACTTCGAAAGCATCGAAAATAGAAGAAACTTCCTCAAACGTCATCACAAAATCCACAGCTTCATCACGTTGGGCCTCTTTACGTTTGGCTACACATGGGCCTACGAATACGATCTTTGCATCAGGATACTTCTCTTTGGCTATACGTGCTGCATAATACATAGGTGAACCTGTGCCGGAAACGTATTTTTTCATATCGGGAATATACTTGTTCACCAGCTCGATGTACGATGGACAGCATGAAGTGGTCATGAATTTCTGTCCTTCCTCCAACTTCTCTATCAGTTCGTGTGCTTCGTGTTCTACGGTAGACATGGCGCCTTGTGCCACTTCAATTATATCGGTGAAACCGATTTGTCTGAATGCACCATATACCTGTTCGATAGTTGTGCTGAATTGCCCTAAAATAGATGGCGCGACAATGGCTACCACTTGTTCTCCTTTACGGATGCGTTGCAACACATCGAATGTCTGTGATATTTCAAAAATGGCCCCGAAAGGACAAGCATTCATACATTTACCGCAATAAATACATTTGTTCTCGTCGATATGCTCTATACCGTGTTCATCTTTGCTGATCGCTTTGACAGGACAAGATTCTTCGCAAGGAACAGGAATATAAACGATTGCGTGATAAGGACAGCTTTTGTGGCAGATGCCGCAACTGATGCAGGTATCATGGTCGATCCATGCCTTGCCGGTGTCAGCATGTACATGTACGGCTCCTTTAGGACAATTGTACTGGCAACTGCGGGCGGTACATCCCCGGCATAAGTCGGTGATTTCGTAATTGATCTGTACGCAGGCCGAGCATGCTTCGTCTATAACACACATAATGTTGTCTTTGGGCTTTCCATTGTTTGCACGTTCTATAGCACGTGCGGCATATTCGGATAGTGGAGTGAGCTCATCGGTTTCGTCATCCATATCCAGCCCCAATAGAGGAAGGGATTTGTATTTCCATACAGCGCGTTCTTTGTGTACGCAGCAGCGCCCTGCATGTTTTGAACGTCGGGGGCTGAGTTCTAATGGCAGACGGTCTATTTTGTCTGTTGTCAGTTCTCCGTTTTTCCACAATTTTACAAGTTCTGTCAGCAATCTGTGGCGGACAATCATAATGTTGTTCGTAAATGCCATATAGTTAAAGGGGTTAGTTATTAGGTTTTGCAAAGATAGTGATAGTTTGTGTCCTATGGAAATATTAAAAAAAGAAAAATCACATTTTCCTCTTTTTATATTCAGATTTGTTCTGTCGCTGTGGAATGTAGCCGACTGGTTTATATATGAATCTTTATAGGTAAAAATAATAAATTTCGTAAAAGCAACTGATAATGGCAGGGGAAGAGGAAACCATTTTAGTGAAAGATATGTTATAGCTGTGCCAATTTGGCAGAATAAAACTGTCAATTTCTCCTTTTTCATGTTTGGCACGTTTTTCGCAAGATATTTTGCGTCACTGCTTAAAGATGACGGATAATTGATATAATTAAAAGTATAACATATAAAAATTAAGAACTATGAACATTAAACCATTAGCAGACAGAGTATTGATTCTTCCAGCTCCTGCGGAAGAAAAAACAATCGGTGGTATCATTATTCCTGATACAGCAAAGGAAAAACCATTGCAAGGTGAAGTTGTCGCAATAGGTAACGGAACGAAAGACGAGGAGATGGTGTTGCATGTAGGTGATCAGGTATT
>OGPH01000243.1_pt1 | contig 62649 bp, 55 predicted proteins | sample 1552891 | NCBI WGS metagenome assembly OGPH01 (sample SAMEA2580272, study PRJEB22360) | human gut metagenome | biome: human gut; feature: human-associated habitat; material: faeces | place: Denmark | collected 2008/2010 | reverse complement strand
TAATCATCAAAGATGATTAATCGCCATGGACAAAATTTATTTTGTCCTTTTTTTAGAAAAAAATAAAAATTTGTGCAATAATATGTTCATCAATATCATTAGTATAGTGAAAGGGGGAAAAATTAAAATGAATCAAAAAGAAATTGATTATCTTATTCTTCAGATTCCCCAAATGGATAATGCTTTTGATGAATTATATGAAAAAACCAAGACAAGTGTTTTTGCTTATATCATGAGCATTATTAAAAATTACGATGATAGTCGTGACATTTTTCAGGAAGTTTATGTGAAACTTTATTTAGCAGCTAAAAATTATCAATCACAGAAAAAACCATTAGCATGGATTTATACAATTGCTAGAAATGAATGTTATCTTTATTTAAGAAGACAAAATTTAACACAGGAATATCAAGATTATCTTTATTGTCCACCAGAAACGGACATGCATACAAAAATGATTTTAGAACAGTTATTTGAAAGTTTAAATGATCAGGAAAGAGAAGTGATTATTATGCATGCACTGTGGGGATTAAAGCATCATGAAATTGCCGGCTTATTAGATATTCCTTTAGCAACATCTTTATCCAGCTATCATCGAGGTATGAAAAAAATGAAAAAGATAGGAGCGAAGAGTTATGAATGAAATCAAAGAAGCTTTTACAAAGATTACACCAGATCGCTTAGATGATATTAAAGAAGAATTAAAAACAAGAGATGAAAATATCGTGATCGAAACAAAGAAGAAGAAAAAACGTTATCTTTTGACTCTACCTATTGTGGCAGTCTGTGCAGCGATGGTTTTCATGTTATGGCCTGCGACTCACTCCATTCAAACGGTTGTTGGTTTAGATGTCAATCCAAGTGTTGAATTGAATTTAGATGATGATTATAAAATTGTCGAAGTGAAAACGAACAACGAAGATGGGAAAAAAATTGTCGGCAATATGGATTTAAAAGGTAGCGATATTGAAGTTGGTGTGAATGCGTTGATTGGTGCTATGTTAAAGGAAGGATATATAGACGAACTTAAAAATTCATTACTGATATCAGTAACAGGGGAAAATGAACAAGAAAATGAAAAACTAAGACAACAGCTTTCATTAAATATTGATGAATTATTAAAAGCAAGTGATATTAATGGCTCTATTGTATCACAGACAATTAATGATCAAAATGTTGAAAATCTGGCGAAACAATATCAGATTTCAGTGGGAAAAGCTGAAATTATTCAACAGCTTGTTTCAAAGAATCCATTATATACATTTGATTCTTTGAAGAACTTATCTATTCATGAATTGAATCTGTTATTACAAAGCAATCAGGTTGAACAAGTTTCAATTACAGGTCATGCCAGTGAAAGTGGATATATAGGAAAAGACAAGGCTCAAAGTATTTCTTTTAATGATGCTCAAGTATCTCAACCAACAGTTCAAAAAGTAGAAATGGATTATGATGATGGTGTGATGGTTTATGAAGTTGAATTTTATAAAGATCAGGTTGAATATGATTACGAAATTAATGCTTTGAATGGTGAAATTATAAAAAGTGAAAAAGATGGTGAGAGAACTTCTCAATCAGCTTCATCATCAAATCAGTCTTCAAACCAAAATTCATCAAACAGTTCTCAGACATCAACTCAGCAGATATCACAGGATCAGGCAAAATCAATTGCTAAAAAACATGCTGGTGTTCAATCAGTATCACAAGAAAAAATTCATAAAGATTATGATGATGGTGTTTACAAATTTGAATATGAATTTGTAAGTGGTGATTATAAGTATGAATACGAAATTAATGCCATGACAAGTACTGTGATGAAACATGAAAAAGAATATGTCGGAACAGTCAAATTAACACAAAATGAAGCCAAACAAAAAGCTTTCAGTCATGCCAATGTTTCTTCATCAAATGCCTATGATGTAGAAGTAGAATTAGACCATCAATATTATGAAGTTTCCTTTAAATCAGGACAATATGAATATGAATATAAGATCAATGCATCAGATGGCTCTATTGTGGCGCATGAAAAAGATTATGATGATTAGAAGAAGTTTTATGACTTCTTCTTTTTTCTTAATAAATTCTTAAAACTTTCACATTTTTTATGTAATATAATGATGAAAGGGGTGGGATTATGAATATTTTGGTCGTAGATGATGAAAAAGAAATTGCCGATTTAGTAGAATTGTATTTAAAAAATGAAGGCTTTCAAGTTTTTAAATTTTATAATGGTTGTGATGCTTTACGTTGTGTGGAAACACAGGATATTGATTTGGCTGTTTTAGATATCATGTTACCAGATATAGATGGCTTAAAAATTTGTTCCAAAATCAGAGAAACAAAAATCTTTCCTATTATTATGCTGACAGCTAAAGAAACTGAAATTGATAAAATAACAGGATTGACTATGGGTGCTGATGATTATGTCACAAAACCATTTCGTCCTTTAGAGCTTATGGCACGTATTAAAGCTCAGTTAAGACGTTATACAATGATGTCACCTAAAAAAGATGAATCCGTTTTGACCATTGGTGCTTTAACAATTGATAAAGATAACCATCGTTGTTTTCTAGATAATCAATTATTATCTTTAACACCAACTGAATTTTCTATATTATGGTTATTATGTTCAAATCAGGGAAAAGTAGTCAGTGTTGATCAGATTTTTCATGATTTATGGGGAGAAAAATACTATACCAACTCAAGTAGCTCTATTATGGTTCATATTCGTCATTTAAGAGAGAAAATGAATGACTCAGCAGAAAATCCACGTTATATCCAAACGGTATGGGGAGTAGGTTATAAAATTGAATAAGGATTATACGAGAAAGTTTCAACAGGAAATTCTCAAAATACATATACTCATTACAGCCTGTTGCTTTGTTTTTATATTATTTATTTATTTTTATATGGATTATGTTTATAATGGAGCATTTATTAATTTCTTACAGGAATATTTTGGATGGGATTTTGCACACTTTGCCTTGAGAAATCAAAAAACAATTATCTTTATGATTATTATGCTGGTCATTTTATTGAATTCTATCATTGTCGAAATTTATGCTATTCAAAAAATATCACGTGTCTTTTCACAAATTAAGATTCTTTTTCAAAAAGACAATCAGAGAATTGTTTTAGATGATTCATTATATGAATTAGAAAATGACTTAAATGAACTCAAACGAGAAAGTATTGAAAATGAAAAGAAGGCGATTGATGAAGTTCAGCATAAAGTTGATATGATTGCCTATTTGGCTCATGATATCAAAACACCTTTAGCTTCAGTTATTGGTTATCTCTGTTTACTTGATGAAACACCACATTTACCAGAAGATTTACGTCATCAATATACACATATTACTTTAGAAAAAGCATATCGTTTAGAAAGACTAATTAATGAGTTTTTTGATATTGCTAAACTGAATCAGACTTATACACCTTTACATAAAGAAAAGATTCATTTGTTGTATCTTTTAGAACAAATGAAAGAAGAATTTTATCCATTGATTTCACAAAAACAACAACATATTGAAATTGATATAAATGAAGATTTATTAATCAATGTGGATGCTCAAAAAATGGCAAGAGTTTTTAATAATATTTTAAAAAATGCCTTTCATTACAGTTATGAAAAAACAACCATTTTTATTAAAGCTTATCAAGATGAGAGTTATACACATATTCTTTTTGAAAATGAAGGAGAAACAATTCCACCAGATAAAATTCAAAATATCTTTAAACAGTTCTATCGTTTAGATGAATCACGTAATTCATCAACAGGAGGATCGGGACTTGGTTTATCAATTGCTAAAACAATTGTGGAACAGCATCAGGGATTTATTAAAGCCACAAGTGCTAAGCATCATACTGTCTTTGATGTGATGCTACCTCTTCATGAACTTTAGAAAATCTTAATAATTCATTAAAAATTTTAATTATTTTGTCCTCTATAATACAGTTATGGAGGATTTTTTATGAGAAAAAAAGTATTAGTATGTATTGCGGTATTAGTTATACCAGTCATCATTTTATTAGTCGATCATTTTTTATTGAAGGAAGATATACACTTATCTTATGGTTATGATACCTCATCTTCATGGCATGAAATTGTAGAACATCAAAGTGAGTATCCATCATCATTAATTGATTTAGCTTTAAGAAATAAAGAAACCATTCCATTTGTCGCTAATTATCCCACCAAACACACACAAGATATGGTGATGAATATTCAAAATGATTTAAAAGATAATCAAATGCCATTGTTACTACAATGGGATGAACGTTGGGGATATCGTTATTATGGTGATCAGATGATGGCTATCAATGGTTGTGGACCAACGTGTTTATCAATGGTTGTCAGTTATTTGACACAAAATGGAAGATACCATCCTTATTATATGGCACAATATAGTGAACAAAATGGTTATTACAGTCAAGATGGAACATCATGGTCTTTTATGATCAGGGGAGCACAGGCTTGTGGTGTTGATGCTAAACAGCTTTCTTTGGATGAAAATCTGATAAAAGAAGAATTGATGCAGGGACATCCTATCATTTGCAGTGTGTCTAAAGGAATTTTTACAATGACAGGACATTTTATTGTTTTGTCTGAATATAAAAATGGGAAAATTCGTGTGTTAGATCCTAATAGTCAAAAAAAGAGTCATTATTATTCTTTTGATGAATTTTCTAATCAAATCAGAAATTTATGGGTTTATAGTAGGAATAGTTTTTGACTATTCTCTTTTTGTATTATAAAATAGACAAAAAATGGAGGTGCAAAAGTATGAAAATTTCAGAAATATTAAAAAAGAAAGCGACTATTTCTTTTGAGGTTTTTCCGCCTAAAAATAAAGAAGGAGATATTTCTTCTATTTATTATACAATTGAGGAGTTATCTCAATTAAATCCTGATTTTATCAGTGTCACTTATGGTGCAGGAGGATCAACGAAAGGAAAAACAGTAGAGATTGCTTCAACAATTAAAAATCAATATAACATTGAAGCAGTTGCTCATTTAACATGTATATCTTCAACAGAATCAGAAATTTTAGATATCTGTCAACAGTTAAAAGACAATCATATTGAAAATATATTATCTTTACGTGGTGATTATCCTCGGGATGGTTTACAACATGAATTATCTTTTCATTATGCAAAAGAATTAAATACTTTTATTTCACAACATTTTCCTGGTGACTTTTGTTTGTCTGGAGCCTGTTATCCTGAAGTGCATCAGGAAGCCAGTTGTCTGGAAGATGATTTAAAAGCTTTAAAAGAAAAGGTAGATGCTGGAGCACAGTATTTAATTACTCAAATCTTTTTTGACAATCATTATTATTATCGTTTAGTCAAGGAAGCAAGAAAAAGAGGTATCAATGTACCTATTTTAGCTGGAATTATGCCTGTGACACATTCTAAATCATTACTGAGAACGGCAAAACTTTGTGGCTGTTCGATTCCATATGAATTATCAACGATGATTGAATCTTATTATCATTATCCTGAAGCTATGAAAGAAATTGGAATCAACTATGCGACTCATCAGATTATTGATCTGATTACAAATGGCGTGGATGGAATTCATATTTATACAATGAATAAACCAGAAATCGCTAAAGCAATCTTCCAAAGTATTCCAACTGTTTTAAAAGAGTTGAATCATGAATAAAAAAATTATTAGACACTATCTCAATGCGCAAACAATCATGGATGAACAGACTGAAAAACTTATAGATGTATGTATTGAGGAAGTCAAGCAATATGCTCAATTCAAAGCTGTTTACCAGCAGTTTCATCTTTCTCATCAGCCACTTATGATCAAAGAGATTCATTTTCCATTAGAATCACAGGATTTAGAATTTTATTTCAAAGATTGTCAGGAATGCATTGTGATAGCCTGTACATTAGGGCTTTCTATTGATCGTCAGATGAAATATTATGAACATATGGATATGGCAAAAGCAGTTGTGTTTGATGCTGTGAGTAATGCTTATTTAGAAGAGTGCTGTGATCAATATGAACAGTCACTCCATTTACCTCATCATACTTTTCGTTTTGCGCCTGGTTATGGAGATATCCCATTGGATTGGAATCAGATTTTTGCTTCCATTTTGCAGATCAATAAAAAGCTAGGTGTCAGTTTAAATCCATCTGGTTTATTAATTCCCATGAAATCAATGATTGGACTTATTGGAATAGGCAAGGATGTACAAAAAACATGTTTATCATGTATCCAAAAAGATGATTGTGAGTTAAGAAAAGGGGGACAACGATGTTACGTGAAAGATTAAAAAAAGATTTATTGATTTTTGATGGAGCTATGGGGTCAATGCTCCAACAACATGGATTGAAAGTAGGAGAAATTCCTGAAGTTTATAATATAGAACATCCAGATATTATTGTAGATATTCATAAACAATATTTGAAAGCTGGAGCTGATTTTATCACAACGAATACTTTTGGATGTAATCCTATCAAGATGAAAGAGAGTGGATATTGTTATTGTGATTTATTAAAGGCAGCCATCCAAAATGCCAAACAGGCTAGAGATGAAGTCAATCCTGATGCATATATTGCCTTGGATATTGGGCCTATTGGCCAGTTGTTAGAGCCTTCTGGAACATTAACATTTGATGAAGCCTATGAAATCATCGCTTCACAAATCCTAATCGCAAAAGATGATGTTGATGTTGTTTTATTAGAAACAATGACGGATTTATATGAAGTCAAAGCAGGTATTCTAGCTGTCAAAGAAAATAGTGATTTACCTGTATTTGTGACAATGACTTTTGAAAGTAATCAGCGTACGTTAACGGGAACAGATCCTTTGACTTTTGTGAATGTTGTAGAAGGATTAAAAGTCGATGCGTTAGGTGTCAATTGCTCATTAGGTCCTGTTGAACTTCAGCCGATAGTCCATACAATATTAAAATATGCTTCTGTTCCTGTCATTGTCCAACCCAATGCGGGATTGCCATGTCTGCATCATGGTGAGACTTGTTATCCGATGAGCAGTAAAGAATTTGTTGAGGCTATGCAATCTTACATCCAGCAAGGTGTCAATATTGTTGGAGGATGTTGTGGTACAACACCAGAGTTTATTGCTGGTTTAAAACAACGATTACCTGCTCATAGCTATCCTCGTCAAAGAAAAGCTTATACGGCTGTTTCCAGTGCACATCAAACAGTTATTTTTGATGGTGATGTCATTGTTTGTGGCGAAAGATTGAATCCAACAGGAAAGAAAAAATTAAAAACTGCTCTTCAAGAAGAACGCTATGAAGAATATGTCAAAGAAGCCATTCAACAACAAATGGCAGGGGCTCAGGTTTTAGATGTCAATGTAGGATTACCTGGTATTGATGAAACAAAAGTCATGGTGAATATCATAAAGATGTTGCAGGAAGTTGTGAATTTACCTTTACAGATTGATTCATCATCACCAGAAGTCATTGAAAAAGCTTGTCGTTATTACAATGGAAAACCATTGATTAATTCAGTTAATGGAAAAGAAGAAGTCATGGAGGCTATTTTTCCAATTGTAGAAAAATATGGTGGTGTTGTTATAGGACTGACATTAAAAGATGGCATTCCTTTATATGCTCAAGAACGCTATGAATTAGCCAAAGCCATCATTGAAAAAGCAAAAACGTATCATATTGATAAAAAGGATATCATCATAGATTGTTTAACATTAACAGCATCGGCTCAACAAAAAGAAGTTCAAGAAACTCTCAAAGCACTCACAATGGTTAAAAATGAGTTATCAGTTTATACAACATTAGGTGTATCCAATGTATCTTTTGGTTTACCGAATCGTCCTTTATTGAACCGTACCTTTTTAACTTTAGCTTTACAGGCGGGATTAGATTTGCCTATTATCAATCCATTAGATCAACAATTAATGGATACCATTGATGCTTATCGTGTTTTGACTTATCAAGATCAGGATGCAGTACAGTATATTCAACATCAATCCAACCAAGTAGAACAGTCTGCTGCTAAAACATCATCAGCCTTATCTTTGTTTGATATTATTGTTCATGGATTCAAAGATGAAGTCAAAGCTAAAACTGAGGAATTATTACAGACACAAAATGCTATGGAGATTATTAATCAGACGATTATACCTGCTTTAAATCAGGTGGGAAAAGATTATGAAACAAATCGTATTTTTTTACCTCAGCTGATACAATCAGCTGAAACAACAAAATTAGCTTTTGAAGTTGTCAAAGCAACATTTTCAAAACAAGAGTCTTCAAAAGCAACCGTTTTAATGTGTACTGTAGAAGGAGATATCCACGATATAGGAAAAAATATTGTCAAAGTCATTTTAGAAAGTTATGGTTATGAAGTCATTGATTTAGGAAAAGATGTGAAAATGGAAAGGGTTGTAGAAGCCTATCAGCAATATCATCCTCAGGCTATTGGATTAAGTGCTCTTATGACAACAACAGTTGTTAATATGCAAAAGACGATTCAGGCTTTAAAAGCAGTGAACTGTCAGTGTCCAATCTGGGTTGGTGGAGCTGTATTGACAAGTGAAATCGCTAGGGAAATTGGAGCTGATTATTATTGCGAAGATGCGATGGCATCAGTTCATTTATTACAGGATATTTTATAGGAGGCATTATATGGCATTAAAAGTGAAAATGAATACAATGGACTTGGATGATCTAGATACAGATATTCCATTGTTTGCGACAATTGAAGATGAGGAAAATGATCTTCAGGTTGATGAAAATACAACAATGAAAATTCAAATTAAAGTCAAAGAAGAACAGTAAATGGCTACTGTTCTTCTTTTTCTAATAATTCTAACCAACGTATACTCTTTGTTTCAATTTCATTTTCTAATGCATTGCGTTGATTGGAAAGTTTTTGAATATCATGAAAGTCTGTAACTTGATTTAATTGTTCATCTAACTGTTGAAGTTTTTGTTCAAGTGCAGGAATATCAGCTTCTAAGCTTTCTAATTCCTTTTTTTCAAGATAAGTCAGTCTGACTTTACGTTCTCTCATGGGTTTTTTAGTATTGGATTTGGGTTTATTTGAAGATGTTTGATTTGAAGTGATGATATAATCACTATAACCTCCATTATGAACTTGGATTTGTTGATGCGAAAATACAAATAGCGTGTCACAAAGACGATCTAGAAAATAGCGATCATGTGAAACTGTGATAATAATTCCCTGAAAGCTATCTAAATAGTCTTCTAAAATCTGTAAAGTTGTAATATCTAAATCATTTGTAGGTTCATCCAATAATAAAACATTAGGAGCACCCATCAAAACTTTTAAAAGATATAAACGTCTTTTTTCACCACCAGACAGTCTTCCAATAGGGGTATATTGAAGCTCTTTATCAAGAAGAAACTTTTCACACATCTGTTTCGCTGAAAATTCACCTTGACGGGTTTTCAAATAACGTGCTTCTTCTTGAATATAGTCAATGACTCTTTGATTGTCACCCATATCTTCGTGACCCTGTTTAAAATATCCTATACGAATAGTTTCACCGTATTCTACTTCACCACTTGTGGGTTGAATTTGTCCAGCAATAATATGAAGTAAAGTCGATTTACCAGAACCATTGATACCGACAATTCCTACACGTTCATTTCTTTGAAAGAGATAATCAAAAGGTTGAAATAAAAGATGATCAAAACGATGAGAAATACCATGTAGTTCAATTGTTTTTTGTCCTAATCTTGAAGCAGTATCAATCATTTCCAGATTTTGTGTGACAGGTAAGTCAGCTTGCTGACTTAAAGCTTCATATCTTTGTAAACGTCCTTTGTTTTTGGTTGTACGAGCCTGGACACCAGCACGGACCCATTCTAATTCTTTTTTAAGAAACTGTTTTCTTTTGTGTTGAGCATTTTGTAGACTCTCTTCACGCTTAGCTTTTTGTTCGAGATAAAGTGAATAATTGGCTTCATAAGTATATAATTGACCATGTTCCAATTCAAGCATACGATGTGTGATACGTTCTAAAAAATAACGATCATGTGTAATCATGACAAGAGCTCTATTGAATTTTGTGAGATATTTTTCAAGATATTCAATCATTTCATGATCTAAATGATTGGTTGGTTCGTCTAACAATAATAAATCACAAGGCTTGATCAGTGCAATAGCCAAAGCGACACGTTTTTTTTGACCACCAGATAACTGATTGATTGGCTGTGAGTGATTGATAATTTGAAAACGATTTAAGATAGATTTGATTTCATATTCTGCCACATCATGACCCACATCTTCATAGACCTGTTCTAAAACGGTATTTTGAGGTTGGAAAGATGGGATTTGAGGTAAATAATTGATACGAATATCTTTCTTTTTGATAATTTCTCCCTTATAATCTTCTTGACCAGCTAATATTTTTAAAAGCGTAGATTTTCCAGTTCCATTTAAACCAATAAGACCAATTTTATCACGTTCATGAATGGAAAAGGAAATATCTTTTGCGATACATTTTAAATTGTTATATTTACTTAGATGTGATACACTCATTAACATATTGAATTTCTCCTTTATTGTTCTATTGTACCATGACTTTTTGTTTTGTAAATACATGTAAGGGAAGTGATAGATTGAAAAGATTATTACTCGTTTTCATTGTTTTTATGATTCTGTTAACGCCAGTGGGCGCACGAGCTGGTGGTGGCAGCAGTAGTGGCGGTGGTGGTGGAGGCAGCAGCCATACGTCGTCGCATCGTTCTAGACGTTCAAGTGGAAATGGATCACCCATAGCAGGTGTGATAGGGATAGGAGCCTGTATGGGAATGATTGTCTACTGGAAAAGAAAAAAAGCCAGACACATGCATCAAGAAATTAAAGATGATTTATCTTTCGCTTATCAGCAGGATGATTTCTGGAATGAAAAAGTCTTAAAGAAGAAAGTTAAAGAAAAATATTTGATTATACAAGAAGCCTGGTCTAAGCAGGATTTAGAAACATTGAAAAAGCATTTAAGTGAATCATTATATGAACAATGGAAACTCAAAATAGAGTGGCAACAATATCAACAACAATATAATCAATTAGATCATATTCAATTATTGAAAGTCATACTGGTTGATTTACATGATGCAATTGATAATCAGCAGGACTTCTTTTGGGTTTATATAGAAGGCAAGATGAATGATTTAATGATAGAAAAACAAGAAGTGATTGCATCGAATCATGAGTGCTTTGTAGAATATTGGAAATTTGTGCGCCATGGAAATGACTTTTTATTAGATGAAATTAAACAACAGGATGAGGTTGAATCATGATCAAGGGTCTTTTTCGATGTCTGTTATGGATATTGCAGAAAGTCGGACATCTCATTGGTTATATCATTGGTTTTGTTTTTGGCTGGATTCCACATTTAAAAAAGCATATGAGTGGTGAAGAATTTGAGGAATATGTCTATGAAATACTTAAACGTATTGGATATAGACATATACGATTAACGCAAAAGAGTGGTGATTATGGGGTTGATATTTTAGCAACCTATAAAGGCATTCACTATGCTTTTCAATGTAAATATTATAGTAAACCAGTTGGAGTGAGTGCCGTTCAACAGGCTTATAGTGGTTGTGAATATTATGACTATGATGAAGCTGTTGTTGTTACAAATCGGACTTTTACACGACAGGCGCATGCTCTGGCAATGCGTAATGGCGTCATTTTATGGGATGGTGAAAAACTCAATCAGATGCGTCGTTTAGCCAATCGACATGCATTATTTTATCGTTTTCATCACCAAAAAATGCCACATCCATATGAAGATGTTTTACAAGTTATTTTGGAAGCTGGGTATGCTTCAACAGATTTGCTTTATCAGCATTTAAATATGAATATATCACGTATTGATTATATTTTGGATGATTTAGAGTTTTATGATATTGTTTCGAGTGAAGATGATTATGGAATCAGGGAAGTGTATATATCTTCTTTAGAAGAAGGATTAAAATTACTGGAAAGAAGTCATATTTAAAATAAACTATGTTATAATAAAGAAAATATGGAGGGATAAAATGTATAAAGAAGTTTCAAAACAGTTGATGTCTTTTATTCAACAAAGTCCAACAGCATTTCATGCAGTGGATACAATGAAAAAGATTTTAAATCAAAATGGTTATCAGGAATTATCAGAAAGCCAGAAATGGACAATACAATTAGGCGGAAAATATTATGTAACACGTAATCAGTCAAGCTTGATTGCTTTTCATGTTGGTCAACATTTAGAAAATTATAATTTTCATATTGTGGCTTCACATAGTGATTCACCAACTTTTAAGTTAAAAGAAAATGCTGAAGTAGAAATCAAAAATCATTATGTATCTTTAAATACAGAAGGATATGGTGGTATGATTTGTGCTTCATGGCTTGATAGACCTTTATCAATTGCAGGTCGTGTTATGGTTAAAGACAACAATACATATCAGACACGTTTACTTTGTTTTGATCAGGATCTTGTATTGATTCCAAATGTCGCAATTCATATGAATCGCAGTGTGAATGATGGTTATGCCTATAATAAACAAATTGATATGTTACCATTGATTGGAGGACAGGCATATCAATCTGGTGATTTGAAAAAAATGATAGCCAAAGAATTGCAGGTGGATGTTGAAGATATTTATAGCAGTGATTTATATTTATATAATCGTATGCAACCTACAATCTGGGGAGCGCATGATGAATTTATTTCATCACCGAGATTGGATGATTTACAGTGTGCCTATACATCTTTACAAGGTTTCTTGAAAGGACATCATTCGCAAACAATTCAAGTCTTTGCCTGCTTCGATAATGAAGAAGTAGGTTCATCTACAAAACAAGGAGCAGCATCTACATTTTTATATGATACTTTATATCGTATTCATCATCATTTATTTCAAAATGATGAAGATTTCTATCGTGCAGTCGCTTCTAGTTTTATGTTGAGTGGGGATAATGCTCATGCTGTTCATCCTAATCACCCTGAAAAAACAGATCAGCAAAATGGTGTTTATATGAACCAGGGGATTGTGGTGAAATCACATGCTGGACAAAAGTATACAAGTGATGCTTTGAGTATAGCTGTATTGAAAGATTTATGTGAGAAAGCTGGCGTTCCACTTCAATTCTTTGCGAATAGATCGGATATGTTAGGTGGAAGCACACTAGGAAATATTGCCATGTCTCAGGTGTCAATGAATTGTGTAGATATTGGCTTAGCCCAGCTTGCCATGCATTCATCTTATGAAACAGCAGGAATCAAAGATTCATATGATATGATTAAAGTTATGGAGGAATTTTATAATAGCCATATTCAAGTCGTTAAGGATGGATATGTCATTGTAGACAAGGAGGGATAAAATGTTAAGTCGTTTATGGAAGTTTGTGATATATTCGATTTTTTCACTTTTTCTTGTAACATGTTTGTCTTCTATATTATCATTAGAAAAACAACAGAAAATCTTGCATATGCCTTTTGATAAAACTAACGAAAATAAAAAAAGTTCATAACGAACTTTTAAGAATTTTGATTGATTATCATGATAGAAATTTGATGAAGATATACGTATATTGTATCGTTTTAAGAATCCTACTTTTTGTAGGATTTTTTATTTGATGTCTATTTTTTGAATGATGATGAGCGAGATTGGAATGAAGATACAAATATAAATAATAATACAACAAATATCAATGATATCAAAAGAAATAGTTGTGTGTGAGAATAGGTGAAATATGATTTGGTCGGCTAGGAAAAAATAAATATATGAAAGAAAAAGAAAGACTATCAGTTGAAAAAATCTTTTAAGAAAATGTTTCATAGAAATCCCTCCTTATAAGTTTATCATAACAGAAGGGAACGAAAAAAGATATGAATTTCTCCATATCTTTAATAATAACATACAACAGGTATGTTGACGCTTAATTGACTATACAATGATGCAGCTACATCAAGTGGAAGATTGATACAACCATGTGAACCATATGTTTTATAACGATCGCCACCAAAGGCAGATTGCCATGTTGCATCATGTAAACCAATACCACCATTAAATGCCATCCAATAAGCAACAGGTGTTTCATATTCTGGTTTACCATCTTCTTGAATTTCACCGATTAATGTACGATTACGTTGCATAAAATAAATGTAATAAGTACCACCAGGTGTTCTCTTGTCTGGATCACTTGGTAATCCAGAAACAATGTCTGATTGTAAAACAACATTCCCATTTTTTACAAACCACATGTGTTGACCTGTTAAATCAATTTCTACAAAAGTATGGCCTATTCCTCCATTGCTGTAAGATGTCTGTACACCTGTCACAACTGGAGTTCTTGTTTCTTTTTTATGTGCTTTAATATCAGCAAGTAATCCAGTCACTTCTTTACTTTGATTTAATTTATAACCATAATTACCACCAGAAACTGTTCTTGTGCCATTAGCACCAGTAAATGTTTTAGCTTTTCCGATAATATTGATTTGAGGTGCTAAAGTTTCTTTGACAAATTTTGTAGCTTGTTTCTGAAACTCTTCTTCATCGTAATAATAATTTCCTTTTTCATCAATAGATAACCATTGAATCAAATCATTTCCATCTAAAACAACTTGACCAGATGTTGTTTGATAAGTAATTTTAGCATCACAATATTCCTTAGCTAGTTTTTGTAAATTTGTAATTGTTTCATCTTGTGATGTCAATTGTGGTTCTTTATAAATATGTTGCTCTTTTAAGTTGATAGAATCCTGACGTGTTTGAAAAGCTTTTTCTACAGCATTAATCAATTGATCGTTTTGAATTGTTGTCCCAAAAACTTCTGGTGTAATCACAAACTCGTCATCTTTATATTCTACCTTGGCATCGACTGGAGCAATTTGTTTATCTTTGACATGCTGTAAAGAATTAACAGCTTCTTCTAATTGCTTTTGATCTGTGATCAATAAATCATTTAATTGAATCTCTGTAGATTGAAAGAAATGTGTAAACCATAGAAAATAATTTTGTTGATCTAATGTCTTTTGAATACTGTTGTTTTGATTAAAAGAAATTCCACTATCAGTTTGTTTTAAAGTTTCTTTTTCTCCATCAACAAATGTCAATGATAAAGTTTGATTTGTTAAAGCTTTTTCAAGTGTTGAACTTGCATCCTCATACGTGAAACCTGAAACATCAATATCGTTAATTGTCGTATGACTCATAAAACGATTATGATAATAGAAACATCCAAAAAGATAAACAACAATAATCAAAGCACCTAAGATAAGTGCTGCTTTTAATACATGATCCTTTTTTATGCGAATCTTTTTTCTTGGCTCTCTTTCTTGTGTTTTCGTTTCCTCCATATATATATACCCCTTATATTTATAGCTTCATTTAGAAGTATAGGTACTTTTCAGATAAAAGTCAAGTTATCCGACATTTTATGTAATTGAAATCAGTATTTTTTATGAATGATGTTGATTGATTTTTTATCTAAGAAAAGATATGAGAAAAAATCGTCATCATTATGATGACACAAATGAAAATATTTGACATTATTGACACTTGTTTGAAAACGAGTTTTTTAACATATGCAATCGTATCAAGGATGGTTATAAATCATAGAGATTGTTTCGATTTCGACAATATATTTATAGAAGATAAAATGATAACATAGAATAGAGAATGATATGAAAGAAGCCAATTTGAATATTTGAAAGTCTATGATCAATGAAATATACAAAAAAGAATCATGGAAATGTTGCATATGATTTGAAAAATTTGTATTTTTGGGTATACTGAAAGTGGAAGGTGATAAATATGGTTAATATGCAAAAAGTTGCAGTGATTGGATGTGGGTTTGTAGGAGCTACATCTGCATTTAGTTTGATTCAGACAGGTTTATTTTCAGAAATGGTATTAATAGATGCAAATGCCAAAAAAGCTGAAGGAGAAGCGATGGATTTAAGTCATGGGAGTGCTTATTTAACACCTATGAATATCTATGCCGGAACTTATGATGATATTGTAGATGCAGGAATTATTGTCATTACAGCAGGTGCGAATCAAAAACCTGATGAAACAAGATTAGACTTAGTTAAGAAAAATGTTCAAATTTTTAAGAGCATTATTCCAGAAATTAAAAAAAGAAATTGTGAAGGTATTTTATTGATTGTTTCTAATCCTGTTGATATTTTGACAGAAGTTGCTTTGAAATTATCAGGATTCCCATCAAATCGAGTTATTGGCTCAGGAACTGTTCTTGATACAGCAAGATTAAAATATGTTTTAGGTAAACATTTACAGGTTGATCCTCGTGATATTCATGCTTATATTATTGGAGAACATGGTGACAGTGAATTGGTTGTATGGTCTGGTGCGCAGGTTGCTGGTATTCATATTAATCATTTCTGTGAATTACGTGGACACTTTAATCATGAAGAAGCCATGGAAAGATTGGCTCAGGAAGTTCGTGATAGTGCTTATGAAATCATTGAAAGAAAAGGAGCAACTTATTATGGTGTAGCAGTTGCGGTAAAACGTATTGCGACAGCGATTGTAAAAGATGAACATGCAGTATTACCTGTTTCTAGCTTGATGCAGGGAGAATTTGGTTTGAATGATTTATGTTTAAGTATTCCAACTGTTATTGGACAAAATGGTGTTGAAAAAGTTGTTGATATTTATTTGAATAATGATGAAAATGATAAATTACAATCAAGTGCCAGAGCTTTAAAAGAAGTATTGGATGATTTGGATTTATAAGAAAAAAGGCATTTATAGAGTGAAGTCTATAAATGCTTTTTTGATATTTTCATAGCAGCGATTTCATTGGCTTTTTGTAAAGCGTGAAACCAGGAATAGCCTAGCATACGATAAGCCATGACACTACCTATATGACTATCACCAGCCCCGTTGGTATTATAAACGCTCACTGGAATGGCAGGAATATGAAAGTTTTCCTGTTGATTATAGAAATAACATCCATCTTTTCCAAGGGTAACGATTACAGGTTGATGTGTTTGCTGATATAAATATTGGCAGGCTTGTTCAAGCGTGGTTTGTTGTGTATATGTCAGGATTTCCTGCTTGTTTAAATGAATGATAGGATGGAGTGAAAGGATGTTTTGGAAAGATTGTTTGGGTATGTCCATCAAACGTGGACCAGGTGCAAAATAGATGCTTAGATGATCATGATTTTTTAAAAAATGATAAATCACTTCATGAGTATCTTCTTCGATTTCTAATCCACAAAGGTAGACACATTGATATTGTTTCATATCCAATTGTTGAAACCATTCTTTTTGATAAAAATATTCAGCACCATGCTCACAAAGAAAAGTTCTTTCGCCCTGTTGATCTATAATACAATAACAACATCCATTCTTTTGATTGGTTTCAATAAGTATAGGAATCTGATTTTTTTGAAAATGGGTTTTCACAAATTCTCCATAGATACCTTTACCAATAGGTGAAAAGAGGGTATAAGGAAGTTTGGTCTGTCTGAAAATAGAGGCCACATTCCAGGCACAACCACCCATGGCCATGTTTTGACTGATTATATTTTCATCACCACATAGTTGAGGGAGCTGTTTAACATAAATATGAACATCACAAACACTTGAACCAATAATTAATGCTGATTTCATGATAAGTATCCTTTCTTTTTGATTTTTTATGAGGACATTATATCAGATAAGTCTATGTTTAGAAATGTTTTAGTGCTATAATGAAACAATGATGGGAGGGGTTATATGGATGATACAAATATGATGAGTGAGGGGTCTATTGCTAAAAAGATTATTTATTTTGCGATTCCTTTGTTTTTAGGTAATTTATTTCAACAATTATATAATACTGCTGATTCTTTGATTGTTGGAAATTTTTTAGGATCAAGTGCTCTTGCTGCTGTAGCGTCTTCAGGTAACTTGATTTTTTTACTGGTTGGTTTCTTTAATGGGATTTCTGTGGGAGCTGGCGTTGTGATTGCACGTTTCTTTGGGGCTCATGATCATAGACGTGTGCATTTATCTATTCATACAACTGTTGCTTTAGGGATTGTATGTGGTATTGTTTTAACGATTTTAGGTGTTGTATTTGCACCTAAGATTTTAATTTTGATGGGAACACCCCAGGATGTTTTACCTAATTCTATTATTTACTTTAGAGTCTATTTTATGGGGTCATTGGCTTTTGTGCTTTACAATGCTTTTACAGGAATCTTACAGGCTTTAGGTGATAGTAAACATCCGTTATATTACTTGATTATATCTTCAGTTATTAATGTTGTTTTAGATGTTGTTTTTATTACTGTCTTTGATATGGGAGTAGGAGGGGCAGCTTTAGCTACGATTATTTCACAAATTGTCAGTGCTGTTTTATGCTTTGTGCATTTAATCAAATTACCTGCATATCCATTAAAAGTCCAACAAATTCGATTTGATTTACCAATGCTGAAACTGGTTATTCAAAATGGATTGCCTGCAGGAATTCAAAATTCAATTATAGCTTTAGCCAATGTTGTTGTTCAAAGCTATATCAATAGTTTTGGACAGATGGCTGTGGCAGGATGTGGAGCTTATTCAAAAATTGAGGGCTTTGGATTTTTACCTATTACATGTTTTGCCTTAGCAATGACAACTTTTGTTTCACAGAATATTGGAGCAAAGAAATATGATCGTGTCAAAAAAGGAACGCGTTTTGGTATTATCTGTTCATTGGTTTTGGCGCAAATTATAGGGATGATCATTTTTATTGGAGCCCCATTTTTGATTGGCTTATTTGATTCAACTCAAGATGTTATAAGCTATGGAACAATGCAAGCTAGAACTGTAACTTTATTTTATTTCTTATTAGCTTTTTCACACTGTATTGCAGGTATTTTAAGAGGAGCAGGAAAATCAATGATTCCTATGATTGTGATGATGATTTTTTGGTGTGTCGTTCGTGTTTTATACATCAGTATTGCTTTGCATCTGGCTCATGATATTCATCTTGTTTTTTGGGCATATCCAATCACTTGGGCATGCAGTTCTATTGTTTTTTTATGGTTTTATCTGTTTTCTTCGTGGTTACCACGATTGGAAAAAGACAGTTTATGAAAATTTGTTAAAATATGGAAAAATAGTGATAAGTGGCGAAAATAAGCCACTTTTTTTGTGCAAAAAATCAAAAAATAAAGCATGTTTTTTCTATACATAAGGGTATAAATAGTATATAATAGTGGTATGAAGTGTTAAAATATGTATAGAAATGTATAAAAGTGGGTGATTTTGAAGTGTTCATTGGGGAATATAGACATAATATTGATACAAAAGGACGATTAAGCATTCCTGCCAAAATGCGTCTTGAATGTGGTGAAAAAGTCTATGTGACTCGTGGGAATGAAGGCTGCCTGGCTATTTATACAGTTGAAGGCTGGGAAAACTATTATCAATCACTCATGACACTTCCTAAAAGAAAAGCCGAAGTGAGAACTTTTATACGTTTGGTGACTTCGAGAGCGACAGATTGTGAATTTGATAAATTAGGTCGTATCAATATTCCACTTGTTTTAAGAAAAGAAGGAAATCTGCAAAAAGAATGTGTCATAGTCGGTGCAGGTGATCATATTGAATTATGGAATAGTGAAACATGGGATCATTTCTATGATGACAATATAGATCATTTCGATGAGATTTCAGAAAATATAGATGATTTAGATTAGGAGGATGTTATGTTTCATCATGTCAGTGTTTTATTAAAGGAAACAATTGATGGTTTAAATATAAAAGAAAATGGCATTTATGTAGATTGTACACTGGGTGGTGGTGGACATAGTCAGGAAATTTTAAAACGTTTAACAACGGGTCATCTCTATTGTTTTGATCAAGATCAACATGCGATAGAAGCAGCCAGACAGCGTCTAGCTCAAATTTCTGATCATTTTACAATTATTTATTCTAATTTTAAAAATTTGAAAGCTGAGCTTGCAAAACGTGGCGTAGAACATGTGGATGGAATTGTGTTTGATTTAGGTGTTTCTTCACCTCAGTTTGATGATGGTGAACGTGGTTTTAGTTACAATTACGATGCCAAACTGGATATGCGTATGGATCAGAATCAAAAATTAACTGCATACGATATCGTCAATTCTTATAGTTATCAGGATATTGTCACAATTCTGTATAAATTTTCTGAAGAAAAATTTGCCAAACAAATTGCCAGAGCGATTGAACGTCATCGTGAAATCAAGCCTATTGAAACAACATTTGAACTGGTGGATATTATTAAAGAAGCGATTCCAGCTCCGGCCAGAAGAAAAGGTGGACATCCAGCGAAGCGTACATTTCAGGCTTTACGTATTGCGGTTAATGATGAATTGAATGTTTTTGATATCGCTTTAAATGATGCTTTAAAAATATTGAATGTTCATGGCCGTGTTGCAGTCATTACATTTCATTCTTTGGAAGATAAGATATGTAAATATACTTTTCAGGAAGTGACAAAACAACCAGAACTTCCTAGGGGAATGCCAATTGTTCCTGAATATTTGAAACCAAGGTTTCAAAAAATCACAAAAAAACCAATTGTGGCGAGTGATGAAGAATTATTAGAGAATCATCGCTCTCATTCAGCAAAATTAAGAATTATAGAAAGGATATATGAGGATGAAGAATAAGAGAAAAGAAACAAGATTTTTAAGATTTTCAAAACGTTTATTAGTGATGAGTTTTATTGTTTTTGTTGTAGGGATTGTTGCATTAAATTCTTATGAATCAACAATTAATGTAGCATGTAATCAGTTGGAAAAGGATATTAAGACAATTGAATCAGATATTGATGGATTAGATATGAAAAAATTAGAGTTAGCTTCTTTTTCTCGTATTGAATCTGTTGCTGAAGCGAAGGGATATACATATAAACAAAATACTGCCACAGCTGCTGTTGTAGGAGTTCCTGAAGAATAATGGCTTTGAAGAAAAATAATAATCAAAGTGCTAAAATTATATATTGTATTATTATTGCAGTCATTGTTTGTATGGTACTTAATGTCATTTACTTGGGAGCTACTGGGAAACATTTGATCAGTGGAAATGATATTGAAGGTTATGCTAAAGATCGTGGTGAAAGTAAAACAGAGATTTTGCCTGCTAAACGTGGGACAATCTATTCAAGTGATAATGAAGTTATTGCCAGTGACATGAAAACATATAAGCTTTATGCGATTTTATCTAAGACACATTTAACGCTTGATAAAAAACCGGATTATGTTGTTGATAAAGAAAAAACCGCCAAAGAATTATCACCTATTATTGGAATGGATGAAGAAGATATTTTAAACCGATTGAGTAAAGATACTTATCAGGTAGAGTTTGAAAGTTATGGAAACAATCTGTCATCTCTTGTAAAAGATCAGATTGATGCTCTTAATTTACCTGGTTTGGAATTTGAAGAAATCACAACACGAAATTATCGTTATGGTGATTTTGCATCCTATGAAGTTGGATATGCACAAGCAGTTACAGAAGAAATTAAAGGAAAGACAGTTCAGAATATAGTTGGACAAATGGGGATTGAGAAAGCATTTGATGAAGAATTGTCTGGAGAAGATGGAGAAAGAACTTATTTGGCTGACAATAATAATAATGTCTTGCCAAATGGAATTTTGAGTGAGACTGCACCTGTTGCGGGAAATGATGTTTATTTAACGATTGATAGTGATGTGCAGACGGAATTAGATATGCAGATGGAAAAAATGGTGAAAGAACTAAAGCCAGAAAAAGCAACCTGTGGTATTATGGATGCAAAAACGGGAAAGTTATTGGCTATTTCTAACTATCCATCATTTGATCCAAATGAACGTGATATTGATAATTATGTTGATTTATTTTTTAATGAACCTGTTGAACCTGGTTCAGTCTTTAAATCATTTGTTTATGGAAATGCGATTAATGATCATAAATTAGATGTGAATGATACTTATCAATCAGGAAAGTATTACTATAAAGTCAATGGAAAAACAGTTGCGACAATCAGGGACCATAATAATGGTAAAGGTTGGGGAACAATCAGTTATAAACAAGGATTTTATTATTCAAGTAATACAGGGATCTGTCACATGTTAAGTGAAAAAACAGATAAAGAATCTTTGCTTCAGGATTATGAAGATTTAGGTTTCTTTAAAGAAAGTAACATAGATGGTTTAGAATCTGCCGCAGGTTTTGCTGGATATAAACGTGAAGGAGAAAGAACATTAGAGTATTTGACAACTGGTTTTGGTCAAGGCTCAACATTTACAGGTATGCAGTTAATACGTGCCTATAGTGCGTTTGCAAATGATGGAAAAATGGTAGAACCTTACATTGTGGAAAAAGTTGTCAACAGTGATACAAAAGAAACTTTATATCAGGCAAAAACACAGTACTCTAAACAAATATATTCTACTGGTACTGTCAAACAGGTCAGAGATTTATTAAAAGGTGTTATTAATATAGAAGGAAGTACAGGATATAATTATCGTATGGATGATGTGAATTTGATTGGGAAAACTGGAACAGGACAGGTAGCATCCAAATCAGGTGGTTATCGTAGTGGTTTCTATACAAACAGTTTTGTCGGTATGGCTCCATATGATGATCCACAGGTCATTATAGTGATGTGGTATCAGGGAAGTTCTGCAAGTACTGTAGAATCTGCCAAAGTTGTTCAGGCTGGTATTCGTGCGGCTTTAAATAAATTAAATGAACAACCATCACAAGTTGTTGAAACATCTACATTTGTTTTAGATAATTATACAAATCAAAGTGTTGATTATGCAAAAGATGTTTTATCTAATCATCAATTATCTTCACTTGTTGTAGGAGATGGAAATGTCATTGTTGATCAATATCCAAAAGCACAGACTGAAGTGTCTTCCAAATCAAGGGTATTCTTACAAACCAATGGAACCAATATCACCATGCCATCTATGACAGGATGGTCGCGTAAAGAGGCGGAAGCTTTTGGTGCCATGGCTAATGTAGAAATAGAATTCAAAGGTGTAGGTTCGATTTATGAACAAAGTGTATCGAAAGGTACGAAGCTAAAAGCTAATCAAAAAATTACAGTGACGGCAAAATAGGGGCTGAATTCAGTCCCTATTTTCATATTTTCAATATCATAAACATACAATATGTTGGTGATGTGACATGGTTTTTTCTAAAATGATACAGAAGATCAAATGGGTCAATATGGTCATGACCATTATTATTGTTTGTATTGTGATTCGTCTTGGCTATAGTCAGTTTATTGCTTATCAGGAATTGAGTTTAAAAGCAACAGAATCATGGCAACGTAGTTTTCCATTGGAAGCATCACGTGGAAAAATATATGACAGTCAGCATGTGACTTTGGTTGATAATCTCACAACATCTTCGTTGATTGTTGTTCCAAGTCAAATCAAAGATCCGATCCATACTGCCTATCAACTCGCTCAAATTCTAAAATGTGATGAAAAGACATTATTGGATAAAATACAAAAGAAAGTTTCAGTAGAAAGAATTCAGCCAGAAGGGCGACAACTAGATGAAAATAAAGCGTATAGTATTGATCGTTTAAAATTACCAGGGGTCTATCTTGTTCAAGATACTTTGCGATATTACCCATTTCAAAATTATTTAGCTCAAACTTTAGGATTTGTAGGTATTGATAATCAAGGATTAGTTGGTCTAGAGCTCCAATATGATGATTATCTTTCTGGAATGAATGGAAGCATTCATTATTATATGAATGCCAAAGGACAAAATTTAAATATCTATCCAGCTGATTATGTTTATCCAACTTCTGGTATGGATATTGAATTAACGATTGATACACGTGTTCAGGATGTCGTAGAAAGAGAATTAAACAATGCCTATGCGACTTATGATCCAGATTCTATTTTATGTTTAGCAATGGATCCTCGTAATGGTAAAATTCTAGCAATCTGCAGTAAGCCTGATTTTGATCCGAATGATTATCAAAATGCTGATAGTGAAATTTATAATCGTAATTTACCAATTTGGAAATCTTATGAGCCAGGATCAACATTCAAAATTATTACTTTTAGTAGTGCTTTAAATGAGAATCTTTTTGATATGGACAAAGATACTTATTATGATAAAGGTTATGAAATTGTAGGCGGTGTTCGTATTAAATCGTGGAAAAAAGGAGGACATGGTTTACAAACCTTTAGAGAAGTTTTACAAAATTCTTCCAATCCTGGATTTGTTGAAATTGGGCGTAGACTTGGTAAAGAACGTCTTTATCAGTATATTCAAGATTTTGGATTAACACAAAAAACAGGTGTCGATATGATGGGGGAATCTAGTGGAATTATGTTTGATTATGATAAGTTTAATGAAGTTGAACAGGCAACTGTGGCTTTTGGACAAGGCATTTCTGTGACGCCAATCCAGCTTGTTAGAGCTGTTTGTGCTTGTGTGAATGGTGGAAAACTCTATCAGCCTTATATTGTCAATAAAATCTATAATTCCAAAACACATGAAGTTGTCAGTGAAAAACAACCCAAAATGTTAAAACAGGTCATTCGTGAAGATACGTCAGCTAAAGTCAGAGATGCTTTGGAAGGTGTTGTGACGGATGGAGGAGGAAAGAATGCTTATATAGACGGGTATCGTATTGGGGGAAAAACAGGAACCGCTCAACGTGCCATTAATGGAACATATGCAGGTAATGGCTATATTCTTTCTTTTTTAGGTGTTGCGCCCATTGATGATCCCCAGATTGTGCTTTATTTAGCCATGGATAATCCTAAAAAATGTGTTCAGTATGGTGGAACAACAGCAGCTCCTATTGCCAGAAAAATTTTCATGGATGTTTTACCAGCACTGGGAGTTCAAAAAGTGACACAACAACGAGAAAAAGCTTATGTCTGGACGGATACGAGAACTTTTGATGTACAAAATTATATTGGTAAGAAAAAATCAGAAGTGAAAAATGATCAATATGGTTTTGAATTTTTAGGTGAAGGTGACTATGTCATTGATCAATTGCCTCGTGTTGGAGAACAGATAGAAGAAGGTCAGAAAGTGAAAATTATGCTGGGTAATCAACAAGAGATCCGTTAATCAGTGAAAATGCATGTGATTATAGCTTACACTCTGGTCATAATATGATATAATAAAAAATTGATTGGAGGAATCATGATGCTTATACAGGAAAAAGAAATCAGACGTATTGTGCAAAATGAAAAGGAATATCGTTATGGTCGTTTTATGGATATGAAAGAATATTTAGAAAGAATGACGATCTCCTATGATGAAAATAATCACTGTTATAGAATCAATGCAAGAATTTCAATGTCAAATGATAAATTGATTGTATCTATGAAAATCTCACAGGATGGGGAGATTATTCAATCTCATTGTAGTTGTCCTTTAAAAGGACAATGTCGTCATATTGCAGGAATTTTGTTCTTTTTAAAAAAATTAGAAGTGACATCTTTCCCTTATTTTTATGAAAAAGATGATCATTGGAATAAGCAACAGCAACTCTTAAAAATAGAAAAACAACGACAAGAACGCATCCTGCATAAAAAACAGCAGGAATCATTAGATTTGATTCATTTATATAAAGATCAGTTATTACGAGAATCTTTTGTTCCATTTATTTCACAACAATATCAGCTTAAAGTCTTTGTCCAACAAAAAAAGAATCAATTATGGGTTGCTTTTAAAGTTTTAACATCGACTCAAAGCTATATGATTAAAAATATTGATTCCTTTTTAAAAGCCATTGAACATCATGAACATTTACAATACAGCAAGAATTTTGAATTCATTCATAGTAGGGAAGCTTTTGATGAAGACTCTAGAGAAATCATTGATTTTATGAAAAAAAGCTTTTTAAAAAATGAGTTTATTCAACAGGGTGTTATCAAAGTATTAATGATACAGGATGATATAGATGAATTTTATAATATCATGAGTGCTTTGCCTTCTTCTTATTGTGATATTGCTTTTGATAAGAAGAATTATACGATTCCTTTAGATATTTCCTTAAAAGAAGACAGCTATGTTTTAGATTTAGCTGATTATAATGAATTTGAAGATGTGATGATATCCTCACAATATTTATACAGTTTTCGTAATGATACTTTATATCGCTATATGTTCCATGCGCCTATTCAAGCCATCACATTTATCAAAAAGTGGATGGAAACCAAAGGTGGTTTCTATATTCCTCAAAATGCTTTAATGGATTTTTATAAATATGTTTTATATGATTTAAGTGATGATATTGATTTAAAGACACATCTTTTTGATACCTATCATCAAGAAGATATGATTAATCTTTATGCTGATATGACGCGTGATGATCAGATTTGTGTTCAATTAGAATATATTTATGATGATCATATCTGTTATGGTTTTGATGAAGATAATACGCATAAATCAAAGAAAGCAGATTTAATAGAAGATTATTTGCGTCCTTATATTGAAGATATTGATGATCATATGATTTATCTTCAATATGATCATGACTTTACGTATCAGTTTTTAAAAGAAAGCTTGCCATATCTTTCGCATTATTGTCAGATTTTTGTCAGTGATGCCTTAAATAGTTTTTCTCAGGTTACACCAGTAGATATACAGGTGGGTGTTCATCTGCGTCAAGGTTTATTGTCTATTGATATTCATAGTATTCATGTCCAAAAAGAAGAACTTATAGATCTATTAAAAGCTTATAAGAAAAAAAGAAAATTCTATAAGTTAAAAAATGGTCAGATTCTTTCGTTAGAAAATCAGGAACTTCAGGATTTAGATCATCTGACACATTCTTTATCACTGAATATGAAAGATATTGTGGGAGGGGAGATTCAAATTCCAACTTATCGTCTGTTTGAAATTGATCAGATGATGAATCAGGAATCTTCTTTACATTATCAAAGAAGTGCTGAATTAAAGAAATGGACGGAAGACTTTAAACAAAGAGAATATGATTTTGATATTCCTCAACATTATCAAAGTATTTTAAGAGATTATCAAAAGCTTGGTTATCAGTGGTTAAGACTGATGGAACATTATGGTTTTGGTGGTATTCTGGCTGATGATATGGGGCTTGGAAAAACATTACAGATGATTACTTATTTTGATAGTTTAAAAGGACAAGGAACACACATGGTTATTGCCCCTGCAAGTCTGATTTTTAACTGGCAGGATGAATTTCAAAAATTCTCTCAAGATCTAAAGGTTTTATGTGTTTATGGTCATAAAGAAGCCAGAGAAAAGCTTTTGGAACATAAAGAAGATTATGATGTTGTGATCACATCTTATGATTATTTGAGAAGAGATATTGAATTGTATGAAACATATCAGTTCCATACAGTTGTGATTGATGAAGCTCAAAATATCAAGAATCCTAAAACACGAAATGCCATTTGTGTAAAGCGTTTAAAAGCTAAACAGCGTTTTGCCTTAACCGGAACACCAATTGAGAATTCATTAGCTGAATTATGGTCAATCTTTGACTTTTTAATGCCTTATTATCTCTATCATTATCACTACTTTTTAGAACAGTTTGAACGCCCTATTGTAAAAGAACATGATGAACAAAAACAGGAACGTCTCAAACAGATGATTACACCATTTGTTTTAAGAAGAAATAAAAAAGATGTTTTAACAGAATTACCAGAAAAAATTGAACAGACGATCTATATGCGTTTTAATGAAGAAGAAGAGAAACTTTATCTGGCTAATCTTGTCCAAGTTAATAAATCTTTACAGGAAAAACTTCAAGTTCAAAGGTTAGGACGTATTGATATTCTAGCAATGTTGACACGTTTAAGACAATTGTGCCAAGATTCACGTTTATTATATCAGGATATACAAGAGCCTTCTTCAAAGTTAAAAGGGTGTATGGAACTGATTCATTCTTTAAAAGATAATCATAAGAAAATATTATTATTTTCTTCATTTACTTCATTATTACATTTGATTGAAGAACAATGTCAAAAAGAACATATATCTTATTATCTTTTAGATGGTTCGACTTCAAAAGAAAAACGTAAACAAATGGTTGATGCTTTCCAAAATGATCAAACAACATTATTCCTTATTTCTTTAAAAGCAGGGGGGTCAGGTTTGAATTTAACAAGTGCTCAAGCTGTCATTCATTATGACCCATGGTGGAATATGTCAGCAAAAAATCAGGCAACAGATCGTGCACATCGTATTGGTCAGTTAGAAAATGTTCAGGTATTCTCATTGATTATGAAAAATACAATTGAAGAAAAGATAATGGAATTACAAAAACAAAAGAAAAACTTAGCAGATACTTTTGTTGAAGGAAATGAAGGAACGATTAGTACCATGAGTTTAGATGATATGAAATCGTTATTTGAGATCTCGTCATGAGATCTTTTTTTGTGCAAAAAATGCCTGTTTTTGGGTAAAAAACATGTAGAAATATGTCGAATTTTGTAGAAAAATATACAATATTTAGGCAAATGTGCATTTTATTTATTACAGACATAGGTGTTCTATAAACTTCTCTTGTGTTTTGATATAAAAATGCATTTTATATATCTATATGGGGAGGGATGAAAACATGAAGATCATCTATGATGAAAATGAACAAATGAATCATCATGAATTAAAACTTGTTTATCATCCCAAAAACAAAAAATTAGCGCAGCTTTTATTAAAACAATTTACTGAAAATTTAGGTGAAGTTGAACTCTATGATGAATATCATAATAAATATTATGTCCCCCTTTTAGCTATATACTATTTTGAAATGGTAGACCAAAAGTTTTATGCCTATACTGAAAAAGATGTCTATCGTATTTATTGTGTGAAAATGGAGCGCTTAAAACAGCGGGTACAGGATTATGGCTTTTATCAGATTAATGTGCGGACACTTGTGAATATCAGACATGTGAAAACTTATAAAATTCAAAGAGGGAGTCGGCGTAGAATTATGCTTGATAACGATGATATTTTAATTTCCAGTCGGCATTATAAGCCGGAGTTTGATCGTTTAGAACATGATCTTAAACATGGTGAAATTGAAATATAAAAAGAACGAAAGAAAAATCTTTCGTTCATGATGCATCACATATAAATAAGGATGTAAGAAGCCAGGTTCATTTAGGCTAAGTCACAATCTTATTTATATCTTCTATATATTGATGCGGTTGCTGATGAGAAAAATCCCTTTCTTTTTTATTTTATAAGTTCATTTTCATACATCAATATACAGGTGTTCTTTAAAGACAAATTTATTATAACGAATAAACAAATAAAAAACGAATTGAAAAGCATAAAAATGATAAAAAGAATAATAAATTTACAGATTCGTCAAAAAAAGATTGTAAAAAAAATTACAGTTTTATCAAACTGTAAGATTTCCTGTTATTATTTATCTAAATCTTTAATTCCATAAAATTCATTTTTCTTTTCCACATTTTCACAAATATAATCTAATGACGCTTTATAAAAACGTGAGAAACGAATAAGTTTAGGAACAGAAGGTGTTCTTTGATCAGATTCATATTGAGAAACAATTGGTTTAGACATTTTTAATGCTTCCGCCACTTGCTTTTGTGATAATCCCGCTTCTTTTCTTAATGCTTTTAATCTTTGACCAATACTCATGTTTTCACCACCTTAAAGCTATTATACACTATGAAGATTTGCTTTAGGTAAATTCATCATAATTTCAACTCTTTTGTCATTCGACAATTCTCGACAAATTTCTACAAATGGGCATAAAAATGACCAAAAATGGGAGAAAAGTGGACTGATTTCTCATTGCAAATTGACTACAATAAAATTATCAAGATAATTAAAGAAGGGGAGATGAAACAATGAACATTGCTGTATGTGATGATCAGCTGGATTATTTAAACTTGATTAAGAAAAAGCTTATTGAATGTTTTCATGAACCAGAAATGGAATTAAATGTTTATACTTTTTCTACAATTCAAGAGATGCTGTATAGTACAAAATTTCGTTGTTATGAATTTGCATTCATTGAAATGAAAGTCGAAAATGATCGTGGTATTGAAGCAGCTTATCGATTAAGAGAACTGAATCGTGCCTGTCAGGTTGTCTTTATTAGTGATCAATATTATCACATTCATGAAGCATTTGCGGTAAAGGCAAGGGAATATTTACTAAAACCCATTAATACAAAGCAATTTCAAAGTGTTTTTGATTATTTAATGGATTGGTATTTGCATCAAAATGTCAAATTTGTCATACCCATTAGAGAATTAGGACGTAAACGTATTTTTGATGTTGATGAAATCAAGTATTTTGAAACTTATTATAATGATTTAGAAATTGTAACGGTGGATGATCAGCATTTCATGACACATGTTAAAAATCGTTATAAGTTACGTCCAGTATTAAAGTCACGATGGTTTATGCAAGTGAATCAAAGTGTTTTAGTGAATATGAAATGTATTGATTTTTTAACAGATCGTAATGTTATTTTAAAATCAAGGGAAGTCTTTCCGACAAGTCGTAAAACATTGATACAAAATCATCTTTTATTTGAAAAATTTTTAAAGGAAAAAGAAGAAAAGGAAAAATTAAGGAATGGGGAGAAATAAATTGAGAATTGCGGTGATAGATGATGAAACATTTTACATTCAAGATGTTTATTCAAAAATAGAAAATTTTAAACAGTCATTTCATGATATAGATATTGAGGTTGATACATTTACTCAAGGAAAGGAATTTTTAGATAGTTTTGAGGAACATCCATATGATTTGATTTATTTAGATATTGAATTAAATGATATCAATGGTGTTCATTTAGCTCATATGATTCATGAGAAAAAAGCTTCAACAATGATTATTTTTATGACAAGTCATATGAGTTATATACATCAGTCTTATGTTGTTAATGCTTTTCAATATCTGACAAAACCATTAAAAGATCCACTTTTTACATATGAATTGAAAAGAGCTATCAAACATTATCAATATATGCAAAAAGCTTTTGTATTTCCAACTTCACAAGGACGTATTATTTTTAATCTATCAGAAATTATATATTTAGAAACAGCTTATAAAAATTATAAGATTCATACAACACGTGGTGTATATTATGGTTCTTTAAAAGCTGTCAATAGTATTAGAAAAGCATTGTTAGATTATACGTTTGTTAAAATTCAAAGAAGTTTTATTGTGAATATGGAACATATTGTCAAAGTTGATAACATATTATTATATATGTCAGATGAAAGCATGCTGATGGTTTCAAAGAAACGCTATAAAGAGTTTAAAAGAAGATTCTATCAATTTCTAGCTGATAAAAAATAAGACCATTTTTGAGTCTTATTTTTTATTTTTGTAAGACAACTCTTAAAATAACTTGATCATGCTTCACTTCATATTTGGCTTCACCATGATAACGTTCTGCCATTTCTTTAATACTGCTCACACCAAATCCATGAGCAATTTTATCTTTTTTACTTGTTTTATGAAAAGATGGATGACTTCCTTCTGGAATGGAATTTTCAATATAAAGAATCACATGTGTCTGTTTGCTTTGAAGCTTTAATGAAATATGTTTTTCACCATCTATGTTCTCACATGCTTCTTTGGCATTATCTAATGCTAAACTGATAATTAAAGCTAAATCACCAGGAACAATACTTCCTAAATGTAATATTTTAGAAATATCTTCATCATATTGAATACCCTTTTCTTTAATACTTTGAATATGAGCATTCAATGCACCATCAATCGCTGCAATACCAGTATGTGTTAATGCCTGATATGCTTCAACATGTGTTTTTAAGTTCTGTTCAATATAATCCTTTGCTTCTTCATATTCTTCTTTTTCCAAATGCGATTGTAAAATAATTAAGATGTTATTGAGATTATGGTTAATCTTTCTAATCTCTTTTTGTTGTTGTTCTCTTTGTTGGTTAAATTCTTTTTCTTTCTCCAAGTTCTGTATAATAGATTCTTGTAAATGCTTATCTTTTTCATATTTCGTTTGCATTCTATCAAAACATATCAATGCAATAATACTGATCACGACAGTGAAGATGTAAGTGCGGGCAACAGCAATGTAATGTAGAAAAATAGGATTATCAAGTATTAAAATAAGAGGAAAGCATAAGAAAATAAAAACAGTTAAGATTTTAAATTGTTTTATATTAATGTATTTGTTTTTTGTATAAATAGTTAATATTGAATAAATAATATAATATGAAATAAGATTATTTAATATAGTATAGGAAAAAGAATAATTTGAGTAAGTATAAACTGGGAGAGTATTAAATAGCCATGATAAAACAAGGGTGATAATTATCTGTATAAATATTTTAGAAGCAAAAAATATAATTAATTTTTTGATGAAATCTAACTTATTAATATGATAAAAAGAATAAATGATACATAATAAAATAAGAATTATAATGTAAGCACCTATATATAGAATAATATTTTCAATAAATAATGTAATAATGAGGAATGCTACTATATAAAAGATAAAATGTATTCTTTTGAATTTCTCATAATAAATATTTGGATATATACTTTTTAAATAAAAATCTAATATTAATATATCCAAAATGGCAATAATAGCTTTACATAATAGATTAAATTCAATTGTCATAAACTACATCTCCTTATCTATAAAATTAAAATATTTTTCTTTGAATTCTTTACGAATTCGTTTCGTTAATGGAAGAATATCATCGTTAGTCATTGTGATGTAGTCAAAACAAAATGATTTGACATGTTTAAAATTAATGATGATACTTCGATTAAGTTGAAAAAAGTGAAAATCTAATAATTGTTGTTTAGTTTTCATTATGGTTTTTTGGTTGCCAAAATAATGTTTATTCATTGTTTTTAACTTGTATTTACCATAACTTGTTTCTAGATAGAGAATATGATCAGTTTTAATATAAATCTTTCCTTCAGTTGTCGAAAATAATACTGTACGATTTAAACGTTTATAAACCTGATTTGCATGATGAAGTTCTCTTTGGAATAACTTCTGATCAATAGGCTTATCAATAAATAAGTCTGCACCAATCCACATGGATTCGGGTAGATAATAGTGATAGGCTGTAATGAAAATGAAGATACAATTTGCTTTGATATCTTTAATCATTTTAGCTAATTCAATACCATTTTGAGAGTTATCAAGCTCAATGTCTAGAAAAACAAGATCATAAGGTTCGATTCTAAATGCATCAATTAATTCATTACCATTTGTGTATCCATCTATGATGGTGGGCTTAGTGTCATGAAACTCATAGCTTTTAATCCTTTCCATAATATTTTGTACATAAAATAATTCGTCGTCACATATTGCGATACGCATAATTTCTACCTCCTTTTTGACAACTATCTACATTATATGACAAAGATTTTTATATCAGAAAAAATACCTAAAGTGTGCATTTTTATAGTTAAAATATGCACAAATTTTATATATAGAATAACTTTTTTGAGTATTTTGGTAGACTATTGTCGAAAGGAGGTGAGGGTTATGTCAATTCAAAAAAAGGTTATGGCATTAGGTTTAAGTTTTCTTGTTTTAGGAGGAACAATGACTTCTGCTTTAGCTTATGTGTATGAACAAGGAACAAGATATCAGACGGTGACACATAAAGATATTCCTGCATGGGGAAAAGCACATTTTGATACGACTTATGGAAGTAAAAAAACAAAAACAAGTCAAATTGGCACATTTAAAAAGACATATGGAGATGCGGCATTAGGAAATTATGCATCATTAATTAATTCATCTAAATCAGCAATGTCTAAAATAGAAGGTATTCCTTCGAATTATGCTGTTGCAGTAAGTGAATATGGTTGTAAAAAGGGAACGGTTTATTTTACAGCGGTTTCATCACATGTATTAGAACCAAGTAATACTTGTGATGTGACATTAAAATTTAGTGCGGATGACCTATTGTAAGCGAAAAAAAGGACCTAGTTGATTAATTTCGACTAGGCTTTTTTTGTTATGATGACTTCTTTGATACGACGATCTTGAATCTTGGTGATCTGGAAAGTTATGTTATCTATGTGAATTGTTTTCGTTGTACCATCTTTTGGGATAGAACGAAGATGACTGTATATGTAACCACCAATGGTATTGTAGTCTTCATCTTCTGGAAATTGGATACCTGTTGCTTCAACAAGATCTTCAATATTTGTATTTCCATTGACACGCCATTGTGTTTCATTGATTTTTTGAATATCTGGGCGTTCACGTGAGTCATGTTCATCATAGATATTTCCAAAGATTTCTTCAACTAAATCTTCTAATGTAATGATTCCGCTGATACCTCCAAATTCGTCAATAGCGATAGCAAAATGAATATTTTTATTTTGCATATCTGCAAATAAATCATCAGCTCTCATGGAATCTGGAATAAAGTATGGTTTTGTAAGAATCTTTTCAAATGGTTTCTTTTTTGTTTGGAGATTCAACAAATAATCTCTGACATGTAAGACACCGATAATGTTGTTTTCATCGTTTTGATAAACAGGATAACGTGATAATCCAGTATTTTGAATGATTTTAATAATCTCTTCTTGCGAGGCATCTGCTGAAATATAAACAATATCAACAGAAGGTGTCATAATTTCAGAGATATCTGTATCATTAAAATCAAAAATATTTTGTAGCCATTCACTTTCATCTTCATCTAAAACGCCACGTTTTTCACCAAGTTCAATCATTGTTAAGATTTCTTCTTCGGTGATGCTATCTTCTTCAGCTTCTGTTTTTAAGTGTAATAGTTTTAAAACGGCATTGGTTGAAAAAGATAAGAATTTGACAACGGGGTTCATAATTTTTGCAATCATTAAAACTGTGCCACATGAGATTTTAGATACTTCATATGGTTTTTGCATGGCAATTCTTTTAGGAACCAATTCACCTAGAATTAAAGTAAAATAAGATAAAATAATTGTAATAACAATGACTGATAGTGTATCAAGGACATTTAATGGGATACTTGTGATTCCTAAATCCTGTGATACCCATTGAACAAGGTATTCTGAAAAGTTATCAGCCGCAAAGGCACTTCCTAAAAATCCAGCTAACGTAATTCCAATTTGAATTGTTGATAAGAATCCAGAAGGTTCTTGTAGAAGAATTAATAAGCGTTTAGCTGTTTTTTCACCATTTTCAGCTTTTTTCTCTAACTGTGTCTTGTTTAATGATAGTACAGCAATTTCTGTTGCTGCAAAGAATGCATTCAATAAAATTAAAATAATCTGCAATAATAATTGCGAGGGTATAGAGTCCATAACTTCACTCTCCTTTTATTTTTTGGCTCTATATGTTTGTGATACAAAAAAAAGACAACTACCACAACACTGCAATAAAAGTCTCGTTATTTCATATATAAAACCGGCTAATAAACTTAGCGTGATGTCGATTATATAACATCATGAAATGATGCTAACTACTCCCTTTTATGTGTTCTATTTTATCATATTGCACGTAACTGTCAATATTGTTATGATAAGAGTATGTAAAAAAGAGGTGAAGCATATATGAAACTTGAATTACTGGAATACGTTCATGAGCATTTGCCTAGGGGCTTTACGCCTTATTATATTTATGCCATTATGGTTGATTCAATAGAAGTGGGGCGTTTAATTTTTAGAGAAGGAACCATGCAACAACACTATTTTGATGGTCATATTGGTTATCATATTGATGAAGCTTATCGTGGTCATCATTATGCTTATCAGGCTTGTTTGCTTTTACAAAAACAATTACAGTTTCATCAGGTGATTTTAACTTGTGATCCTCATAATCAGGCTTCTTTACGTACTATTCAAAAATTAGGCGCAAGATATATAGAAACAAAGGTTATTCCTGCAAAACAGCGTCGTTTTTTTGCGAGTGATGAAAAGGAAAAAATGGTTTTTATTTGGGAAATATAAAGTGTTTGTTTTATAATAATGGAAAAGGAGGCATAACATGAAGTTTGTACATATTGGGGATTTACATTTAGGGAAAGTCATACATCAATATTCTTTATTAGATATTCAACGTGAATTGTTATTTGAATTATTAACATATATGGATGAACAGGATATTCGTTTATTAGTCATTGCAGGTGATGTTTATGATCGTTTGATACCAAGTCAGGAAGCAGTGAATTTATTAGATGATTTTTTAAGTCAGGCTTTACTAACTTATCATATTCAGGTTTTAATGATCAGTGGAAATCATGATAGTAGGGATCGTTTACATTTTGCAAGTTCTATTTTATCTAAAAATGGTTTACATATTGAAACATATTTAAAAGAGAATATGGCTTTTGTAGAGTATGGAAAGACAAGGTTTTATTTATTGCCTTTTGTCAAGCCATCACAGGTGAAAGTGTTATATCCTGATCAGGACATGCATGATTATCAAAGTGCGTTATCTTTTTATCTTTCCAAGCAAAGTCTTGACCATGATTATCAAAATATACTGGTCACACATCAATTTGTTGGACACTCTAGTGTCACAAGTGAATCAGAAGTTCCATTAAGTGTAGGAGGCAGTGAAATCATTGATGCTTCTTTATTTGATGATTTTGATTATGTGGCTTTAGGACATCTTCATGCACCTCAAAAGGTGAAACGTGAAACGATGCGTTATAGTGGATCTTTGATGTGTTATTCTTTTGATGAAGTGAATCAAAAAAAATCTATTGTGATTGTGGATACAGATGATTTGTCTATCACAACCCATGAATTACATCCACGTCAGACCTTAAAAAAATATCAAGGTACATTTGCACAGTTTATGCAAAATGATTTTATTGAGAAAAAAGATGATTTTTTAGCTTTTGAATTATTAGATGAAACCATTGTTCCTCATGCGATTGAACAACTTCGTGTTTTATATCCTCATCTTTTACAGATCACTTATCAATATTTAATGAAACATAATCAGACAAGTTCATTTCAACCGATACAATCTATTCAACAGATGGATACTTTGTCATTGTTTGAACAATTTTATCAAGATGTCAAAAGTCAAAAATTAAATGATTTACAAAAAGATGTTGTGAGAACATTATTGGAAAAGGCAGGTGAAGAGAGTGAGAATTATTAAATTAACAATGAATGCTTTTATGACCTATAAAGATTTCACTGTTGTTGATTTTGAAAATATGTTAGATCATGGCTTATATTTAATTAGTGGACCAACAGGTTCAGGAAAGACTACTCTCTTTGATGCGATTACGTTTGCTTTGTATGGAGAAGCCAGTGGTTCACATCGACATGTTTCTTATTTTCGCAGTGACTTTGCGGATGCAAAAGATGAAACATATGTAGAATTGACTTTTGAATTACATCAGCATATCTATACAGTCAAGCGTTCACCGACTTATTATCGTGAAGGCTATAAAACACCTAAAAATGCTAATGCTTATTTAGATGATGGAGAAAACATGATTGAAGGAGTTAAAGAAGTCAATGCCAAAATCAAGGAATTGTTGGGTGTTGATGTTCATCAGTTTAAACAGATTGTCATGATTGCACAAGGTGAGTTTACGAAACTGATTTATGCCAGCAGTGAAGAAAGAGAACGTGTTTTACGTCATGTTTTTCATAGTGAATCACTGGTTGTTTTTGAAAATCTATTGAAAGAACAGGTGAAAACTTACAAAGATCAGTTTTTATTATCATCACAAGCTTTATCATCACGTTTTTCCATGTTGCAGCTAGATTCTGCGTTTATGAACATGCATCAACAGGAATTCCATCCTTCCTATATTCAGGAGGCCACTTTGGAAAATGAAAAGCTTCATGATCAGTTACAACACTATCAGATATCGTACCAAAATGCGAAGGCAAGCTATGATCAGTTTGCGAATCTTTATTATCAAAAACAACAACAAAATCTTCAATTATCAGAATTACAACAAATCACACAACAATATCAGACTTTACAAAATCAAGAAAAGATGATGGCTTCATTGAAACATGATTTAGATCAAGTGACAGCCATCAAAGATCATCAATCTTTATTAGACCAGTATCAACAAATCAAACTGTCATATAAACAGGCCTTGAATCAAAAACAAAAAGTTCATAAACAGTTAGAAACTTCTCAAAAACAGTTTGAACAGCTTGAAAGAGAATATCAGCAATTAGAAAAAGAGAAACAACAAAAAGATCAGCTTTTATTAGATATTGATAATACCAAACAATCTTTAGAAAAATATCAACAATATCATCAGCTTCTCCAACAATATCAAAACCAATACAAACAATATCAATCTATGCAAAATGATTATCAAAATTTACAGTCACGCTATGAAAAACTAGACAATCGTATTCAACGTGATCAGGAAAATGTCAATCGTTTACCGCGCTTAGAATTGGAATTAGAACAAAATGAGAAAAATGTCAAAGATATTAATAAAAAAAGAGTCATGATTCATGAACTCAGTCAGTTTTATGATGAATGGAAATCTTTAGAAGATCATCACTATGATTTGTCAGTGAATTATCAAAAGAAGCATCAAAAATATGAAGATATATTAGTCAAATATCGCCATGAAGATGAACTTTTCCGTCGTCAACAGGCAGGCATTTTAGCATCTCATTTAAAAGAAAATGAACCTTGTCCAGTCTGTGGCTCAACGCATCATCCTCATTTGGCTCAACTGGAAACATCGGTTTTATCTTCTCATGAATTAGAGAATTTATCTCAACAGGTAGAAGTGCTTAATCAACAACAACAGGAAGCATATCAGGAAGTTTTCCAACAAAATGAACTTGTTCAACAAATGAAAACACGTATTGAGATGTTAAAAAAGCAGCTGGATATTCAAGAAGAATTATCAAAAGAAGTTTTTATTCGTTTATTATCTGATATTGTACAGGTTATTGATGAACAGGAAAAAACATATCAGAAAAAATATAATGATGTGATTTATTTAAAGAAGATTCAAAAAAATCTGAAACAGGATCATCTTTTACTTCAACAACAGAATCAATATCTACAGGATATGCAAAATCAGATCATTGATAAAGAAAAACAGTTATCTTTATTACATCAACAATATACACAGCTTCAAGAAGAATATCATTTGTCTAATGAACAAGATATCTCTGTTTTATTGAAACAGCAACAAATACAATTTCAACAGTTAGACCAGCATATTCATGACATTGAAAATCAATATCATCAATGCCAAAAAGATATTTCTGTTTATACGCATCAACTTGAAACATTCTCGAGTCAAATAGATGATTTAGAATCAAAGCAACAAGCATATACACAGCGTTATCAGGCGTTTATTGATCAATACTTTGATAGTGAAGAACAGTTTTTAGATTATCAAAAACGTCAACAGTCTATTTTTAATCAGGAAAAAGATTATCAGAATTATATCATTCAAAAAGAAGCATTAGGGAAACAAAAACAGCTTTTAGAAGAGAAAACCAAAGATTATCACATGACTGATTTGTCTTTAGAAAAACAACAGTTAGATGCATTGGCACAAAAACGTGATGAAACTTATACACAATATCATGAGACTTTACATGTTTATAAGCAAAATCAAGAAACATTAGATCAGTTAGATAAGGATTATCATAAAAATCAGGATATTTTTGAAAAGTATACACTTTATCAGGATTTATATGATTATACATCAGGAAAGAATCCTTTACGTATGTCTTTTGAAAGATATGTTTTATCAGCCTATTTTGAACAGATTCTCGAATTTGCAAATATTGAGCTATTAAAAATGACACAAGGACGATTTGCCTTGTATCGTAAAAAAGATGTCAAGGGTGTTAAACAACAAGGATTGGATTTAAGTGTTCTGGATTATGAAACAGGAATGATGCGAGATATTCAGTCTTTATCAGGTGGAGAATCTTTTAAAGCGGCTTTATCACTGGCTTTAGGTCTATCGTCTATGATCCAAAATTATGCTGGAGGCATTGAATTGAATACGCTATTTATTGATGAAGGTTTTGGGACTTTAGATCATGAATCTATTGATCAGGCTTTATCAGTTTTAATGGATTTAAAGAATGATCATAAGACGATTGGTATTATTTCTCATGTTGATGAATTGAAAGAAAGAATTGATACTCAGATTATTGTAGAAAAAGGACAACAGGGCAGTTCATTACATATTCAAAGGGGGTAAGCCAAATGAAAATGATTTATAAATATCATCGTATGACAGCCAAGGTTTCAGGTTTTGGAATCACTGAATATCGTTTTGAAAAGTTGCATGAGATCATTGATAGCTATGCAAGTGAAGGATGGCGTTATGCGGGTTAGATTCCAGTTTTGCAAAGAGGCAATGGTTACATAGAAGAAATAGATTTGGTTTTTGAAAAAGAAAAAGTCGAGTCCTAATTGCTTTTTAGTTAAATTCTTGTATAATAGTAAGGTAAATATTAGAGAAGGGGTATAGAAAAATGGCAAATAAAGTAAAAAATGATGCGATTACATCAAGAGATGAAGACTTTGCGAAATGGTATACAGATGTTTGTCGTAAAGCCGAATTAATGGATTATTCAAGTGTCAAAGGGTTTATTATCTATCGCCCATATGGTTATGCGTTATGGGAAATGATTCAAGCCTATATGGACAAAAAATTTAAAGAAACGGGACATGAAAATGTTTATATGCCGATGTTAATCCCTGAATCATTATTAAAAAAAGAAGCTGATCATGTTGAAGGATTTGCACCTGAATGTGCAGTTGTCACACGTGGTGGATTAGATGAATTGGAAGAACGTTTATTGATTCGTCCTACATCTGAAACATTATTTTGTGAACATTATGCAAAGATTGTCAATTCTTATCGTGATTTACCAAAATTATATAATCAATGGTGCTCTGTTGTGCGTTGGGAGAAAACAACAAGACCATTTTTAAGAGGTTCAGAATTTTTATGGCAGGAAGGACATACGATTCATGCAACAGCAAAAGAAGCAAAAGAAGAAACTATGCGTATGTTGGATATCTATGAAACAACTGCCAGAGAATTATTGGCTATTCCAATGGTAACAGGTAGAAAAACAGAAAGAGAAAAATTTGCAGGAGCAGAAGAAACATATACAATTGAAGCTTTAATGCATGATGGAAAAGCATTGCAGTCTGGAACATCACATTATTTTGGTGATGGTTTTGCGAAAGCTTTTGATATGAAATTCTTAGACAAAGATAATCAGCTTAAATATGTTTATCAGACTTCATGGGGTGTTTCAACACGTTTACTTGGAGCGATTATTATGGTTCATGGTGATGATAATGGGTTAGTATTACCGCCAAGAGTCGCACCAACACAAGTGATGATTATTCCAATTCAACAACAAAAAGAAGGAATCTTAGATAAAGCTTATGAACTTCAGGCTCAATTACAGGCTAAAGGTATTCGTGTGAAAGTGGATGCGAGTGACAAATCACCAGGATGGAAGTTCTCAGAAGCTGAAATGCGTGGTATTCCATTACGTTTAGAAGTTGGTCCAAGAGATTTACAGAATGGTCAATGTGTTGTTGCTAAACGTGTAAATGGTGAAAAATTAACTTTAGCTCTTGATGAGACATTACCAGAAAAATTAGCTCATTTACTAGATGAAGTTCATGAAGAAATGTATCAGAAAGCTTTAAAATTTAGAGATGAACATATCACTGATGTCACAACTTATGAAGAATTTAAAGACGTTTTAAATAACAAAGGTGGTTACGTTAAAATGCCTTGGTGTGGTGATGAAGCATGTGAAGTGAAGATCAAAGAAGACACAGCTGCAACATCACGTTGTATTGATACAGATGCTCACGCTGATGGGGTTTGTCCAATTTGTGGTAAGAAAGCAAAACATATTGTTTATTTTGCAAGAGCATATTAAAACTATGGAAAAAAGAAATGAACTTCATGATTTGAATTTCCAAATCATGAAGTTCACTTCTAATCACCATAGTTTTTTTATTCCTTGATTTTGACTTTTAATAAATGGATGAGAGCTGGAGCCTGATTATAGGCGATGATAGCCCCAGCAATATCTTGAGAAGATGTCATGATGCCTTCAATCTGACATGAAGATAAATCAATGTGAGAAAGTGAAGCATGGAGAAATTCACATTGTCGTAAATCGCATTCATCAAAGCTTGTTTTTGTCATTTTGACTTCTACAAAACTGGCATTTTGTAGACAACAATGTTGAAACTGCACTGTTTTATTATGCATGAATGCAAAATTCGCAAATGAGCATAGACATTCTTGAAAAATAACCTGATCAAAGATGGATTCAGAAAAATCAGTACCCATCAATTTACAGTTTTCAAAACGGACATGTCTAAAAAGTGTATGATTCAATTTGATATTGGATAAATCACAATGAATAAAAGTGACATTGACAAAATAACTGTTTTCAAAAGAAACATCTTGAAAATCAATATGTTCAAACTGACAATGTTGAAAGTCTTTATGTTTGAAATGACTATCAAAAATAGCTTCATCCTGATAATGTTGATCTATGATTGTGTCTTGAGCTAAATCTGTTTTGAAACAATGCTTATCCATAATGAACTCCTTTTCTGATATTTTTCATTATCATAACATAGAATGATGGAAAATGAAATCATACAGAGTTATTCCTTTTCAAGATACATTTCTTCTTTTTTAGATGTGTTTGTGATAAAATAGGATAAAAATGAGGTGTAAGTATGCAAAAGAAGATTGCTTTAATTAATGATATGACAGGATTTGGAAGATGTGCGATTGCGGCTATGGCACCTATTGTATCCGCTATGAAGATACAGGCTGTTCCTATTCCTACCGCTATTTTATCAACCCATACCCAATTTCCCGTTTATTATTTTGATGATTATACATCAAGGATGAAAGATTATATCCAGACTTATAAAGATCTGCATTTAGAATTTGATGCCATTGCGACAGGTTTTTTAGGTTCTGAAGAACAGGTTGATATTGTGATTGATTTTATTCAGACTTTTAAAAGAAAAGAAACGTTTATTCTTGTGGATCCTGTGATGGGAGATCATGGAAAATTGTATAAGACATATACACCTGCCATGTGTCAGAAGATGAAAGAACTGGTTCGATATGCGGATTTAATGACACCGAATTTAACTGAACTTGTCACTTTAGTTGATCGCCCTTACCCTGAGTCTTTGCCTTCATTTGATGAACTCAAAGAGATGTGTGAACAGTTATCAAGACAAGGACCATCTCATATTGTTGTGACAGGTATACCGTTTAATGATAAACAGATTTTAAATTTTATTTATAATAAACATGAAGATTATCAGATTGTAATGGTGGATCGCATTGGTAAAGATCGTTGTGGAACAGGAGATGTTATTGCGGCTGTCATAGCAGGAAGCTATTTGAATGGATTGAGTTTTTATGAAAGTGTCAAAAAAGCAACAGCCTTTGCTTCAAAATGTATTCGCTTTTGTGAACAGACACACGTCCCTCATCATTATGGTTTGAGCTTTGAAGAATATTTATATGAGTTAGGAGAAGATTTATGATTTTATATACAATACACGGCAATGGTTATCAGGATATCAGTGAATTAGCTTCATTAGAAGATGTTACAGTTTATGTTAATTTAACCAATCGTTGTCCTTGTGCCTGTACATTTTGTTTAAGACAGACAAAGGAAATGGAAGAAGGGCATAGTTTATGGCTTAAAGAGGAACCGACTGTTGAAGATGTGATTAAAGAGTTTCAAAAATATGATTTAGATGATTTCCATGAAGTTGTTTTCTGTGGTTTTGGTGAACCCTTAGAAAGAGTGGAAGATGTGATACAGATTGCAGGGATTTTAAAGCATTTTCGAAGAGATTTACCTATTCGTGTTAATACCAATGGTTTAGCTTGTTTGATTCATCAAAGAGATGTAACACCTGAATTCAAGGGAAGAATTGATACAGTTTCGATCAGTTTAAATGCTCCTGATGCTAAGGAATATGCTGCATTAACACGCAGTCGTTTTGGGATAGAGTCTTTTCAGGCTATGCTTGATTTTGCAAAGTCTTGCCTAGAGTATGTTCCATTTGTTGTGATGAGTGTTGTAGATATTATTGGTGAAGAGAAAATAAAGAAATGTCAGGCAATTTGTGATGATTTAGGCGTGACTTTACGTGTCCGTCCTTTTGAAGAGTAGGAGAGTGAAAATATGTTATATATGACAAGAGAACAGCGTCAGATTCAATTAGAGAAAATGGTTAATACAAGAGATTTAGGTGGTTATGAAACACAGGGTGGAATGTATAGTCGTGCTCATAAGTATATCAGAGCAGCTGCACCTACTTATGCAACTTCAAAAGACATTCAGACTTTAAAGGATTATGGTGTTCAAGTTGTGATTGATTTAAGAAGTGATTTTGAAAAAGAGTGTCAGCCTAATCCATTTCAAAATGAAAAAGATATTGATTATTATGAAGTGAATTTATTTGATTCTACTAAAGCTACTATTGTTCCTGAAGAAGTGAAAACTTATAAAGACTTAGGTGGTGTCTATATTTATATGTTAGAAGGGATGAAACATAAATTTAAAGAATTGTTTGATATCTTTGTGAAATATCCTTATGAAGGCATTATGTTTCATTGTTCTGCTGGTAAAGATCGTACAGGTGTCACTGCAGCTTTATTGTTGGATCTGATTGGATGTCATGAATATGATATTGTGAAAGATTATAGTGAATCTTATGAAAATAATATAGATATTAATGCGTCTTTGGCACAAATGATGGATAATGAAGAAGCGAAACAATATTTAAGATCTTCACCTCGATATATGATGGAGTTATTGGATTATTTAAGAGAACATTATGGTAGTGCTAAAGAGTATTTATTGGAAATTGGGTTAAAAAATGAAGAAATTGAACAATTAATTGAGAATTTTACAATTTAAAAAAGAAAAATGCCCTCTAAAATGCGTATATAAGTATTAGGAGGGATTTTTTATGGAAAAACATTTAACTTTAAAACAGAAGGATCATGTCGCAAGGAAAATTTATAAAACTTATCAAAGAGCCCAGTTAGATATCCTGTATTTGAATCAGCATTATAATTATTATCCACAGGTTGATATGTTTAAAGTGAAAGACACATCATCTTCATATCATAATGGTGATGAGAAAATGATTAAGCAATTAGAGCGTAAGCAGAAATTAGAAAGTTTTGTTGGGATTATTCATCAGATACATAATCATTTATCAAAAGACACTTATGAATTTATTGAACATGAGTATATTAATTATTATCAGGCTTCATGGTGGATGAGCTTTTATTCACGTGCCAGTTATTATCGTATGAAACATAGAGCTTTGGATGAATTTATAGAGTGTATTCAGATATTTTGGAGTGAAGAGGAAATTTTATCTTTGTTGGAGTCATAGTTTGAAAAAGAGTAGAAAAATAAACATTTATTTTATACAATAGAAATAAGAAATTAAACATAGACATGGTTTATGGAATGGATATAAGGAGATTTGATTGATGAATGTAGAAATTATGAATGTTGGAACAGAATTATTATTGGGTGAAATTGTGAATACCAATGCCACACTTTTACAAAAGGTATGCAAAGATTTAGGATTTAATGTGTATTATCAAAGTGTTGTGGGTGATAATCCTCAAAGATTATATGATTGTTTAAAGATTGCTTTTGAACGTGGGGCTGACTGTGTCATCACAACAGGAGGACTCGGACCTACGACAGACGATTTGACTAAAGAACTGTCAGCTAAGTATTTAGGCTTGGAAATGGTTTATAATGAAGAAGAAGCACGAAAAGTAGATATCAAATGTCGCTATTGTACAGGTGTTGACCAGGTTCCTGACAATAATTTTAAGCAGGCTTATTATCCTCGAGACGCTTATATTTTAGAAAATGATATGGGAACGGCTAATGGCTGTGCCATGTCTGATGGACAACGTATGATCATTAATTTACCTGGTCCACCTAAAGAACTGCAATATGTTGTTGAACACTCTTTGATTCCTTATCTTACCAAATGGAAACAAGATACGATTTATACTTATGAATATTTAACAATGTTTATTGGTGAAAGTAAGATTGATGAAATGTTGAGAGATTTGATTGAAGGTCAAAAAGATGTTTCTATAGCCTTATATGCTGGAGAAGAAACAGTACGTATTCGTTTGGCTGTTAAAGCATCTTCTCAAGAGGTGGCTGATGCCTTGATGAAAGATGTGAAGATGGAAATAGAACATCGTATGGCTGAATATATCATTCAAGAAAAAGATTTAAAAGCAGCTGTACTCAAAAAACAGCCCAAAATTTCTTTGACATATCATGGTGACTTTCGTTTTCATGATGAATGGTTGAAACCATTGATGCATGAGTCTGCTAATATTCATATCATGGTTGATACAAGACAGGAATCTCTTGGAGAAGTTGTCTGTGTATCTATGAATGATGATTATTTTGAAATTCCAACATTTGTGAAAGCTGAATATTCTTATGCGAAAGTAGAGGCTAGATTTGTAGCAAAACTCTACCAATATATAGTGAGACATAATCAGTAAAAATATGGTACTTTTGAAAACTATTCCTATGTTTGTATAGTGAAAGTGTTTACATTTTAATAAAATTGAAAAAATATTGATAAAATCGACATAATTTTAAATTTTCAGTTGCATGAAAACAAACTTTATATATAATAGGAGTTGTCCAAAGGGACAATGTGTATATCATATCATAATATTCCTCGATATACATGGAAAGCAAAGTATTCATATAATTTACTCAAAATGATCCCTGTTAGAGGCAGCAGTCTAACAGCCAAATAGTGAACAGCAGCGCTATGGATCGATATAAGAAAAGAGCGATATTTCAGGGTATATCGCTCTTTTCTTATGTCATTCATTTTGAAAAACTGGTAAAAGTTCAATGAATTTGGCTGTGGCTGGAGTCAATGTCTTGCGTGAAAGATAAGCATATCCAATGCTACGTTTAGGTAAAGCATGTGTGAGATTCACTTCATAAATCTGGTGACTATCCAGTTCATGTTGTGAGAATTCTTTAATTACACAAGCTTTTCCTAAATGATTTTTAGCAGCTTCTAAAAGGAGATTATGAGAACCCAGTTCAATGCTGGGGTTTAATAAGAAACCTTGCATAGCAAAATAGTCATCAACAAACTGTCTGGAATTTGAATTTTTCTCTAACATGATGAGAGGTTCATTCACAAGTTCTTCCATTGTATATGAATGAGAGTCTTGATGTGAACTGACAAAAATATCATGAATTTGTAAACATTCACGAATGGTAATGGCTTCATCATAAAGAGGCATATTAATAAATCCCAAATCAATATCTCCTGTTTTTAATAAGTCTATGATTTCCAGACTGGTGCGATTGACCATCTTGATTTTGACATGAGGATAATGCTGGTGAAAAAGAACAAGATAAGGCATGATATAGTTTTCGCTTAATGTGTCACCGGCACCTATAAGCAGTTCTCCCTGATTTAATTCATGAAAATGGGCAATTTGATTTTCAGCACTGGTAATTAAGGATAAGGCTTCAGAAATCTTCTGATGGAGGATTTGTCCTTCTTTAGTTAAAATAACCCCTTTAGATTGACGAATAAATAGCTGCGTATGTAATTCTTTTTCTAAAAGGCGAATAGCCTGACTGACAGCGGATTGTGAAATAAAGAGATTTCTGGCAGCGAGAGAAAAAGAAAGCGTTGAGGCGGCCTCATTAAAGATTTTATATTGTTCTAGTTTAATGTTCATATTAGCTCTCCTTATATCAATGTTTTTAAATATTAATTTTACTAATGTTTTGTTTTATTTTATAATAGAAGTGTTGATACGTCAATTATGATAAATTTTGATTGTATATAAGAGTCATATTTTATATAATATTGATGTAAAAAAGAAAGGATGAAGTTTTATGGCTGGTGTGGTTGTAGTAGGAAGCATGTGGGGAGATGAAGGTAAAGGAAAAGTTACTGATTATCTTGCCCAAAAAGCTGATGTTGTCGTACGTTATGCAGGAGGAAACAATGCAGGACATACAATTGTGTATGATGGAAAGAAATTTGCATTGAAATTAATACCTTCTGGAATTTTTAGTGGACATGAAGTTATTATGGGAAATGGGATGGTTGTTAATCCTAAAGCCTTTTTGGAAGAAGTCAAATATTTAAATGATGCGGGTATTGATACAAGTAAGATTCGTGTGAGTGATCGTTGTCATGTGATTTTACCTTATCATCTTGAAATTGATGCGATTCAGGAAGCAAGAAAAGGAGATCATAGCATTGGGACAACAAAACGTGGTATTGGACCATGTTATATTGATAAGTATAGTCGTATTGGTATTCGTATGGGTGAGTTTATTGATGAAGAATTATTTTTAGAAAGATTAAAAGAAACTTTCCCAATGAAAGTGATGGAATATCCTGAATTAGAAGGACAATTCACTGTTGAAAGTATTTTTGAAGAATATAAAGAATATGCCAAAGTGATTAAACCACTTGTTTGTGATACAGGAATGTTGTTAGATCAATATTTACGTGAAGATCGTAAAGTGTTATTTGAAGGTGCGCAAGGTGCTATGTTGGATATTGATTATGGAACTTATCCATATGTAACAAGTTCTCATCCAGGTGCTAATGGGGTGAGTGAAGGGACTGGTATTGGGCCTTTATATATTAAAGAAGCGATTGGAATTATCAAGTCATATACAACACGTGTAGGAGCTGGACCTTTCCCAACAGAATTACTTGATGAAGTTGGAGATTTTATTCGTGAAAGAGGACATGAATATGGAACAGTGACACAACGTGCAAGACGTACAGGATGGTTTGACGCTGTGGTTGTCAATCAATCACGTAGAATGTCTAGTTTAACAGGAATTGCTTTAATGTTATTGGATGTTTTAAGTGGATTGGATACCATTAAAATCTGTAAAGCTTATAAATATAAAGGTGAAGTGATTCATGGTTTACCTTCTACAATTAAAGGTATTGAAGAAGTGGAACCTATTTATGAAGAAATGCCTGGATGGAAAGAAGATATTACACATGTGAAATCTTTTGAAGAATTACCAGTCAATTGTCAAAATTATATCAGACGTATTGAAGAGTTAATTCATTGTCCAATTGTCATGTTCTCAGTAGGACCAGATAGAGAACAGACAGTTGTTTTAAAAGATATTCAATTTTAAGGAGGGAAATGAGTGAAGAGAGAATTAGTCATTGTTTTAGACTTTGGTGGTCAGTATAATCAGTTAGTGGCTAGACGTGTTCGAGAATGTAATGTTTATTGTGAAATTTATTCATATAAAACAGATCTTGAAAAGATTAAAGAAATGAATCCTAAGGGAATTATTTTAACAGGTGGACCTAACAGCTGTTATGAAGCAGATTCACCTACATATTCAAAAGAATTGTTTGAACTTGGTATTCCTGTTTTAGGATTATGTTATGGGGCACAATTAATGCAACATGTTTTAGGTGGTAAGGTAGAACGTGCTGATGTGAGAGAATATGGAAAATCTCATTTAATTGTGAGTAAAGAAAATTCAGCTTTATTTACAGATGTGCCTAAAGAATCAACTTGCTGGATGAGTCATTTTGATTATATTTCTGAGATTGCTGATGGATTTGAGATTTCATCTTATACAAAAGATTGTCCAGTGGCTTCATGTGAAAATGAAGCAAAGAAATTGTATGCCATTCAATTCCATCCTGAAGTTTTACATACAGAATATGGAAAAACAATTTTATCTAACTTTGTCTTGAATGTTTGTGGATGTTCAGGAGATTGGCGTATGGACTCATTTGTTGAAGAACAAATCAAAGCGATTAGAGAAAAAGTTGGAGATGGAAAAGTTTTATGTGCCTTATCTGGTGGAGTGGATTCATCAGTAGCAGCAGTTCTTCTTTCTAAAGCGATTGGAAATCAATTGACTTGTGTATTTGTTGATCATGGATTACTTCGTAAAAACGAAGGTGATGAAGTAGAAGCTGTTTTTGGACCTAAAGGACCATATGAATTAAACTTCATTAGAGTAAATGCGCAAGAAAGATATTATGAAAAATTAAAAGGTGTGACTGAACCTGAAGCCAAAAGAAAAATTATTGGTGAAGAGTTCATTCGTGTCTTTGAAGAAGAAGCGAAAAAGATTGGGGCTGTTGATTTCTTAGTTCAAGGAACAATCTATCCAGATGTTGTTGAAAGTGGATTAGGTGGAGAATCTGCAGTCATCAAGTCACATCATAACGTAGGTGGACTTCCTGATTATGTAGATTTTAGAGAAATCATTGAACCATTAAGAGATTTATTTAAAGATGAAGTTCGTAAAGTGGGATTGGAATTAGGTATTCCTGAATATTTAGTATTCAGACAACCATTCCCAGGACCAGGACTTGGTATTCGTATTATTGGCGAAGTGACTGCTGAAAAAGTCAGAATTGTACAAGATGCAGATGCTATTTATCGTGAAGAAATTGCTAATGCTGGATTAGATCGTACAATTGGTCAATACTTTGCAGCACTGACAAATATGCGTTCTGTTGGTGTCATGGGTGATGAAAGAACTTATGATTATGCGATTGCTTTACGTGCTGTGAATACAATTGACTTCATGACTGCAGAAGCTGCACAAATTCCATATGAAATCTTAAATAAAGTGATGTCAAGAATCATTAATGAGGTTCGTGGTGTCAATAGAGTATTCTATGATATTACATCGAAGCCTCCTGGGACTATAGAATTCGAATAACCTAAAAAAGTTCGATTTTATCGAACTTTTTTTAAGTTTGAATGATATGTTTTTATAGCGTTAAATTATTTTTCTTTTCCTTATGCTTTACTCATAATATAACTAGTATGGTTATAGTTAAAAGAATTTTTTACTCTTCTGTTTTTTGTTATATTGAAAGGAATAGAAAATAATGTTACTATTTTCATATCCCCCTAAGGGGGATATGAAAGGAGCGAATAAAATGCAACATAAACATGATGAACGATCTAAAAAAGCAGTTGTGAATCGACTTTCAAGGGCAATTGGACATTTGGAATCAGTCAAACAAATGGTTATTGATGATGAAGATTGTTCAAAGGTCCTTGTACAACTTTCTGCTGTACAATCTGCCTTGAAAAATACAAGTAAAGTTATTTTAAAAGATCATATTGACCACTGTATTATAGAAGCTGTAAAAGAGAATGATGATGAAACAATTGAAGAACTAAAAAAAGCGATAGATAAAATGATTTGATCGGAGATTTATTAATGAAACGTATAAGAAAAACAGAAATCATTACTATTTTATCTCTAGCATTTCCGATCATCATAGAAAATATTTTACAAACGCTTTTAGGAACAACGGACACATATTTTGCTGGAAAACTGACAGACAATGCGATTGCCGGTATCAGTGTGACAAATATTATAATGAATATATTCATCTCATTTTTTACAGCGATTAGCATTGGTACGACTGCTGTTGTCTCAAGAAACTATGGAAAAAAGGATTATTCAAAAACAAATCATGCAATCGTCCAGTCTATTATTGTTGGAACAGCACTCGGGTTAATTGTAGGTGTAATCTGTCTGATTTTTCATAATCAAATTTTACATCTTTCGGGTGCTGATGAAACTGTAATGGAGTACGCAATTCCATATTACTTGGTAGTTGCTGTTCCATCTGTATTTCTTTGTCTGCAACAGGTTTTATCGAGTTGTTTAAGAGCCATAAAAGATACAAAGACACCTATGTATGCAACAGGCTTCGCAAATATATTGAATATCATCTTAGATATGCTTTTTATTCAGATTGGACTAGGTGTTGTAGGTCTTGCATTGGCAACAACAATTTCAAGAGTTGTTGGTATGTTTATATTACTTTATAAACTACAACATCATGATAGTGAAATTAAATTTAGTAAATATGATTTCAAGGCAGATAAAGAAATTATACACTCATTGTTAACTGTTGGAATTCCTGCTGGAACAGAAAAGGTAATTATGCGTATTGGGCAATTAGTATATAATGGTATGATCATATCTATAGGAGTCAATTCCTATGTTGCCCATAATATTGCAGGAACGATTGAAAGTTATTCTTATATCCCTGCTATGGGATTTGGATTGGCAATTTCAACTTTAGTGGGAATATCTTTAGGTAAAAATGATTATAAACAAGCTGTTCATGATACATGGATAGGATATGGCCTTTCCTGTGTTTGTATGATTATCATAGGCATGATATTTTATGTTTTTGCTATGCCACTGGCTTCTTTATTTACCTCTACAATAGAAGTACAGGTGCTTGTTGCTGATGTTTTAAGAATCATTGCATTTTTTCAGCCTTTTTCTGCTTTAGTTCAAGTGATCACTAATGCACTACAGGGAGCTGGTGATACCAGATTTCCAATGTATTCTACTTTTTTAGGTATTTGGGGAATACGTCTAGGAATAGGTTATATTCTTGCTATTCCTTTCGGACTAGGACTTAAAGGTGTATGGTATGCCTATGCACTGGATTTAACAATCAGAGGTATTCTTTTATTGATAAGATTTTGTAGAGGAAAATGGAAAACTATAGCATTATAAGTAGAAGTATCGCCATATTCTTTCATAGTAAGATAATTTAATAAGCTCATATTAGTTTAATTAAATTGTTATTGATACGAAACTATTGAAAATATGATACGTTTTTGATACACTTATTTTGTCAAAAGTGTAAGAAATGAAGAAAATTGAACTATTTTTGTGTTAATTAAATATATTATTGACTGATATATCGGTTAATAAAGAATTTGAGATGTAGAGTTCGAATAAAAAGGTAACTTAAAAATAGCCGATAAATAAAGCATATTTTGAATATTAAAAAGAAAATGGCCTTAAACTGACCTTAAAAAGTCAAAGAATGGGTCATTTTTTTGCTTAGATAAAAAGAATCGCTAAATTTGGCGATTAAAGTTGTACTCAATGTATACTCATATTAATTTTCTAATGTTAAAGAGTGTATTGCGTTAATAATAGTTAGTTCGTAATCTATAAAAAATTTCTTCTGTGCTTCTGTATATGAGCTTCTTTCGGCTATTGCTTTATCATGTGTATGTCTAAAACATTGTATTTTTTCTATAACTAATGACAATATCATTAGATATATATTCAAAACAAATTCGAGAGCTATATGAGGGAGAGTTAAACGACTATTAAAAAAATTCGATGAAGAGATAAATTTTCTCTATGACAAATTAATAGAAAAATATAGTAGAGAAAGAAAAATAGATAAGAATTTGAAACAAAAAAAACAGTTATTATGGGTTCAAGAAATGAACAATATTAGAAATGCAGTAAATGAATATATCCATGTGAAATAGTGTAAAAACTTACAGATATTTATGAGTTTTTATATAAATAAATCAAATTAAATTGTATAATATAACTATTAAGTAGGAGGGGGTTATGTTGACAGAATGGATAACATCAGGGAATTTAGAGAAATATAATTTTGTGGATGCATTTCATGATTTAAAAAGAGTTGATTGGAGACAATACGCGAATTATAAAGTAGGCGATATTGTGTACATTTATTCATCTGGCAATGAACAAATAATCAGGTTCAAGTGCAAAGTTAATAAGGTTGACATTAAAGAATTAGAGATTGATGATCGTAAATACAATATCAAAGGTAAGTACGATGAACCATATGATAGATATGCTGAACTTGAAATGATTGAGGAATATAACAGTAGCTTATTTTCTCGTCTTGCTTTAGAAAAATACGGATTCAAGGCGCCACAGAAAGCTATCATGGTGAAACCGGAAATTAAAGAATACTTTGATGTAGTTGCTGGCCTCCTTAATTCACATGAAATGGATCCAGATAGGCATGATGGATCGTATGAATTAATGAGATCAACCATTAATGCATATGAAAGTATGAAAGATAGAAGTTATCTTGATTTTAATGATTTAAATCTAGTATATTTGATGTCTATTGGTACATGGAGACATGGCCTTTCTTCAAAAGAAAAGATAATTGAACTTAGCAATTTGCCAGATAATCAAAAAGAAGTAGTTAAAAGAAAACTTCATGAAATTTGGAATAAGGCTGAAAATCATCAGTATGAAAACAGAGAAGGTAATGAGCCGAGTATAGGAATGTTTGGTACAGGTATAATGTCTTTGAAGTCAAAGACAGATAATGCATCTACTCAAAAATTCATCACAATGTGTATTAACATAATGCATATGCAGGATGAAGAAAGCATTTTTAATCGTTGCGCTGAAATATTTACTGATGAATTTAAAGGTATGGGAGCAGCTGCAGCATCTCAAGTTTTACATTGCTTGAAACCAACAGTATTTCCGATTTTAAATTCAAATAGTGGTTATGATAATATCTATGAATATCTTGGTGTAAAGCTTGATAATAAAGTTTCTATTCATACGTATATTGATAACTGTCGCATTATAAAAGAATTTAGAGATAGCAATTTTACAATCAAAAATTATCGTATTTTTGATAATGCTGCAAGACAACTTGGCGAAGGTACGACTCATACAAAAATTAACTATTTATGGGTAATGGATTATGTTGAAAAAAATAGATCTATTCCATATTCAAATCCAAATTTAGTCACTGATGAGAAAGAAAAAGAAAGATTGGTTGCTATCAAGACAAATGGGCAACGAGCAAAATTAGAATTGCAAAAGATGGCCAAATTATGTGCAACAGAGTTTAATTTAAATAAATGTGAAACAATACAGTGGTTGGATGAATCAAATACAAAGACAAGAAATTATCTATGGGCTCAGCTTAAGTATAGTGAATATACAAAAAGGCCTGAGAGCATTTCTATATTTGTAGATATGTCTGAAGTCACAAACCATGCTAGATTTCGTTTTAGTCTTGGATTAAAGAATGACAAATCAGATAAGAATGTAATTGCTAATTATCACAGACATTTGGATATTCCAATTAGTGCTGATAGTTCGTTGATTTATGTTTCGGGAAGCAATGAATTTGGAAGCCCAAAAGTATTGGATGAAGATGTGGAAAAAATTAAATTAAAAATTGGAGATGGGACATACAAAAAAGTTCAGATTTGTAGTGTTGTGGAATATAATGATGAAATTACAAATGATGATATTGAATCTGCAATGCTTAGAGGTATTTCTGAACTGATTCCATATTATGAGCATGTACTGGGTATGGATGAACTAAAAGATGAATATTGGCCATCAAAGGAAGAATTTGATCCAGGAATAACAACTGAACAGTGGACTATTATGCTTAGAAATTCAGATATAATAAAACCTGAATATTTGGATATGCTTAAGAAAATGATGAAATTAGGTGGAGAGTCAACTTGTGCTCATTTAGAAGAAGTGTATGGTGGTAAACAAGGAGTATACAATGCATATGGGCGCAGTATAGGTCAAGCAGCTATGAAATATACCGCCTGCGATTGCGTTCAGGAAGATGGAATAACAAGATATTACACAATTCCTTTTGTTGGAAAAAATGTAGAAGAAGGCGGAAGTATACGATATTCATGGAAAATTAGAGATGAGTTAAAGGAGGCGTTAGAAAATATGGATTTATCATTAATTGACATTGAACAAAAAAATGTGGAGACATCAGAATTTGATAAGAACATGATTCTTTATGGGCCTCCAGGAACTGGTAAAACATATAATACGGTTAATTATGCTGTTGCTATCTGTGAAGGATTATCTTTAGAAGAAGTCAACAGTCAACCATATGATAGGGTCCTCGATAGATATAATAAGCTAAAAAAGGATGGAAGAATTACATTTACTACATTCCATCAGTCTTATGGATATGAGGAATTTATTGAGGGCATTAAACCGATCGTAAATGATGAAAAAAACGGGATAGGATATGTTGTCGAATCAGGAATTTTTAAACATTTCTGTGAAATTGCTAGCACAAAAAATATTAAAACTGATTCATTTGATGTTAATTCTCAATCTGTTGTTTGGAAAGTGACTATTAGGCCATCTGTAAAACAAGACTGTTTTGATCATAACAGGATAAGAATTAACTGGGGTATTAATGATGAAGGAGCGAATGGATTTATTAATGGCATAAATAAGGGTGACATTATACTTGCAACAGATGGATCGAGAACTATAATTTCAGGAATTGCAGTTGTAACTGGTGATGAGGCATATGTTTTAGAAGAAGAAAAAAATGATGCAACAACAAGAGACGTAAAGTGGCTTGCAAAGAACATACATGAAGATATAAAAGAACTAAATTCGGGACGAATGTTACATAGGATGACTTGTTCTCGTGTTATGGGAATGTCTGCAAGTGATGCTATTGAATTAGCTAAAAAGAAAAATGAAGACTTAGTAAATACAGAGATTTTTGAAAATGATAAAAACTATGTATTCATTATTGATGAAATAAATCGTGGTAATATTTCAAAAATTTTTGGTGAGCTTATTACCCTTATAGAAGATACAAAAAGAAAAGGAATGAATGAAGAAACTTCAACTATTCTTCCTTATTCAAAACAATTGTTTAGTGTACCGTCAAATGTGTATATTCTTGGAACAATGAATACTGCGGATAGATCCATTGCATTAATGGATACTGCACTTCGTCGTAGGTTCAGTTTTGTTGAAATGATGCCGAATTCAGATGTTCTTAGGAAAATTGGGGCAGATAAGATTCAAACAAATGGTGAAGAACTAGATGTTGCAAAAATGCTAGATGTGATTAATCAACGTATAGAATATTTATATGATAGGGAACATACAATCGGCCATGCATTTTTTACTGGTTTGGCTTCTAATCCAACAATTGAAAATCTGGCTGGCATTTTTAGAAAATCTGTACTGCCTTTATTACAAGAATATTTTTATGAAGATTATAATAAAATAATGATGATTCTTGGAGATAATGGTAAGGATAGGGATGATTATAAATTTATTCTAGCTAAGGAAATAAAACATAACTCTATCTTTAAAGGTGACATTTCAGATGTTGACCTTCCTGATTATTCTTTTGAAATCCAGGAATCAGCATTTATGAATATAAATAGCTATATACAGATTATAGAATAAGAAGAGTGGTGGGAATGTGAATAAACTCATTGAAGTCAAAGAGTTTGATACCTTAATAAGCAATGAAAAATATAACGATAAATACATATGTGTAGATAAGGATATTTTTTCTGATCTTCTTGAATTTATTCATGCATTCAATTCAGACTCAGAAGAGTCGGATGTACTTGATTTCATAAAAATAGGATATCGTCGTAATATTGGAGAAACTTTAACTTTCAAGAATTATGTCGGGCTTATCCAGATGAAGAACAATTGTCAAATTCAAGTGCTTCCAAAGATTGAATTTTTGAATGGAGAGCAGGATGAAACAAAAAAAGTGTTTATGCGAATGCTTAGAAGTATGAAGGATTTTCCAAGTAAAGTGTTTTCAAATGCAAATTTAAAAATGGAACGTATGAACCTATATGAGATATTTATCAATATGTATTTGCAGGAGGTTAGACAGCTTGTAAAGCATGGAATTAAATCATCATATGTTGGGGTAGAAGATAACCTTAATTTTTATAAAGGAAAATTACTGGTAAATGAACATATAAAGCGTAATATGCTTCATCAAGAACGTTTTTATGTTAGGTATGATGAATATCAGGTCAATCGCCCTGAAAATAGATTGATAAAATCAACATTATTGAAGCTACAGAACATAACATCAAGTGTAGAAAATTCAAAGGCTATTAGGCAGCTACTTACTTCTTTTGAAATGCTACCTCCTTCTATAAATTTCGATAAAGATTTTTCACAGGTTGTTATTGATCGTAATACTAAGGATTATGAGATGCTTATGCAATGGTGTAAGGTATTTTTGAAAAATAAAAGTTTTACTACATTCTCTGGAACAGAAAATGCAAGAGCGTTACTGTTTCCTATGGAGAAGGTGTTTGAAGCTTATGTCGCACAAAATATGAAAAAAGTATTTTCTAAGTATCATTGGAATGTATCTACTCAGGATAAAGGACATTATTTGTTTAATAAACTTAATGGTGAAAATTACAGAAAATTTGCTATAAAACCGGATCTTGTTGTCACAAAAGAAGATAATAGTATTGTTATTTTAGATACAAAATGGAAAAAGCTTATTAATGATCGATGTAAGAACTATGGTATTTCACAAGCAGATATGTATCAAATGTATGCTTATGCAAAGAAATATAGCACATCAGAGGTATGGTTATTGTACCCAGTAAATACAGATATGATAAATCAAGATACTATCATTTTTGACAGTGGAGATGAGGTGACTGTTTCTCTTTATTTTGTTGATGTTACTCATATTGAAGAAAGTATGGAAAACCTTTATCAAAAACTTCAAGCTGGTAAATAAAGCATATAACTAAGGTAAAATATATTAATATTATGTAAATGAACTGTTAATATATATGTGACAGTTCGATAAAGAATTGTTGGAGATAATAACACGAAAGATATATTTTATACAGTAGATGAAGTTGATTTGCAATTAGGTGTATCTAGAGCATACGCTTATAGAATCATCAATAAATTAAATAAAGAACAAAATGAGAGGGGAGGTAGTTTATGACAGTTTTATATAACAAAAAAGACAAATAACTATGAAGTATGTTATTATTATAAAGATGTTTTAGGTAACACAAAACAAAAAAACAAACGAGGATTTACTAGTGAAAGAGTAATTAGAAAATGGGAAAAAGAATTTAAAATGCAAATAGATTTAGATTTAACAATGCTCTTTGAAAAAATTGTTGAAGTTTATTTCAATGATATAAAACCTAGATTAAAACTATGTACATAGAATAATAAAAGAGGAATTTTTAATAAGAAAATATAAATGCGAAATGAATGAACTTAGAAGCTAATTAGAGACTAAAGGTTGATTTGGTATTGAAAATTATAGATTTTATTATTTAAATAAGTATAATATTTATTAATAATGAGGTGTTTAACCTCAAGATATCCTATGATGACGAGTGACGGTTTTGACTCGTCGGTCAAATAAAAAATGGCTCAAAGACACAAGATAGAGAAATCTATAACATCTTCTTTTAGGCTGTTGGCTTTTTGTTTGCCAACAGCCTGAATGCTATTTATTGTTTGATTTTTTAGTTTTAAAAGGATTTCATACATTAAAGAATTTTTATGATAACAAAGACCAATAAAATGACTAAATAAATGACCAAATAAAAATAGAGTTATTAATTTATCAATTAACTTATAAAATAAATAAAGACATATTTTAGCTTTATTTTATCCAATTATAAGTATTATAATTGATTAAAGAAGATTTATATGTATTGATTTGTATGATATCCATATGATGGTTCTTTTAAAGTATATTTTTTTCTAATATAATGATGATGAAAAATAAGTAAGTATAAGGAGTAAAGAATATGAAACAAGGTAAAGTCATACTTTTTGATATTATTGTTGGTGTTATCGTTTGTTTAATGTGTATCAGCTTTTCAGTAAAAGATATGATTGTTCAAACGGTTAATGAAGGAGCTATTGGTCACGCAGTAGCCATTCGTATTATGGATGTCGTTGATGAAGTTTTTCCTGATACACCTATTGATACATTGGTTGATATTCAAGAGGCTCTTGGAAATTCAGAAGCACTTGATACAATAACAGGTAAGTATATAGATGCAATGAGTAATGCTATATCAAATAATCAAGTTCCTCAATATCCTGATATTTCAAATGATTTAGTCACATTAGCAAATGAAACGATTAATACAATAGAAAATCATTTAAATATTGAAATAAGTGAGTCACAGCAACAAGTCATTCTTTCACAACTTCTTGAAAAAAGTCAGGATATTGAGTCATCAATTCAAACGTATACTGATTCTCTTATAAATACAAGTTATTTACCTGATGTTCAATCAATGCTTATGAAGATGTATCAGTTTATAACATCTTGGATCTTTAGGTTTATTCTTCTGATTGCTTTGATTATGAGTGTTTATTTGATTGTTTCTTGGAAACAATCACTAAATAAAATCATGATGCATTTAGGCATACCAGTGTTCATTGTGGGAATTGTTGTTGCATGGATTATTCCAAGTATTGCTCAAAGTATTGGATTTGAACTTACAAATCATTTCTTAGGAAGAACAATGTACATCAATACAGGTATGATGCAGATTATAGGAATGATAGTGCTTGTTATAGGGATTGCTTTGATACTGGTATCAAAGATTATTCAACGCCAAAAGCAAACAGTTTAGAATGTATATAAAATAAATATTTAAAAGTTTTATAATTTAGCTAGATGATAAATAATAGTATGGGGAATATAGATGTCTGATTAAACTATATTTGTTGAATGTGTTAATTCATAAAAGATTAAAATGATAATTTTTCACTTTTTAATATAGTATTGCATAATCAATTATTCAAACTAATATTAGATGCAAAAATATTAATATTTGTTTAGAATAAATGGTCTGATTTGGAAAGTGAATTAAAATTTATTTAAATCATAAAATCAAAAAGCAGTATTAAAGAAATTAAAAAATCTATTAATCAATGAATATGTCATTATTCTAGTTAATAGGTAGAAAGAAGGGGAAATAATTGAAAAAATTATTTATAAGGTATTAATAGCAATATTATTTATTTTTCCATTCATAACAGGTTGTTCATCACATTCTGATAGTCAAGAAGAACAAAATGTTATAGAATCTAGAATTCAAACTATTTTTGAAATAGAATGTGATGAAAATTGGTTTTTTAGTAAATATGATGTGGACATGTATATTGATGATGAATATGTAGGTTTTATTAGTCATGGAGGAAATGAAACAATTGAAGAAAAATTGGAAAAAGGAAGTCACAAGATAAAGTCTACGAATACTGAAGATAGTGAAGTTACTGGAGAAGTAGAAATTAAAGTTGAAAAAGAAGAGACATATAAAATGAATTTGTCTTGTCATAGTAATGAAATTTCAGTTGAAGTTCTTGAAGGAACTCTAGTAGAAGATGAAGAATCAAATGTTGATGTTCCTGAACAAGAAGATACTAAGACAGAGGATAATAAAGCAATTGATGAAAATCCAAAAGAAGAAGTTGAAGATGTGATACTTACTCCAGATAATTGCCCTGAATTAGAAGAATTACTAACATTAAAAGACGAATTTGATCCAAAAATTTCAGATTTTGCTTCTAAATACGCTGGAGATAAAATTGAATTTGATGCTAATATTGCTTCAATGTCTTATCATGAGAATTACAATACAAGATTTGATTTTTTGATTCTTGGTGGTGATTATAGTGAAACATCAGTTTCAGGCCCTTATTTTCAATTGAGTGATGTTAATGTATTGGATTTAAATTTAGTTGGAGATAATATTTCGGATTCTTTAGCAACTGGAATGAATATTCATATTATTGCAATTGTAGATGAATATGATTCAAATTCAGGCTTATTTCAACTTGTTCCAGTTGAAACAAGAATGCGATAATGATATTAATGAGTAAAGGAAAGAGGTAAAGATTAAATGGGTGTAAAATTAAAAAATTTAAGCTCGGATGAAAAAGTGGCATATCTGTATAAACCTATATTAATAGTTTTACAAGAAGCTGGAGGCAAATTAGATAGATCAGAAATAAAAAGTAGAATATCTGACTTAGATGAGCAAATTGCAGAATTTGCAGAAGTAGTAAAAACATCTAAGTCTACTGGAAATACATATAAGGAATTTAATTTCAAATTTAACTTTGCGATTAAAGAATTATCATTTGTAGAGTATTTAAGTTATACTAAAGGAAATCCAAATATTACTTTAACAGATAAAGGTTTAAACGTAGATATAGATTCTTTAGATGTAAAAAAAGAGATTATGATTCCAGCTAAAAAATTTTGGAATGAGTTAAGTAAAAAGAATAAAAAGAACGAAGAAAATAAAGCAATTGAAAATGATGTTGATGAATCAATGTCAGAGGATAGAATACTTAATGATTTTAAGGAAAGTTTACTTCAAGCTATTGCGAATATGAGTCCTAAGAAATTTGAAGCATTTTCTAGAGCTTTATTAACTAAAATGGGAGTTGAATTTACAAATAAAGGTGTGCAAATTAGCAATGATGGTGGTATTGATGGCTATGGTTATCATAGAGATCAAGATGATTTTAGAACTACAAGGGTTGTTATACAGTGTAAAAGATACAATACTGGTCCTGTTACAGAACCAGATATTAATCAATTTTTAGGAGCGATGAATAAATTTCAAGCTGACTATGGTGTTTTTATTACAAATAGTCGTTTCACTAATAGTGCGAGAATTGCATCAAGAGAAGGGTCTCCAATTACATTGATAGATGGTAATGACTTGGTTGATCTTGTCATAAGATATCAATTGTATATTACACCTGTTACTACATATGTATTAGATGATTTCTATAATGAATAAATATTTCTAGGAGATAATTTACAATTCATTATGGTTCTATTCACTATAATGAATATATTTACTTTTATGTATAAGTTAAATTTGAAATCATTTTATTTTTGGTTAAACTCTTATTATTGTATTGATAATATATTTATCTTAAGATGACAGAATTTAGTTAATTCTTTCATCTTTTTATATAAAACTTTCAGAAATCAAAGAAAAAATCTATTTTATAGT
>OGPH01000232.1_pt1 | contig 64630 bp, 66 predicted proteins | sample 1552891 | NCBI WGS metagenome assembly OGPH01 (sample SAMEA2580272, study PRJEB22360) | human gut metagenome | biome: human gut; feature: human-associated habitat; material: faeces | place: Denmark | collected 2008/2010 | reverse complement strand
TATTGAATCTTGGAGGTACCATTTTAGGGACTTCAAGATGTCCATTTAAAAAAATGTGTGTGATTGAAAATGGTTTTGATAAAGTGGCTGCTATGAAAAAAACATATCAAAAATTAAAATTAGACTGTTTAGCCATTCTTGGTGGTAATGGATCATTAAAAACTGCCAATCTGTTATCACAGGAAGGATTGAATGTTATTGGGTTGCCTAAAACCATTGATAATGATACATGGGGAACAGATTATACATTTGGCTTTCAGTCAGCTATTGACATCGCAACAAGATATTTAGATGAAATTCAAACAACTGCTGCCAGTCATAGCCGTGTGTTTGTTGTGGAAATCATGGGACATAAAGTTGGACATATCTGCTTATCAGCTGGGATTGCCGCTGGTGCTGATATTATCCTATTACCTGAAATTCCTTATGATATCGAAGTTGTTGCGGGAGAGATTGAAAAGAAAGTGAAAGCAGGAAAAAAACATATTGTGATTGCCTGTGCAGAAGGGGCTATTTCTAAAGAAGAATCACTGCTTTCAAAGAAACATTATAAATTGAAAGTCGCAACGCGAGAAGGACATTCTGTTGTTTATGAAATCGCCAATAAGTTATCACATTATATTGATAAAGAGATACGTGTATCTTGTGCCGGACATGCTCAACGCGGTGGACAGCCTTGTGCATATGATCGAGAAATATCAACATTATTTGGTATTGAAGGTGCCAAACTGATTATGAATAAGGATTTTGGAAAACTGGTTGTTTTTGTCAATCATCGTCTTGATGCTATTCCATTAGAAGAAACTGCTGGAAAATTAAAATATGTTGATGTACAAGGTGATACTGTCAAAAATGCCAAACTGATGGGAATTTCTTTTGGTGATGAGATGACTTTGTCAAAGTGAAGATCATTAAGAATCAGACTTATTTAACAGGTCTGATTTTTTTGTTAATGTTTTTAACATTTTACTATTGATAGAGAATTGTTTTATAATAGAGTAAAGGAATAATGAAAGAGGAAGGATTTTGTTATGTTTAGAAACATGATAAGAGTGAAAAATGAGATTTCTGTAGAAGAAGCTAAAGAGTTATTAAAAAAGAATAGAAGAGCAGCATTATCAGTTCATGGAGATGATGGTTATCCATATACAATTCCTATTAATTTTTATTATGATGAAGATGAAAATAAAATTTATTTTCATAGTGCAAAAGCTGGACATAAGATTGATGCAATGAAAGTCAATGATAAAATCTGTTTGACAACATGGGATGATGGTTATCTGGTAGAGGGAGATTGGGCTTTTTATGTATCCTCTTGTGTTGTCTTTGGGCGTGCCAAATTGATTGAAGATCGTCAAGTCACAGAAGATAAAGCGAGAATATTAGCTTTAAAATATTTCCCAACAGTAGAAGAAGTGGAATATGTCATTAAAAAGAGTATTGATCGTGTTCAACTGGTTGCTATTGAAATTGAACATATTTCAGGTAAGAAGATTCATGAAAAATAAAGGGTGTGTCTAAATCATGATCGACTTTGATTTATTTTAATTAGAAAAATAAGTCAAAATACAAAATATTTAGAAAATATTAAGAATTTGTACATTATTTTATTCTTTTTTTGGGGTTATACTTTTACTGAGGTGGAAAGTATGACTTTAAAATCAACGAAATGGTTAACAGTAGCAGGAACTGTTGCATTATGTCTATTTCTTGTTTATTTGGGACAATCCCATTATTTGTCTCATCCAGAAAGTCTACAGTTATATTTAAAAAGAACAGGGGTTATCGCACCTGTTATATTCATACTTATTCAAATTGTACAGGTCATTATTCCAATTATCCCTGGTGGTGTCAGTAGTGGGATAGGTGTTATTGTATTTGGAGCTGTTGAAGGCTTTCTATATAATTATGTAGGATTGCTTATTGGTTCTTATATTGTTTTTCGATTAGTGAAAAAATATGGCCAAAATTTTATATTGAAAGTCACTGACCAAAAAACATATGATAAATATATTGGATGGCTTGATAAAGGTCAAAAATTTGAAATCTTTTTTTCTTTAGCAATTTTGTTGCCCGGTTTTCCAGATGATATATTATGTATGATTGCTGGTCTTACCAGTATGTCAACAAGAAAATTTATGATGATTAATATTCTTTGTAAACCAATAGGATTGTTTTTCTATTCTTATGTAATAAAAGAGCTGTTAGGCATTTTAGGACAGTTCTTTTAAATGTTGAGATTTGCCGTACAGGTTAATACATATAAAAATGATTTGATTAAAGTGATGTTATATTGATATATCAAAAGAAGCCAATCGTTATGATTGACTTCTTTTTTTGAAATGAAACTTTTATAAAGTACACAAGAAATACACAAAATTTCCATAGTAATTTCATAACAATTTTATATGATGAATTTTGTAAAAAAGAAATGAAAAATAAGATTGATAAGGAATGATTTTATGGCTTTTAATACATTGGTTTTTTTATTGTTTTTCCTATTTGTTTTAGTCGGAAGCTTTCTTGTTCCCGCAAAGTGGAAATGGGTTTTTCTGTTGCTTTCCAGTTACTTTTTTTATTGTTATGCAAGTGTGAAGTTCTTGATATTTATTTTGTTGACGACACTGAGTTCTTATATGGCCACTCTGTATATGGGCAAGCAATATCAGATGGAAAGGAGTCAAACATCAACAAAAGAATATAAAAAGAAATGTCATTTGAAAAGAAAAAGAGTACTGATTCTCACATTAGTATTGAATTTTGGAATTTTATTATTTTTAAAATATTTTAATTTCTTTTCAGAAAATATGAATCATTTATTAGAAACATTGTCTTTGGGAAGTCAGATACCAACACTTCATCTGATCCTACCATTGGGAATTTCTTTCTATACATTTCAGACCATGTCTTATGTTATTGATGTTTATTGGGGGAAAATTGAACCAGAACGCAATCTGGCAAAAGTGGCTTTATTTGTGTCTTTCTTTCCACAAATTCTTCAGGGACCTATTGGTAGATTTAAAGATCTGGCTCCCCAACTTTATGCACCCAAAAAGGCAAGTTATCGTGATTTGAAATTTGGCTTACAGTTAATGTTATGGGGTTATTTTAAGAAAATGATTATTGCTGATAGAGCTGCAGTCATAGCTGATTTTGTCTTTGAAAATTATATGAATGTCTCAGGTATGGGCGTTGCTTTAGGAGTCTTTATGTATGCTATTCAGGATTATACTGATTTTTCAGGCTGTATAGATATTGCACGTGGATGTGCACAGACAATGGGAATGACCATGGCAGAAAATTTTCGTCGTCCTTATTTCTCAAAGACTGTTTCAGAATTTTGGAGAAGATGGCATATGTCATTGGGAAGTTGGATGAAAGATTATGTTTTTTATCCATTCTCATTGACTCCCGGGGTTAGACAAATAGGAAAATTCGCAAAGAAGCGTTTTGGTAAACACATTGGTCGAACTTTACCTATCGCTTTAGGAAATTTACTAGTCTTCTTTTTGGTGGGTGTATGGCATGGAGCACAATGGAATTATATTATCTGGGGAATCTTTTATGGATTCATAATAGCAATCAGTGGACTGATGAAACCAGTTTGGAATTATTTGAATCAAAAGCTACATATATCTGTTCAATCTCGTAGCTTTCAGCTCTTTCAGATATTGCGTACCTTTTGGATAACTTGTGTAGGATGTATTATTTTTAGAGCAGTGACACTTACAGATGGATGGCGTATTTTTCTTAAATGCTTTCATTTTTATGAATTTCCATTAGATATTAAAAAAGAGCTTGTTTCATTTGGATTGAATGGTAAAAATTATGTTGTTTTGTTGATAGGGTTGATTGTTTTATTGATTGTAGATATTCTTCAGGAGAAAAAGAGTGTTCGTGAACGTATTGAAAAAAGGTCTATCTGGATACGCTGGGGACTTTATCTTGTTGCATTTCTCATTATTTTATTGTTTGGCATGTATGGTCCAGGATATGATCAAACACAATTTGTATATATGCAGTTTTAAGGAGGAATTATATGACAAAATTTCAGAAATTCAAAATCTTTATTATGACAATCCTCATTGCAGGTCTGGTCTGTGGGATGAATTTTGTAATGTGTCGTCAGGCATATAGTTCTGATGCTGTACGTGTCAAAAACTTCTATAAGTTAGAAAACAATAGTCTTGATATGGTCATGATAGGAGCCAGTACAACATTTACGAATTATTCTGCTCCTCTAGCATTTAAAGAGTTTGGGTATACGAGTTATTCTCTTGGAACAAATGGTGCTCCTATGGGACTTGCAAAATCAATGCTGATTGAGGTTTTAAAGACTCAAAATCCTAAAGTGATTATTATTGATATTAATGGCATATTATATGATGATAAGTTTGAAAGCAAGGAAGGATCTTTGAGAGCATGGATTGATAATATGCCTTATTCTCAAAATAAGATCAAGACAATTCAAGAGCTGGTTCCTGAAGATGATCGGTTGTCTTATTATGTTCCATTTTTAAAATATCATTCCAACTGGGCAAAATTCAAAGATAATGTCAATGCCAGTATAGATGAATTAACGCATCATGATGATATTCATTTATCTTCAATGGGTATTCAAGGAACAGCTCAAATTACACCACAAAAATCTCCTATTCCTATTAAAACACATACGCAAGAAAGACCCATGTATCGTTTGTCAGGACAGCATCTCAAAGAGTTATTAGACTATTGTCAAAATCATGGTTTAAAAAATATTTTATTCACCAATATGCCACGTTATTATTCAAAAAAAATGATACCAGAACGTGAACGTAATAACGCTGCAAAAGCTTTGATACATCAATATGGTTATGAGTATATAGATATGGATGATTATGTTGATGAGATTGGCTTAAATCCACAGACAGATTTTTATAACCAGAATCATTTGAATATTTATGGTCAAAAGAAACTAACGATGTATTTAGGAAAACGATTGAATGAAAAGTATCATTTATCAGATACTCAACATGATGAGAAGATCATTCAACGTTATCAACAGGAAGTGACAGCTTATGAAAAAATATATAAATGGGTAGATGAGCAGATTCGTTTAGGAAAGAAGAGAAGATATAACTATAAAGAAGTTAAAGAAATTATAGAGAAACAGGAGATATAAAATGTATAATGTTTTAGATTATTTAAAAGAGAGTGCCAGAAAATATCCTGGTAAGGTTGCTTTTGCAGATATAGATCAATCAATAACATATGAAGAGCTATACAGAAAAGCACAGGAGATTGGTAGTGCATTAGCTTCAAAGATTTCAATAGGGCAGCCAGTTCCTATTTTTATGGAAAAGAGTGTAGATACGATTTGTCTGTTTTTTGGTGTCGTTTATGCTGGTGGATTTTATGTTTTGCTGGATATGAAACAGCCCCAAACAAGATTAAATCATATTATGAAGACGTTAGATTCAAAAATGATAGTGACATCTCAAAAATATATAGAGGCACTCAAAAAGAAACAAATGGAAAGTGATGTTATCTTATTAGAAGATTTATATGGACATGTTAATCTAAAAAAGTTAGATAGTATTGCGAGTCAGCATACGGATACAATGCCGTTATATACAATTTTTACATCAGGTTCTACCGGTATTCCTAAAGGTGTATGTGTTGCACATCGTAGTGTGATTGATTTTATCGAAACATTTACCAAAACATTTCATATTAATGAAAATGATGTTATTGGGAATCAGGCTCCCTGGGACTTTGATGTCTCCGTCAAAGATATTTATTCAACAATCAAAACGGGAGCAACTATGCAAATTATACCAAGGCAATATTTTTCAATACCAACTCAATTGTTAGATTTTTTATGTGAAAGAGAAGTCACAACAATTATTTGGGCTGTATCAGCTGTTTGCATTATTTCAACTTTGAAAGGGTTTGAATATAAAGTACCTCATAAGATATCTAAAGTGATGTTTAGTGGTGAAGTCATGCCAATGAAACAGCTTCGTATCTGGCAGTCTTATTTACCAGATACAATGTATGTTAATTTATATGGGCCAACAGAAATCACATGTAATTGTGCTTATCATATAATAAGTCAAATGGATCAGGATGATGTCATTCCTATTGGAAAAGCATTTCAAAATGAAAAAGTCTTTCTTTTGGATGAACACAATCAGGAAGTGATAATACCAGATGTCTTGGGTGAAATCTGTGTCAGTGGAACTGCCGTCAGTCTAGGATACTACAACAATCCACAACAGACACACCAGGCTTTTTGTCAAAATCCTCTGAATCCTTATTATCGAGAAATCATTTATCGTACTGGTGATTTAGGTTATTACAACAAACAAGGTGAATTATGTTTTGCCTCACGTAAAGATTTTCAGATTAAACATATGGGACATAGAATTGAGCTGGGTGAAATTGAAAAGGCCATGCAACATGTTGAAACGATTCAAAGAGCTTGTTGCCTTTATGAAAATCATAAAATCATTGCTTTCTATGATGGTGATATTGAACGTCGTGAATTGACACGTGTTTTAAAAAAAGAATTACCTGCCTTTATGATTCCTAATATTTTTTATAAGGTTCATGGGTTCCCTCTCACAAAAAATGGAAAGATTGATAGACAGAAATTAAAATCAATGATGAAGGAGGATTGCAATGTTTAAACCACAGTATCAGGATGTTATCACAGATTTAGCAACACCAGCATATGTATTTGACATAGATGTTTTACAAGAAAGAATAGAGTTTATTCAAGGCATATTAGGAAAGAATATACAGTTATGTTATGCTATGAAAGCTAATCCCTTTGTGATTAAAAGTATTGAGGGGATCATTGATTGTTATGAAGTCTGTTCTCATGGTGAATTTGAAATCTGTAAAAGGGCAGGCATACCTATGGAAAAAGTCGTCTTATCGGGTGTATATAAAAACGCTGATGATATTTTAAAGGTTATGAAGACATATCGTGATTGTCTTGTTTATACAAGTGAATCTATACATCAGTTTACTATGATACATGAAATAGCTAAAAAACTAGATTGTCAGGTACCATTATTACTGAGAATAACAACAGGGAATCAGTTTGGTATGTCAGAAAAAGAGATATGTCATCTCATTGAGTCTCGCCAACAATATCCTCATGTTGAAATTGTTGGAATCCAACATTTTTCTGGAACTCAAAGAAAAAAATTAAAGCTGTATGAACAAGAACTCAAATATGTTGATACACTTTTACAGCGATTAGAAAAAGAGTATGGATATGTTGCAAAAAAATTGGAGTTTGGACCGGGATTCTATGTGGAATATTTTCATGGAAGTCAGGTCTATGATGAAGTTGAACTTCTCCAAGGTTTTAAAGAACTTTTAGAGGGACTTCATTTTCAAGGGCAGATTATTTTGGAATTAGGAAGATTTATTGCAGCTAATTGTGGACAATATTATACCGAGATTGTTGATTATAAAGTCAATCAGGTTCCCTATTGCATTGTTGATGGTGGGATGCATCAGATAACATATTATGGTCAGATGATGGCTATGAAAATTCCACATTATCGTCAAATCAAAAAAGAAAAGGGAAATGGTCAAATTATTCAATGTCATGTGTCCGGGTCTTTGTGTACAATCAATGATAATCTGGTTAAGGCTTTACCTTTAGAGAATCCACAGATTGGAGATATTTTAGAATTTCAACGAGTAGGTGCATATGCAATGTGTGAAGGTATATCGCTCTTTTTAAGTCGTGATTTACCAAGTATTTATCTTTATTCAAAACAGAATGGATTATGTTTACAACGTAGTCGTTTTGAAACAAATATATTAAATTACAAAGGAGAATAAGAAAATGGAAAAATTATTAGAATTATTAGAAGAAATTGATGGTGATATTGATTTTAGAGAATGTCAGACATTGATTGATGATGGTGAATTGGATTCATTTGCAATCTTAGAAATTGTAGCTGAAATCAATGATACGTTTGATGTTCAGATTGGAGCTTCAGATATCGTTCCAGAAAACTTTAATTCATCAGAAGCTATGTGGAAAATGATACAAAGATTAAAAGATGAATAGAAAACATGTACATATTTATAAAAAAAGAATGAAAGCAACAGCAATTATAATGCTTATTATTGGCATTTTATATGGAATGTATATATCTAGAACCACTTATCAGATTGAGGTTCCTCAACTAAAAAAAATAAAAAGTATCGTTTTAATTCAAAAAAAGACCATTCAGGAATTGACCGATCAAGATGCAATAGCTGATATTGCTACTCTCTTGAAAGGGAAAAAAACTCAACAAGAGAGTATGAATAATACTCCTTTCAATGTTAGTCAAAAGATTAGACTTGAGTTTCATTCAAAATATGGTGACATAACCTTTATCTATCTTTATAAGAAAGATAATCAATATTATATAGAGGAACCCTACAATGGTATTTATCAGATGAGTGAGAATGAATATAACAGTATTACTCGTTATCTTAGATAAGAGTAGTGTGTATGTTAGAGGCATGAGTGCCTCTTTTTGTATGGATTGATTTATTTTATAGTGGGAGAAATATTAGTTTTCATTCTTGTTTTGTTGTATAATAGAAAAAAGACAAACTATTAAATGTCAATAATTAATTTAAAAAATTGATTTTAATAGTGTTTGTCCTGATTGAGAGGAGCAATCCGATGTTGTTTGATGTATTTAGTGGATTTTTGGGTGCACTAAAAACAACTTTTCAAAATATATATTTTGAAAGCTCTTACATTTTAGATTTTCTGCTTTTTTAAGCTATTGATTCGGTCGTTTCGTTTTTATAAACAAAGCGATGAATTTCACCATTGACATCAGAATACTGATAAATCTGTTTTCTGGTATTCTTTGGAAAATCTAAAGATATTGAATTGAAGAACGTATTTCGGGTTTCTTCTGGTAATCGCATGATATTTTCATGCATGATTATAAAACTGCTTTCGCTTTTCATGATTGAATAGATATATCTGGCAATACGATTAGCAACTGCAATAACTGCCAGTTTATGACGCTTTTTATTTCCGTTCTTCACTCTTTCAAATAAGTGCTTAAGAACAGGATTGTGCCGTCTGGCAAATTCAGCAATCATGTAAAGAGCGTGTCTCAGATATTTTGATCCTTTCTTGGAAATCTTGCCCATGATTTCCACGGACTTGCCAGAACGCTTGTTTCGTGGCGATGAACCGCTATAAGAGACATAATGGTCAGCATTCTTGAATCTGAAGATGTCTCCGGTTTCAGCGATGATAACAGCAGCGGTCAAAGGACCACAGCCAGTGATGGTCATCAATAGACTGTAAACATTAAAAGTGGCGGCAAGCTTTCTGATATCTTTTTCAATCAGTTTCAATTGAGTGCGAATATTGACGATGCTTTCAACAGTGTTGGAAATAACGCATCTTATATGATCGGATACATGTGGAACCAGTGTATCCTGAGCATAATTGAATAGCTTATCTATCTTATCCAAACTGCAGCGATGCTTGGTTGCTTCGTAAACGAGAGAAAACACTTCATTTTTGGAAGCATTTATGATATCATGCGAAGTAGGATATTGAGATAAGACAGCTAGAAAAGCAGCTGATTTAGGTTCAAAAACATACTGAAGTTCAGGGAAATAACAATCACAAAGGGCAATGAGACGGTTAGTTTCCTGAGAATGGAGTTTTTTAATCTGATAATGTCTGTGAACGAGAGCCTTAAGATCTTGATATCCATTTTTGTTTTCAAAGACGGAATCTGAAACATATCTGACATCATCATCAGTTCCAATGATGGTACTGATAGTTTGAGCATCCAAAGGATCAGATTTGGATATATTATGGCTTTCTCTCCATTTATTAACGAAATCAGTATTGAGCTGATGGATTTCTTCATCGCCATTACAGTTTTTCTTAATGAAGCTGTAGACATTAGTAGAATAGATACCAGTAACTTCCAAAGCGAAATAAGTGTGGATGCAGTGTTGATCACTGGAATATCTTCTCACAGTATTTAAAAACTCAACAACATCAGATTTAATAAACTTAAAAGATAATTTTTTTCTAAGGAAACGGGGTTTGACTGATCTTAATTCAGGGACAGCCAGAACAGCAGCATCAGCCTTGCCTTTAGAGACATCAATGCCAACAAAAAGATTGTAATCGTAATTTTTCATAAAAAAGACCTTCTTTCTCAAGTATGTAAATGGTTTTGAATTGCACCTCTAAATCAAGACAAACGCAACCTCGCAAATACGGAGACAAGTGAGAAACACTGCTGCAACAAACTCATTCGGGTATAAAGCACGCCTTGAACAGAGGATTAAGTCTTTTTGAAGCGGAACATAACGAGATGGCCGCAGAGGTGGAGAATAAAACCTTGATTCAAAACGAAACTATTATCTTAAAAAGAGAGTGTAGAAGCAAGGAAATTTTTAAACAATTGAGATATCTCAATTGTTTAAAAAAGGAAATCCTTAATTCAAACTTCTATACATATTATACGAGGGGTGGAAAGGATGGAAATATTAATATCACGTATTTTAAAATATTTAAATGGCTGCTTAAATGATGATCATATGTATCGTATTGGTAGCTTTGTGGTTAAACATTATAATGAAATCTGTCAATATGATTTAGAACAATTTATCAAATCATCAAAGTGTTCTCAAGAAGAAGTACAAGACTTCTTTTATCATCTTGGATTTCATTCTTATGCAGAGTTTCATCAACAGCTTATCATTGATAAACAAATTCGTTTGGATCAGATCAATGCCAGAATGTTACATACTTCTGTAGATAAGTTTTTATCACATTTAAACATTAAATTTTCTAAAGAAGAGTTTTTACATACCATTGATCAGATTTGTAATTTGATTTTTCATGCAAAAAGAGTTGTCATTGTAGGAGCACTATATCCAAGCAGTATTGCAGTTGATTTTCAGACCGATTTGATTACATTGGGAAAAGAAGTAATCGAATATCATCATTTTGATAAAAGTTTTACATTTTCTGAAGATGATGTTGTCATCTTTATAACAGCTACTGGACGTACAATGGAAAACAATGCTAAAAAGATGGTGAAACAACATTTATGTGATGCTTATGTTGTTTTAGTGACACAAAATACAAAATATATTCAGTTTGAAAATGTCTGCCCTGATTACGTTGTTCATGTTTTAGGAACATTTGATGGTTTGGAATTTAGCTATCAGACAATGATGATTTTAGATTTATTAAGAATCAGATATTATCAAAAATTTTATGAAGAAGAATAAGTGAGAGTTATGAAAAAAAGAGTACAGTATTTTTTAGCATTAACAACTATTTTAATGATGACAGCTTGTCAAAGTCAACAACAGACATCACAAGTTGATGAAGAAAAGCAAGTAGAGACTCAAGAACCAGAAGTGAAGAAGACAGAAATAACTTTATCATTTGTTGGTGATATCACTTTAGGAAATTATATTGGACAGGGTTATGAAGGATCTTTTGATCAGGAATATGAAAAACAGAATCAAGATAGTGCTTATTATCTCAAGAATGTTAAAGATGTTTTTGAAAAAGATGATTTAACGATTGCCAATCTAGAAGGTCCACTCACAACAAGCCCAGATTATGCTGAGAAAACTTTTGTTTTTCAGGGGAAACCTGAATATGTTGATATATTGGCTGAGGGTGATATTGAGGCTGTGACATTAGCTAATAATCATTCTAAAGATCATTTTGAACAAGGTATGACAGATACTAAGGCAATTTTGGATGAAAAAGGAATCAGGCATTTTGGCTATGATGAAAGTTGTATGATTGATGTGAAAGGAATTCAAGTGGGATTTTTAGGTTATGCTTTTCCATATGAACTCACTGCAGAAATGAAAAAAGCAATAAGTGATTTAAAAGCTCAATGTGATATTGTGGTTGTTTATTATCATTGGGGTATTGAACGTGATAAGGCGCCAATGGAATCACAACGCAGTTTAGCTAAACAGACAATTGATGCTGGAGCAGATTTAATTATTGGTTCTCATCCTCATGTCTTACAGGGAATTGAAACATATAAGGGTAAGAAGATTGTTTATAGTTTAGGGAATTTTTGTTTTGGTGGGAATAAAAATCCTAGTGATAAAGATACAATGATTTATCAGCATACATTCTCATTTGAAAATAACGAATTGGTTCAAGAAGAACATGAAGTGATTCCATGTATGATATCATCTGTATCATCACGTAATAATTATCAGCCAACAATTGTAGAGGGTGAGGATGCCAGTCGTGTTTTAGAAAAAGTGAATGAAATCAAATAGCATGAATTCATGCTGCTTTAGGCTGTTGATAAAGTATATATGGTCAACAGCTTTTATGATATGATGTTTAAAATATATAAATTGAGTAAATTGAAAAAGTCAATTCTATGTTTTGTAAAGGTATAGGATTTCATTTTTATTGAAGAATGATATAATTCTTTCACTTACATTATCTGATGAAACAATGCTAAAATAACTTGGAGGTGAATAATCATGCGCACAAAGTGTTCAGTTTCACAACAAATTATAAATCTAAAGAGTAAAAATATTAAGTTTAATATTATCAATGAGCAATCTGCTATACAATATTTGACACACCATACATATTACTTTAAGTTAAAATCTTTCGCTAAATCTTTTGAATACAATGAAGTAAAAAATGTATATATTAACTTAGATTTTGCATATTTAGTGGAATTATCAAAACTTGATATGTATTTAAGGGAATATATTATCAAACTATCTTTAGATACAGAGCATTTTTTAAAAGTAAAATTAATTAATGATTTAACTCACAATGATAAAGAAGATGGATATCATATTATTGATAAACTTTTTATAAAATATCCATATATTAAACAAAATATAAATCATAAGAAGAATGATTCTGCATGTGCTGATTTGATTCATAAATACCAAAATAATTGGGCTATATGGAACATTGTAGAAGTCCTTTCATTTGGTGATTTTATTAAACTTTTTGAATTATATTACGAACTTTATCCAGAAAATAAGTCTAGAACAATAAATCATTTGTTATGGCCTTTAAAATTTATTAGAAATGCATCAGCTCATAATAATTGCTTATTAAACACTTTAAGAAAACCCTATACTCACACACATTTATACAATAACACAAAAAATATAATTGAACCAAGCAAAGAATTAGTGCTTTTATTAACAAAAATACCAAACATCAGTAAAAATTCTAGACGAAAAAAAATTATGAATCCAGTAATCCATGATTTTATAGCAACTTTATTTTTATTTAATGAAGTTGGTACGAGTTCTGTCTTAAAAGAAAAACAATTTAACAGATGAAAAGATTTAATTCATGTCAGATTTATTAAACATAGGGATTATTTTATTAAAGACAATATACTCGTATCTCATTATGAATTTGTAAAAAAATAGTTGATTATTTATACGAAAAATGCATATAATAAGTAGAAGGACAAAAACGAAAGTTTTATGTAGAACAATGCCAGCATTGTTCTACTTTTTTTATTTAAGGGTTTTATTTGATAATGGTGAATGATACAATATGATTAACAAATATCAAAGTGAGGAAAATATATGGATACTAAGAAAAAGGAATTGGATTTTGATTTTCAATCATGGATTAAAGAGCAACATAATGATGATTATCAGATTGTAGAAGATAATGAATCTTTAATCAGATTAGTTACGGATTATGGAGAGGCTTCTATTCGTTTTACTGTTATTGAACAAAGTACAATTGTAGAGTTCTCTATTGTTTCTAAAAAAGATGATTCAGTGAAATTCTATCTTCATTTTGAGCTGAATGATGAAAATCATGCAAAACAATTATTTGATGAAATGGTAGAAACATTAGTTGGCTTAAAAAATGAAAAAACTTTACAAGTTCTTTTATCATGCTCATCTGGTTTGACAACGTCTATGTTTGCAGAGAACTTAAATAGTGTGGCAGGAATGTTAGGGTTGGATTATCATTTTGATGCTGTTTCTTATTTAAGTATTTATGAAGAAGTTGAAAAATATGATGTGGTTTTGATTGCACCACAGATTGGTTATATGTTGAATCGTTTAAAAGAAAGTTTAACAGATAAATTAGTCCTTCAGATTCCCACAACTGTTTTTGCTTCATATGATGCGCCAGGGGCTTTAAGATTTCTACAAAATGAACTTGAAGAGTATTATACTAACAAAACACAGGAAGCTCAAAAACATCATACGCATTGTATAGAATATGAAAATCGTATTTTATCTATTGTGATTTCTAATAATAAGGCACAAACAAGAATTTATTATCGTTTGAGTGATCATTGTGAAATTATTGATCATAATATGATTATCAAACCTTCTTTAAATGTTTATGATCTTTATGATATTATTGATACTGTTTTATTAAAACATCAATATGTAGATATGATTGGTATTGCCACACCAGGAATTGTGAAAGATGATCAACAGTTAAGAAATTCACCTGATGAAAAAATTCTGGATATAAAAAATGAATTTGAAAAGAAATATGGAATTAAAGTTTTAGTATGTAATAATGCCAATGCTGCAGTTGTGGGATTTTCTTTGGAACATCCTGAATATCAAAATATTATCTTTCACTCACAACCATTTGGTTTTGGTGTAGGAGGACAAGGTATTATTTCTCATGGTCAGATTGTGACAGGAAGAAATGGGGTTGCAGGAGAAGTTCGTTATTTTATTCATCGTATGCAATTTTCTGATGAATGTGCAAAACTGGCATGGACGCAAGAAGGTGTATTAGAGCTTGTGACAAAATCATTATTACCTTCAATATGTATTATGGGACCTGAAGCAATTGCCGTGTACTCACCTATGACAAATGATATGAATGAAGTCAGAAATAAACTCTTATCATTTATTCCTGAAGATTATATGCCAGAGCTTTATTCAATTAAAGAAATGAGTCCATATATGCTAGATGGTCTTACAAAACTATGTGTCAATGATTTAAAAAAGAATTAAAAAGATTGTATAAAATGGAAAAATAGCCTAATATTATAAGATAGTGAAAGTGAGTGAATGAAATGAAAGAAAGAATTGTATTTATGGGAACAGCATCATTTTCGTTGGCTGTTTTGAAAATGCTGATAGAAGAGGGTTACAATATTGTTGGCGTTGTCACTCAGCCTGATCGTTATGTAGGGAGAAAAAAAGTTTTGACAATGCCAGATGTAAAAGTAGAAGCTTTAAAATATGATATTCCTGTTATTCAACCCGCACGTATTAAAGAAGATTACCAGGCAGTTGCAGATTTAAAACCTGATTTGATTATTACAGCAGCGTATGGTCAGATTGTACCACAGGCTGTTTTGGATATTCCTCGTTTAGGATGTATTAATGTTCATGCATCATTGTTACCATTATATCGTGGGGGTGCACCAGTACATCAGGCTATTATTGATGGACAAGAGAAAACAGGTGTCACAATTATGTATATGGTCAAAAAAATGGATGCTGGAGATATGATTGCCCAAAAAGAAACACCTATCTTAGAAGAAGATACAGTAGGTATTTTATATGATCGTTTAAGTGATCTAGGTGCCAAATTATTAAAAGAAACATTACCAGATATTTTAAAGGGAATAAATCAACGTATACCTCAAGATGAAAATCTAGTGACTTATGCGCCCACTCTTTCTAGAGAAGATGAACGTCTTGACTGGAATATGTCTGCTAGACAAGTTTATAATAAAGTTCGTGGAACAAATCCATGGCCAGGAAGTTATACAACTTATCAGGGAAAGACTGTTAAAATCTGGGCAGGACAGGTTCATCAATGTGAAAATGCGATGAAACATCATGCTCATCAGGACAATGGAACAATTGTCAAGATTTTTAAAGATGCTATTGGAGTTAAAGTGAATGATGGCGTTTATCTGATTACAGAATTACAATTAGAAGGTAAAAAAAGAATGTCTGTTAAAGATTATTTAAATGGACATTGCATTTTTGAAGTCGATACAAAGTTTGAATAAAACTTTGTATTTTCTTTATAAAGAGCTTGTATATTAATAAGAATCATAAAAAGGAAATGGAAATTATTTTGATTTAAAATATATCCATATGTAGATTTTTTATGGGGAGATGATTCAATAGTAGAAAACTTTTTAAATCAATAGTGAACTTTCTATTTTATATTCCATTTTTATGATATTCTATTTTTAAGAGAAGTTATTGCATAAGAAGGTAACAATGTTTTAATAATAATCATTCAAGGAGCTTACATATGAATTATAAAATCATTCAAAAAGAAGCATTTCGTTTTGTAGGAGTCAGTAAACGTGTATCACTTCAATTTGAAGGTGTGAATAACGAAATTGTACAATTAGCAAGTGAAATAACAGAGGAACAAAAAAGAGAGTTGCATCAACTACAAAATATGGAACCATATGAAATTGTGAATGTATCTTATGATTCTGATACTGATTTTCTGGAAGAAAAAGGACAACTGACACATATGATTGGTGTCTTAACGACATGCGTTGATATCAGTGATCAATTTGATCAACTTTCAGTTCCTTCGCTGACATGGGTAGTATTTCCAAATGAAGGACCATTCCCATCAACTTTACAAGACACAATGGCAAGCATTTATGCTAAGTGGCTTCCAACTTCTGATTATGAACTGGCATATTCGTTATCATTTTCTTTTACAAAAATGGATGAACATCAAGATCATTATGCCTACAGTGAGGTTTGGATTCCTGTTCAATTGAAAAAATAAGAAAATAGAAAAGTTTAAGCAGTTTATTGGAATGATGAACTGCTTTTTTATATGATTCTACTTTTACGTGGTGTCCTTTTTATCTGTTTTCGTTATAATGAAGGCAGGAGGAATCATTATGGATCAAAAGAAAATAGGATTATTCATAGCAACTTGTCGTAAGAAAAAAGGATTGACTCAAAAACAATTGGCTGAAAAACTTTCTGTTACAGATAAATCCGTATCTAAATGGGAAAGGGGCATTCATCTTCCTGATGCTTCGCTTTATATCCCTTTATGTGAAATATTAGGAATAACTATAAGTGAATTTTTCTTAGGAGAATATGAAACAGAACATCATGAAGTTGTTCCACAAGTTTTAAAAGAAGATTATCATAAGATGCAACGCAATGAAAGATGGAATATGGTTTTATTTATCGTATCAATGCTTAGTGTATTTTGGATATCTTTTACGTGGCACTGGGATTTAGGATGGTTAATGTTGGAAGAACATTTGGCTCCATTTGCGAATATGTATTATTTGTCATATGGATATTGGTTGGCTTATTATCTTATATTTAGAAGAAAAAAGTTTGGATATGTTTTGATGTGGATCATTTATTTGATTTTAGTAAGTGGTATTATAGCAAACTGGGGATATGCTTTTGATGTTATGTTAAATCATATTGATTTTTGGATAAATAGTGCATTCACAATCTGGGGAGTGTATAATGGAGATATAAGATTTCGTAATCTTTTAAAAAAGAAAAGTGAGGAATAAAATATGCGAATGGTTGATTTGATTGAAAAGAAAAAAGATGGATTCAAACATACTCCAGAAGAGATTCACTTTATTGTAGCAGGTTATACAAAAGGTGATATACCTGATTATCAGATGAGTGCATGGTTGATGGCCGTTTGTTTTCAAGGCTTAGATAAAGAAGAAACAGCTATTTTAACCAAAGAAATGATGCATAGTGGTGATGTCATTGATTTAAGTCGTATTCAAGGAATCAAAGTTGATAAACATAGCACTGGCGGTGTTGGTGATAAAACATCTTTGGTTTTAGGACCGATTGTGGCAGCCTGTGGAGTACCAGTAGCTAAAATGAGCGGAAGAGGATTAGGACATACTGGAGGAACATTGGATAAATTAGAATCTATACCGGGACTTCATATTATGATTGATGAAGAAGATTTTGTGAAGCAGGTTAATGATTGTGGATTGGCTATTATTGGACAGAGTGGGCATTTGGATCCGGCCGATAAAAAAATGTATGCTTTACGTGATGTTACCGCAACTGTTTCCTGTATTCCATTAATTGCATCTTCTATCATGTCAAAAAAACTGGCGGCCGGCAGTGATGCGATATTGTTAGATGTCAAATATGGTGATGGAGCCTTTATGAATACCATTGAAGAAGCAAAAGAATTGGCACGTACAATGATTGAAATTGGTGATTCGCTTGGCAAAGATACCAGAGCAACCATTTCTAATATGAGTCAGCCGTTAGGTTATGCTATTGGAAATAGTCTGGAAGTCAAAGAAGCTATTGATACTTTAAATGGTCATGGGCCAGAAGATTTATTAGAGCTTTGTTTACAGGCCGGAAGTCATATGTTAATTCAGGCTCAAAAAACAGATTCTCTCATTACCGCAAGAAAAATGCTTGAAGATGCTATTGAAAGTAAAAAAGCACTTCGTACATTATGTGCTATGGTCAAAGCTCAAGGTGGCGATGATGCCTTTATCAGACATCCAGAAATGTTTCCTAAAGCAAAAGAAGTGATTCCTGTTTATAGTCAACAAACAGGATATGTCAAAGATTTAAAAGCAAAGCCTTTAGGAATAGTGAGTATGAAACTAGGTGGAGGACGTGAAAAAACAGATGATGACATTGATTATAGTGTCGGTTTAGTTCTTCATAAAAAAATAGGAGATTTTGTGAAAAAAGGTGAAGTGTTAGTTGAAGTTCATACAAATACGGGTTTGAGTCAGGAGCTTGAAACGGAAATCTTCAATGCTTATGATTTTTCAGATGAATTTGTTGGAAAGCCACAACTCATTGATGAAGTTTTGTCATAATTATTTTCAAAAAGTGATATTTTTATATGGGATGTTGAAAAATGATGTATAATAATATGCGGTGGTGAAAATAATGGGAAAATTTTTATTTTTTGATATTGATGGGACATTAGTAGGAAAATCTAAAATGGTAACAGAGAAAACAAAGTTGGCCATTCAAAATGCAAGACAAAATGGACATCGTGCTTTTCTTTGTACAGGGCGTGCTCCAACGTCTATTGTTGGGGATATTCGAAATATTGAATTTGACGGTGCTATTTGTAGTGCTGGAGGATTTGTCATTGTGGATGGAGAATATATTTTTGAAAACTTTATGAATCAATATATTCTATCTGAAGTCATGACTTTATTCATTAATAATCATATTTTATTTACATTAGAAACAAAAAAAGCTTTATATCAGACACCAGGTGTGAATGAATTTTTTGATCAGAAACATCAAAAAGATTGTGAAAACAATCTTGAATTAATGCGCTTTTTTCAACTCAGACGTATGGGTGAAAATCGTTTGCCAATTAAAGACTTTAATATTTTAACCACAGGTGTCACAAAAGTGTGCTTTATTGCTCCAAATAAACAAAGTTTTTATGACTGTGTACCATTTTTAGAAGAATTCTTTAATATTGTGACTTTTTCAAAAGAAGAAGATGATTTTATCAATGGTGAAATTATTTTAAAGCATTGTACAAAAGCAGATGGTATTTTAAAAGTGGTTAATCATTTTCATGGTCAAATGAAAGATACTGTTGGTTTTGGTGATAGTATGAATGATTATCAGATGCTTCAAGAAGTCGAAACAGGTGTTGTTTATGAAGGAGCATCAGATAATTTAAAAGCCTTAGGAAAGTATTTCTTCACTGATCCTGATGCTGATGGTATTTATAAAGTGATGAAAGAGATGCATTTGATTGATGAAAATCTTTAAAATAAAATATTTGACTTTATATAGTGACCATGTTAATAAGGTCTAGCAAAAATAAAAGAATGCACATGAATATTTGTCATCGGATGAATATATCTTGAGGTGCTTGAACGTATTCCGTAGATCTGAGAAGGAATGCGTTGAAGCACCTTTTTATTTTGTTCAATGATTTAAGGAGGATAGAGATGAAAGAATAAAAAAAAGAATTTTGGAAATATATGATGTTTGCTGTGATGGGGATGATTGGCTCATCTGGAACGATTTTAGTAGATACATTTTTTGTATCACATCGCTTAGGTCCTGATGGTTTAGCAGCTTTAAATATTGCAATTGCTATTTTTGGATTGATGAACGGTTTAGCCATGATGATTGGGATTGGTGGAGCAAGTCGTTATACGATTTTGAAATCTCAAGAACATTATCACAAAGCCAATCAAACATTTACTTTATCTTTTGCTATGGCTTTAGGAATGGGTATTCTTTTTCTTTTGACTGGTTTATATGGTTCATCATGGCTTGCTCAATGTCTAGGTGCGAATCAGGACATATTATCATTATGTACAACTTATTTAAAAACAATTTTAATGTTTGCACCATGTTTTTTGCTTAACCATCTTTTTATGTCATTTATTCGTAATGATGGGTCTCCACAATTATCTATGTGTATGATGATTGTAGGAAGTTTAACGAATATGATCTTAGATTATCTTTTCATGTATCCATTCCATATGGGTATATTAGGTGCAGCTTTAGCAACTGGTTTAGCACCAACTATGAGTGTCATAATCGCAATGATTTATATTTTACTGAAAAGAAATCAATTTCATTTTACAAAAATTTCATTCCATTTATCTCAAATGAAAGCTATCATAGAGCCAGGTTTATCAAGCTTTATTAATGAACTGTCTTCTGGTATTGTCCTTGTTGTTTTTAATTTGTTGATTTTAAAATTTGCAGGGAATATTGGGGTAGCAGCTTATGGTATCGTGGCGAATCTGGCATTGATTGTTTTGGCTATTTTTACTGGTGTTTCACAAGGCATTCAACCATTATTAAGTAGAGCATTTGGTCAAGGCCAAGATCAGGATATTCAATATTTATATCAACAGGGGCGTTATGTTGTCTTTATCATAGGATTATGTGTATTATGTATAGCTTATTTATTATCATCCCATTTGATTGCTTTATTTAATCATGAAAATCATTAGACTTTACAGTTATTAGCCAATGAAGGATTAAGATACTATTTTATAGGATTTTTATTCCTTGGTTATAATTATTTAATGATTGCTTTGTTAAGTACAACGAATCAGGTTTCATCAGCATTTGGCTTATCTTTATTAAGAGGTTGTATTGGTATTATCATTGTAGCCTGTCTATTTGCTTTTTTATGGGGATTAAAAGGGATCTGGCTGGCTTTTCCATTTGTAGAATTGATGACAATGCTTATTGGAAAATTGAAATTCCGTTATGGAATGCTTGCATCAAATGAATAGTCATGAAAAAATTTTTTCAATATTTGATGAATTTTAGCTTTTTTCATGAAAATTTATATCTATAAAAAATAGAAAAAAGTTTTTTATAGATTTTTTTGATACAATAAAAGTATCTTCTATCTATTTGAGAAAAAAAGACTTTAAAATGGAAAAAAGTTTTATAATAAAACTATATGGAAGGAGGAGCATATATGGATATTGTTTTATCAAGAATTTTAAAGTATTTAAATGGATGTTTAGATGATGACCATATGTATCGCATTGGATTGTTTATTGTCCATCATTATGTGGAGATGGAAGATTATTCATTGCAAAGGGTCATGGAGGAAAGGCATTTTAGTGAAGATGAGATTTTAGATTTCTGTCGTCACTTAGGTTTCCAGACATATGAAGATTTTCAAGACGAACTGATTGCGGATTATATGCTTCGTGTTTCTCAGATTCGTGCACGTATGTTAGGTGTTTCTGCTGCTGGATTAATTGAACAATTAGATTCATCTTATGATAAAGAAAATCTTGTGAAGGAATTAGAATTAATCTGTGAACTTATATTTAAAAATAAACGTGTGATTCTTATTGGAGCTTTGTATCCAACAAGTATTGCTGTAGAGTTCCAGACGGATTTTATTACTTTTGGTAAAGAAGTGATTCAATATCATCATTTTGTGAAAGACTTTCAATTCCAAAAAGATGATGTCGTTATTTTTATGAGTGCAACAGGAAGAACATTGCATGATTATTTAAAAGAAAGTGCGCATCAAAATATCCAGGATGCTCAAATTGTATTATTGACACAAAATGTTAAATATAAAAATAAAAATGATTTAGGAGCACAATATGTGATTCAGGTTCCAGGACGTTTTGATGGTATTCAATTCAATTATCAGATGATGATGATTTTTGATGTTTTACGTATTTATTATTATACAAAATATTATATTTAGGAGGTTTCATTTATGGATGTTAAAGCAATTATGTGTGATGTTGATGGAACATTATTAAATAGTCAAGGAATTGTTTCACCAATGACAGTAGAAATGATTAAAAAAGCAAGAGAAAAAGGTATTTTATTTGGTTTATCAACTGGTAGAGATGTGCATAGTGTCAAAACGCTTTTAAATATTTGGGGTATTGATGGTTTGGTAGATGCGATTGTAGGAACAGGTGGCGCTGAAATTTATGATTATACTCTTCAAGTCGATAAATCTAGCTATCCTTTGGATGGAGAACTGATTAAAGACATTATTCATCATTATGAAGATATGGATGTCAATTTTGCAGTGCCATATCAAGGTGTATTGTATGCACCAAAAGATGATGGTTATATTCAAATGTTATCTAGGGATGATCGTGTGCCTTATGAGGTTGTGGATTTTGATGAATTTTTAAAGGAACCACGTCCTAAACTGATTATTATCTGTAATCCTGAATATATGGATAAAGTTGTGGAAAGAAGTCAGACATTTTCAAATGATAAATATAAATCATCTTCTTTAAAAACAGCCAGTGTTTTATATGAATATATGGATCCAAGAGTCACAAAAACACATGGATTACAGGAAGTTATGGCAATGCATGATATTTCAATGGAACAATTATGTACATTTGGAGATGCCGATAATGATTATGATATGACACTTCATGCTGGTGTGGGTGTTGTCATGGCGAATGGTAGTGACAAGACAAAGAGTGTCGCTGACTATATCACTGACGATAATGATCATGATGGTATTGGAAAATTTATTGAAAAACATATTTTATAAGCTTTCATTTTGATGAAGGCTTTTTTTCATGTATAATAAAAATAGGAGGTGATAGGGATGAATATAGCTTTGATAGCACATGATTCTAAAAAACAGGAAATGATTGAATTTGTGAAAAAACATGAATCTTTTTTTAAACAGCATTCGTTATTTGCGACAGGAACAACAGGACTTAAAATTATGGAAAATACAGATTTGAAAGTTCATCGCTGTTTATCTGGACCATATGGTGGAGATCAGCAGATTGGAGGATATGTGGGAGAAGGAAAAATGGATTTTGTGATTTTCTTTAGAGATCCTTTGACAGCACAGCCACATGAACCAGATATTAATGCTTTAATGCGTGTTTGTGATGTGCATCAGGTTCCTCTAGCATCACATCAAAAAACAGCAGAACTGATTATAAAAACTTTAGAAAGTGAGGGAAGTATAGAATGAAATATGAAATTCAAGGAACACCTTTTCCAGTTGTCATTTGTGAATTAGAAAAGGGAGAAAAAATGGTGAGTGATAGTGGAGCTATGGTTTGGATGGATCCATGTATGACGATGGAAACAACAAGCGGTGGTATAGGGAAAGCTTTTGGGAGAATGTTTTCAGGTGAAACAATGTTTTTAAATGTCTATCAGGCTAGAGAAGCTGGTAAAATTGCTTTTGGTTCTTCATTTCCTGGTGAAATTCGTAAATATGATATTGCGCCTGGACAGGAAATCGTTGTCCAAAAATCATCTGTTCTGGCATGTGAAGAAACAGTAGAAAGAAGTGTATTCTTTAATAAAAAAGTATCTACAGGTCTTTTTGGTGGTGAAGGTTTTGTTATGAGTCGTTTATCGGGACATGGTATTGCATTTATTGAACTTGATGGCGCAACGGTTGAATATCAGCTGGAAGCAGGGCAACAGCTGATTGTTGATTCAGGAAATCTGGCTATCATGGATGCGACGTGTCAATTGGCAATACAAAGTGTACCAGGCATGAAAAATAAATTATTAGGTGGCGAAGGTTTATTCAATACAGTGATTACAGGACCAGGACGTGTCGTTTTACAGACAATGCCAATATCAACAGTCGCCAATAGTATTATTCCTTTTATACCAACTGGTAAGTAGACGATGATTTTTAATATAAGTGGTCGCACAGATATCGTTGCTTTTTATAGTGACTGGATATTTCAACGTATCAAAGAAGGATATGTCTATGTGAGAAATCCTTATTATCCAACCCAGATTACCAAATATTTGATTAATGAGGATGTTGTTGATTGTTTTATTTTCTGTACAAAAAATCCTCGACCTATATTATCTCGTTTAGATAAACTGAAGCCTTATCCTTCTTTTTTCTATGTGACCATAACGCCTTATGGTCGCGATATAGAGCCTCATGTTCCTGATTATCAAAATGTCATATCAGACATTCAAAAGCTATCTTCTCAATTAGGAAAACAGGCTATAGGTATAAGATATGATCCTATTTTTATCAATCAGGAATATACAATAGAGAAGCATCTTTATTATTTTGAAGATATCCTCTCTCAGCTTCAAGGTTATGTTCATCATTGTGTGATCAGTTTTATTGATCTTTATCAAAAAACAAAAAGAAACTTTCCTGGTATTCAGGAAGTTCCTTTGTTTTGGCAACAACAGCTGGTAAAACCTTTTGTACAGATTGCTAAAAAATATCAATTTCAGATTCAAATGTGTGCAGAACCATATAATTTTTCAGAGTATGGTGTTTTATCACAAAGTTGTTTGAATGCGAGAATACTCAAAGATATAACAGGATATGATTTTATATCTGTGTCTAGTCAGCCTTTAAGACAACATTGTCATTGTTATCCAAGTCGTGACATAGGGGAATATAATACATGCCCACATGGTTGTTTATATTGTTATGCAAATGAAAATAAGCAAAAAGTTATAGAAAACTATCAACTTCATGATCCTTTATCTCCATTGCTGATAGGACATGTTCATGAAGATGATATTATCAAGCAGGCTAAACAAAAAAGTTATAAAAACAGACAATTATCTTTGGATATATAAAAAATGCAAGGTGGATTACCATCTTGCATTTTTAAGATAAGAGCCAATCAATGAGATATAAAGATTTGATACCCTCATAGGATTTAATATAGCTTCTATCCATTGATAAAATTATTTTTACCATTATGTAAAACTTTACATTATTCCCACATCTGCAAATACCAGTTACAATTTTAACAAGATGAATATCTTTGTTTGAAATGAGCTGATTTAAATATTCGGGACAGTTTATAAGCTTAGCCATGAAATTCATCCTATCTTTTTTATATATTATATCCGAAAATATAAAAAACAATAGTTTCAGACATGTAAGTCTAAAACTTTGTAAAAAACGATATTTTTCGACATATAAACTCATTATTTCAACAAATTGTACAAATGATTTGTTTTGTTAATATGTCAACATAATAAATGAGATCAACATTTCTCATTTTTATTAGATATGTGGTTTTTATGATTTGTTATCATTTTGATACAAAATGAATGAAGTGAATAGAATAAGTTTTTTGTTGAAGTAAGCATAAACAATCTTTGTAAAAATGGACTGTTTTTCGCTTTTTTTCATATAATAAATTGAGGTGTTTTGATGATAAAAAAATGCTTGATTTGTTTATGTGTCTTTGTATTATGTCTCCAGATAACACCGGTTCATGGAGAAGAATTAAAATTAGCACCAAATGCTTCAGCATCCTTATTAATGGAAGCATCTAGTCGACAGGTTCTTTATTCAAATCATGAAAAAGAAAAGCTTTTTCCAGCTTCTACCACAAAGATTATGACCATGATTTTACTTTTTGAAGCTATTGAAAAAGGCAGTTTAAAATGGGATGAAGAGTTGACATGCAGCGCCTATGCAGCCAGTATGGGTGGTAGCCAGATTTACCTGGAAGAAGGAGAAAAAATGAGTGTCGCAGATTTGTTTAAAGCGATTAGTATTGCTTCTGCTAATGATGCCTGTGTGATGATTGGAGAACGTATTGCTGGAACGAATGATAATTTTGTGAAAATGATGAATGAAAAAGCGAAGGAACTCAAATTGGTGAATACTCACTTTGTGAATCCTACCGGTTTACATGATGATAATCATTATACTTGTGCCTTGGATTTAGGAACAATGGCCGCCTATTTAATAGAAATGGGTGGAGAACGTTTATTACAGACAACTTCTTTATACGATAGTTACATCCGTGAAGATACTGCTCATAAGTTTTGGCTTGTGAATACGAATAAGTTATTGAAATCTTATCAAGGAGCTGATGGATTAAAGACAGGTTATACCAAAGAAGCAGGCTATTGCATTGTTTCAACTGCCAAAAGAAATGGTTTAAGATTAATAGCGATTGTTTTAAAAGAAAGTGATCCTAAAGTGAGAAATCAGGAAGTATCACAACTCTTGGATTATGGATTTTCTTTATACGAAAACATCACTTTATTTCAAAAAAACGATGTCATTGAAAAAGTTAACATTGATAATGCCCGTGTATCTCAAGTAGAAATCATAGCAAAAGATGATATTCAGTATGTTCAAGATAAAAATGATACGACCAAAGTCACTTATCAGATGAATTATACAAATCTTGTGCCACCATTAAAAAAAGGTGAAGTGGTTGGTCATCTGTTATTGATGCGTGGAGATGTTAATATTGGTTCTTTTGATGTCACTGTGAAAACGGATGTTGAAGCCTTGTCTTTTGTAGAAAAAGTCGTCAATCAACTCAAAGTTTTACTTTAAAAATCTATCTTGTGATGGATTTTTTATTTTGCATAAATATTCTAGTTTTGTTGAATAAGTTCTAGTTTTAGCGAAACGATTTTTTTTCATTTGGAATTGGTATATGATACCAAAGAAGGAGGAAGAGATATGGATAATCATATAGAGATTGAAAAAGCAAATCATCTGATTATTGTTCATTTTTATGGTGAAATTGATAGTGTTATGGCACCGGTTTATCGTGGACAGTTAAGTGATTTGATAGATGAGAGTGAAGAAGATGTAATTTTTGATTTTCAAAATACATCTTTTATAGATAGTTCAGGCATAGGACTTGTACTAGGACGTTATAATCAGTTGAAATTTGAACATCGTACACTGATTTTAACAGGATTAAATCCTGTGGCTTATCGTCTTTTTGAATTAACAGGAATGTTTCAGATTATGCCTTATTATGAATCAATAGAAAATTTAAAGGAGGGAACATTATGAATCAAATGGAAGTCAGTTTTAGCGCTATCTTGGATAATGAAAATTTTGCCAGAACAACGGTAGCGGCTTTTTTAACACCTTTAAATCCAACTATTGATGAAATTATTGAATGGAAAACAATTGTATCAGAAGCAGTCAGTAATGCTATTATTCATGGTTATAATCAAAATACAGAATGTTCTGTGGTTATGAAAATGAAGATTGATGGACGTCAGGTTCAACTGATTGTACAGGATTATGGTAAGGGGATTGAAAATTTAGAAGAAGTCAAAGCACCTTTTTATACAACTGCAAAAGACCTTGAACATGCAGGAATGGGATTAACCATTATTGAAACACTGGCAGATCAGTTAGAGATAGAAAGTGTTGTCAATATAGGAACAAAACTTATCATCACAAAAAGTTTAAAGAATCATGACACAATCTAAAACATTGGATCTTTTAAAAAAAGTCCGTTTAGGGGATGAACAGGCTAAAGAAGAGGTCGTTAAAGATAATTTAGGATTAGTTTGGTCAATTGTGCATAGATTTAAAAATAGTTATTATGATAAAGAGGATTTATTTCAGATTGGCTGTATTGGTTTGATGAAGGCTATTAATCATTTTGATACATCATATCAGGTCCAGTTTTCAACCTATGCAGTACCCATTATTATGGGCGAAATTAAACGCTATTTTAGAGATGATGGAACCATTAAAGTTTCTCGTTCTTTAAAAGAATTAAATATTAAAGTCACCAAAGCAAAAGAATACCTGCAAAGTCAAAACAATCAGGAACCAACGATTGAAGATGTCGCCAAGTATTTAGGTGTTGAACCACAGGACGTTGTAGAAGCCATAGATGCTTCTTATTATCCAACATCATTAAATGAACCAATTTATGAAAAAGATGGATCGACGATCAGTGTAGAAGATCGTCTGATTGATAAAAGTGATGAAATGTGGTTTGAAAAGATTGCTTTAGAAATGGAAATGGAAAAACTGGATGATAAAGAAAAAATGATTATTTATATGCGTTATCAATTGGATTATAATCAAGATAAAATTGCGACATATTTAGGTATTTCTCAAGTACAGGTTTCTCGATTAGAAAAGAAAATTGTGACAAAATTAAGAACACGCTTAAAAGATGGAAAATAGTATGCTATAATACATCAGAGGCGAGAAAAATGGAAAAAAGTGATTTTAAAAAATCTTTATTAGAATATATCAAAGTCATTATTATAACAGTGGTTTTCACACTGGGCGTTCTATATTTTGTTCAAATATCAAGAGTTGTGGGTTCATCAATGGAGCCGACTTATCAAAATGGAAATATCATTTTGGTTGATAAATTCTTTTATAAAAGAGGGAAACCCTCTTATAATGATATTGTTGTTGTGAAGTATCATGTGGCTGAGGGTGAAGATCAGATTATTAAAAGAATTGTTGGGTTGCCAGGTGATCGTCTTGAAATGAAAGATAATCAGCTTTATCGTAATGGTCAATTACTGAATGAAGATTATATCAATGGACCTATGGAAGGTAATGAAGATTTTTCTTATGATATTCCAGAAGGTAAGATTTTTGTGATGGGGGATAATCGTAATCACAGTGTTGACTCTAGAAATATAGGATATATTGATTTTGATGATCAGGTTGTTGGTCGTGTCTTTTTTAAGGTCTTTTGATAAGACCTTTTTCTTTTGGGAGGTTTTATGAAAAAATTAAGATATGAACGTGTATTATTAGTAGGTGTGATTTTATGTTTACTCATTGGGACGATTGGATATATGTATTGTCATCGAAGTCGTTATTATGAATATCAAGGAGCTATGACAACTTATATAGGCACATATCATAAAGATGAGAAAATCTATACATTTGATTTCAAAGGATTTCAAAAAGATAATCAATATTATTTGTCTCTCAATGATTTATATAACTGGTTTGTGATTCAAGATCAAAATGCCAAGGTCTATGTTGACTATGGTAAACATACGATGGTTTATCAATTACATGATGTGACTTATCATATTGATTTTGGAAGAGATGAAATCAGATATAATGGAAATTGTATAAATGTAAGTAAAAATAATCAACATATTTATATTTCTCATAAAAATATATACCTTTCTGTCTATTATATAGAAAAAATACTGTTAAAAAATGAAAATCAAATCAAAATAGAAAATAAAACCGCTATCATTTCATAAATTTTATGATTTTTGTAGTCAAGATGGCATTTTTTTGATAGAATTGATTCATATTTGAAAGATGGAAAAACATCTCTCAAAGGAAAGGGTGAAAATATGGCATATAAATTTAATATTACTCGTGGTAATGCAATTTTAAATTTTTCTGAAGAATTCTGTCAAAGTCGTTGTCAATTAATTGAAAGTGAGTCTTTTGCGAAAGTTTTAGAAAAATATATTAAACATATTAAAAGAACTGATACAACTATTTATGAATATTTACATGCTATTGAAGAAGATGATGTTGACTTATTAAGAGATTTAAGAGATGTTTTTAAATTATTATTAGTCATGTCAGTAGAAGAAGTTTGTGCTATGCGTTCTCAGACAAAAGCATATTTTAAAGATCGTGATATGTTTATTGCTTTGGTTGAAGATATTTATTTATTCTGGCGTCGTTTACAAAGATATGCAATTGTTTTTAATGAAACAAAAAGAGCAGGTTATCAAAATGTTCAGTTTGCAGATGCACAAAGTGAATTTGAAGAATTGGTATTAGAAGTTTATCGTTCTATTCAATCAGCGATTGGAAAGAAAGATAAAGTTTTACGTCAGATTACTGCAGGGGTAAATGCTGGTTTAGCTGTAACGCATATGCGACCATTTTTACCATATGAATATCGTAATTTAGATGAAATTCCATTTATTGAATCTGTTGTTATTCATCCACCATTTATTGCTTATTCTAAACGTAATAAACGTGATGGAGTCTTTCCAGAAATCAAAACAAATCCTATTGAAGATAAAAAGTTCGATGCAGAATCATGGTTATGTTATCCTGCAAAAGTAGGAGATTTGTTATGTTTTGTTTACTTTAACGTAAAATTTATGGCACAAGGTGTAACATTATGTAACTTGTTTGATTTGGCTGATGAATCTGAATATCGTAATCGTAAACCAGATTTAATTTATGTTTATGGTTATGAAGATGGTGAAATGAATCAGGCTTTCTATCAGGATGAATCTAATGATATGATTGTTGCTTTATTATCAGCAAGTGATGATTTTGATTATTTTGGATATATGAAAAAAATGTGTTTAACATTGCATAATGTTCAAAAAATCAATCATCGTGAATTACCAATCCATGGAGCTATGGTTAAAATGACACTTCATAATGGTGAAACAAAAAATATCGTTGTTATGGGTGATAGTGGAGCTGGTAAGAGTGAAACAATTGAACAGATTAAAGTGATTGGAGCTGCTTATATTACAGACTTAAAGACAATCTATGATGATATGGGGGTACTTTCACTTGGTGATAAAGGAAAAGTGAAGACTTCAGGAACTGAAATTGGAGCTTTTGTCAGATTAGATGACTTGGATGCAGGATATAGCTTTAAAGAATTAGACCGTTCAGTCTTTATGAATCCAGATAAAGTCAATGCACGTATTGTCATTCCAATTACAGACTATAAAGATGTTGTGGCAAAACATGATGTTGATTTGTTCTTATATGCAAATAACTATGATGAAGATGGTGAAGCATTAAGTTTCTTTGATACACCAGAAGAAGCTTTAGAAGTCTTCAGAGCAGGAAATCGTATGGCAAAAGGAACAACAACAGAATATGGACTTGTAGGAAGCTATTTTGCGAATCCATTTGGACCAGTTCAAAGAAGAGAACAGACTGAACCTATTTTACAGGATTATTTTAAAAGAATGTTTAAGCAAGGTGTAAAAGTTGGACAGTTGCGTACACGTTTAGGTATTAAAGGAAACGAACATCAAGGACCAAAAGATGCAGCTATTGCCATTTTAAAATATGTAACAGGTGAGGAAGAATTAAAAGAATTACCTGTTGAAGAATAATAGGAAACAGCAATGTTTCCTGTTTTTTAAAAGGAGAAATATATGTGGATTATATTTGGAATATTAACTCTCATCATGACTTTATTGAATTTGTATATGTATAATGCTGGTAAAAATTATCATATTTTTATGGCTCTTTCCTTATTCTTGATGGCATTGACACTTTGCGATCAGTATCAAATGATAGCGTCTTGGAGTTTAGCAGGGGATTGGAGTGCTATTGCAGATGTTGCACCAACATTATCTATGATTCTATGGGGATTTGTAATAGGTTCTTTTGTGGTGAATGTCATACCATTATTATTAAGTTATCGTAAGAATCGTTAATAAGTATGATGCTTTATTTATGAAAATAAAAAAGATTGTCTAAATATCAATGATATCTTGACAATCTTTTTTTATTAATAGATTCCTTGAGAAATCATAGCAGCTACAACCTTTTCAAATCCAGCAATATTAGCTCCTTTAATTAAGTCGTAACCTAAACCATATTTTTGAGCAGCTTTGACTGAAGAGTCATGAATATCAACCATGATATCATGTAATTTCTGATCAACTTCTTCAGCGCTCCAGCTATAACGCATAGAGTTTTGAGCCATTTCTAATGCAGATACAGCAACTCCACCAGCATTTGCTGCTTTTGCAGGTCCTAAAGTTCCACCATTTTCTAAGAAGTAAGCAATGGCTTCAGGTGTTGTAGGCATGTTAGCACCTTCAATAATATATTTCACACCATTAGCAACCAATTGTTTAGCTTCTTCTAATCCAATTTCATTTTGTGTTGCACATGGGAAAGCCATATCAACTTTTAATCCCCATGGTTTTTCACCTGGATGGAATTCACAACCAAATTTTTCAGCATAATCTTTAAGTTTAACATCATTTGAACTTCTGATTTTTAATAAGAAATCAATCTTTTCATCAGTTGTAATTCCATCAGGATCATAAACATACCCATCTCTACCAGAAATAGACACAACTTTTGCACCATATTCTCTGGCTTTTAAACATACACCCCAGGCAACATTTCCATAACCTGAACATGCAATTGTTTTACCTTCATAAGAATCATTAAAGTGTTTTAAAACTTCTTTACCATAATAAACAGCACCAAATCCAGTTGCTTCAGGTCGAATTAAAGATCCACCATATGGTAATGGTTTACCAGTTAAGACACCATTTTCATAGGCTCCTCTGATTCTTTTATATTGTCCATACATATATCCAATTTCTCTGGCACCTGTTCCAATATCCCCAGCAGGTACGTCAACGTCTGGTCCAATATGACGATATAATTCAGTCATAAATGATTGACAGAAACGCATGATTTCATTGTCTGATTTTCCTTGTGGATCGAAATCAGAACCACCTTTACCTCCACCAATTGGTAAAGTTGTTAATGAATTTTTAAAGATTTGTTCAAAACCTAAGAATTTAATAATTCCTAAATTGACAGATGGATGTAATCTTAAACCACCTTTATATGGTCCAATCGCATTTGAGAATTGAACACGATATCCTCTATTGACATGAACTTTTCCCTGATCATCTTGCCAAGGAACTTTGAACATAATAGCTCTATCAGGTTCTACCAGTCTTTCTAAAATAGCCATATCCTCGTATTCAGGATGAGCTTCAATAACAGGTTCTAAGCTTTCCAAGACTTCTTCTACAGCTTGAATAAATTCAGGCTGATCAGCATTTTTTCTTTTTACATCTTCTAAAACTCTTTCAATATATTTCATAGTTTGAATCCTCCTTGAACTTATTATATACAATGATAAATAAAAAACAAGCATTTTAATAAAAAATTATTACATTTTTTGAAATTTAGATAAAATAATTCTTATTTTTTAGTATAAATAGAATTAAATGATAGATTTGTTTTGAAAATAATAAATTTTTATAATGTTATGAATAAAGTTTTCATTCTTTATAAAATATGTTAAACTACAAGAGGTGATAAAAAATGATGAAAAAATTTAAAGAATATCGTACATTTTTATTTTGTCTTTTCTTATTTATTATATTGATGATTTTGAGTCTTTATGCTTTTATGCAAAAAGCTTTACCACAGGCCATAGGTTGTCTTTTATTATCATTGATTGCACTTTTATTAATGACTGCAAGATATAAGATTATTTTATTTGATAATGAAATGATGATTTATGAGTGGAAAGTTGCAGCTATGTTACCAACATTGATTCCTTATCAAAATATTCAATCCATTCAAAAAAAGTCTAAGCATCATATTATTGTTGAGCATCAAAAAACAAGTCATATCTATGTTTTTAACAGTGATGCTTTTTTAGAAGCTTATAATGAGTTCACTCAAGAGGATAAAAGCAATGAAAATGAATAAACAATGTTTACCATGTCTGGTTAATCAGGTTGTCAAGATGGCAAGTATGACAGGATGTCTGAATCAGGATGAATTGTTTCACCAGTTTTTTGCCTATATGAGTCAGGTTGATTTTACAAAAACAAACCCTGAAATTATAGGTGAAGTTTTTGACATGGTCAAAGCGTATATTCATCATGATGATCCTTACTATCAGTTAAGACGTGATTATAATCAGATGTTTTTAAAACAACTGAATCAATTAGATAACCAGATTCATTCTTTTGAAGAGGCTGTTAAATATGCTATTGTGGGAAATGTTATCGATTTTAGTCCTATCCATCAAAATGTACAAAAAGATATGATGACTTATTTTCAAAATATGGATCAATTATCTTTAACTATTAATCATGTTGAAAGATTAAAAGAAGATTTAATGAATGCTTCTTCTTTAGTCTATCTGGGAGATAATTGTGGTGAAATATGTCTTGATTTATTGTTGATTAAAAGAATAAAAGCAATGAATCCTCAACTCAAAATCTATTTTGTGACAAGAGGGAAACCGGTTGTTAATGATTCTATATTAGAAGATGCTTATGAAGTTGGTATGGATCAATATGCAACAATTATTTCTAATGGGGATGGATCACTGGGCACGATTCTTTCTTGTGTCAGTCAAGAGTTTTTAGATGTTTATCATCAGGCCGATCTCATCATTGCGAAAGGTCAAGCTAATTTTGAAAGTTTAAGTGAGGAAGATAAGAATATTTATTTCTTATTGATGGTAAAATGTGATGTAATCAGCCGATATATAGGTGTGAAGCAAAAATCATTTGTCTGTCTATCTCAGAAAATGAGGTGAGAAAGTGGAATTACATGTTCAAAGAATGCAAGATCGTATAAGTTATAAAAGACAGAATAGACTCACTATTATGATTTTCCTTATTATTTTGATAGGATGTTCTATTGGTTTAGTATGTATAGACTTTCATTGGAGTTCTATAGGAATTATTATAGCATTGGGGATTTTATGTTTAGAATTTATTGTTATTGCAAAAAAGAAAAAAAATGAATAAGCTTCAACAAACGATTAGTAGTGACTTAGTTATTATTGATGAAAATCATCGTTTCTTTTATCAAAATCGTATTTTTGATTTAACATCTCTTAAAAAGGTACAATATGATTCAAAAGTTATTATCGCTTTTTTTGAAGATTTTATTTTATATATTGAATATGATAGAGATGTTGTCAATTATTTTCAATCTTTGTGTACAAAGGTAATAGATTCAACAATGACACCAAAAAGAAAAATGTCTATGCTTTTACTTATATTACTTGTTGTAGCTTTTTGCTCAGTTGTGATGAAGCTTATCACAGGTGTTGGTTATTGTTTATTAATGAATACTTATCTTATTGATTGGACTGGATTATGGATAGAGCTTATCATTATACTTGTTGTGATAATAAGTATTGGACTTGTTTTGATAATGAAAAAACACTCTTTTCCTATATATTTAATAGGATGTATAATCATTGGTTTATTTATAGTATTACCATTTGGAAAACTTAATTATTTCAATTATCATGATCAATATTTAGCTTATCGTATAGATGATAAACAGTTGACTCTTTATGATAACGTACGTTATTTATTTGGACAAAAAGTTTTTGAAATAGATACCAATTTTGTTCAAAGAGTGGGTCAATTTGAAGATGTTTTTTATGTTGCCTACGATGATACTTATAAATTTTATGCAATGAATAAAATCACACAGGATCAAGATAGCTTCATAGATGAATATGAAGGATGTATATATGGAAATGAGTGGATGAACTTAGTTATTAAACAACATCAAGTTGTTATGAATCAAGATGTATGTGAGGTTTCTCTTGTAGGTAATCAAATTTTATATATATCAGATGAACTACATGATTATCTTATTCAATTGGATAATGATGAATGTAAAATTTATCAATTGGATAGACAATATAATAATACTCTTAGAATAAATCCGGATTTATTTGAAGAAGATTTAAATAAACAAGAAACAGAAAAATCTATATCAACCAATGAATCAACAGATTCCTCACAAGAAGAATCTAAGCAAGAATCATATGAAATAGCAGAGGAAGAAAAAGACCAGCAACGTTATGCAAGTTATACTCAACTACTGGAAGTTGATGATATTTCAACTATAAAATCGGATGAAAATCTTATTAAAGTGCAAGATGAAGATGATATTTATCAAGCTGTAAAAAGTATTGATCAAGGAATCACACGAATAGATAATAGTGAGGGTGTTATTTTAGATGTGCAAATATTGGATATGACCATCTATTCACAAAATGATGATCAATATGGTGTTTATATAACACGACGTATTGATTCCTCGGTAGCAGAATCTCAAACAGTGCAGGATATTATTCTAATGAGGAAACAGGACCAAAACTACGTTGGAACAAGATTTTATAGTGTTCGTTTTATGCCATCTACACATCAAACGCATAATGAGCCTTATGACACAAGCTGGACAACTGATTATCTTTATCGTGTGGATGGACATAACATTGTAGATAATGCATGGTAAAGTTTGATAGAAAGGTTTTACTGACCTTTCTTTTTTTATATAAGTCTTTAAAAGTTGATTTTTAAGTTATGAATATGATAGATGAGAATACTTATAAAGTTTTTATAAAAAATTCTTTTTTTTATCTTTTAAATGTGTTAGAATGATAAAAAATGAGGTGATATTTATGAAAAAGACAATTTTAAATCAACAATTTCATCGCCATCACCATTGGAACACTTAGGGTTATATCTATGAAAGATACAGCCCGTTTTGCATATACTTTATAAATGGGTGTATCTAATGACTTATAGAAGGTTTGGACGAGTCATTAAGACTCGTCTTTTTTGTTAAAGGGGGATTGACATGGAAGAGTTTAAATATTTAATACCTGAAGAAAGTATTGATGCCATTATGAATAATGTGTCTAAGTTAAGAGATATTGAAAATGATTTAAGACATATTTTTGTTGAACATGGCTATTTAGAAGTTTTAATGCCATCATTTGAATATGTGGAACTTTATAATGATATGGATATTGGAATTGATGAAGAAAAGATGTTTCAATATATCAATTATGAAGGCAAAAGAGTGGCATTGAGAGTGGATTTTACAGTTCCACTAGCAAGATTGTATAGCTCACAAAAAGAAAATGGTGAAAAAAGATATTGTTATTTTGGGAAGGTTTATCGTAAAGAAAAAAGACATAAAGGAAGAAGCAGTGAATTTTTTCAGGCAGGTATTGAATTGCTTGGAAAAGCAGGTGTTGCGGGAGATTTAGAATGCTTAGAGCTTGTTTTAGAAACAATGCAGTGTTTAAGATTAAAGACATTACGTATTGAAATGGGATCGGCTCAATTTTATAACCGTTTAGTTGAAATAGTGGATGATGAGAAATTCGTCAATATATTAAAAAGACGTGATTTAAGTGCTATGAAAGACTTTGTAGAGAGTCATCATTTTGATAGTCATCTCCATGATTTGTTGTTGATGTTACCTCAAGCTTTTGGTGATATTCAAGTTTTATATCAGGTTCAATCACTGATAGATGATCCATTATTAAAAGAGGCTATTGAAGAGTGCATTCATTTATATCAACAATCAAAGATGAAAGACATTTTAACATTTGATTTAGCTATGACGCCAATGATGAAATATTATACAGGTATTATGTTAAAGGGGTATTCGCCTTATAGTGCTGAACCTATTATGAATGGTGGACGTTATGATAAACTCATGAATCATTTTCAAAGGCAGGTTCCTGCAATTGGATTTAGTTATGATTTAAGTCATATTCTCAAAGCTTTAGAAAAGGAGGAAGAAGCATGATTAAAATAGCCATTACAAAAGGGCGTATTGAAAAGCAGGTTTGTCAATTGTTATCAAAACAGGGATTTGATATGGAACCTATTTTTCATAAAGACCGTGAACTCATGATTGAAACTCCTGATGGTTTATCAATGATTTTTGCGAAAGCCAATGATGTTTTGACTTTTTTAGAACATGGGATCGTTGATGTCGGTTTTGTAGGAAAAGATACTTTAGAAGATAGTGATTTTCAGGATTATTATGAAATGCTGGATTTGGATATTGGAAAATGTTATTTTGCAGTCGCTGCTTATCCTGGTTACAAAGATAAAGTTTTTCATCGTCGTAAACGTATTGCTTCTAAATATACCAAAGTGGCTAAGGATTATTTTAACCAAAAACAGGAAGATGTTGAAATCATAAAGCTGGAAGGTTCAGTAGAACTGGGGCCTGTTGTGGGATTAAGTGATGCTATTGTGGATATTGTAGAAACAGGTTCAACGCTTAAAGCCAATGGTTTAGAGGTTATTGAAAAAATCAGTGATATTTCTACAAAAATGATTGTCAATAAAGTGAGTTTAAAATTTAAAAAAGAAGAAATCTTTGATTTGATCTATAAATTGAAAGGGGAGTAACAAGATGTTAAAAGTTTATGATTTACAAGGGCAGTTTAAGGATGTTGTGCAAAAGTTTTCATCACGTAAAACTGAAATGACCAAACAGGTCAATGATACTGTCATGAATATGATTGAAGATGTTGAAAAAAATGGAGATCAGGCATTAATGAAGTATTGTCGAGATTTAGATGGCTTCATGATTGATAATCCTAAAGATTTGATTGTCTCAAAACAAGAAATCTTGGATGGTGTCACAAGTGTTGGTAAAGACTTTATGCGTATTTTAGAGCGTACTAAAGAACAGTTAATAGCTTTTCATCAACATCAGGTGGATAAATCATGGTCATTATATAAGGAAAATGGTGTCATGATGGGGCAGTTGGTACGAGGCTTAGAAAAAGTGGCTTTATATGTACCAGGAGGAACAGCAACGTATCCATCAACTGTTATGATGAATGCAATTCCTGCAAAGCTTGCAGGAGTTCAAAACCTAATTATCATCACGCCAGTAAAAGCTGATGGAAAAGTGAATCCTAGCATTCTAGCAGCAGCCTATGTTTGTGGGATTGATGAAATTTATAAGGTAGGAGGAGCTCATGGTGTTGCTGGAGTTGCGATAGGAACAGCAACCTTACCAAAAGTTGATAAAATTGTCGGACCAGGCAATATTTATGTAGCGACAGCTAAAAAATGCTGTTATGGCCGAGTAGACATTGATATGATTGCTGGACCTAGTGAGATTTTAATCGTGGCAGATGACAAAGCCAATCCTAAATATATTGCAGCCGATTTAATGAGTCAGGCGGAACATGATCGTTTAGCCAGTGCTCTTTTGGTCACAACATCGCCTTCACTTGTTGAAAAGGTCAATGAAGAGTTGAAACGACAGATACAGTTATTACCAAGAACAGAAATTATTGAAGAATCTCTGCAGAACTATGGTGGAGCATTTATTGTGAATTCGATTGAAGAAGCTTTTCAGGTTTCTAATGAGTTTGCGCCTGAACATCTTGAAGTGCTTGTAGAAAACCCAATGAATACTTTACCACTGATTCATAATGCTGGATCTATATTTTTAGGTGAATATACACCAGAACCACTTGGTGATTATATGTCAGGAACAAATCATGTTTTACCAACCGGAGGAACAGCTAAATTTTATAGTGCTTTAGGTGTTTATGATTTTGTGAAATACTCATCATACAGTTATTATCCAAAAGCAGCTTTAGAAGCATTGAAAGATGATGTCATCACATTTGCCAAAAAAGAAGGATTAGACGGACATGCTAATAGTGTTGCAGTGAGATTTGAGGAGGATACATATGAGAAAAAGTCAAATAAAGCGTGAAACAAGAGAAACATCTATTGATATGTCCTTAAATCTAGATGGGCAAGGGATAGCTCAAATTGATACAGGTATTGGATTTATGGATCATATGCTTGAATTATGGGCTTTCCATAGTGGTTTTGATTTAAAAGTGATTTGTCATGGTGATTTAAACGTAGATAGTCATCATACAATAGAAGATTTAGGAATTGTTTTAGGGGAATGTATCAAAGAAGCATTAGGTGATAAAAAAGGCATTTATCGCTATGGTCAAATGGCTATTGTCATGGATGAAGCACTCGTCACAACAACACTTGATTTAAGTGGTCGTCCTTACCTTGTTTATCATGCACAATTGCCTTGTATGAAACTTGGTCAATATGAAACGGAGATGACAAAAGAGTTTTTTAAAGCAGTCAGTGATCATGCTATGATGACTTTGCATATTCATGAAAGCTATGGTGAAAATACTCATCATATTATTGAAGCAATGTTTAAAAGCTTTGCACGTGCATTAAAACAGGCAGTCATGATTGATGAAAATCATCAAGATCAGATTGTGTCATCAAAAGGAGTTTTATAAGATGATTGTGATTATTGATTATCATGTTGGAAACTTAATGAGTGTGCAAAATGCTTTTTTGAAACTTGGTATGGATGTTGTGGTGAGTCGAGATCACGATGTGATTCGACAGGCCAAGGGGATTGTACTGCCTGGTGTAGGAACATTTCCAGTAGCGATGGAACATTTAAAGAAATATGATCTCATTGATATTTTAAAAGAAAGAAAAGAAGCGGGTATTCCAATATTGGGAATCTGTTTAGGAATGCAAATTTTATTTGAAAAAGGTTATGAAGTGACTCCAACGGAAGGATTAGGCTTTTTAAAGGGAGAAGTCAAACTGATGGATGTGCAGGCCAAAATCCCACATATGGGATGGAATGAACTGATTCTCACACAAGATCATCCCTTAATGAAAAATATAAAAAATGGGGATTATGTTTATTTTGTTCATTCTTATATGGCTTATCCAACCGATGATGAACTCATTGCCTGTTGTGAATATGGCCAAGCCAGAATCACGGCTGTTGTTGCAAAGGATCATGTCATGGGATGTCAGTTCCATCCTGAAAAAAGTGGTGCAGTCGGAAGAAAAATTTTATTAGCGTTTAAGGAGATGGTGCAATGATTATTATTCCAGCAATTGATTTAAAAGATGGTGAGGCAGTGCGTTTATATAAAGGTGATTATCAACAAAAAACAGTCTATTCTTCATCACCAGAAACACTGGCTTTACAGTTTCAGAATATGGGAGCCAATTATTTACATGTAGTAGATTTAGATGGGGCTAAAGATGGGACAACAACAAATCTTTCAACAATTCAAAAAATTCGTCAGACCATCTCTATTCCTATTGAAGTCGGTGGTGGCATTCGAACGATGGATACCGTAGAACTATACTTAGAAAAAATCGGGATTGATCGTGTGATTTTAGGTACGGCAGCTATTGAAAATCCTGAATTTTTAAAAACAGCTTTAAAGAAATATGGAGCCAAACGTATTGTTGTGGGCGTGGATATCAAAGATGGATTTGTATCAACTTCAGGATGGCTTGTCAATACACAGATATATTACTTAGATTTTTTACAGGAATTAGAAAAAATGGGAGTTCAATATATTGTGTGTACAGATATTTCTAAAGATGGTACATTACAGGGACCATCATTTCCCATCTATCAAAAAATCAAAGACACAACATCTTTACATTGCATTGTTTCTGGCGGTGTAAAAGGAGCTGAAGATATTTTGGAAGCAGCCAGGCAAGGTTATTATGGCTGTATTGTTGGAAAAGCTTATTATGAAGGTCAGATTGACTTGAAAGAGGTGATATCATGCTTGCCAAAAGAATCATTCCCTGTTTAGATATTAAAGATGGTATGGTTGTCAAAGGAGTGAATTTTGTAGGATTAAAAAATGTGGGTGATCCTATTGAAATTGCGAAAAGATATGATGAACAATGTGCTGATGAAGTTGTTTTTTTAGATATCACAGCGACTTATGAAAATCGTGATATTATCAAAGATCTGATTCAGCGTGCAGCCAGTGAATTGTCGATTCCATTAACTGTCGGTGGGGGCATCCGTACTTTAGATGATTTTCGTATGATTTTATCCAGTGGGGCAGATAAAGTCTCTATCAATTCAGCAGCGATTTTAAATCCACAATTGATTCAACAGGCTGCAGATGAATTTGGTGTGCAGTGTGTCGTTGTAGCAATTGATGCCAAGATGCGTGAGGACCACAGTGGTTATGATGTCTATATGGCTGGTGGTAGAAAAAATACGGGATTGGATTTAATCACATGGGTTCAACAATGTGAACAGCTGGGAGCTGGTGAGATTTTATTGACATCTATGGATAAAGATGGAACCCGTGATGGATTTGATATTGATATGTTAAATGCAGTCCTTGATGTTGTTTCTATTCCCGTTATAGCCAGTGGTGGTTGTGGGAATCAGGAAGATATTGTGGAAGTATTTGAAAAAACAAATTGTGATGGGGCCTTGGCAGCTTCTTTATTTCACTATCAGGAAGCGACTATTGATGATGTGAAAGCATTATGTGCCAGTCATCACATTCCAGTAAGGAGGAATTGAGAATTGATGAAACCAGATTTTGAAAAAGGAAATGGGTTAATCCCAGCGATTGTACAAGATGTCAAAACAAAGGATGTATTGATGTTAGCTTATGTCAATGAAGAGGCCTATGAAAGAATGTTGACAACCAAAGAAACTTATTTTTATTCACGTTCACGTCAGGAACTTTGGCATAAAGGAGAAACATCTGGACATTTCCAATATATTCAAGGGATGTATTTAGATTGTGATGAGGATACTTTACTGATTCTGGTTGAACAGGTTGGAGCAGCCTGTCATACTGGAGCCTATTCATGTTTCTTTCAGGAAGTCATACCTTACATTTTTGAAAAGAATATTTTTCATGAAGTTTATGATGTCATTGCTGATCGACAGGTACATCCTGTTGAAAAGTCATATACAAATTATTTATTGGAACAGGGTGTTGATAAAATCTGTAAAAAAGTAGGCGAAGAAGCCAGTGAAACAATTATTGCAGCAAAAAACAACAATCAAGAAGAATTAATTGGTGAAATCAGTGATTTGTTTTATCATGTATTGGTTTTGATGTATCAACAAGGTATTCAGGTTGAGGATATAGAAGAGAAATTGAGAGAAAGACATCAAATCAGTGGTAATAAAAAAGAATTTCATCAAAGAGGAGATTATTAGTGATTCTGATAATCTTTTTTGTTTTGATAAACAAATAAATTTAATGTTAAGCGCTTTCAAACTATGTTATAATGAACATATGAAGAAGAAAGGAGTATGTGTATGGGTGGTTTAAAACAAGAGTATTTAGATAAAATTGACGCCATTGTTGATAAGCATAAAGATGAGCGTGGTCCCATGAAATTAATGCTTCATGATATTCAGGATGAACTTGGATATATTCCTTTTGAAGCAATGGAAAAAATAGCTGAAGCATTAAATGTTCCCGTTTCTAAAGTTTATGGTGTTGTGACATTTTATTCACAATTTACAACAGAACCAAAAGGTAAACATATCATTTCTGTATGTTTGGGAACAGCCTGTTATGTCAATGGTGCTCAAACGATTTTGGATTTACTCTGTGAAATGACAGAATGTGAAGTCAATTCGACAAGTGAAGATGGATTATTTTCCATTGATGCCACACGTTGTGTTGGAGCCTGTGGTTTAGCTCCTGTTGTCAGTGTTGATGGCACTGTATTTGGATGTCAAAAACAACTGGAAGATTTGAAAATGCTGATTCTTGATTACTTAAAGGAAGAAGAACTATGTTGATGAAAGACATTATTGATATGCTGGATGCCAGGGTCATTTATATTGCTGATGAAAATATTTATGAAAAAAATTATGACAAAGGTTTTGCGACAGATTTAATGTCTGATGCTTTAGCATTATTGAAAAATGAAACTGAGGATGTTTTGTTTTTAACGGGTCTTTCTAATGTTCAGTCATTAAGAACTGCCGAAGTACTTGATTTAGATACTGTTCTTTTTGTAAGAGGAAAACCGATTGATTGTCATATTATCGAAACAGCAAAAGATTTGCATATCAATATCTTTCAAACGAATCAGACAATGTTTGAGGTATGTGGACAACTTTATAGACAAGGAATGAGATAATGAAAAAAGTTTATCAGGTAGAAAAAGATAATTATGAAGATGCTGGAAAAGTTTCTACAGATATTAAAAGAACTCTCAAATCTATTGGTATTGATCGCATTGTTCTTAAAGCTGTCGCAATTGCCTGTTATGAAGCAGAAATGAATATTGTCATCCATTCTGATGGTGGTACAGTCACTTTTGAAATTGATGATGAGGGATTGATTCAGCTCTTATTTGATGATATAGGACCAGGAATTGAAGATCTTGAATTGGCTCAAAAGCCAGGTTATTCAACCGCTTCTGCAAAAGCACGATCACTGGGATTTGGTGCAGGTATGGGATTATATAATATGAAAAGTGTAGCTTCTTCTTTTGAGATGACATCTTCAAAAGAGGGAACACATATTCGCATGACATTTCAATGAAACCTGTTATCCATTTTTTAGGTGATCACTGCACAAGTTGTATTAAATGTGTCAAATCGTGTCCTACAGAAGCTATATCTATTATCAATGGAAAAGTTGTAATTGATGATGCACACTGCATTCATTGCCATGTCTGTGTTCAATCATGTCAACATAAACAGTTAAGAATAAGAGAAGTCAATCTGGAAAAAGCATTTCAACAACATGAGTATAATATTGCATTAATACCAACATCAATACTTTCAGATTTCCAAAAATTCGATGAACTTAAAGATTTTGTTTATGCGATAAAAGAATTTCATTTTGATGAAGTTGTTCAATATAGTGATATTGAAGGACAACTTTATCAACAGGCATTACAGGATAGTTTAAACTCATCCCAGGTGATGCTGACATCATTTTGTCCAACCATTAACAGATTAATTAAACAGGAATATCCAACATTGATTGATCATCTCTTGCCTTATGATTATCCAGTCGAAATTGCTGCTAAACGTTTAAGAGAAAAATACAAGGGAAAAGATATAGGAATCTTTTCACTCTGTGAATGTGTAGGTAAATTAACACTTGCGAAAGAACCGCTTGGGAAAATGGATTCACAGATTGATTATGCTTTGAGTATTTCTAGAATGTTTCCTCATTTTAATAAACGAAAAGGGAAAGGCAAGGAAGAGATGACTATAAACGCAGATGGTATCAAAAGTAATGTCAGTGATTTATTTGGTGATCATCGTTTATCTGTGATGAGTGTTGAAGGATTATCTCAGATTCGTATGGTTTTAGATTTGATTGAATTTGATCAGTTAAAACATATTCAGCTGATTGCCTTGTATCATTGTTATCAGGGGTGTATTGGCGGCTATTATTTATGGAATAACCCATTTGAAGGACGTTTTCGTATTGAAAGTATGGTATCTCAATGTGATGCACCTGCTGTTGCATTAAAACATAATGAATATTTTAAAAAGCGTCGTGTCAATGAACAAAAACAAACTTTTAAAGAACGTATGGCCTGGTTTCATAAAGTCAATGCCATTTTAGAAACTTTGCCACAATACGACTGTGGCAGCTGTGGCTTTGCCAATTGCCGTAGTCTGGCTATGCGCATTGCCAGTGGAGAAGTGGATGATTCATTGTGTCGTGTTAAAAAGAAGGTGAAATGATGAAAGTCAAAGAGATATTACAATTACCTTTACAATCTATTAATGATGTTCCTTGCAATCAGGATATTCAGGATGTTTATATTGGTGATTTATTGAGTGTTGTCATGGCAAGTGGTCAAGAAGGTATGTTATGGTTAACTGTACAAAAGCATTTGAATGTGATTGCGATTGCTGAATTGCATGATTTTGCAGGAATTGTCTTTGTTCAAAATAACTATCCTGACAGGCAAACGATTCAAAAAGCAACGGATCTACAAATTCCATTATTTGTCAGTCAACAGGATGCTTTTCATCTTGCTAAAGAGCTGATAGCTTTAGGTTTATAGTATGTATTATGATTTACACATTCATTCTGCCTTGTCACCTTGCAGTGATGACACAATGACAATTCATAATATTTTCAATATGGCTTATATCAAAGGGTTAGATCTTATTGCGATTACTGATCATAATTCTTTAAAACAACAATATTATTTAGAAAAAGTGATTCAAAGTCCTATATTAGAAGGAAAGATCAATTTTATATATGGTGTAGAATTACAAAGCATTGAAAACATTCATATGTTAGCGTATTTTCAAAGAGGCACAGATTTAAAACCTATTCAACAGTGGATAGAACAGCATCTTATCAAACAAGAAAACGATCGCCAATATTATGGTCATCAATATATATTTGATGTCAATGATGAGATTGAAGATGAAGAACAATATTTATTACTGAATTCTTTACGTTTAAATATTTATGAAATTGTAGAAGCTATTCATCGTTTTCAAGGGATTATTATTTTAGCGCATGTACTGGCTCAAAAATATGGCATTTATGAAATTTATCATGGCATACCAGAAGATTTAGACTATGATGGTATCGAAGTGACATGCTTAAAAGAATATCGTGATTTAAAAAAACTGTGCCCAAATGTTAAAGATGAATATGTTTTTATCAATAGTGATGCTCATCAATTGGAAGATATTCAAGAACCTATATATACCATTGATGAAGATAAATTAAAGAGATTATGGAGTCAAAGAATATGCAAGAAATCGCTATGACCATTTTAGATATTGTTCAAAATTCTATACGTGCTGGTGCTCATTTGATACACATATGGATTGTGAATAGTCAAAAAGAAAATAAAATTCATATTGAAGTTCGTGATGATGGTTGTGGTATGAATCATGACACATTACAAAAAGTGATTGATCCTTTTTATACAACACGAACAACACGTTCTATTGGTTTAGGAATTCCAATGTTTAAAGAAAGTGTGGAAATGACCGGTGGATATTTCTTTATTGATTCAAAAGAAAACAAAGGAACAACGATTATTGGTGAGTATGTCAAAAATCATATTGATACACCACCAATGGGAGATTTAGTGGAAACAGTTGTTTCCTTGCTTCAATATGATGAACATATAGATTATTGTTTTCGTTACCAGGAAGATGATAGGGAATTTGTTTTAGATACACAGGAAATTAAAGAATTGCTTGAGGATGTTCCTATTAATCAACCTGAGATTATACTTTGGTTAAAAGATTATATAAAGGAGGGTATGTGGAAATGAAGTCATTAGATGAATTAAAGAAGATTAGATATGAGGCTAAAGAGAAAATGGCTATGCGTGGCAGTGGTGATCAGGATTATCGTGTTGTCGTTGGTATGGCGACTTGTGGTATTGCGGCTGGAGCACGACCTGTTTTAAATACACTTGTTGAAGAAGTCGCAAAAGCCCATTTACCTGTAACGGTTATGCAGACTGGCTGTATTGGCATGTGTGCTTTAGAACCCATTGTAGAAGTCTTTGATAAAGATAATCATAAGACAACTTATGTATTGATTGATGCTAAGAAAGCAAAGGACATTGTTTTACGTCATTTGATACATGGAGAAGTGATTGAAGAATATACAGTCGGACAATATTCAAAATAGGAGGGTAGAAAATGCCATATAAGAGAACACAAGTTTTAGTTTGTGCTGGAACCGGTTGTACAATTGGAAATTCAGGCGAATTAATTGAAGAATTTGAAAAAGAAATCAAATCAATGGGACTTGATCGAGAAATAGAAGTCTTAAGAACAGGATGTTTAGGTTTATGTGGAGCAGGACCTAATATTTCCATTTATCCAGATAATATTATTTATAAAGGTGTCAAAAAAGAAGATGTGAAAGAAATCGTTATGGAACATCTTTATAAAGGAAGACCTGTTCAGCGCCTTATGTTGAATGAGGCTGATCAGGAAACAAAAGAAATTTATGATATTAATCATACACGTTTTTATGCCAAACAAAAGCGTGTTGCTTTGCATAACTGTGGTGTCATTGATCCTGAAAATATTGAAGAATATATTGGACAGGATGGTTACTTTGCATTAGGACAGGTTTTATCACAAATGACACCTCAGGAAGTTGTCGATGTGATTAAAAAGAGTGGTCTAAGAGGACGTGGTGGAGGAGGTTTTCCAACGGGCTTAAAATGGCAGTTTGCGCTTGATGAACCTGGTGAAGAAAAATATGTCATTTGTAATGCCGATGAAGGAGATCCTGGTGCTTTTATGGATCGTTCTATTTTGGAAGGAAATCCTCACAGTGTGATTGAAGCCATGATTATTGCAGGCTATGCGATAGGAGCGCATTATGGATATATTTATATTCGTGCCGAATATCCTATTGCAGTAGAACGTTTAAAAACAGCGATTGCTCAAGCTAAAGAATTAGGATTATTAGGAAATAATATTTTTGATTCTGGTTTTGATTTTGATTTGGAAATTCGTTTAGGAGCAGGGGCATTTGTCTGTGGAGAAGAAACAGCTTTGATTCAATCTATTCAGGGTGAAAGAGGAATGCCTATTTCTAAACCACCATTTCCAGCTCATAAAGGGGTTTGGGGAAAACCAACGATTATCAATAATGTTGAAACCTTTGCCAATATTGCGCAAATCATTTTAAATGGTGCTGACTGGTTCCGCTCTATAGGAACAGAATCATCACCAGGTACAAAAGTTTTTGCCTTGGGTGGAAAAATTACCAATACAGGATTGGTTGAAGTTCCAATGGGAACAACGCTTCGTGAAGTGATTTATGAAATTGGTGGAGGATGTCCAAATCATAAGCGTTTTAAAGCTGTTCAGACAGGTGGACCATCTGGAGGTTGTTTGACTGAGGACCAATTGGATACACCTATTGGTTTTGATGAACTTGTTAAATTAGGATCTATGATGGGTTCTGGTGGAATGATTGTTTTAGATGAAGATAACTGTATGGTGGATGTAGCTAGATTCTATATGGACTTTATCGTTGATGAGTCATGTGGCAAATGTACACCATGTCGTGTGGGAACAAAGCGTATGTTAGAATTGCTTGAACAGATCTGTGATGGTCAGGGAACAATGGAAACATTGGATGAGCTTGAAATATTAGCGATGACTATTAAAGATACAGCTCTTTGTGGACTTGGACAATCAGCTCCTAATCCAGTTCTTTCAACCATTACACAATTTAGAGATGAATATATCGCTCATATTGTGGATAAACGCTGTCCTGCTGGAGTATGTAAGAAATTGCTTCGTTATGAAATTAATAAAGATGAATGTCGTAAATGTGGTCTTTGTGCAAGACAATGTCCTGTGGGGGCTATTAGTGGAAAGATTGGAAAAGAAGCCTTTGAAATTGATCCAGAAAAATGTATTCGCTGTGGTCTATGTATGAAAGCATGTCACTTTAAAGTCATAGAAAGAAAGTAGGTGTAGATATGTCAAAAATAAAAATAACAATTAATAATAGAGAAGTTGAAGCTTATGAAGGACAGACAGTTCTTGAAGCTGCCAAAAATAATGGCATTCATATCCCTACTTTGTGCTATTTAAAAGATGTCACTGGAACAGGAGCCTGTCGTGTCTGTCAAGTAGAGGTAGAGGGTGCCAAGACATTATGTGCAGCCTGTGTTTATCCTGTGCGTGATGGTATGGTCATTAAAACCAATTCGCAACGTGCCTTGGATGCCAGACGTAGAGTTGTAGAACTGATTGTATCTAATCATTCTAAAGACTGCTTATCATGTATTCGTAATACCAATTGCGAATTACAGCGTTTGTGTCAGGAACTTGGTGTCAGAGAAGATGCATTTGCTGGTGAAAAGAGTGAACCAACATTTGATACCGTATCACCAGGTATTGTGAGAAATACATCTAAATGTGTTTTGTGTGGACGTTGTGTTGAAACATGCACGAAAGTTCAGGGATTAGGTGTTTTAGGTTATATGAATCGTGGTTTTAAAACCAAGGTTGCGCCTATTTATGATAAAAGCTTTGATGATGTTAATTGTATGCAATGTGGACAATGTATTAATGTCTGTCCTGTAGGTGCTTTGCATGAAAAAGAAGAAATTCATTATGTCATTGAAGCCTTAAATGATCCACAAAAGCATGTTGTTGTACAAACCGCACCAGCAGTGCGTGGAGCTTTAGGTGAAGAATTTGGAATGCCAATTGGCACAAGAGTGACTGGAAAAATGATACATGCCTTAAAATTAGTTGGATTTGATAAAGTTTATGATACGAATTTTGGTGCAGATTTAACAATCATGGAAGAAGGATATGAATTTTTAAATCGACTACAAAATCAGGGCACTTTACCAATGATTACATCTTGTAGCCCAGGATGGGTCAACTATGTTGAACATGAGTATCCAGATTTACTTGATCATCTTTCTACTTGTAAATCACCACACATGATGCTAGGAGCAATGGTAAAATCTGTTTATGCTGAGGCAAAGGGAATTGACCCTCGTGATATTTATGTTGTTTCTATTATGCCTTGTGTTGCTAAAAAGGGTGAAAAACAGCGAACTGAGAATAAAACATCTCCATATCAGGATGTCGATGCTGTTTTAACAACAAGAGAACTTGCGAAACTTATTAAGATGTTTGGTATTAATTTTAGAGATTTAAAAGATGATGATTTTGATCAGGATCTTTTTGGTGAATATAGTGGTGCAGGTGTTATTTTTGGTGCCAGTGGTGGTGTTATGGAAGCTGCTTTAAGAACAGTAGCTGATATCTTAGCTCATGAAGACCTTTCCATGATTGATTATCATGCTGTTAGAGGGGTAGAAGGAGTGAAAGAATCAACGATTAAAATTGGTGAACAGACGCTAAAAGTTGCTGTTGCGCAAAGTATGGCACTTGCTAAACCACTATTAGATGATATTAGAAATGGTGTTTCTCCATATCACTTTATTGAAATTATGGGATGTCCAGGTGGCTGCATTAATGGTGGTGGACAACCATATGTCAATGCAACGATTAGAAATAGTGGATTTAATTTCAAACAGGCCAGAGCCAAAGCTTTATATGATGAAGATATTTCATTACCTGTACGTAAATCACATAAGAATTCACAAATACAGAATTTATATAAAAACTATTTGGGTGAACCAAATAGCGAAAAGGCTCATCACTTGCTTCATACTCACTATACTAAAAAAGCAAGATTTAAATAATTGATGGAGGCTTTTATGAAGAAGTTAATGAATATATGTTTATGTATGATGACAAGTTTATTGATGGTGGGATGTCATCAGGAAAGGAGTACTGTTCATATTTTATGTCCAACTGGAGCACCTTCACTTGCGCTGGTAGGTGAATATGAAAACATTACAAAAGATGGGAACATTCAGTTGGTTGATGGAACTGATCAGCTTATTGCCGAATTGACAAAAGCTGATAGTGAATATGACATCATTATAGCGCCTATTAATTTAGGGACACAGTTGATTGCTAAAGGACAAACAGATTATCGTTTACAGAGTGTATTGACATGGGGAAATCTTTATTATGTAGGAACATCACAAGATGCCCTGGAAAAAACAGGAGAGTTAGCTTTGTTTGGAGAAGGAGCAGTGCCTCAAAAGATTGTAGAAACAGTTGCTATTCAAACACAGCTTGAACCACATTATTATTCATCAGCAACACTTGTTCAACAAAAATTATTATCAGGACAGGTGGAAGTAGGAATGCTGGCTGAACCTCTTGCCAGTGCGACTATTGCGAAGGCAAAACAATCAGGAATGAATTTATCTGTTCTTGTTGATTTACAAAAAGAGTATGGAACACAAGGATATCCTCAGGCAGCCATGTTTGTCAAAGAAGGATATCAAAATGATGAATTATTCCAGGCTATTCAAGATTTTACAGAAAACAATTATCCTGATTTAAAAGAAAAACTGGAAAGCATTGGTATTGATCAGTTAGGTTTGCCTAGTGTTGATATAACAGTGGCCTCTATTGAACGTCAAAATGTCCATTATGTTGAAGCACATCAATGTGAAGATGAAATCAAACAGTTCCTTGAACTCTTCAACATCACTTATAGCTCTGATATGTTAGTATCATGAAAAGAAAATTAACGACAGTTTTTATTCTCCTTATTTTATGGCAGATGGCTTCCTGGATGATTCAAAAGGAAGTCATCTTGCCATTTCCTGGTGATGTTTTGATGCGTATGGGCAGTTATTTGTTTGACAAGCCATTTTATATCGCTATCTTCTATACATTGATTCGTATTCTCATCAGTTTTGTTGTGGCTATGCTAGTGGGAATCACTTTAGGCATATTCGGTGGTCTTTATTCATCCTTTCGTCAGTATTTACAGCCGATAATGACTTTACTTCAGACTATTCCACAAATTGGCTATATGCTTATATTACTGGTATGGGTTGATAGTGATTTATCTTTATTGCTGATTATCTTTTTTATGTTAATGCCGATCTTTTATTTCAATACTATGCATGGAATGATGCATATTGATAGTGATTTACAGGATATTATCACCTTGTATCATCATCCTTTGTACTATAATCTTCGTTATGCCTATTTACCATTGATTAAAGGTTATATTTTATCAGCTGTTGAGACATGTTTACCATTAAGTTTTAAAGTCGGTGTCATGGCAGAAGTTTTTGTTTCAGCCCAACATGGGATAGGCAAGCAATTATATCTGGCTAGGGTTCAAATTGATATGATTGGTATTTTTGCATGGATTTTATGGATGGTCATCATTGTTTGGATGCTGACAAAATTTTCAACATTTATTATGGGGTGGATTCAAAATAAAAATAAAAAATAGCGAATGTTTATGAAAATAATGTCCATACTCTTGATGAGGTGAAAATATGGATTTTAAAAACAGTCAGACAAAAGATAATTTAATGCGTGCTTTTGCAGGTGAATCACAAGCGAGAAATCGTTATACATTTGCAGGAGGATTGGCAGCCAAAAAAGGTCATCATATGTTGGCAGATGTCTTCTATTTTACAGCCAATCAGGAAAAGGAACATGCTGAAATTTTCTACAATCATTTAAAAGAGTTAACAGGTGAAACGATTGTGATTGATGGAGGATATCCTGTTGATACTTATGATGATGTCTTATCATTATTAAAGAGTGCCAGACATAATGAATATGAAGAATATGAAGATGTCTATCAGAATTTTGGAGCCATTGCAAAAGAAGAAGGTTTTCATAAGATTGCACAGGATTTTTTCAATATTGCTGAAATTGAAAAAACACATGGTGATCGTTTTGAAAAAATGGCGACGTTGTTGGAAAATGGACAACTTTATGCATCCAAACAGCCTTGTTATTGGATGTGTCTGAATTGCGGATTTATTTTTGAAGGAACACGTGCTCCTCAATTATGTCCAGTTTGTTCACATGATCAAGGTTATTTTATCAGATTAAAAGATGCTCCATTCACTTGTGACGTAGAGCAGTAATGAAGAGGAAGAATATCTTGTTGATATTCTTTTTTTAATAGAATGATGTTAGAGCTATACTCTTATTTTTATTTAGTATATAATAATATTAATACTGTTTAAAAAGGAAGGGGGAACTATATGAAACTTATATTACATTATCTCAAAAGATATAAAAAGTTATTGATTTTAAATATTATATCTGTCTTTGGCTTTGCTTTGGTTGAATTAGGTTTACCAACAATCATTGCCAATATGATTGACAATGGGGTTACCAATCGAAATGTGGAATATCTTTATTCTATGTGGTTTCTAGCGATTGTGATTTCAATCATTGGGGTGGCAGGAACTATTGTTTTAGGATATTGCTGTGCGAAAATTTCAACATCTATTACAAGAGATATGAGAAATGATATTTTTAGTCATATTCAAACATTTTCACCACATGAATTTAATCATTTTGGGATTTCATCATTAATTACACGTACAAATAATGATGCTTTTCAAATTCAGCTGTTTGTCAATGTCATCTTGAGAACAGCTTTATTAACACCAGTTATGGTTATCATTAGTGTTTTTATGACAATGCGTACATCATTGGAACTCTCTTTGATTATTGCCGCAACATTACCAGTGATTGTTGTAGGGGTTATTGTGGTAGCTAAAATATCAGAACCAATGTCACAAAAACAGCAGTTATCATTGGATCGTTTAAATCGTATTACAAGAGAGAATTTATCGGGCTTAAAAGTCATTAGAGCTTTTAATAATGATGCTTATGAACAAGCGCGTTTTAATCAGACAAATGATGAGTTTACAAGTTATACAAGAAAGATTTTTAAACTGATGCTTTTAACACAGCCCATCTTTTATTTTTTAATGAATTTGGTTACACTTGTTATTTTTTATGTAGCCAGTCATATGATTGATGCTGGAACATTACAGGTTGGTAAACTCATTGCTTTTCAGGAATATCTTTTCCATGCCATGTTTTCAATGATGTTATTTTGTAATGTGTTTGTGATGTATCCACGTGCTGCTGTTTCAGCGAAACGTATTATGAGTGTTTTATCAACGCAAAGTGATATTAAAGATCATGTTTTACAAACACCACAATCTTCAACGTCTCAACATCATTTATCTTTTCGAAATGTGACTTTTGCTTATCCTGATGGTGAGGAAGCTGTTTTAAAAAACATCTCTTTTGAAGCCCATGAAGGAGAAACGATTGCTTTTATTGGAAGTACGGGATCTGGTAAAAGTACACTGATTAATCTGATTCCACGTTTCTATGATATCAGTAGTGGAGAGATACTTATTGATGGTATTGATATACAGGATTATCGTATTGATGATTTGAGAAATAAAATTGGTTTTATTCCTCAAAAAGCTATGTTGTTTACAGGGACAATAGCTGAAAACTTACGTTATGGAAAGGCTGATGCAACTTTAGAAGAGTTAGAACATGCTGCTAAAGTTTCTCAAAGCTATGATTTTATTATGGAAAAACCAAATGGTTTTGATGAAATGATTACAGAAAGTGCAACGAATGTTTCAGGAGGACAAAGACAACGTTTAAGTATTGCGAGAGCTTTAATCAGAAAACCTGAGATTTATATTTTTGATGATTCTTTTTCGGCTCTGGATTATAAGACGGATGCCATTTTACGTCATGCTTTAAAAGAAGAAACGCAACATTCTATTGTTTTCATTGTTGCTCAAAGGATTTCAACGATTAAAGATGCTGATCAGATTATTGTATTGGATGAGGGGCAAATTGTGGGGCATGGAAAACATAAGGAACTTTTACAGACATGTCCTATTTATCATGAAATTGCTTCATCACAATTAAGTGAGGAGGAATTGAACTATGAGTAAAAAATGGCAGACATTTAAAAAATCAGTCCAACAGATTTCTCCGTTTTTATCACCCTATAAGTGGGGATTTATTATCGCTATATTCATGATTGTTGTGACATGTTTTGCATTATCTGTTGCACCTATGATTGAAGGAATGATGACTTCATTATTGATGGAAGATGCGATGGCTATGATGAATAATGTGCCAGGAGCACATGTTGAATTTGATCGTGTGATTCATATTATGGTGATGTTGTTTGGCATTTATTTACTAAAGACAATATCTCAGTCTATCACAATTACAGCCTTGACAAATTCTATTCAAAGAACTATGCATGATTTGCGAAATGCCCTGCAAGAAAAGATTAGAAAATTACCTGTTAGTTATTTTGACAAACATAAATATGGTGATGTTTTAAGTCGTATTACAAATGATGTAGATACACTTTCGAATGCCTTACAACAGACACTCACGGAAATCATAAGAGGTGTATTGATGCTGATTTTAGCTATTGTCATGATGGTGCGTATACATATTGTCATGACTTGCATTGTCTTATTGATCATTCCTGTGGCATTGGTCATTACCAAGATTATTGTCAAACGTTCGCAAAAGAAATTCCAGGCCCAGCAGGATGCTTTAGGAAACTTAAATGGTGCTATTACCGAAATGTATGGTGGTTATCGAGAAATTCTTTTGTTTAATAAACAACAAGATGCTATTAAAAAATTTAAAGATATCAATCAGACACTTTATCGTAATGCATTTCAGGCCCAATTTATGTCATCAATTATTTCACCATGTATTTCTCTTGTGACATATATGGTTATTGGAACAATTGGTTTTGTTGGGAGCCTATTTGTTTTAAATGGCAGTATACTTGTAGGAGAATTGCAGGCTTTTGTCCGCTATATATGGCAGGTCAATGATCCTATATCTCAAGTCAGCAATTTATCTTCACAAATTCAATCGGCTTTTGCGGCTTTACATAGAATATCTGAAATTTTAAATGAAACTGAAGAAAAACCAGTTGAAAATCCACAAACCTTAACTCATGCAAAAGGGCATGTTCAATTTGATCATCTTTGTTTTGGATATCATGATAAAGAAGTTTTACATGATTTGAATATTGATATTCAAAGTGGACAGATGGTAGCTATCGTTGGACCAACGGGTTCAGGAAAAACAACATTGATTAGTTTGTTGTTACGTTTTTATGATGTAACTTCTGGTAGCATTCGCATTGATGGTGTTGATATTCGACAGATTCCAAGAGAACAGTTACGTTCTATGTTTGGGATGGTTTTGCAGGATACATGGCTATTTCATGGGACTATTTATGAAAATATACATTATGGACGTTTAGATGCCAGAAAAGATGAAGTGATTGAGGCAGCTAGACAGGCTAATGTGGATCACTTTATCAGAACATTGCCAGATGGCTATGATATGATTGTGAATGAAGAAGCCAATAATATTTCTCAAGGAGAAAAGCAATTACTGACGATTGCCAGAGCGATGTTAAAAGATCCACAAATTATGATTTTAGATGAAGCAACATCATCGGTTGATACACGGCTGGAAAAGAGATTACAGGATGCTATGCAAAATGTGATGAAAGGTCGTACAAGCTTTGTGATTGCGCATCGTTTATCCACAATTAAAAATGCTGATTTGATTTTAGTCATTAAAGATGGTTACCTTGTAGAACAGGGAAAACATGAAGAATTATTGGCTCAAAATGGGTTTTATAGTCAATTATATAATGCACAATTTGCAGAAGAATAAGGTAGTTGTATTCAACTGCCTTTTTTTGTGAAGAAAAATAATTTTTCATGAACTTCTTTTACAAATGATAGGAAGTTGTGTATAATGTTTTCAACAAGGAGATAGATTTATGGATATTCATGTCATTAAACAACAATCTAATCAGTTATATCAAAAATATAAAAAACAGGTTATTCCTGAATTTTTCTATGTTGGATATGTTGGAATTTTAGCACAATATTTAAGAAGTGGTATTTTCTCTTTTTTTGTATCACTGTTTTTATGTCCAATAAGTCATGGTTATGTGAAATGTGCAATGAAACTGGTTGATGAAGAAAAGCCAGTTCTTGATTATCATGATTCATTGAATGGTATTTTCTGTTTTCCCAAAGTAGCTCCTGCATATTTAATGCGTAAAGCTATTATTGTTTTGTGTACGCTTATATGCTTTTTACCATCTTTTTTGGCAATTCATGAATTGATACCAGAATTTTCTATTGAATGGTTTTCGTCATTGGGGAATACATTCATACAAACAGAATATTTTGTACCTCAATTTGAATATATAGCATTGATTTTACAAAATACATTTCTAGTTGGTAATATTCTGATCTGTATTGCTGTTTATCTTTTTTTAACAGCATTATTTATGCCTGTTCCTTATATGATGGAATTAGAAGAACTTTCATGGAGCGAATGTATGAGCTATTCAATTCAATTGATGAAAACAAGAATTTTTCAATTTGCTCATCTGTATATATTATATATTTTACGTCATGCCTGTTATTGGGTTATAACTGGTTGTATTGTTTTATGGATTGGACATTTAAATGATATTTTGATGTTGTTTTGTATTGTGACATCTTTATTTTTATATATTGAAGTTTTTAAAGGAAGATTTGAAATCGCAAAATACTTATTTTATAAGGAAATGAGGAATGAGTATCATGAGAGAGATTAAAAATATCAAAAAAGTCATTATTAAGATTGGTTCATCATCATTGTGTCATGCCAATGGTTATATAGATCAACAAAAGATTTTGTATTTAGTGATGCAAATAGCGCAATTAATTGAACAGGGAATGACAGTTGTGGTCGTTTCTTCAGGTGCCATCAGTGCTGGAATGGGGGCTATGAAATTAGAGAAAAAACCTGAAACGTTACCACAAAAACAGGCTTTAGCGGCTATTGGACAGGCACAGCTGATGCAGATTTATGAAGAAATATTTCAACTGTTTCACTTAAAATGTGCACAGGTTTTAGTGAACCATGATGATTTTGATCATCGTCAACGTCTTTTAAATCTTTCACATACAATGAATGCTTTAATTGATTATGGGGTTATACCGATTGTGAATGAAAATGATGCTTTGGCAGTAGATGAAATTAAAGTAGGAGATAATGATACTTTATCTGCATTGTTAGTACCTGTGATAGATGCAGATTTATTGATCTTAGTCAGTGATATAGATGGTTTATATACGGATAATCCTCATCATAATCCACAGGCTCAGCTTTTAAAGTATGTTGAGCAGATTGATGAAGAGATTGAAAACATGGCTTCCGGTTCAACTTCAAAATTAGGGACAGGTGGTATGGCTACAAAAATTAAAGCAGCGAAAATTGTGAATGATTATGGTAAGCATATGGTGATTGTAAATGGTCAAAAGAAAGAGAGTTTGTTGCATATTTTTGATGAGTGTGAAGAAGGTACATGGTTTAATGGGAAAACGGGGAAACATCTTAATGCGAAAGCTCATTGGTTAACTTATCGAACACAATCTAAAGGTGAAATTATTGTTGATGATGGGGCGTGTCAAGCTTTAAGGCATCATAAAAGTTTATTGCCTTCAGGCATTAGTGATGTTCATGGACAGTTTTTAGCGGGACAGGTTGTGGATGTTATGAATCAGCAAGGACAAAGAATTGCAAAAGGGATTGTACAGTATACAAGTTTTGAAATCGCATTAATCAAAGGACATCATAGTCAGGATATTAAAAATATATTGGAAAGTTATGATTATGATGAAGTGATTCATGCTGATAATATGGTTATATTAGGAGGTGAATCTCATGAATGAACAACTTTTCAAGCAATTGACACAGGCAAAACAGGCCAGTCGTCACATGATGACAATGAATACGCAATCTAAAAATCAGGCTTTAATAAAGATTGCTCAGGCTTTAAAAGATCATGTTTTAGAGATTATCAATGAAAATCAAAAAGATATAGAACATGCAAAGGCATCAGGAATGTCAGATGCGATGGTTGATCGTTTGTTGCTGAATGAAGATAGAATTGTTGCAATGGCAGATGATGTTTTGAAATTAGTAAGTTTAGATGATCCAGTTGGTGATATAATTAGAGAGATCAAAAGACCTAATGGATTGCTTATTAAACAAGTGCGTGTTCCTATTGGGATTTTTGGAATCATTTATGAATCTCGACCAAATGTAACAGTTGATATAGCCTGTCTATGTATCAAATCAGGAAATGTCTGTGTATTAAAAGGTGGTAAAGAGGCTATGCATTCTAATCGCATTTTAACAAAGCTTATGCGAGAAGCCATCAAAGAGACATTACCTGTTGATTGTGTGCAACTGATTGACTATGGTGGAAGAGAAATGGTTGATGAATTGATTCATGCTTATGGTTATGTGGATGTTGTCGTGCCACGAGGAGGAGCTGGCTTAATTCAACATGTTGTACAAAATGCAACTGTTCCTGTTATTGAAACAGGTGCTGGAAATTGTCATTTGTATATTGATAAAGAAGCAGATCTGAAAAAGGCCATAGATATCACCGTCAATGCAAAGATTCAAAGACCATCTGTCTGCAATGCCATTGAAACCATTCTCGTGCATCAGGATATAGCGGATACGTATTTGCCATTATTGTATGAGGCTTTTCATGAACGTGTTGACATACGTGGGGATAGTAAAGTTCAAAAGATTATTCCATGTCAGTTAGCTACATTAACAGACTATGCGACAGAATATGACGATTATATTGTGGCTGTTAAAATTGTGGATAGTTTACAAGAGGCTATTGAACATATTTATCAGTATTCTACTAAACATTCTGAAGCTATTATTACTGAAAATCAGGATACTGCCCATATGTTTTTAAATAGTATAGATTCAGCATGTGTTTATCATAATGCTTCGACACGTTTTAGTGATGGAGGACAATTTGGTTTTGGTGCGGAACTTGGTATCAGCACGCAAAAGCTACATGCCAGAGGACCATTAGGTTTGTTGGAAATGACATCATATCAATATAAAATCTATGGTCAGGGACAAGTGAGAGAATAAAGAGTGAATCATGATGATTCGCTTTTTTATTGACAATACTTAGTATACTAAGTATAATGATGAGTACGCTAAGTAATAGGAGGGATTTGATGGAATATGATTGTTTTAGTGAAATGATGGAGGAGATGCGAGAGATTCATAAAATGATTCAAAAGTTAACCTCTCAAAAATGTCATCATTTAACAGTGGAACAGGCAAAATTGATTTTTTTGATTGCTCATCAACAGATGAATCAAAAAGAGATTGCACAGAAACTTCGTATTACTGAAGCTACGCTTTCAGTAAGGATCAAAAGATTGGTGGATATGGGGCTTATTGAAAGAAAGCTGAATGAAGATGATAAAAGACATTATTATATTGTTTTATCTTCTCAAGGAGAAGCAGTCATTGACGAGATGAAGAAAGATTTTCATCATGTTCATCAGATTGTCTGTAAAGGGATGACAGATGAAGATTATATGGCTGTTTTGAATGTTGTCAAAAAAATAAAAAGGAATTTAAAGGAGGAAATCAAGTGATTAAGTTACGAAAATTTGCATATAAGTTTTGGTTACCAATCATTTTGTGTATTGGATTTGTTTTTATTCAATCTCAATCAGAATTGGCCTTACCAGATTATATGAGTGATATTGTAACAAATGGGATACAAGCTGGTGGATTTGATACATCAATAGGTGATGTTTATAGTCAGGATACTTTTGAACATCTCTTGATTTTTGCTGATGACAAGCAAAAAGAAACGATTGAATCAAGCTATACTTTGACTTCTTACGACGATTTATCACAAGATATAAAAGATAAATTTCCAAAAATAAAGGATGCCTATGTACTTCATGATCTTTCTCAAAAAGAAACAGAAGAATTAGAAAGTGCATTAATGAAACCTATGTTAATGGTTTCTGCCATTGATTCAATGGATCCCAATTCAAAGGAATATCAGCAACAATTTCAAAATATTCCTGAGGGGATGGATATTTATCAGGTTTTTGAAATGATGGATGAACAGACACGTCATCAGATGACAGAGAAAATTGATGCCCAAATTGAGACAATGGGTGAATCAACAATGCTTGTCGCTGCAGGTAATGGTGTCAAAAATGAATATATGGCTTTAGGAGCAGATGTTGACCAGATACAGACACAATATATTTTTGTAGCTGGGTTAAAGATGTTAGGCATTGCATTATTAGGCTCTTTAGCAGCTATGGCTTCAGCCTTTTTATCTTCAAGAGTAGGGGCTGGGTTTGCGAGAGATTTAAGACGAGCAGTTTTTAAGAAAGTTGAAAGTTTTTCAAATAGCGAGTTTAATAAATTTTCAACAGCTTCATTAATTACACGTACAACTAATGATATTACGCAAGTTCAGATGTTAATGATTATGTTATTGAGAATTGTATTGTTTGCACCTATGATGGGAATTGGTGCATTAATCAAAGCCTTTACGCATTCATCATCAATGACATGGATTATTTTAATGATTCTCATTGTCATTACACTTGTCATTATGGTTTTGATGAAAGTTGTTTTACCTAAGTTTAAGGTCATTCAGTCTTTGATTGACAGATTGAATTTAACAATGCGTGAAAATTTAACAGGTGTTCTGGTTATTAGAGCATTTGGTAATGAAAAGCACAGTGAAGAACGTTTTGATAAAGCTAATGATGATTTAACAACTGTTAACTTATTTGTTAACCGCGCTATGGCAACATTAATGCCAATCATGATGTTTATCATGAATTTTGCGACTGTTTTGGTTGTTTGGGTTGGTTCTCAACAATTAGATTTAGGAAATATTGCGATTGGAGAAATGATGGCCTTTATTCAATATGCAATGCAAATTATTATGTCATTCTTATTTATTGCGATGATTTTCATTATGATTCCTCGTGCCAGTGTGGCAGCCGATCGTGTTTATGAAGTCTTATCAACAGAATTAACAATTCAAGATCCAAAACAAGCTGTTGAATTTGATTCACAACAAAAAGGTGTTGTTGAATTTAAGGATGTTTCATTCCAATACCCTGGAGCTCATGAAGCTGTTTTGAGTCATATTAGCTTTACAGCTAAACCTGGACAGACAACGGCTTTTATTGGTTCAACGGGTTCAGGAAAGAGTACATTAATCAATTTGATTCCTCGTTTTTATGATGTCACTGCAGGTGAGGTTATTGTTGATGGTGTCAATGTCAAAGATGTAAACCAACATGATTTAAGAGAACGTATTGGTGTTGTTCCTCAAAAAGGAGTCTTATTTTCAGGAACGATTCGTTCCAATTTAAAATATGGCGCTCATGAGGCTACTGACGAAGAATTAAATGAAGTCATTCGTGTGGCTCAGGCAAAAGAATTTGTTGATGCAAAACCACATGGTTTAGATGAAGCTATTTCACAAGGTGGAACAAATGTGTCTGGAGGACAAAAACAACGTTTAGCTATCGCCAGAGCTTTAGCAAAAAATCCAGAAATTCTTATTTTTGATGATAGTTTTTCAGCATTGGATTTTAAAACAGATGCTATTTTAAGAAAAGAATTAAGTCAATTGATGGAAAAAAATCAAAATACTGTTTTGATCGTTGGACAAAGAATCGCTTCTATCATGGATGCAGATCAGATTATTGTTTTAGATGATGGAAAAATTGTTGGAAAAGGAACTCATGATGAATTGATGAAGAATTGTCAGGTTTATCAGGAAATTGCTTATTCACAACTTTCAAAGGAGGAATTAGCCAATGCCTAGAGGACATATGGGTGGTAGACAGATGTCTAATGAAAAAGCTAAGGACTTTAAGGGAACAATTAAAAAATTGTTTGCTCATTTACGACCTTATTATGTGAAATTTATATTTATTTTTATATTTGCTGCGGGTTCAACTGTTTTTTTAATCTTTGGACCAAAAGTTTTAGCTCAAGCCACAGATAAATTGAGCGAAGGAATTATGGCGAAAGTCACACATACTGGTGGTATTGATGTTGATGCTATTTTCCAGATTCTCTTTTTCCTGGTTTGTATTTATTTATTAAGTGCACTTCTTAATTATATACAAGGATTTTTAACTTCTGGTATTTCGCAAAAAGTTGCTTATGATTTTAGAAAAGAAATTTCTGAAAAAATGGATCGTTTGCCACTCAGTTATTTTGATACACATTCGAGTGGTGATACATTATCACGTGTAACAAATGATGTCGATTTGATTGCTCAATCATTGAATCAGAGTTTAACACAAATCGTGACATCTTCAGTAACGGTTATTGGAATTTTTATCATGATGTTGACAATCAGTATTCCAATGACATTATTAGCATTATGTGTGTTACCTGTTTCTATGTTTTTCATGTCAAAAATCATGAAAAGAACACAAAAATACTTTATTTCTCAACAGACAAGTTTAGGGAATGTCAATGGTCATATTGAAGAAATGTATGGTGCTCATCAGGTTGTCAAAGCCTTTAATGGTGAAGAGGATTCTGTTGCCAGATTTGAAGAATATAATGATGATTTATATAATTCAGCTTGGAAGTCACAATTCTTTTCAGGTTTATTACAGCCACTGACAACATTTGTTGGAAATATTGGATATGTTGGTGTCTGCTTATTAGGTGGATTTTTAGCAACAGGAAATATGATCTCTATTGGAGATATTCAGGCTTTTATTCAGTATGTGCGTCAATTTAATCAGCCTATTACACAATTGGCTCAAATCATGAATCAATTACAATCTACAGCCGCTGCTGCTGAACGTGTTTTTGAATTTTTAGATGAAACAGAAATGGAAGAAGAACACGCTTTAGTCACAAGCGAACAAGTTAACCATATGCAGGGAAGCGTTACTTTCAATCATGTTCAATTTGGTTATACGCCAGAAAAAACAATTATCCATGATTTCTCTATGCATGTTCATGCTGGACAAAGTGTGGCTATTGTTGGGCCAACGGGTGCAGGAAAAACAACCATTGTGAAATTGTTGATGCGTTTCTATGAATTGAATGGTGGACATATTTTAGTTGACGGTGAAGATATTACTCATTTTGCTAGAAGTGATTTAAGAAGTCTATTTGGAATGGTCTTACAGGATACATGGCTATTTGGTGGAACAATCCGTGAAAATTTAAAATATGGAAAATTGGATGCTACAGATGAAGAAATGTATGAAGCTTGTCGTTTGGCGTATGCTGATCATTTTATTAATACATTGGAAGATGGATATGATACCATCATTAATGAAGAATCTAGTAATATCTCTCAAGGTCAAAAGCAGTTATTAACGATTGCGAGAGCTTTCCTTGCTAATCCTAAGATATTAATATTAGATGAAGCAACATCATCTGTTGATACCAGAACTGAAGTTTTAATTCAGCGTGGTATGGATAAATTAATGGAAGGAAGAACATGTTTTATTATTGCGCATAGACTTTCTACAATCAAAGATGCTAATACTATTATTGTGATGAAAGATGGAGATATTGTTGAATTAGGAAATCATGAGTCATTATTGGAAAAAGGTGGCTTCTATGCTGATCTTTATCAGTCACAATTTGAATCTAGTCATGAATAACTTACTCGTTTTGAGTAAGTTTTTTTTTATGATGTTAAATACTTTAAAAAATTTATATAAAAAATTTTAAATAAATTAATGA
>OGPH01000229.1_pt1 | contig 65035 bp, 75 predicted proteins | sample 1552891 | NCBI WGS metagenome assembly OGPH01 (sample SAMEA2580272, study PRJEB22360) | human gut metagenome | biome: human gut; feature: human-associated habitat; material: faeces | place: Denmark | collected 2008/2010 | reverse complement strand
CTTCACGCCGGTCACGGTGCCATACTGTGATTTAATCAAAGTCTGGGTTACGGAATCCCACAGCTGGCTCATCGGAGGCAACTGCTTGACAAGCATGACAGGAGTTCCAGCGGTGATGCCACTGATCGGGATACGGGCGATCGGAATCCATACGGTGCCGGAATTGTTCAGGATACTACCCGACGGTACCTTGGGGTCAGCCGCCGTGCCACTGGTGGCGGTGCCCTTCAGCACCGCGAGCGCGATCGTTTCGATGTTGTTCGAGTCTCGCGTGTATTTCACGCAGATTAGGTCGTTGCGGTTCTGTCCTGTGACTCCGCTTTCGATGGTGACGGTTTCCGCCGCGGTGACGCGTGCGTATCGTCCTTCGATCACAAGGTTGAGGACCGGGACGAGCGCCTTGTTTGCTGACTGCATGGTCACGGCGGGGAATTTGCCGTCGCCGCCTTGCAGCAGGTAGTTGCCGTTTCCGACCAGTCCGGCCTGCATGGCTCCTTGGTCGCTGGATGTGATGTGCGGAGCGCCGGCCTTGCCGGTGATGAGATTCATGGTCATGGTCATTCCTTCCTATCTGTTGTGTTGTTGAGGTATGCGGCGTAGGCGGCGTCCTGCGTGGCTGCCAGCGCTTTGAACGTCTGCCAGCATGCGGTACAGACGAGCGCGCCCTGTGCGACTCCGTCGACGGTGGTGTGGGTGATGTCGTGCCAGTCGCTGGAGGTGCGTGGGTCACCGTCGGCGAGGTATGCGGAGGCGTGGCATCGGTCGCAGGTGTATCTGGTGATGTTCGTGGTTCGTGCCATTGATGTTCCTTTCTCTTTCAGGCTGTGCGCTGGTAGATGTGTCCCGGAAGGATGGTGTTGCATTCCTTCCAAGTGCCGCCGTAGGTGGTTCCCGGATTTGTTGTGGCGGTGGTCCAGTAGAGGGAGCCGACCGGGTGGGCGGCGATGAACGCCTGGCTTGCGCTCATGCCCGTCTCGCCCTTGTCGCCCTTCGGTCCGACGAGGCTTGTGTTGGAAACCGGTTTGAACGTCACGTTTTTCCCGGTGGCTGTGATCTGCGCGTACATCAGGTTCTTGCCGCCATTGGTCATGGCGAAGAAGTATTCGCCTACGACCGGGGCACGGTTGAAACTGAGTACCCGCCAGTCAAAATCCGAGCATGCGGACGTCCAGTATCCGGATAGTATGCGTGTGATGATCAAGGCAGGCAACCCGGTCTCGCCGCGTTGGCCGGCCTCTCCTTTCGCTCCGGTGGCCCCGGTCGCGCCAGTGGCGCCGGCAGGGCCCTGCGGTCCTTGCACTCCCTGCTTGCCTTGCGGTCCGGTGTCGCCCTTGGGGCCTTTGACGTTGCCGAGCAGAATCTTCGTCATATTCGCTCCTTACTTTCCGTCATTAATCATGTAATACAGGTCGCCCGTCGCCGGATCGTAGGAGACGGGAGCCGCCGACGCGGTGGCCGTGTCCGCGTATACGGCGTACAGGTCTCCGTTCGGATCGACCTGCAGCGTGAAGAATCCGGAAGTTGGCGCCGTCACGCCGCTGGCGCCCTGCGGACCGGACGGCCCCTGTGGACCCTGCATTCCCTGAACGCCCTGCGCTCCTTGCTTGCCTTGCGGGCCGGTGGCCCCGGTAGCTCCAGTAGAACCGGCGGGGCCAATGGGACCGGTAGGACCAGTAGGCCCGGCGGGACCTGCTGGCCCGGCCGGCCCGATATCCCCTTTGTCTCCCTTGTCACCCTTCAGACCTTCAGGGCCTTGCGGACCAGTAGGCCCGGCGGCTCCAGTGGCTCCTTTGGGGCCTTGCGCACCAATGATGGATTGACGGGAAATCGTCTTTCCCGTGAATAGGCTGCCGGACTGTGAAACGCACTGCCAGACGATGCTGTATTTTCCGCCACCTGACAATGCGGTCGAATATTCGTTGGCGAGTGGTGTTCGGTTCAACCACTCGCTCACGTTCCCCGTGAAAGTGGATCCCACCGGATATTCGCCGACGAGGGATTTCTTCATCACGAGCGCCGGAAGGCCGACGTCGCCTTTAGCTCCCTGAACGCCCTGCGCTCCTTGCTTGCCTTGCGGGCCGGTGGCCCCGGTATCGCCCTTGTCGCCTTTGGGGCCTTTGATGTTGCCGATCAATAGTCGCGCCATGTGTCACCTTTCCGGGATGTCCACGTACAGGTTCCCGCTCTCGGAGTCCCAGACGAACGAGGGTGGGTTCGTGTTGTCCGGATAGTTCACGTACAGGTCGCCGTCGCCTTCCATGCTGAGCGTGAAGAAGCCGTTCGAGGGGGCGGATACGCCGCTGTCGCCCTTGTCACCCTTCTCCCCTTGCGGGCCCTGGATGCCTTGGGAACCTTGGATGCCTTGTCTGCCCTGGGGGCCGGTCGCTCCCTGTGGACCCGTGGGACCCTGCGGACCTGTGGAACCCTGCGGGCCTTGCGGTCCCGCCGCGCCGATCGCGCCGGCATCACCCTTATCGCCTTTCTCGCCGCGTATCCCCTGCAGTCCCTGCGGGCCTTCGGGACCGGCGACGCCTTGCGGCCCTCGCTCCCCGGTCGCTCCTTTCTCTCCCCGAGGACCGGTGGGTCCGGTCGCTCCGGTGGCCCCCTGTGGTCCTGTGTCGCCCTTGTCGCCCTTCTCCCCTTGCGGACCCTGGTCGCCTTTCGGAAGCCCCAAATTCAAGGTTTTGTCGCTGCCGGCGCCCGTGAGCGACGCGCTTGCCTGTGCGCCGGGGGCGAGCGTGTCCACCGAACCGATTTTCAGGCCGGTGATGTAGTCGCCTTTCGGCTGTTTACCCGACAATGCGTTGTTGAGCGAGTCGATGTCGTTTCTGGTCACGTCGGCGCTGAACGTCCAGGCGTCGAGTTTGAGGCCGGCTCCAGCGTAGTAGGCGTGGCCACCATCCCCGATGGAGGATTCTCCGCTGTTGCCGCCGGCGCTGGCACCTCCGGATTCGTAGGTGACGGTGAGCACGCCTCCCGAAACCTTGACGATCTTCTTGGAGATCTCGGCAGTGACGACGAGGCCCGTGTTGTTGTCACGACCCGTGACCAGGTCGCCAACGTCCGCGTCGATGCCGTCGGGAATGTCCACGTCGATGGTGCTGGCATTCCGAAGTTCCTGGAATTTCTGCCTGCCCTTGTCCTCGAGCTCGTCGGCTTCGGCGTTGGACAACTCGTATGTGGCGGTGCGTTCGTCAAGGCCTTTGAGGGTCTGCGTGTGGCTGAACGTGCCGTTCGCGTCGGCGTACCAGTGGATGACGGTACGGTCCTTGAGTTCGCCCTTGCCCAGGCAGATGAGATGGTTGATCGGGTGCGCCGCCTGTTTGGCGGTGAAGTCGATGAGGTCCGAGTCGATGCTGTCGCCGATCGTGCGGACGGGCATGGCGCTCATGGATACCTTGTCGCCGTCATTACGCAACCGGAGTTTGAGTCCGCTTGCCCTGAGCATCTTGACCAGACCGCTGTACAGGTCCACGTACCGGTCGAACTGGCAGGTGGTCTTGTGGTCGGCGCTTTCGTCGGTGACGGTGAACAGGCCTTGCAATCCCGCACGGCTGACGAGCGTGCGCATGATGACGGGAATCGTGCCGGACAGGGTGAGGTAATCGTTGTTCCCGTCCGGTTCGATGATCTTCGAGGCGAGTACTCCATGCCAGTCGCGGCCATGCCATGTGACGGTGGACAGGCCTCCGTCCACGTCGACATCCGTGTCGTCGATGATGCCGCCGTACTCGGTGCCGTCGATCATGATGCGGCTCCCCGCCTTGAGCGCGGCGTCTTCGACCTGCAGGTCGAAGTCGTTCTCCCCGCTACCGAACGCGAGGTCGAGCGTGTATGAGGCGTGGCTCGCCACGGGTTTGCCTGTGGCGTCGGTGACGATCAGGTCCATGGCGGTTCGCTCCTTTCCTCGCAGACCGTCAAGTCGAATTGGAATCCTCCCGGCCAGCTGATCGGCTGTGTTCCGGGCGCGAGCGGTTGGAACACGTACCGGCCGGAATCCTTGCCCGACCCTCGCACGGCCTGCGCGAAGCAGTTTGTGGCGAGACCTGTGCCGCTGACCATGGTGACGGTCCTGACATCGCCGGTGCCGTCGATTTCCAGACGCGAGCCGGATGGCACGGTCACGTCGACCTCGTACCGGTTGTTTCCGATGATGACGTACGGTTGCGCGCATGGTCCGAATATCGTGAGCTTGACCGGCTGCGGGATGGACGTGTCGTTGACGATCTCGGCACCCAATGCCATGCCGGCGAAATCATGCGGATAATCATATGGATAGTCAAGGTCGGCGGTTCCGGAATCGTATCGCGGCGTGAAATGCGTCATGGTCGGACGGCGCCACACGCCATCGGCCAGCACGATGGTCAACTGCGTCTCGACCATCATGGGCGTGATGGATTGCGGTTCGCTTTTCGTGATCCACGCTTTGGCTTCCCATTCGCCGTCGGCCACGAGCGTGCCCGGGTTCCCGGATGCCATGTCGGCGTCCGCGAGGCGGCGCAGTAGGTCGAGCGTGGCTGGAGAATCGTGGATCTTCACGGTGACTGTCGCCTCGCGTGCCTTGCGGGTGATGCCCGTCATGCCACGTGAGGCGAGGCTGTAGTCCCAGACGCGGGCTCGCAGTCCCGTGAGCGTCTCGCCGTACAGCGGCCCCTCGAAGCCGATGCGCTCACCTGTGGCCGCGCACACGTATTCAAGCGATTGCACTTCTCACCTTCCTTGCGAAGTCGCGGTCCCCTATCGTCGGCGTGTACCTGGCGATGATCGATCCGAGGTCGTCGTGCAGCGATTCGACGGCCGCGATGAGTTCCCGCAGATCGCCGTCGCCGGCATTGGCGCCGGTGCCGGCCGTGACGTTCAGCCTGCCGGTCTTCGACCAGTCCGCGTCGGAGAGGCTCATCGTGGAGACGAGCGAATCCATGGAACGGCTGACCACATGCGCGGAATCGTCGATGCCCAATGCCATGCCACGTCCGACCATCACGCCGACCTCGTCGCGGAACACACGCGACGGGGAATGGATGCCCAAAGCGTTCTTGGCCTTGTCCACCAAGCCCGACAACGCGTTGGTGATGCTGGAATACAACGAGCCGACCATTCCTGTGATGCCGTTGATCAATCCCTGGATGATGTTGCGTCCCGCGCTGACGAGCCAGCTTCCCGCGCCGGACACCGCGCTCCGGACGGTTCCGCCGATCCCGCTCACGACGCTCCCGACACGGCCAACCATGTTGCTTACGGTGCCGACGATGCCGCCCCAGACGCTCGACACAATGCTTCCGACGCCATTCCACAACGCGGTCCACACGCTTCGGATTGTCGAGCATGCGGCGGATACCACTCCGCTGACCATGCCGATGCCGGCGGAGACGACGCCTTGGATGCCGCCCCACACTGCCGACGCGATGCCCTGGATGGCCGACCATGCGGCGCTCCAGTTCCCGTTGACGACCGCGAGCGCCAGTTGGATGATGCCTTGGATGACGGTGAGTGCGGTGCTGATGATTGTGGTGATGATGGTCCATGCGCCTTGTGCGACGGTGGATATGGTGTTCCATAGTCCGTTCCAGACCGTGCTGATGATGGTGGCGGCGGTTTGGAAGATGGTTTGGATGTTCTGTATTCCGGCTTGCAGGAGTGGTGTGATGGTGGTGATGAATGTTTGGATGCCGGTGATGATCGCGGTGAGTGCGGTCATGATGATGGGGCCGATCGTGTTCCAGACGTTTTGGAGGATGGTGGTGATGAGTGTCCATCCGGTTTGCCAGATTTGTTGGATTTGGCTCATGGTCTGGGTGATGAATGTGGCGATGGTTTGCAGGATTGGTTGGCATGCGGTGCTGATCTGGTTCCAGATTCCCATGAACCATGTGGCGAAGCTGTTCCAGAGTCGTTTGCCCGTTTCGGTTTGGGTGAAGAACCATGTCAGTGCGGCGACGACCGCGCCGATGGCTACGACAAGCATGCCGATCGGATTCGCATCCAAGGCAGCGCTGAATGCCAGCTGCACGGCGGTAGCGGCCTTGGTCACCGCGCTCCACGCCGATTGGGCGGCCTTGACGATATTGAACGAGCTGGCGAGTTGCTTCAGGCCGCCCGCCGCGCTTCCCACGTCGGATAATTTGCCGATCAAATCGAACGTGGCCGTAGCGGTCTTCTCCACACCGGAGGCAGTCGCGGAAATGGCCTTCAGTCCACCGGAAACTGTCTTCAGCCCGGCCGAGACGATATCCCAGCCTTTGACCGCGAGCAATGCAATGGTGATGGCTTTCAATGCGCCGGATACCAGTGCGCCGTTCTGCTGCGCCCACTGTCCGACCGACTGCAGCCAGCCTCCCACCGTCATGAGCACGCCGGTCAAAGTGTTCAACAGTCCGGCGAAGCTCTGCGCCGCGGAACTGGCGGTGCGCGCGCTGTCGTTGAAGCCGAAGGCCTGCGAGACCGCGGCCGCCAATCCGGAAACCAGCGAGCCCAATCCGGAGATGATGCCGGTCAGGCTTTCGAGGAACGGCTGCAACGCGCCAGTCCCGATGAACGTGTTGACGAAGGTCTTCGCCCATCCCGCCGCATTCGACAACGCCTGCGCGACCGAAGCGGCCACGCCGGCGAGCGTCCCGGCGGCTGTGGAGAACATCGCGGCTGCGTGACCTCCATTATTGAGACCGCCCGCGAGCGACGAGACTGCGGCCCAGAGTCCGGCGAGTTGGCTTTTGAGGCTGGTCGCCGCCGCGGCGAGCATCTGGAAGCCGGGGATGTTGGCGAGTGTGTCGCCGAGCCTTTTGAGCTGCGCCTGCGCTGTGGGGATTGCCTGCTCCAATCCCTTCTGCAATCCGGCGCCGACTTTCTCCAGCGTCGGTTTCACGGCGGCGGTGAACGAGTCGATGAGCGGTATGGCCTGGTTGAACAGGCCTCGCAGGCCGTTGAGGACCGGCGTGGCCGCGGTCTCGCCGAGTCGGCTCAACGCGGCCTTCACGTTGGCCAGGGCGCCGGCGAACGTGGTGCCGGCGCTCTGGGCGGCGCCGCCCAATCCTTCCTGCATGGCGTCGGCGAAGGTCTGGAAGTCGATCTTGCCGTCCGAGACCATGTCGGACACTTCGGCGCTGGTCTTGTTCAGGTGCTTGCCGAGCATCTGGAGGACCGGGATGCCGCTCGACATGAGCTGGAGCATGTCGTCGCCCTGGAGTTTGCCTCGGGCGGCGACGGAACCGAAGATCATGCCGATGTCGGTGAGGCTTCTGCCGCTGATCTGCGCGGTGTCGGCCACGGTCTTGAGGACCTTGGTGAGCTGGTCGCCTTCCTTGATGCCGGATGCTGACAGGCTGGCCGCGACGGTCGCGGCGTCCCCCAATCCGAACGCGGTGCCTTTGACGGAGGCGAGCGCGTCGTTCATGATTTCGGTGACGCTCGCGCTGTCGTGGCCGAGGCCTTTGAGTTTGGCTTGCGCGTTCTCGATGTTGAGGGCGCGGGTGAAGCCGCCTTTGGCGGCCAATGCGGTGATGCCGCCGGCGAGGGTGGCGATCGCGCCGGTGCCGACCTTGCCGATTTTGCCGAATGCTCCGCCGATTTTAGAGATGAGGGTGTTGGAGCTTTTCTTGGAGGCTTTGTTGACGGCGTCGCCGATGTCGCCTTCGATGCTTTTGCCGAATCCTTTGCCGGATGGTTCGACGTGGACGTATGCGACGCCGATGTCCTGTGCTGCCATCGTGTTTCCTTATTCGTATATTGGGATTCCGATGGCGGTCGGAGTCAGAGGTCGTCGTTGATGTGGAAGTAGGCTTTGAGCCGTTCCCTGTCCTCGCGTTGACGGCGGGTGAGGTTGTGCGTCGGGGTTGGCGGGCGGAGCGGGTCGTGCTCGTGGTCGAACCATGGGCGTTTGCGTTGTCCGGACAGCGTCCAGACCGCCTGTTCGGCTCCGTCGGGCGCGTAGACGGCGTTCTGCAACGCCATCCACGAGTGGCTCGTATGGTCCTTGAGGATTTCGCGGGTCAGCGCCCAGGCGAGTCCCCAATCGACTCGTGGACGTTGGCCTTCAACCCATTCCCGGAAGCGTACGGGCCTGTAGATCTGCCCGTACGCTCGGATCCAGTCGTAGGCTAGTGCCGCGCGATTGTTGTTCCAGAGGTGGGCGAGGTAAACGCTTTTGGGTCCAGTCCGGATTCCTCGGCCCACGCCTTGATGGTCGCGGTGAGGTAGGACATCGGACGTTTGGTCTTGCGCAGCACGTTCCAGAAGTTCGGCTGCATCGTCTGGAAGTAGGCGAGGAACGTGCTCACGCAGGCCATGGTTTCCTCGTCGGACAATGCGGGCTTGCTTTTGATCAGGAGGATGGCCTGGACGAGTTCGATGGGCAGTTCCGCGTTGTTGAGGTTCGGCAGGTCGAGTTTGACGCCGGCGACCTCGAGGTGCACGTCGGGTTTGAGCTCTTCCGCTTCGGTCAGGTCTACGTCCACGACATGGTATTCTTTGTCGCTCATGTTGGCTCCGTTCTAATGGTTGGCGGTTGAATGGGTGTCCCGTGCGGCCGACCGCCATCGGCCGCACGGGAAGAATCGATGGGTCACTTGGCGTCTTCGGTGACGAGGCCCCATGCGTGGAACTGTTCGCCGTTGGTGCCCTTGAGCATCTTGAACGTCATGTTGAAGTTCATGATCTCGCTGGATTTCAGGCTCACGTCGTCACGGTCGCTCACCTTCGCGTTGGTGCCGTACAGGAGGAAGGGGCGGTCCTGCTGGTCGAGCGCGACCAGCACGAGGATCCACTCCTTCTTCAGGCCGGCGCCCTTGATGCTGATGCCGCCGTCCGAATCGACGTCCACGTCGAAGTAGGCCGACACCACATCCTTGCGGCCCTCCATGGCGGCGAGCTGCAGGGTCCAGTAGCCCGGATCCGTGTCGGACAGCACGATGTCGCCGTTGTGGGCCTTGTAGTCGGTGCTGTCGCCCGGTTCCGGATGCAGTACGGCGCCGTCCTCCGTGGAGTAGCCGATCGGCTTCTTGCTTGCCGGCGGGGTCCAGGCCACTCCGGTCGGAGCCACGAACGTGCTGTCGCCCTTGGGGAACAGGAACAGCGCGTAGTTCTTGATCAGGCGCACGTTGCCTGCGGTGTTGCCGCTGGACACGTACCCGTAGTCGGTCGCGCCCTGCGCGGCGACGGTGGTTTTTTCGTTGTTGTCAGACATTCGTCTGCACCTTTCCGTTCTTCGCGTGTGGCGGCACGTTGTCTTTGGTTGTGTTTCAGTTGACGGTGACCTCGAGCAGGAGCACGCCGTACGCGCACACCAGCCTCTTGTCCTCGTCCGTCATGCGTACCGGCCCGGATTCCAGTGACGCATCGATGAGCGGCGTCGTATGGCCGAGCCTGATGATCTCCCTTGCGATGCTGGCCCACACGCGGGCGGCCTTGTCCCAGTCGCCCGTATGGTCCTCTTTCATGCAGCGCACGCTCAGCCGCAGCCGCACGTACTGCGAGATTGGGGTGCTCATGCCTTGCATGGAGTCGGCCAGCGTGGCTTCGGTGAAGGGAGGTTCGAGGTCGTTGCGTTCGATGGTGTCGAACGTCACGTCCGGGAACAGTGTCCTCAGCCTGGGCAGGAGCAGCGGCTCCGTGCGCCGCGGGGTGACGGGGATGCTCATACGCGCATCCTTCCGAGCGTGTCCTCTAGCGTGCCGTGCGCCTTCTCCACGGGTGCGGGGCAGAGGATGGCCACGCCGCTACGGTTCTTGCCGTCATGGTCGCGGACCATGCAACGGCTGTCGGTGACGGCCTCGTTGGCGGCGTCGCGCATGCGGTCACGCAGGGTCTCGTTCTTCAATACCTGTTGGCTGAACGCCTTGCGGTTGAACACGAATCTGCATCGCTTGGCCATGGCCTATCCCTTCCGTTCGCCCACGGTGAGCACGTCGCCGACGTGCCGTCCGCGGACGTTGCTCCACACCTGTGGGACGCCTTTGACGGGCAGGAGTAGGCCTCTGACTTTGATCAGGTCAGAGGCCTGGATGCCGGATGGCTGGCTGCCGCGGATGTGGATCGTGTATTCGATGTTCCGTGGATTGGCGTTTTCCTCGACCTGGTCGGTGGCGGAGACCGGCGCGACCAACGCCTGGAATGTGCCGACACGCGAAGGCTTGCCCTGGATGAGGTTGCCGTCCGTGTCGGTGCCGGGCTGGCCGCGCCACACTTCGATGGTTTCCACTAGGAGACCTCCCCCGTTGCCATGTCGACGCTGAACGCGCGTTGGGCGTTGATGCCGAGGATGCGTTTCTCGTCGTCGCGCAGCCAGAGATCGCCGGTGGGCGCTCCGAAACTGTATTGTTCGCTGAAGCTGCCGGTGGTCTGGTTCATCTGCGTGACGCCGCCGGGAATGTCGTACGGGTCGGCCTGCATGATTCTGCGGACGATGTCGCAGGTGATCTTCGTCAGCAGGCGTGGCCGTTCTTTTTGGAGACGTTGCCAGTTCGGGGAGCGTTCCTTGATGTAGTCGGTCACGTCCGCGAGATGCGTGTCGGCCTTCTCGCGTGCCTCGTCGGTGAGTTTGTGCCATCTCCGTTCGAGGTCGTCGGAGGTGGCGAACACGTCTGGTTCGTCCGTCATGTCGGACTACGTCAGGCGGTGAGCAGGACGAAGCGGTTGATGTCGCGGATACGGAAGCCGACCTCGATTTCGATTCGGACGGCGAACATGTTGTGCTCCCACAGGTTTACCTGCTTGCCGTCGATGGTGATGGACGCCTGGTCGGAGATGCTGGTCTGCATTCCTTCGACGGAGCCCCATGCGGCGGAGGAGAATTCTCCGCACACGCCGAGGATCTCTGCCTTGGCAGGTCCCGGTGTCTCGGATACGGCGGGCACGTGAACGCCCTTGCTGATGTAGGTGCGGTTGCCGAGCACGGTGCTTACGTCGGAGGCGGCGGTGCCGTCGAGGAACAGGGGGCGTCCGTTGTTGTCGGTCGCCTGACGGAGCACACTGCGACCCTGGGTGCTCAACGCCCAACCGTCCACGGTTCCATCCGCTTCGGACACGAGGTCGTCGGCTTTGTTCAGGTTCTTCCACACGTCCTTGCCGATGCTGACGGTCTGCGCGCTCTTCAGGGTGTCGAAGTCCGCTCCCGGAGCGTCGACGAGGCCCATGATGGTCTTGTCGAATGTGCGGGCGATGGCACCTGGCCCCTTCGCGACGACTTGGTCGTAGAGAGCGCCGAAGTCTCGGCGGAACTGGTTGGAGAACGGCATGATGACCGCGATGGTGTACGGCAGCATGTCCTTCTTGCCGAAGGTGACGCCGCTCTTCGGCTTCTCCGCACCCTCATTGACCCATGCGGCCTCCGGATCGCCGATGATGATCGGCACGCGAGCACCGTTGCCGGGCAGTTTCATCTCCGGCACGAGCTGCATGAACGCGCTCTTGTATTTTGCGGTCTGCAAGATCTCCGCCTGGGTTTCAGGGGTGAGGTCTAGACCGTTGCTTTTTCGGGTCATGGACGGATCTGTCATGGTTTGTCCTTTCAAATGAATGTTGTTTGCTGGTTGGCTCACAGGAGCGTGGTGCTCATGGCGTTGATGAAGTCCTCGCGGCTGGAATGTTTAGCCTTGGCCTGTCCGGTGCGGGCGCTCTGGTCCGCAACCGTGCCGCGGGAACGCATGTCGGCGAACACCTTCATGAGTTTCTCGGCGTATTCGCCAATCTGCTTCTCGTCGTCGCCCGCGAGGACGCTCGGGTCGGTGATGCCGTGTTTGGCCGCGACGTTGGCGCGTATCGTGGAGAGCTCCTTCTCGTGTTCGGCCTGTTTGGCTTCGCTTTTGAGCTTCTCGTTCTCCTCGAGCGCCTTGGAGAGTTTCGATTCGAGGTCGGCAGTCTGTCCGGCCTTCTCCTTGAGCTCCTCGTAGTCGCTTTTCCTGCCGCGTTCCCTGCCGAGACGCTCGTTGATTATGCGGTCGACTTCCTCCTGGGTGAAGGTCCTCAGCTTCGCGTTGTTCACGTCCTTTGGGGCCGGAGAGTGCTGTTCCGGCTCCTGTTGGCCGTCCGCGCCGGTCTGGTTTTCTTCTGCCATGGTTGGTGGCTCCTTTGCTTGTTCTTGGTTTCCACGCCTGACGCCGGCGAGTTGACGGCCATTCTTGTTGGTTTCGCGCATGGCTGCGCCCCGCCCCATCGCTGGGGTGTGAAAGGTAAAAGAAAAGCCATCACGTTTCGACGTGATGGCTTTCTGGGATTCAGAGATTTCCCAGCGCTTTTCTTCGCGCGTATTCGGACCGCAGCTCGTCGGTCGACACATAGTCGCCGACGGACCAGCGCTTCTTTCCTTCGTTCCTGACCCATTCATATTCGTCCTGTGGCATGGAGATATCGCCATACTTGCGTTTGATTTCCGCAAGATGGCGCTCATCGGTGACTTCCTTCAAATCACCGGGCATAAACGTGAAACGGTCGGAACGATCCATAGGCTCAATCATAGCAGTCTCAGATAAACGATCGGTCTGCCGTCGGATGCTCCAAGCCCTTCGAAACGAAGAGCCCTTCCTCTCGGCAGAAGAATTTCGTATTCTCCCGGATGCTGAGTGATCGGCTCCACATACACGCCGGCGCTTCCCGGCGGTACCAGGATTCTTGTGGCGATGCGGTCTTCCCCATCAACGTCAATGCCTCCCTCCTTGATGCTGGTGGCCATGTAGCCGATGTGTTCGAAGGTGCGACCGGTATTCAAATCGAAAAGCGACTCCATGTCGTTGACGTGGAACGTCGACAACCGCATCTGCCTGTCGACCGTGAAACGTTCTCGGGTGATATGGTCGGATATCGCTTCGTCGATGCATTCGACCTGATGGATGACGTCTTTCGACGGGTTTCGTCCGCCGAACAGGTAGCCGTTGATACTTTTGTAGCTGTCTCCGGTCCAATCCATCAAAGCCGCGATCTTCTCGTCGTTGGAGAATCTATCTCCAGGCATCCTGACGCTATAATCCGACAATCTCGATAGTTCGGAAGCGCTGATTGGAATCGATTTGCCGCTCCATCGAATCGTCGGTTGGGCAGTCACACCATCATTGACCTCATCGTGATAGATGCGTCTCAATTGGGCTAGGGTGTCACGCCAGTCGCCGTCATCGCCGGCCGCAGCCTTGGCTGCCTGGTACATTTCACGATACTTGTCCGGATCGTATCCTTTGAGTTTGCTGCTGCCCCAGCTTGGCACGATGTCGCAGTCGCAGTCCGTATGGTATTGCATCTGCCGTCCGGCGGTGTCCTCGCTCAGGTAGGCGAAGCCACGCGAGGCGAGCATAAGGCAGAACGCGCATGTCTTAGCCCCTCGCGGCACACGCGCCCAGCGAGGCTTGGTGGGATCGTTGGCCACAGCCCTCTGCATGGTCAGCCGCCCGACGGTCTGAATCAGATTCTGCACGTATTCCAGCGCCTGCTCCTCGTCAGCGAACGTGGGCCACAGGTCGTCGATGGTTCTTCCGGCGTTGTTGTGAACGGCTCCGTTTTCATCTGGAATGACATCCTTGTAGTGCAATCCCATGAAGTCAGTGTTGTTGAAACCGCCTTCCATCTGCCAGACCGCGCGGTCGGCGGTGATGGAAGGCGGCTCGTATTCCGGCATATCGATTCCGCCGTACTGCGCCCACAGGTCGCGTACGTGGCCGTAGTAGTCGGATGCGAGCCTGCTGGCGGCGTCGGCATACCGGTTGATCTCCGCTTTGATGAGTTCCTGGCTTTCACCGTCCCAGACGAGGCCCGAGACACTGTTGCCGGCCTCCTTCTGCAGGCGGCTCATGGTGTCCGTGTAATCCTCGTACAAATCATTGAGGTCGAGTTCAAGCCTTCTGCGTCGTTCCGGCGGCAGGTTCAGACTGTTCAGACTCATTTCCGCCGCCTTCCGGTAGTTTGAGGCTGACCGGCGTCATGCCGGTGAATTCAATGCCTTTCAGTCCAAGCATCGATGCCGCGGATTCCGGTGTCACCCCGGCTCTGATCGCTACTCCCAGTGCGTCGAAGCTGTCCTTCAGCCCCCCCCCCGCAACAGTTGATTGCGTGGAAGCGTCGATCTGGCGTTCCCCGTCGTCCTGCGTCTGCTCAGTCTGTTGGCGCATGCCGCGAATCTGGTCGAGGACCTGTCCGGCTTGAGCCTTGCGCTGGTCGGCCTTCAAGCGGACGATCTCGCTTCTGCTCAATCCGGCGCGGGTCATGCCGACCTCGCTGTTGGCGAACGAGTCGATGCTGCCGGCGAGTTTGCTGAACGCGTCGGCGCTCATGGAGCTTGACGGAGTGTTGGGGTTCTTCCAGTCGACCTGCAGTTTCATCAGATCATCGTCTGACACCGATGGATCCTGTATGCGCGCCACGAGGCGTGCCGCCTGCAGGATCGATTCGCCGAAATCACGGTCGCAGTGGCGAGCCTCGATAATCAGGTCCTCGCGTTGTGCCTCGGTCGCGTCCGCTGACGTCGGATTCGCGTCCGATACGATGCCGAGCGAGCTGGCGGGAATGTTCATCGCGCTGGCGAACATGGCGGCCCAGCTTTTCAGCATCGTCAGGTGCGGATCCATGCTGGATGCGGCCAGTTGGGTCACTGTCGGCGAATCACCGTCCGCGTCCTTGCTGATCATGTTGTAGCGGCCCATGTAGAGTTTGAGCGCGGCGTCCGCGCTCAAGGACGCGAGCTCGTCGCTGGTGCCCATGAGCAGGATTTTCGGGAATGCGTAGAATTCGGCGTTCGCCTCGGCACGCACGATGGTGCGGTTCGCGCCGTCGATGATGTTCATCGCGTCATGGCTGATGCGGGAGCGTCCGAATGGTTTGACTTCGGTGGCTTTGTAGGCGAGGCGGAACACGCTGCATTCGCCGTTCACGGTGGGTTGTGATCCTTGCACGTACCATGTGCCGAGACTGCGGGACACGCTGATGTTGCGCGTCGGCATGTAGAGCACGAGTCCGATGGCCTCGTTGTCGTTGTTCACGTCGGTTATGGCCATGCATGCCTTGACGCGTCGGTTCGGGTAGTCCCAGATCGCTGCCGAGCTTTCCGCGGTGTGGGTGCGGATGAGAGGCCTGTTCTCCGCGTCTTGGATGACGCTGAGGAACGAGCAGCCGTGAATGAGTGCCGTCTGTATGGCCTGCTGAAGGACGCTGGTGAAGCCGATTCTGCTCATGAAGTCCTGTAGTTGGAACGGATCATCGACACCAGGCGAGACGAATCCCTCGAATACGCAAAGCTCGGCGAGCATGTCCACCGCCTTGCGTGCCCATCCCAATGGCGTGTAGTGGTCCTTGATGGACTGTGGAACCGTGAGACCGAAGTCGACCAGCGGCTCTTTCGATTCGTAGTATGCGGTGAGTTTCCGATTGCGGCTCGCATGACGTGTCCACACTTCGGCGAGCTCTGCGAGCAGTTCGTTCTCTTGGTTTGTAAGCCCGTCGATGCTGGTGGGCACAACCAGTTTCGTCAGCGCCACCGATCCTCCGGACGGCCGCCAGCTATCCGGAACGTTTGTCATCTGGATGTCGCCCATTTAGATTCCTCCGATGGTCTGTCGTCTTCCGGGATGTCGTTTTGTCGTGCACGCCCCGTACAGGGCGATCGTGGTTGATACGAGCGGCGTTATGTCGATATCCGAGCCGAGCTTGTTCCATGCGATCGCGCCGGACTGTCCCAATGGACGCGTGGTCGCGCCCTTGACGGCTGCGGCCAGCTGCGGCTGGTATTCGTCCGGCGGGTGCTTGAGCGTTCCGGCTTTGAGCATGTCGAGGAATCGGCCGCATGCGCGGCCCATCTCCTGCATGTTCGTCACGGTGACCTTCACGTGCGCGGCCTTCAGTTCGGGCAGCAGGCTCATTGCCGGGGACTGCGCGTCGATGACCACGCTGGCGGTCTTCGGCCAACGTTCGGCGAGCCAGTCCACGGCCCACATGGTGCCAGCCTGCCGCGCGTCCTTGATGTTCGCCATCTGGATGACGGCCGACCCGTCCTCGTACCGCAATGCGGCGCCGATGGTCAGCACGCTCCTGTCGGGCGGCATGTCGATGCCGAAGCTCACCGTGCCGCCGTCGGGCACGTCGTCGGTTTCGGCGGCCTTCCACAGGTCGGGGCTGATGGCGTACGCGGTGGCGGTCTCGTCCCAGATGCCGAGTGCCTCACGGCGGAACGAATCCTCGGCGAGGAGATTGCGCATGCGCAATATCGCCTGTTCGCTGGTGCGGCGAGGATAAGACGGGTTCGCTTTCGCCCACGCGGTCCGGTCGTCCAGATCGCAGTCGCGGTCTGCCCCGAGCTCCACGTAGAGCATGTCGTCCGAATTGCCCGCCAACGCGGTCGAACGTTTCTCCTCGAACGCCTCGCACTGGTCTCCCGGCTTCGGCGGGTTGCCCATGAACACGATCAACGGGTTCGGGCTCGTGTTCACGATCGGAATCAGATTGTCCAACGCCTTGATGGTGAGTATCTGAGCCTCGTCGAACACCTCGATGTCCGCCGAATGCAGGCCACGGCCGAAACCGTTCTCACGCGCGCCGAACATGATGCGGCTCCCATTGGTGAAACGGATCTCCTGCTGGCCGTTCGCTCGACGCACGTTCCGCACGTACCTGGACAGTTTCGGATTATGCGTCAGGTCGCACATGTCGGCGAACGTCTCGTCGGAGGTGCGCGTGTGGTGCGCGGTCCAGATGACCAGTGTTCCGGCACGTCCGGCGCACAGGATGAATATCGCCGTGCCGACCGTGAACGTCTTGCCGATCTGCCTGCAGCTGGACAGGACCGCTCCTCCGGATCCGCATGCGTACTTGCCGTCGGCGCGTTTGGCGAACAGGAGGTATAGGAAACCTTTCTGCCAGAGGTCGTAGTGGATTCCGGCCTTGACCGCCGCATTGTTGATCAGTTTGAAATCGCTTGACGTGACGTCTTCCGGCTTCACGAGCCGTTGGGCGATCTCAGACAATCGACGCTCCGACATCCTCCGCCACCTCCGTCACGTCATCGTTCACATCGAACAGGCTGCCGGATTCCTCGGCCATGCGCATCCGTTCGTCGAATTCGGCGAGCTTGCTGCTGATCGACGGCAACGCGTTGGCCGGCGTGGACGGGTCATGCAGAGCCTCGCGCAGTCTGCCGACGATTTCGCGGAGCGTGTCCTCGTGGGAGCCGTCCATCATCCGTTCGAAGTTCTGTTTGTCGAGTTCCGGTTCAGGCTTCCGTTTCGTTTTCGTCGGCTTGGATACGGGCCTATCCGCTTCCGTTTGCGTAGCCCGGTTCTTTTTCCGACGATAGGCGGCTTTCTGGCGGCAGGATTTGGAGCAGTAGCGTTGCGGCCGCCCGTGGCCGGACGGTTGGAATTCCTTGCCGCAGAGTTCGCACTTCATCGGCGCTTCCCTCGCTTTCCGACCTTTCGTTGTTTCCCCTGTTTCCGACGTTTGCATTCCGGGAGGGATATCGGCACTGCACCCGAGGCTACCCCAAGGGGGTATGACCGGGTACCCTGCCCTGGTATCGGGTCAGATGCCGAACGTTTTGAACGGCATCGAGCTTGATTTCACTTCCTGTCTGCCAGCCAGCAGCGCTCGTGCGTGTTCGTCTGTCTTGTCGCTCTTCATCCTGTTGCAGATGCGGTGCGTGAGCCTGCAGTTAGTGAAGCTGTATGGATCGCCGCCCCGTGAGACCGGTATGAGTTCGTCTACTTCGGCGCTCATCGGATGTGGTGTCTTCAATGTCTTGTCGACTGGCTTGCCGCAGATGGCGCACACATCGTATGCGGCCAGCACTCTTTGCCTGAGCATGCGCCGCCGGTATCCGTTGCTGACCCGCTCGTTGCGTCGCTTGCTCATGGTCATTCCTTCGTATGAAGTCCTAGCATGGCCGACCACGTGTCGACTAGGGATCCCGTCATCTGCGGATATCCCCTCCCGAGGTTATTCATGGAGCGCCTTCGGCGGGATTCGAACCCGCGTATACACGCGGCCGCAAAGAAGAGGATCCGAAGATCTGCGACCGGTGCGATCTGCCACTGATTCCTACGAAGGCACGGACAGGCGGTTTGAGCATCACCGCATCACGTAAGCGCGGGATTGGCTTGCCTGCCGCTGTTGGTGTATGCCCACTCTGACGTGGAGCGGGCGGAGCGTGTCCGATATGCCGTTCGGACAGGCCGGTGTTACGCAACCCAAGGAGTTAGGAGAATCCAAGGTGGATATGAGAAAAGGGTTCAAACCAAGTCACCTCGGTTTGAACCCTCTAATCCACTGACAATTATGCCTTGCACTTCGAGAAACGTCAAATCGAGTCGCGTCGGGAAAGCTGCCTGTGCACGTCGGCGAGACGGTAGAGCGGCTGTCCCTTCCCGTTCTTGCCGGCTGGTTGGATCCTGCCACGACTGCGCCACGAGTAGATCGTGTTCACGCCGCATTGGAACCCGCATTCGCGCAGGAGTTCGGCGCATTCCCCTGCCGTGAACGCTTTGCCGGATGCGATGCACTCTTTCAGGAAGCCGAGCCGCACGTCCACCACGCGGTAAGTGCCGCCGCATACGGGGCAGGTGACCTCGACCGCGTCGATGGGCGCCGACAGTTCGACACCGCACAATGGGTTCGGGCATCTTCCGATGCCGTGCTTGGAGGGCGGCACGTCGATGATGTCCAGCGTCTTTCGAACCATCGACTCCCACTCATGGTAGAAGTCGGCGATGTCAGGCAGGCGGCGCAGTCGAGGACTGCCGGCGCAGACACGCAGCATGTCCATCAGCGGCGGATGCACGCCACAGGTAGCCCAAGGCATGGCGGGCGGAGCATACAACCGGCGCCAGAGTGCGATCGCGGCATCCTCGATGGCCTGCATGTGGTCGAGCACCGGCAATCGGATTGGCGTCGGCGCGGCTGGAAGGTTGACGCGTCCAGGCTGGCGGCCTCCGTAGTGCGCGGTCGAGTCCAGGAACTCATGCAGCGAATCCAACCATGATGGATATTCCCGCAGCCAGCCGCGCATCAGCCCATCGCATCTCGCGCACATGGCGTCGCCGACAGCGCATCCTCCGCCGCAGACGAGGCACACACCGACGAGCGCTGGTGTTGTTTGGCTGGTGTTTGTTGTGGTGTTGGTGGTGGTTGGCTGGGATTCGTTGGTTGGTTCGTACATTTGTTCGATTCCCTCCGGCGTGGTAGTCTGGTTTGTGGTAATGCCAGAGCCCGGCCGGAAGGTCGGGTTCTTTGTTTATTCGGTGGCGGAGTCCTGTTCTTCAAGGTTGACGTGTTCGATCTTGGCTCTATGGCGGAGCAGACCGGCGTATTCGTCCATGACGTCGAGCTGCCTGCTCAACAGAGTGATCGGGCAGGTAGACTCGAAGTCGAGCGTGCCATCCGCATACCGCTGCAGCATGTCCCTGAGCCTGCCGGCACGAGCGGTCAACTCACGGTATTCGACGCGCATTCGCTCCACGTAATCGGATCCGTCGGCGCTCGCGGGTTGCGCTTGGTCGGCGGTGGCGAGCACTTCGATGGCTTGGCGCAGGTATCCGTCGCGGATCCATTCGGATGCGGTCCGCCATTCCTCATGGATGATTTCGGTGGAGTCCTTGCGGAGCGCCCATTTGAGCCCGAACAGACGTTCGGCTACGGCTTCGGTGCGCGCGTCGATCGGCGGCAGTGGCGGGTCTAGTGTTTCCTCACTCATTTCGTTTCCTTCCTCTTTTGATTGTGCATGGTCTTCCAGGTCTTGTGTCGCAGCAGCCACACCACCCATTCGGGCAGTTCGGTCCAGATGGTCAGATGTGAGGACGCGGCGTATAGCTTCCACCACCTGCCGCAGATGACGCAATGCTCTATCCTGCGCAGGCTGTCCTCGTATTGCGCCGGACCTATGCCGTTGCTCGCGCAGATGAATATCCCGACCGCGCTACGGCATGCATGCGGCGAGCGCCGTTTGTTACGACTGATGCCGTGCATCATTCCGCCTCCTTACCGAGGATGTAGACGAGCGTCGGCGGCAGTGACGGTTCGAAGCATGTGTTCGGCGGCACCTTGTACTCGCCTTTCCCATTGAGTCCAGGCAGCACGTCGGTCCGCACCACACTCCACCCCTCGGAAAGCAGGCTTTCGAGCGTTCCGGCGTTGGGGACTTGCGGCACCAGTGGTGCGATCTCATCGAGGCTGTATCCGGCCTGATGCCATTTGATGATCATGTCCATGAGGGTTTTCTTCATTTTCATTTCGTTTCCCTTCGTATTTGCTGGATGATCGTCTCGTATGGTTTGCGGTGGAAGATGCGTATCCACCATTCGGGGCGGCGGCCCCATATGGTTTTGACTTCGGTGAGGGGAAACCATGATACGTACCATTTTTGGCAATTTCCGCAGTACAGCACCTCGCCTTCCTCCTTCGGTCTGGGATGCTCATGGTCGAACGCTGGCGGCCTTGGCACCAAATAACTTCGATTGCTCATTTTGTGTCCTTGAGTGTGATGCGTTTCATTCCTTCGCCGCCTTCATTCCTTGGACTTCACCGTCGAAAAAATCGATGATGAGATTGCAGATGGCGACCGCCGACGTTTTGAGCTGGGCTTTTTCCTCTTCGTTTTCGGCTTTGATGGCGAAAACGCCATCCTTGCTGTTGAAATTGATTCTCATTTCGTGTCCTTCGTGGTTGGGCGGACGGTGAATGCGACGAGTCCGGTCTCGGCATGGAACACCTTGGCCGGCTCGCCAGTCCTCAAGGACATGGCCTGCGCGTAGTCGCCGGCATCGTCGATGTTCTCGAACGTTCTGACGCCTTCCGTGGTGACGACGTTGTAGCTCATCTTGCCGGCTCCTTGTCTGCACCGCTCACATGGCTCCAGTCGCAGGACAGGCCGGCCTGCTTGCCGTTCGTCGAGTAGACGATGCAGTCCACTTGCCTCGTGTCGGTCAGGGTGATGACGCATTCCGTGAATACGTCGGCCCCGGCGGAGCACTGCGAGTCGACGGACCTGACCGCATGCGCTGGCGTGGAAGGCTCCGACGCGCTTCCGCATCCTGCGAGCGCGGTGCAGAGGGTGAGGGTGATGGCGGTAAGTGTGGCGCAGATGGTGTTTCTCATTGTTCGTTCCTTTGATGGTGGCTGGCGTGGTGGTTCCAGAGGCGGATGGCTTTTTTGAGGTTTTTGCCGTCGATGTGGAGGATGCATTTGTGCCGGCAGTTGGGGCAGATGCAGCCGTAGATGGTGTTGACCGGTTGGCGGGTTCGGAGGTTGTAGATGGTGCCGAGGGTCAGGATGAGCGGCCGGGACTTGCGGCATGCCGGGCAGGGTGCAGGTCTGCGCCATTTGCGTGGGTTGGTGGCGATTCTGACGGTGTCTGTGTGGTGCATTTCATTCCTTTCCGTAGATGGCGAGGCTTCGTATGCCGTCGCTCATGCTGTTGGAACATGTGTTCGGATCGTGGTCGATGATGTCTTTCCCGATGCCCTGGAAGCGGAGGCTGGCGGTGCCGTCCGGATGTCGGATGAGTTCGAGTCGTCCGTCGATGATGACGTCCTGGTCTGTTTGGGCGATGCAGCGACGGCCGATCAGGATGACCGGATCGGCCGACCGCCATTTATGCAACGGGATAAGGACGCTCACCTGCGGCCTCCCAGCCAGCCGATCAGAATCGCGAGCGCCAGGAGCAGCAGCGCGACGGGACTCATGGCATGCCGCCCATCTCCGGACTGGCCACGGTCGCGCTGATCGCGTCCTTGGCGATCAGCCGCCACGGCTCGCGCTCGCGGGCGTCGAGGCTGTCCCATGGGCGCGGGGTGCGGTGCCCGTTGGCGTGGAAGCGTTCGTAGATGGCTCGTGCGACCTCGTATTGCGTGTCGAGGCCGATCACGAGCGGCGTGGTCTGCTCGTCCATCAGTAGGCCTCCGGTCTGGCCGGCGTGAGCATGGCGGCGAGCGCGTAGCAGGCAAGGCCGATGATGAGCGTCAGGACGATCAGCGCGACGTGCAGGACGATCCATGACATCGGAATCCACTGGTGGAGGGTCTGGCCGATGATCGCCCTGACTGCCGCGTGCGGGACGAGCAGCAGCGTGGCCATGGTGAACATGGTGGCCATGATGTCGCCGAGCCGGTCGGCGAGACGGCTGATGGTCTTTCTCACGAGAGTCCTCCCCCGATCTGCTTGATCTGCTCGAGCATGGTCGTGTAGTCGCTGATGTCGCGGCGAATACAGTCCCTGACGCGATGCGACCCACTGTCGCCCTGATACTGGTCGGGGCCGCCGAGGATGGCGACGAGACGGCGCATGGTGGTCAAATCGAACTTGCGGTAGCTCAGCCACGCCGCCGGCTCCAGATTCATGCGCCTCAGGAACGCGATATCGAAATCCACGTTCGTTCCCGCCGGAATCAGCGTGAACCGCTGGGACAGGAAGTCGAGATACTCCTCGACCGCGTTGGCCACCACTCCCACGCCGTCGCGACGATGCGAGCCGTTCAGCAGCTCGAACAGCAAACCGTTGTCCGTGTGCATCGAGAACGCCACCGGGCTCATATCCAGCAGATCCAGGCCATCGGGCCTGATGATGCGCGTCAGAGAACCATACGACTGCCCGCCCAGCACGTCGGTGCACTCCATGCCGACCTCCAACGGAAGGGAGCGCCCCCTGTCGATGCCGGTGGTCTCGAAATCGATCCACAGCAAAGCCTCAGGCTTGTCATACATCATCAATCATTTCCTTTCATCATCGATATCAACCAAAACCACCTCACGCCCGGAAACAGGCGTGGCGGTCCCATCCCGGTTAAGCCGCAGCCACCGGCCCTCCCAGTCGAACACCGGCACATCACGCGGATCCGCGCCGAACGGCACGATCAACCCCAGCCGCTCCGCCTCCGCGACGTGCTGGTGGACCCAGCCGTGGCAGCCGGTCGTGCCCGAACCGCACAGGATGACGATGTTGGCCGGACTGTGCCTCACATCCGGATCCGCCGCACGCCGCAACTGACGGTGATGGCCGGAGCGTCCAGGCCAGCATGACGGATCATGGATGTTCGTCCCACAGCGCAGGCAATGCCAACCCTGCCGCTCCAAAGCGGCACGCTTCGAATCAGCAAACTCACTCACAACGCACCCCCTCCTGCATCAGACCGTCAACCAACACCAAACACGAAGTGCAATTGGCCCTCAACCCGGCCGCCAACGCCACGATGCCGTCATCCGCCCTGCCACCGGCGAGCGCTCGCAGTTCGATTGTGCTGGCGGTCTGGGCGGTGTCGGTGAGGAGGCGGCTGAGTTTGTCGAGTTGTTCCCTGGTCATTCGTCGTCCTCCTCGTTTTCGTCGTCTTCTTCGTTTTCGTCGGAGTCGGCTTCGCTGATGGCGGCGATGAGCTGGTCGAGGTGGCTGGTTTCGTCGTCGGTGGGCGTGTAGCCGAGGTCTTGGAGGATCTGGTAGTAGCCGGGGATGCGTCTGCTGGTGTCGTTGACGGTGGTCCAGTCGGTCGGGTCAATGAACCATTCGATGCGTGCGGCGAGGATTTGCACCGCCCAGACCGCCCAGTCGGGTTCGTCGAGGTGGTAGCGGAGTTCGGCGAGCGCCCGTTCCGGTTCGATGCCGCTGATGGTGGTGAATTGTTTGCCACCGCATGCGGCGTCGTTCCATGTGCTCAGCGCCTGCGTGTAGCCCTGCGGGTTCGGGTCGATGATCTGCAGGAGTCCGAGCCGGGCCGTGGTTTCGACGAGCTTGTCGCGTTTGATGCCGTGGAGGTTGGCGTGGAGCCATGCCATGCGCTTGTCCGCGGATGCGGCGGCGTATTCCTCGAGCGCGTGCCTGCGGGCGTCGCGTTCGGCTTGTTCGGCGGCTCGTCGGGCTTCCTTTTCGGCGTCGGCGGTCTTGTCGCGGCGGGTCCAGAGGTAGACCTGCTGCGAGACCGTGTGGATGGATACGGCGGCTGGGTTCTGTTCGCGGATCTTCTCGATGGCTTCTTCGGGGGTGCCGGTGGATGGGAACATGCAGCCGATGTAGCGCCATTCCGGGTCGCTGTAGGGCTTTTCGGGGTCGGGGATGAGGTTGATGCCGCTGTCGGGCTCCCCGAGGAGCGCGGCGACCGATTCGACCCATTGCCGGTCGCGGTCGTCGCGTTCGATGCGGCGGAGGGTGTAGTCGAAGTTCGAGGTGCCGGCCGCCTGCGCGAGCTCCTTCTGCCTGTCCGGCTGGCCGTCATATCGCGCGATGGCCACGAGCTGACCGATGGAGATCTGGCAGAAATCGTCGCGGGATGCTCTGACCTCGGTCTTGATGCTGGCGGCCTTGACGCGGTCACGCACATAGTCGCCGCTTCGGCCGAGCCGGTGGGCGACGCTGGCGGTGGTGGCTCCGAGGTCGAGCATGCCCTGGATGGCGTCAGCCTCCTCCAACACGGTGAGCTGTTCGCGCTGGCAGTTCTCGGTGACCATGGCCTCCAACTGCTGCAATGGGCCGAGCTGGAGCACGAAGCATGGGACAGCTACGATTCCGGCCTGTTTGCATGCGGCGAGCCTGCGGTGGCCGGCGATGACCCTGTAGCGCTCGCCGTTGGGTACGACGCTGAGGGGCGTGAGGAGGCCGTTGGTTTTGATGCTGGCGGCGAGGTCGGTCACGTCGCCGATGTTTTTGCGTGGATTGTCGGGGTGGGGGTCAATCAGGCTCGTGTTGATGAGCTTGATTTCGTTGCTTTGGTAGCTGCTCATTGCTTCTCCTTGCTGGTTTCTTGGTTGTTGAGTTCGTCTGCGCACGCCTGGCATGCCTTCCACCATTCGCTTGGGTTGCCGTTGCGGAGGCTTCCGGTGTGGTCGTATTCGTCCTCGTGCGGATCCATGAGCTGGTGGACGTGTTCGCAGTTCCAGTTGTGCTTGTGGATTGGTGTTGACGGGACTGGTTCGGGCGCCCAGGTCTTCCACTGGTCGCGGAGCCATGTGTTGAGCCGTGGGATGTGGCCGCTGCGGATTTGGCCGTCGTTGACGGCGTGCTTGTAGCGGCGGAGCGCGGTCTGGAGTCGGGTCAGTTCGACGGGGTTTCCGGCGATGGCCGCGTACAGGGCTCTGGCTTCGACTTCGGTCTTGCGGCCTTTCGCGCCGACGGATCCGGGATAGGTTTCGGCGAAATGGTCGAAGTCGGATTCCGGCGTGGCGGGTTGCTTCGGTTTGCCGGCGGGAGGGGTCGGAGAGGGTATATCGGTATCGGTATCGGTTTTATGCCATGTTTTTGCTTGGCTGTCCCCTAGCAACTTGCTAGAAGGTTTGCTACCGTTTTGCTCTCCGTTTGCTTGGCTGTTTTCCGGCAAGTCGCCCGACGTTTGCTTGGCCTTTTGGTTGGCGGCCTTACGGCGGCCTCCCTTGCTTCCGGCTTTTCGGCGCGCCTCGCGTTGCTCTTCGGTCAGCACTCGTGGCTCCCTGCAGATGCCTTCGGCGTAGACGGGACGCCATCCGCCGTCGTGCTCCTCCATGAGTCCCGCATCGATGAGCTGCTGGAGCTGGCGCATGGTGCCTCCGGCGTCCTTGAGGTCGAGCTGGTCGAAGTGGCCGGGATACGCCGACGGGTCCTTCGATTGCATCGAGACGCCTTTGGAGTGGATGACGCAGAGTTTGACCCACAGGCCCACGGTGGCGAGCGGCAGGCGGCGGATGCGCCTGTCGTCGGCCATCTGGTCGTCGATGATGAACCACATTCTTCTTCTCCTTCCGTGGTTCGGGTTCCTTGGAGGCTTAGCCGATCTCGCCGGTGTCCGGGTCGATGGACGCCTCCACGTCGCCATCCTCCATGTCGAGGCTGCGACGCAGGTCGTCGATGAGGATCATCTGCCGTGACGTGGCGGGCTTCGCGCACATGTTCTCCATGGCCAGTCCCGCGTCGAGGATGCGCTGCGCGAGGTCTGCGCAGTCGTACACGGCTTCGGTGATGGCGTGGATGCCGCCCCACTTGTCGATGTGCTCCTGCTTGTTTTTGGTGTCCATGACGTTGCGGCATGCCTTGAGCACGACGGCCGCGGCCTTGGTGACCTGCTGCGTCTTGCCGATGAGGTCGATGAGCGTGTCCGGTGTCGCTTCCTGCGGGATGAGCGCCTGTTGTTCGCTGGCTTTCATTGCTTCCTCCTTTAGAATTCCGGTTCCGGATCCGGTTTGCCGAAGTCCCCAAATGACGATTGGTCGGCCGCCGGCGCGCCCCACGGATCATCGGCCGGCGGCGCGGCGGGTTGCTGTGTCTGCGCCGACTGTTGCGGCCGTTGGCTCCAGCCACCGACGCCGGTGTTGACGGTCGGCTGCGGCGATGCGGGGTTGCCGTAGACGGGACCGCCCTGGCGGCTGATGCGGGCGACCTGCGCCGTCGCGTACCGCAGCGATGGCCCGATTTCGTCGACCTGCAGCTCCACGACGGTCCGATTGGTGCCGTCCTGCGCCTGATACGAGTGCTGCTTGAGCCTGCCTTGGGCGATGACCCGCATACCCTTGGACAAAGATTGGATGCAATGCTGCGCGAGGTCGTTCCATGCCGAACAGCGGAGGAAGAGCGCGTCTCCGTCCTCGTACTGTCCGGTCTGCCGGTTGTACTGGCGTGGCGTGTTGGCGATGGTGAAGCTGGCGACCTGCGCGCCCTGGCCGGTGGTCCTCAGTTCCGGATCCGCGGTGAGGTTGCCGACGATGGTGATGACGGTCTCCCCTATGGCCATGTCAGGCTCCCTTCACATATCCAGCCGGTTCCGGGCCGAGCTGGCTTGGATCCTTGGCCTTCCACGCGCATTTCGCGCGCAGGCATCCGGCCTCGCGGTCGATGACGATCTCGCCGAAGCGCGCCGGCGCGACCATGGTGAGGTTCCAGCCACGGTCGCGGTTGAGCGCGCTGATGGTCTCGTACAGTTCGCCGATCAGCTCTGCGGCCGTCATGCCGACGCTGGCGGGTGTGAGCGGCCATTCGAACCACTTCTCGCCTTCTGGCCTGCTTGGTGCTTTGCTTGGCAACGTTTGCCTCCTTTGGATTGATGTCGTGCCGGGGCGCGGATTCGAACCGCACATCCATCCGCCGGCGTGACCTGAACACGCCGATCCATGGCGCCCGCCTCCAATCGCGGGCCCCGGCGAGGGCCGGGCGGGAGGAGAAGAGAGAAGATGACCCGTCCGGCCGGTTTTAACGTCTTTTCCTTGACGGGTGGGCGGTTCCGGCATGGCCGCGCATGACGAACCACGTCCATGCCGCAATGTGTGAGGAGCCGCCCAAGTCTTTCATCGCTCGAGTTCTTCCGCCCATCGGATGAAGCGGGGATCCGAGCACAGGCGGCGCATGATGACGGCCGTCGGGATGAGCACCGCGAACGGCGCCGCGACGAGATGTTCGATGGGGTGCGTGCACGCCGGCGTGCAATACAGCACCCACATGGCCAGCAACCACACCGCGAACAGCAGCTGATGCAGGATGACACGGATAAGAACCTTCATCGTTCGCCTCCGTTCGTAGAATCGGTGGAATGGACATCAATGCGATCACCGGCGTCGTTGGCGCCATCACGGGATTGGTTGGCGGTGTCTCCGGATGTGTCGCCTTGTTCCAAGCACGCCATGGCAACAAGCTCTCGGAGCAGGCGAACGGCTCGGCTGAGGAAGCCAACCGGATCGCCGTCGAATCGAAGCGTGCCGCCGAGCAGGCCAACCGCCTTGCAGGAAAGGCGAACGAGATAGCTGCAGACGCGAACTCGATCAGCCAGCGGGCGTTGTCCGTCACCGCCGACCAGACGGTCCACAAGTGGCGGGTCGAATACGATGGAGAAACCTCGACCGTCTTCCTTGTCAACGATTGCCCCGACATGGCACGAGACGTGTCCGTGTTCGTCCGTTGCAAAGACCAGACCGTTGCGCAACGGCACGTCGACGAGGTTGCGCCGTTCGGAGAGGTCGCGCTCGAAAGCGAGTTCTTCTCCAAGCAGATATTCGAAGACCAGGCCGGTATCGACCGTCTGAACTCCCAACCCGGCTTCGCGTTCATCGGATGTGGATCCTGTCGTGTGACGGTCCACGTCGCTTACACTACGGAGCTCGGCGCCAGACGCAACGACGAAGTCGAGCAGTGCCTGACCAGCAGCCAGAGGCATTGATTCCATCACAGCTCCTTGTTGATGGTGTCGATGACGATGTCCACGAGGTCGACCACGTCGAGGTCGACGTATCCGACGATGTGACCGAGCGAACGCCTTGCTTCGATGTCGCTCCACCCGTCGGCATAGGCCGGACGGATGGCGTCGCCCTCGTTCTCGAATTCACTGAATATCGCTTCGACACAGGCTTTGCGGATGTCGTTCATTTGTTCTCCTTTTCTTCCCATGGGTCAGACCACGGGGTATCGGTACGCCAGTCGTTGTCAGTCATCACGCACCCACCTCTTCCTCGTATTCGGCCGTGCACTGGTACAGGTGTTGCGCGAAATAGGCGATCATCTGCTCCTTCGGATACATGACGATTCGTCCCACCTTCACGAACTTCGGGCCGATGCCCGCGCTACGCCAGTACGCCAGGGTGCCTTCCTTGATGCCGCAGTTGTCCGCGATGTCCTTCGTTGTATTCATCGGCTTCAACGCCGCCGCCAATGCGGCGAACACCTCTTTGTCATCCATCACGCACCCGCTCCTTTCATGCGTTGGTAAGCGCCGATTGCTTTTCCGACGTGTTTCGTTTGAGGGCCTTCCTGCCGAGTGGGAGAATGAGCAGACCCGCGCAAAGAAGGGAGGTGATAACATGCAACGCGATCCAGTGAATTCCACCAATGACGCGAAGACCTACGCGCAATCCGGAAACATTCAGCAGGCCATCGTGTCGCTGGCCGATGCCGTGCAGGGCATCGCCGAATACCAGCGGTACATCCGGAACGACCAGTTGAAGATCAAATGTGCGCTGAACATCAGCTGACGTTGGACCGTCCGCGTGAGAGAGTTCCAATTCCTCGCGGACGGCTTTACTTATCGCGCCAAGCATCGCCGGGTGCAGGCGTTCGAACTCCTCAACGGAAATCGGGTTCATGGATTCGTCCGGCGTCTCGGCCGGAATGTTGATGCTCATTTCGGATTCTCCTTTCGATTCATGATTTGGCGAGCGCCGATTGCGGTTCTTTTTCTTCTGAATTTGCTGCAATGAAGATGTCAAGACCGTCTTGCCATTTCAATGCCGGAGCAATCTTGTCGAGAACGCGAATCGGCCATTCCCGTTGATTGCGCATGTATCGATTCATGACGACCCGATTGATTCCAACTGCGTCGGCGACGTCGGATTGAGTGATTCCAAGTCGAGCCATCCTGACTTTTACTGCCTGTGTCACGTATTCATTGCTTGTCACATCACCTCCATTCCCCGAATATTCGGGACTTTGTTCGACGTTTACCGGATATTCGGTGAACATGCTTTCAATGTACTCCCGAATATTCGGTATGGCAAATTCGACACGCCGAACGGTGTAAAGATGTAACTTCCCGAAAATTCGAATACAGTCATCGCTATGGATAGCAGCACAACACGCACCGATCTGGTGATTTGCAAATATATCAGCCAAGCAATGGAAGCCAATGGCATTACCCAGGCCGACCTCTCCAAGGCTCTTGAAGGACGATCAAAAGGTTATGTCAGCGACCGAGTACTCGGTAAAAGAAGTTGGGCAATTAGCGAGTTAGACAGACTCGCTCCACTCTTTGGGCTTCCGGACGCTCTTTCACTGGTCGCGGCAGCCTGTGGGTCAATCTCCAGCGAGGCCGCCCGCGCCTACGAGGCCCGCGAGCGCCAAAAGATCACCGATGACCTGGTGGATCGCATCGCCGCGCATCCGGAGGATTACGTCACTGCCGCCAATGACGATCCGAACAAGATGCTTGAGGCGGAGACGCCAAGAGACTAGATTTTTTTGATGCAAATCAACTAGGGAAAGAAGGAAACCATGTACAGGAAGACAATCGCAACGGCCGTCGCCGGTCTGCTCATTCTCGGGCTTGGCGCATGCGGCAACGCCAGTGACGCCAAAACCGCCGACGCCGGCAGCACGAGCCAATCGCAGACGACGAAGAAGCCGGCAGAGAAGAAGCCGGTAGAACAGCCTGCGGATCTGACCGGCACATGGAAGCAGACCAACTCCGGCAGCACGGATTCCTGGATGGAAGCCGAGATAACGGCCGACACGATCACCGTCCAGTGGGTCAGCGACAACGGCGATACGAAGAGCCTGTACTGGAAGGGCTCCTACAATGCGCCGGACAAGGCCGGTGACTGGAAGTGGACGAGCCAGGGAGACACCGCGGCGATGCAGGCGTCCCTGCTCGGCTCGCAGGACGCCACCAAGGACTTCACCTACACCAAGGCGGACGGCGTCAGCTGGGAGACCACCGCGATGGGCACCACCACAGTGGTGAAGACCGCCAAGCAGTGAGCGATAGGCTCAGCAAGCCGCTCAAGGCGGGAGCTCCAAGGAACTGGGTCTGCGCGCGTCATACGCGGATTGAACTATTAGAAATAACCGAATAGTTCAAAACCGTTGGAAACATCAACAACAGACCATTTTGTTGACGTCAACAAGATGGTTGTGGAATCGGAAGGAGACAAGCATGGCGGACGAACCACAGGAAGGCCGGATAATCCTCTACCAAGAGGACGGGCGCAACGTACCAGTCGAAGTCACGTACTGGCGGGAGACGTTCTGGCTCACACAGCAGAAAATGGCAGAATTGTTCAATGTTACCGTGCCGACCATCAACGAGCATCTGAAAAACATCTTCTCATCCGGCGAACTGACAGAGACGTCAACCATTCGGAAATCTCGAATAGTTCGACAAGAAGGTTCTCGCCAGGTATCAAGAGAAATCTCTTTCTACAATCTCGACGCAATCATCGCCGTCGGATACCGCGTCAACAGCAGACAGGCCACACAATTCCGCCAATGGGCCACCGGCATCCTACGCGAATACATCGTCAAGGGATTCGCCCTCAACGACGACATGCTCAAGAACGGCAGACCGTTCGGAGACGACTATTTCGAGGAACTGCTCGACCGCATCCGCGACATCCGCACCAGCGAGCGTCGGTTCTGGCAGAAGGTCACCGACCTGTTCAGCGAGGTCAGCTACGACTATGACCCGAACTCGCAGACGGCTAGGGACTTCTTCGCCAGCTGCCAGAACAAGATGCACTACGCCGTCACCCATCAGACCGCCGCCGAAATCGTCATGGATCGTGTGGACGCCGGCAAGCCGAACATGGGATTGACTACTTGGAAGGGCGCTCCGAAAGGACATCCACGGTCCACGGACGTGACCGTGGCAAAGAACTATCTGAACGAACGCGAGATGAAGGCGTTGAACACGCTCACCACCGGTCTGCTGGACCTCGTGGAGGCACGAGTACTGAACCACACCCTCACCAGCATGGAGGAATGCGCCACGCTGATCGACCAGTACATCTCCCTGTCGGGCATGCCGTTGCTGGAAGGCAAAGGCAACCGTGGACACGAGCAGATGAGACGCAAGGCCCTCGACGAGTTCCACAAGTGGGATGCGGCACGAGAAAGCGATTTCGACAGGTTCGCCAAGGGATTGGACGGAACTGGACGGTGAACGACGCCACATTGACGTCCTGGGCGAAGACGTTGGGAGTGCGCGTGGAGGAACGTCGGCTGGCCGGAGACAGGTGCGGGATCTACTACGCCCCGCTCCGCCTCATCATCCTCGACGAACGACTGGCCGGATTCCAGCGCCGCTGCACCCTCTGCCATGAGCTCATCCACGCGAAACACCACGATTCGGGATGCGGCACGCAGTATGGGTTGAAGTGCGAGCGCCGTTGCCGCAGGGAGACCGCGTTGGCGTTGATCTCGCCGGTGGATTACGGCATGGCCGAGGAAGTGTACGAAGGTAACACGTGGATGATGGCCGTGGAATTGGGCGTGACCGTACAGGTATTGTCCGACTACCGGCAGCTGCTCTACGATTCCGACGTGTGCGTGCAATAAAAGAAGCTCAGCGTCCACATACCGCGACGGGAAACAAAAAGGGTTCCGCCCGAACACAGTCGGACGGAACCCAAGGAACCAACAATCAGCATTTCCGTTTTCACCAAAATGAGGTTCCACGCACAGTGTAGCGCGGATCCTTGGAAAGAGACGACCATGGCCAGAGCGTTCGTAGACGACAGATGGCTCAAAAACGACGAGGACGGCAACCCGCCCAGCAGGGCCGCGAAACAGTCGCTGGCCAATGCGAAGGATCCGATGAAAGCCAATGTGCCCGACAAATGGCGGTCCGCGCTGTACGGCCAAGGTTCACGGTGGAGATGCCGCTGGTACACGCTCCGAGACGGCAAACGCGTCCAGAAATCACGGAACTTCGCCAAGCTCCGTGACGCGGAGGAATACGCAGCGGCCATCGAGGACGACATCAGACGCGGCAAATACCGCGACCCGCAGCAGGAACTACGCATCTTCCGGGACGTTGCCTCCGAATGGACGGACGGCAAGATGGATATCAAACAGGGCACTTTGGGCAGATACCGCCGCGAATTGCGCGTTTATATCAACCCCAAGTGGGGCGATCGCACACTGAGGGAAATCCAACGCGACGAACTGCAACAGTGGGTCACGCAGCTCACCGAAGGCGGGTATCCCGCCGAACTGCAGGACGATCGCGAATCGAAGCCATTGAGTCCACGCAGCATCCGCAACATCGTCAAGGTCGTCATGGGCGGTGTCATGGAATTCGCTTTGGAGCACGGCTGGATTGGCGAGAACCCCATTGAAAAGGTCACCGTGCCGCGCATCACGCAATCCGATGACGACATGGTGTTCCTTACCGTCGAGGAGGTGGAGTTGCTGGCCGGCATGGCCGAACGGGCAGGACGGCCGGTAGACGGGCTGATCGTCCGCTGGCAGGCATACACCGGTGCCCGCATTGGCGAGACGCTGGCACTCAAATGCGGCGACGTGGATGTGGATTCACGCAGGGCGCGCATCCGCCGCACTTGGACCGACGACGGCAAAGGCAGGCTTGTGCTGGGCACGCCGAAGAACGGCAAACCGCGCAGCATCGCCATACCCAGATTCCTCATACCGTCCATCGAACGGCAGATGGAGGGCATGGGCGACGACGACTGGCTGTTCCGCGCGGCAAGAGGCGGGAACCTGTGGACGAACACGTGGCGGACGCGTGTCTGGCGAAAGGCCGTCCGACTGGCCGGCATGGAGGACGAGGGCGTGACCATCCATAGTTTGAGGCATAGCTATGCGAGCTTTGCAATTGCTCAAGGCGCGGACGTGAAGACCCTACAGATGCAGCTCGGCCACTCCTCACCCAGCATCACGCTGAACACATACACGGCTCTTTGGCCGGAACGATTGGACGATGTGGCGGACGCGATTGGCGAGCTGCGCGCTGAACAGTTGAAGACCGTCTAGACGCGGAGGTTGCGCGGTCATCGTGTCGAATCGTGTCGATAGCCTACGGCCAAGAAAAGATAAAGCCTTGGAAACATAATGCTTCCAAGGCTTCCGGTCGGGCTGACAGGATTTGAACCTGCGACATTCTGCTCCCAAAGCAGACGCGCTACCAAACTGCGCTACAGCCCGTTCACGTTCACACCCCGCGAATCCGCCTCACGGAATCGCACCAAGTGAACACGAGTTTCTATTATAGCGTATGGTTGGACAACGACAGGCTTACAATAGCATTTCGGAAGGGAGAGTGGCATGGGACGTCACCAGCAGGCCGAATCGTCAGGCATCATCTCCTTTGTGACATGCGCCGTTATCGCCTGGTTCGTCATGAACGCATACATGCAGTTCGCCCCGGCCATCTGGCGTGTCACGCAGCGTCTGTTCACCGTCTGCTCGGGAATCGTGGCAGGATGCGGAGTCGTTTCATTCAGTTTGGGTTACGCACGAAAATCACGTTCGCTGACACTCAAGCATGGCTGGGTCATTCCGGTTCGCCGTGTTTTCGAGATCCTTGCGCTTTCCGTGGTGTATGCTTCGACCATTTTCGTCACATCGTTCATGATGTTGTCCATCGTCAACAACATGATGGGCATCCGCACGCTGAAAGGCTATCTGCCGATCCTATGCGCGGCCATCGCAGGCGTTGTAGGCTATATCACTTTCGTGCAGGCGGAACTTATGAATGCCAAAACGATCGCTTCCCTACTGCCATTTTTCGTGGTGTCTGGCGTGAGTATCGCAGGATTGACGTCCGACGATCCGTACTGGTACAACAATAATTTCTCTCAATTGGGCGACCGTACGACGTTCGCCGCGCGTATGTTCAATTCGACGCTGACGCTCGCGGGCATCTGCATTGTGATCATCAGCTATTTCGCCGTTTCCGAGCTCATCACCACGTATCGTCTGCAATTGCAGTATCTGGATTCCAATGCCATCAATGAGACGCCGAAGCATTTTCGTACGAGGATTCTGCTGCTGTCAATCATGTTGACGTTGGCCGGCATCGCTTTCGTAGGTATCGGCATGTTCCGTTACACACCGCATCCGATTTTGCACAACGTGTTCGCCCGCGGCCTACCATGTTTGATGAGCGTGCTGATGATTGCCCTGCCTTGGCTTGCCCCGCAACTCTCAAAGGTCGTATACGTGGTTTCCGATCTTGCGATTGCGATTGGGGCTTATGCCGGATTCCAATGGCTGAGCGGGCATAACACGCTGACGAATGTGGAGGCGTTGGCCGGCATGATGTTCCTTGGCTGGTTCATCATTTTCTCGCGTCAAATCGCCGCCATCGAAGCGGATCGCGTGCAGACGCAGCTGATACTGGCGCAATCTGAGAGACCACGCTCCGTCGAGGATCTTGCGGAAGTCAGCGAAACTGTTCCCGACACAGTTTCGAGGCTCGCCGCACAAGTCTGATGCAAGGCTGACCGGCAACCGCCGGATTTCAACATATACATACCAGTGGGGTGGAGCCATCGCATTGGCGACGACTCCACCCCACTAGATTCTGACGGCATAACGCGAGTGCGCCGTCAGAAGTTGTAGTGCTTGTTGGACGGCTTCTTGTCGCTCATCAACAGCAGGAAGCTTCTTGATTGCGCAGTAATCGCAAAACCGGCCTCATAATTGAGTTCTGGCCCTTTTGGATTATGCGTGTCGACAATTAAGCGCCATTTCTTGCCATATTGCTCATCGGGCAGGGTGAACATGATCGGCTCGTAATGCGCGTTGAAAATCAGAATGAAATCATTGTCGACCATCTGATTGCCGTACCAGTCGGTTTCCGGAATATCGGAACCGTTCAGATAGATCATCACAGTGAAGGCGTGTGTGTTTGACCAGTCGTCCATATCCATAATGGAACCGGTATGGTCCATCCATTCGACCTGCGGAATCATGTTGCTGTCGTCTCCGGGCTCACGTCCGGAGAAGAAGCGACGGCGATGCAGCACCGGATGGTCCAGTCTCAGGTGAATCAGCTTCGACACGAATTCGAGCAGATCCTTCTGATCCTCGTCCAGATCCCAGTTCGTCCACGAAATCGCATTGTCCTGGCAGTAGGCGTTGTTGTTGCCCTGCTGGGTACGCGCCACCTCGTCGCCTCCGCAGATCATCGGAATGCCCTGGCTGAGCAGCAGTGTGGCGAACATGTTGCGCATCTGCTGTTGACGAAGCTCGTTAACATCCTTGATGGTCGTAGGACCTTCGACGCCGCAGTTCCAGGAACGGTTGTTGCTTTCGCCGTCGCGATTGCCTTCGCCGTTGGCCTCATTATGCTTCTCGTTGTAGCTCACCAGATCGTTCATGGTGAAGCCGTCGTGCGCGGTGATGAAGTTCACGGATGCGACCGGTCGGCGGCCATTGACCTGATACAGGTCGGAACTGCCCATGAATCGGCTGGCGAATTCCGGCAACGTGGACGGCTGCGAGCGCCAGAAGTCGCGCACGCAATCGCGGTAGCGGCCGTTCCATTCGGACCAGCTGGACGGGAAGCCGCCCACCTGATAGCCGCCAGAGCCGAGATCCCATGGTTCCGCGATCAGCTTGACGCGGGAGATCACCGGATCCTGTTCGACGATGTCGAAGAAGGCCGACAGTTTGTCGACTTCCTGGAACTGACGGGCCAATGTGGCGGCAAGATCGAATCGGAATCCGTCGACGTGCATTTCAGTGACCCAGTAGCGCAGGCTGTCGGTGATGAGCTGCAGGGCGTGCGGCGAGCGCATCAGCAGCGAGTTGCCGGTGCCTGTGGTGTCGAAGTAGTGTCTGCGGTCGTTGTCGACCAGACGGTAGTAGGCGCCGTTGTCGATGCCCTTGAAGCTGAGGGTCGGTCCACGGTTGTTGCCTTCGGCGGTGTGGTTGTACACCACGTCGAGGATGACTTCCATGCCGGCATGATGGTATGCCTTGACCATGGATTTGAATTCGTTGACCTGTTCGCCGCGCTGTCCGGAGCTGGAATACGCGTTGTGCGGGGCGAAGAAGCCGATGGTGTTGTATCCCCAGTAGTTGCTCAGGCCTTTTTCCTGAAGGAAGCTGTCATTGACGAACTGGTGGATGGGCATGAGCTCGATGGCCGTGACGCCCAGCTTCTTCAGGTATTCGATTACCGAGGGGTACGCCAGACCCGCATAGGTTCCGCGAATGTCCGGCGGCACGTCCATGTTGAGGTTGGTCATGCCGCGTACGTGGGCTTCGTAAATCACGGAATCGTGATATGAGATGTTCGGATGCTGGTCGTTGCCCCAGTCGAAATAGGGGTTCACCACGGCCGCTTTCATGGTATGGGCGGCCGAGTCGAGCGTGTTCATGCTGGTAACGTCATCGGGGCTTCTGAACCAGTACGAGTAGAGGCTCTCATCGCCGTCGATGTTGCCTTCGATGGCTTTAGCGTAGGGGTCAAGCAGCAGTTTGTTCGGGTTGCAGCGCAGGCCTTGCGTCGGGTCGTATGGCCCGTACACGCGATAGCCGTAACGTTGCCCCGGTTGGATTCCGGGCAGATAGTTGTGCCAGACATAAGAGTTCTGCTCGGTCATTTCGATTCGAGTTTCGTTGTCTTCCTCATCGAAAAGGCAAAGCTCGACTTTTTGTGCCACTTGGGAAAAGAGGGCAAAATTCACGCCGGCGCCGTCATAGCTTGCGCCGAGTGGATACATCGATCCGGGTCTGATTTGCATGATTCAAGTATCTCACGTTTCAGCCCCCAAATCGCAATTTCGTGTTGTTCGGCGATTATTTTTACGATTCGAAAGAACTCTTGCCTGTATTTTGCCGGTTTCGTCGAATTTGCTCGTGAAGAATAGCGATCATGGAATTGGAGGCCGTAATACGGGTGCCGCGCAGCCGCTGCCAGGAGACCCACGCCGATTCGACGTGCTCATCGCCGTCGAAATGACGTTCGACGGGATGCCATGCATGCAGGTGAAGCACCATGATGTTGGCAAGCTCGTCGGTCATGCCTTCGGACGAGTAAAACTGCCCCACATGGTCGAATTCGACACCGTCACGCCCGGCGGGCTCCACACCGGTTTCCTCACGAAGCTCCCGCAGCGCGGCCTCCTCCACGTCCTCTCCCCCGTCGATGAGTCCAGCCGGCAGACCGTAGGCGAAGGCGTCGCAGCCGATACGGTATTCCCGTTCGATCAGATACAGGTCATTCGCGCAATCATGCACCAGCATGACCACGCAAGGCGCGTGACGCATCACCTGACGGCGAATCACCGTTTGCCCTCCGTCACGCATCGGCAATGCGATCCGCAGGTCGTCGACGCCGAAAATCGCACCCTGATACACATGCCTGCTGTCAAGCACCGTGACTATACCGGACATGTCCACGCCATCGCTGGATTCATCCAGCAATACGTCCACCTGGGTTCCGTCTACCGCCTCGTCACACATGACGCGTCACCGTTCCTGCCCGCTCGAAGGAAATACCATATTCCATGGATCGGTATTCATGGAAATCCAACGCACGGCAGGAATGTCGCCGGTCGCTTCCGCAACCGCATGGGGAACGTCTTCCATCGCATACTGGAACCACATGGATTCGATAGCGCTGTGCGGAGTGTTGACGAACGCCGGACGCACACGCCCGTCACCATGGCCCATGGCAACGCCGGAAGCACGCATGGAAGCCTCATAGCGGGCCTGCTCTATGGCGTCCGTCACCGGATGATGCCGCAGATCACTGGTCACATACACGTCGGCACCGGCCGCACGCACCTCATCGAACAAGGAATCACCGGAACCCGGAAGCACCGCCACCGTGCTGACCGGAACGTCCAGATCGCCGCAAACCTGCACGCCAAGCTCGGTGTACGGCAGCGCGCCAGCTACTCGACTGGCGAAATCACGCAACGCCACAGGTTCGGCAAGACGCCCCACACGCCCCAAACCGACCGGATGCTCGGCATCCGGATCATCGATGGGCACCAGCGGACGCTGATCCACCAAACCGAACATGTCAGCCGCAGCCATGCCGACGCCACGATACGCCGCATCGGCATTCGTATGCCCCACCCACAACGCACATCCGGCAAGATTGAGCTTACGCACAATCTCACCACGGAAACCCAATCCCGACACCGCATGAACGGAACGGAAGAACAACGGATGATGGCAAACCAGCAAATCAACACCACCGGCAATCGCCTGATCAACCACCGCCATAGAGGGATCAGCCGCAAAAGCGATACCGCGCACAGGCTGACGCAAATCACCCACGATAAGACCAGGCTCATCCCACCGCTCCGCATAGCGAAGCGGATACAACGTTTCCAGCACATCCACAACCTGCTTCAGCGTTGCCATCATTCCTCCTTATGCCATTGCTCGACCACGCACATCCGCAACACACACGAAACCCAGTACCGTATCAGTGCGCGGCAAGCTGCCAATCCGAACCAATACCCGTGGAAACATCCAACGGAACCGCCATATCGACCGCATGCTCCATGGCATCCTTCACCAACGCAGTGACACGCTCCGCCTCACCCGGCGCAACCTCCACCACAAGTTCATCATGAATCTGCAAAATAATCCGACTGGCAAGACCAGCCTCATGCAACGCATCATCAGCACGAATCATAGCGATCTTCATAATATCCGCAGCAGAACCCTGAATAGGCGCATTCAATGCGGCACGCTCCGCAGCATCACGCACCGCACGATTCGGCGACTTCAAGCCCGGAAAATACCTACGACGACCATAAATCGTCTCCGTATATCCCTTTTCACGAGCCGAAGAAACCAACGACTCCAAATACTCATGGACCTTGCCGAACGTCGCAAAATACTGCCGCTTCAATGACTCGGCCTCACCCGGCTTAATGCCAAGCTGCTGCGAAAGCCCATACGTGCTCAGCCCATATGCCAAGCCATAGCTCATCGCCTTAACATGACTGCGCTGATCAGACGTAATCTCATCCACAGGAACGCCATACACCAAACTCGCCACATACTTATGAAAATCCCTACCGGAACGGAACGCCTCAATCAACGCCTCATCACCAGAAAGATCAGCCATAATACGCAACTCAACCTGAGAATAATCCGAACTCAACAACGACTCAAAACCCTCACCGGGCACAAAAGCCGAACGAATCTCACGACCAGCAGGATCACGATTCGGAATATTCTGCAAATTCGGATCAACCGAACTCAACCGACCAGTCGCAGCCACAGTCTGCTCAAACGTCGTATGAATACGACCATCAGACCTGTTCGTCGCATCAATCAACGTCTGCACAATCTGCTTAAGCTTATTCTTCTCACGATGCAACAACAACGCATCAAGAAACTGACAAGCCCTATCATTACCATACGAACGATCACGCAACACCTGCAAAGCAGCCGCATTCGTAGTATACGAACCAGTCTTAGTCTTCTTCGTAGGCTTCAAGCCCATATCCTCAAACAGAATCTTCTGCAACTGCTTAGGACTTTGCAGATTCACGCGCTCGCCCGCATACTGCCATGCCGTTTCCTGCGCGTAATTCGCGTCGGCGGCAAGCTGTTCGCGCATGCTCATCAGCCTGTTCATATCGACTTGCGCACCGGCATGCTCCATGCCATACAGCACACGGGATACTGGAATCTCCACAGATTCAAGCAATGAGAACTGCTCACGCTGATCCAATGAATCCGCCAGTTTACGCGCCAGCAAACCAACAATCGCAGTATGGCGCGGAAGCTGGTTGTCGTTCCGCTGCGCACTATCGTCCGGCTCGTCGAAATCAAGCGTGCCTTGCGTCGCGCCCTCGGACTGTTCCTCGATATGCAGGTCAAGGAAATGCGCCGCCGCCTGTTCCAGCGTGTCGGCATGGAAATCGGGATGGACCAGATACCCGGCAAGCTTGGTGTCGAACAGCGGCTTCGGCAACGCCACACCGACGCTTTCCAGCAGGTGGGACTGTTCCTTATACCCATGCACCACCATGGATTGGTGGTGTTCGTCAAGTACCGTTTGCAGCTGGGACGCCATGTCACGGTCAACACGATTGGTACGAATCGCTTTATCATGTGCAGCGATCATCAGCGACGCATAGGCCGCGTTCCCCGGCTTGCTTTCGCCTTCCACCTGCAACACCCACGAATGCGCCACGGACTGCGCACACTGCTTCGTATGATCAATGGCGAAGCCGGAGGGAGTCGTCTTCGGCGCGATTTCACGTTCGTCATGCAGATGCCCGTTCGGCATCGGCAGATTGTCTCGTACCCATGCTTCCAATGCTTCCGGCGAGTCAACCGTTTCATACTGAGGTATTTCGAGCTTGCCGGACTCGTCTTGCTGCACGGGATCGTTGGTGGGCTTCCCCGCATTGAATGTTCTCAGCACACGGTTTTTGGTGCGTATGCCGAATTCAAGTCTGGTGAACAGTTGGTTGAGCTGGTTGGCGTCCACCTGACCGAAAGTCAAATCCTCGATGGACACGCCAAGGTCAAGGTCACGCACCAAGGCATTCACGGAACGATTCAGTTTGACCTGATCGATATTGGCCCGCAACGCCTCGCCTTTTTTGCCGCCGATTTCGTCGGCATGCTCGATAATCTGGTCAAGTCCGCCATACAGGTTGATCCATTTGGCCGCGAATCCATCGCCCACGCCGGGAACGCCGGGAATGTTGTCGGCGGTTTCGCCACGAAGCGCGGCAAGATCCGGATATTGCTCCGGCGTGACGTGGTATTTCTCCACCACCGCGTCGGGAGTCATGTGCTTCAAATCTTTGAAATGATGCCCCGGATACAACACGGTGATGTTGTCGTTGATGAGCTGGAACGCGTCACGATCGCCGGATAGCACCAGCGTGCGATAGCCTGCTTTGTCTCCCATGCTCGCCAACGTGCCAATCACATCATCGCCCTCGTATCCAGGTTTTTCGATGAACGTGACGCCAAGGGCCGTCAGCATCCGTTGAATCAACGGCAGCTGGGTCAATAGATCTTCCGGAGCCGCATCTCGCGTGCCTTTGTACTGCGGCAGCATCGTATTGCGGAAGGTACCGCCTTTGACATCGAAAGCGACGGCAAGATGATCCGGATGTTCCGCGTCGATCACCTGCGAAAGCATGGTGGCGAAGCCCCATACGGCGTTGGTCGCCTGACCTGCGGATGTACTGAAATTCTCTACGGGCAAGGCAAAAAAAGCGCGGAACGCCAAGGAATGGCCGTCAACGACCAATAGCGTCCCGCGCGTAGTGCCTTCCACAGTTGCTGTGTTAGCGCTCATCCTCTGCTTCCGACTTCTGATCACCGTACTTGGCGATGATGGCCATAGCCAGACGCTTCTTCGGGATGCGCTGGTCCATGGAGGTCTTCTGAATCCAACGGAACGCGCCCTGCTCGGAGAAGTCAGCCTTATCCATCAGCAGGCCCTTGGCACGGTCGACAAGCTTACGTTCCTCGAGGGTTTCCTCAGCCTTCTTCAGCTGCTCTTCCGCCTTCTTCAGCTGCTCTTCGGTTTCGTGCAGCTTGGATTCGCTGCGCTCCACGTTGTCGAGCAGATCGTTGATTTCGGCGAAACGGCCCATGGCCACTTCCAGAGCCGGAAGCAGCTTGGATTCCTCATACGGCTTGGTGACGTATGCCATGGCACCTGCACCCGTGGCCTTCTTGACCAGATCGGACTGGGAGAATGCCGTAAGCATAACGACCGGAGCGATATTCTCATCACAGATGATGCCCGCCGCTTCGATGCCATCCATACGAGGCATCTTGACGTCCATGCATACCACGCTTGGACGGAACTTGCGGGTCAATTCGACTGCTTCCTCACCGTTAGCGGCTTCGCCCACAACCTCGTAGCCACTATCTTCCAGCATGGCAACCAAATCCATACGGTTCACGGATTCGTCTTCGGCCACGACGACGGTACGCTTGCGAGGTTTGTCATCTTCCTCGATGGACTGCTCAGGCGCTGCGGCAGCCTGAAGTTCATCGTCGGTGAGCACTTCGTCCGGTTCCGTGGTCTTTTCTGCAGACATGTCGGTCTCTTTCCACTGTCACACCCAAAGCCGGTCTCACAAACCCCAACCTGGTCCTGGACTGATTCGATGCCGTTACTTGCAATCGTTCGGATTCTGGAAATCTTCAGCTTTTCACAGCCTTGATTCACCCTCCATCACGCAAGTTGGAACGAACCGGCTATCTTCCTTGTACTTTCATGGATGATACTAGCAGAAGCCTACAAGCGCGTGTTGCCGCAATCCTCTTTTTCCTTCACGTGCAAAGCCGAAAAATCCTAGAAATTCCGCAATCCTGCAAAGTCCTTCTTTCCACAATCCCGCTTCAACGTCGTCTTGTTTATACTGGTCGTATGAGTAGCACTTTCACTATCAGAGATATTGTCAACGAAGACGCAACGGCATCAGTCAGCGATTACGGTGCGCATGTGCTTTCCTGGGCACCTGCCGGCGAACAGGCTGTGGTTTGGCGGCCAAAGGCGATTCATCTTAAGGAAGGAACTGCCATCCGCGGCGGTGTTCCGATTATTTTCCCTTGGTTCAATTCCGGTTTCGAAGGCGGGCATGTGGCTTCGAAGAAGCCCAAGCATGGTTTTGCCCGCAATAGCTTCTGGCATTATGACAAGGAAGGTTCTTCCGATGCCTTGTTGCGCTATACATTGGATTCCAGCGAGATCAACGCAGATATACTTTCCCAGTTTGTTTCTGGACCGAATCCTCAATTTCATGCCGTTTACACCATTGAAGTCGGCTGTGAGTTGACGATGTCGCTTACCGTATATAACGATGGAGACGAGCCATTGTCTTACGAAGAGGCACTGCATACGTATCTGCAGGTTGGAGACGCCGAACAGTCGCAGGTGTGCGGGCTGGAGGGCACCGATTATCTCGATACCGTATTGGACGGCGATCCCCGTTGCAACCAAGGTAATGAACCTGTGACCTTCCAAGGCATGGTTGACCGCATCTACTATTCGGCGGATACGCTTGAGCTGCGCGACCCCGTGTTGCAGCGCACCATCATTGTCGCCAAGCAGGGCGCAGCGCAGACCGTGGTATGGAATCCGGGAGAACAAGCCGGAAACGCCATCGGCGATTTGGATGAGGGCGAATGGCGCGGCTTCGTCTGCGTGGAAGCGGTCAACAATCGCGATTGCGCGGTCGTCGTGCCTCCACACGACTCACATACCTTGCAGCAAACACTGTCGGTACAGCACTGAAAGTAAATAGAAACTGCCGGTTCGATGAACATCGAATATGGTTTCCAATGTCCATCGAACCAGCAGTTTATTCATCGACAATCTTTCCTGGACTACGCTAATCGGCGTCATGTCGATCGTCCGGGCTCGATGAATATCGACGCAAAGTACATAACGCCAATAAACAGCCCTGAACAGTTACCAACCGCAACAATTGTTGCAATAAAATGTCCGATGGCCCAGATGTCGTTACGGAGTTCTTTTGGACATACGCTGACGTTGACTCAGGCACGATTGAATGCGCATCATCGTCCACTTTCATTTCGACCTGTCCCTCATTTAATTCACCTCTTCGAAAATCCGGCCTCATCAGTTCTTGCTCCTCACCTCGATTACAGTCACAACTAGCCTGCAAGGATTCTTCTTCCTTGGTATCTTTAGGGCAGATCATCTCATCCCAAATCTGCTTTGCATAGGTGACCGTAACCAAAGAAAAAATGTTCACGGAACCACTCATGAAATTCAGAGGCCAATCCGGACGGACAACAAACGCTACAAAAAGACCCACAGCCTGATAAATGATTATTTGCTTGATCTGTTAAAGTCTTCGGCAAAGAACCTGTATCTCAAGCATGAAAAGAATATACAGGAGAAGTTACCTAGTGGATGGCGTTGGGTTAGTATTGGTGAAATCGCCGACATGGTTTGCCGCGGAATTGCACCTAAATACAGCCTTGAATCGGATGAAATAATTCTTGGTCAAACCTGTATTCGAAATAACCTAGTTCTTACAGAAAATGGACGTTCACACGCTCCAAAAAAGCTGACGGACAAGTGGCTGAGAAAATATGATCTGCTCATTAATTCGACGGGCGTTGGCTCCCTCGGCAGAACTGCTCAAGTGTGGTTTGAGCCTTCGAAATTAGTGGTGGACTCCCATGTGACAATTGTTCGCGCAACGGATAAGAAGAATGCCCTATATTTAGGATCTTGGGCTTTTGAACACGAGAGATATATCGAATCACTTCACACAGGGAGCACTGGGCAAACGGAACTTCCACGTGACCGCGTTAAAGCAATTCGAGTTGTATTGCCAGATGCTGGAACGCTGGATGAGTTCAATGCTATTGCGGAACCATCTGTAAAGATGATCGTTGCAAATCAGGAAGAGAATAAGCGGCTAATCGAAATTCGCGATACGCTTCTTCCCAAACTCATGTCTGGCGCAATCGACGTTTCGAAGGTTGACCTCACGCAGCTAACAAATAATCATTTATCCGATTGTTAAGAGTTATTTTGTATTGAATGGAATCTAAAACTTGAGCAATAGAATCTTGCATTTCACGAGATGGCAGATCAATGTCAAGATTTTCAATCATTCTCTTAGTAAGGGCGTTCCTCGTTGCTCCGGAAGAAGCTAAGCTAAGGAGCGTCGTCTTCTTAGATTGCAAAGAAGCCAGTAAATAGGTCGGGTTGATTTCTTTTCCGGCTCGAACGATCGCTACATGCTGATTCACTCGAGCCGGTATGCGTTCCGAAGGAACTATGCATGCTCGAGCGACAGAATCACCTGTAATGTTCAATAGGACGTCATTACTGCGTACTTCAACGTTGGAGAGTGACTCTGCCTGTTCATCGTCTAGAAAAGCAAGACCATCGGGCTGGAAAACCCAATCATGAATGTTCTGGCTACGAATAATTGGGATACCGGCATCTTTGTAAGCTTCTTTACCCCCTCGCGGCGTTGCTCCGCTTCCGATCTTCTCGCAAACATCCCCGAGTCGTGTCATTCCAAATACCTTCTGTGTGAAGCTTTCACGTTGTTCTGGTTGACCATGGCGTAGTGCATGGTCGTGTCTATTCTCGCATGACCGAGCAGTTTTTGCACCTGTTCGATCGGCATGCCTTTATCGATGGCATGTGTGGCCAACGTGCGTCGGAATTTATGCGGATGAACCCGATTGATGCCGGCTTCCTTTCCGAGCTGCCTAAGACGGCTTTCGATGCCGCCGATGCTGATGCGGTCACCGTCACCATTCAAAGCGACAAATAGCGCCGGATTGCTGTCGTTACGCGATTGCAGGTATGCGGTGAGATGGAGCTTCGTTCTGGCGTCGAAATAGACGGGACGCTGCTTGTTTCCCTTGCCTGTAACCAAGCATTCCCGCTCCTGAAGATTTACGTCGGCTATGTTCAAACCGACCAATTCGCCCACTCGCATGCCTGTGGATGCGAGAATGTCCACGATGGCAAGATCCCGCAAGGTGCCGCATCGGTCCCGCAGAGTTTCCAGGTTTTCGTCGCTCAGGACTTCCTTAGCCATTACGGCGGTCTTCACACGGTGGATGCGTCTTACGGGGCTTTTGACGATATAATCCTCGTCTTCAAGCCACGCGAAGAAGCTTGACATGATACGCCGAATGTTGTCGATGGTGACCTTGCCCGCATGACGTTCGTTCTCGTATCTGTTGAGGTACTCGCGCAAGTCATCGCTGTTTATCCGCGTGCAGGGCTTGGCAAGGGCCTGGGTCATGTGCTGGAGCGTGCTCTCATAGTAAGCGATGGTTTTCGGCGAGCAGCCTTCGACCTCTTTTGCCGTGAGGAATAGCGTCAGCAGATTCTGCGGCGCTGATGTTTCCTGAGCTGGCAGTAACGTGACTCTGAGTACTTCGGCCAAATGTTTGAGCTGCGACGGATCGAGCATGTTCTGCATCTGTGACAGAACATTATTAATGATGGTTTCCATAGGTGTTCCTTCCAATAACGGTTAGGAACATTGTGCCCGCGCACCAGCAAATGATTATTTGTTAGCTGCGTGAGGTCAACCTTCGAAACGTCAATTTCGCCGGACATGAGTCTGGGAAGGAGTGTATCTCTCAATGACTGCAACTGTTTATTCTCTAAGCAATTTCTGAAAATGGCGGTAAAATATGGCTGAATCCGCTTGCAGAAATCTTGCACGGATTCCTGTTCGGGATCCGGAAACTCTAATTCTTCAATGTTTTGCCGGTTAATCCCAGGAATGGCGGCTTTCGTACCATTGGTTTCTAGCCATTTCATTACATAAGGCGTGTGAAAGTAATAGTACGCAAACTCATTTAGGCCACGATCTCCAAAATCTAGTTTAAAAACATGCTCATTTATATAAAATTCCTTATAAGGGTATCCTTCACCAAACATTGAGAAATGGGGGATAAACTGTCCAGGTCGACCGCCGTCCTTGTAGATCATTAATTCATATCCATTTACTCGCCCTTTTTTGAGGTTATCAGCAAAAGTTCTTGGAATATATTTGTTGCTCGAGTAATTGAATTCGCCAAGTTTCTTCACATTTTCTGCGCCAACACTAGGTATTCCGCAAGAAGCAGCTCCTCCTTTCGGGCGTTTGCCGGTTTCAAGTATGTGAGGCAAGTCTGCGATATGTACGGTCTTGCTAAGCGTTCCACGTGTTTCAAGATCGGCAAATCTCATCTCACCGACCTCAAGCAAATAATCATTTATCCGATTGTTGATCATAATTTTTCGGGACAATGCCGAGAAGAAAGATACTGCTTTCTCTCGCTCATCATGAGATAAAACTGGAATCGGCATGTCGAGAAGTCGGTCAGTGGCTAATTTACCCGCACCGATTCCGGTTGTCTCGAGCATATTTGTTAACTCTGGGGACAGTGCCTTTAATGCAAAGAAAACGTACTCATTGGTAATAGTTGTCACTTTGGAAGTCATGCATTTTACATCTTGGTTGTAAGCAACGGGAGCGTTTACAATTGCAAGAGGGATTCTCTTGAATAAGCCGCTTCCGCGGGTCAATAAAAGTATCGAACCAACAGGAGCAAGTTTGCTTCCCGCGTGGAGTCCTTCTTCAGTGATGAAAAGATTACTTGTTGTCACAGTGTCGCCTGTTAAAGTTTTTGCGCTTATCCAAGGGATCTCACCATCCCAGTATGCTGGCTGTTTTTTATCAGGCGTTCCTCCGGAAGAAAGATTGACAATATCTCCGAGAGGAATCCATTCAACTTCACATGCCATAGCCGATGGCCTCCAGATTCTTCTTGATCTGCTCTTGCAGACGGTTGGATTCCTCGAAGCATTTGGCGATCTCGCCGGTCAGACGGGTCATCTTCTCCTCGAATGGCTCATCGTCTTCTTCCACTTCGGCGACACCGACGTAACGGCCTGGAGTCAGGATGTAATCCTGCGCCTTGATATCTTCCGTCGTGGCGATGGCGGAGAAGCCCTTCTCCGTTTCCAGAGTGCCGTCACGGAACGCGTCGAACGCAGTCGATACCTTGGCGATGTCCTCATCGGTAAACTCGCGGAGCCTGCGGGACACCATGGTTCCCATATCGCGCGCGTCGATGAACAACGTCTTGCCGGACTGCTTCTTGTTCTTGGTGATGATCCACAGGCTCACAGGTATGCCGGTGCTGTAGAAAAGCTTGTCCGGCATTGCGATGATGCCTTCGACCAGATCGGCATCCACGATCTTGGCGCGGATCTCGCCCTCGTTGTTCGTCTGGCTGGACAACGCGCCGTTCGCCAGAACCATGCCCATGCGGCCGGAACGGTTGAGGTGGTGGATCATGTGCTGGACCCACGCGAAGTTGGCGTTGCCCTCCGGTGGGGTGCCGTACTGCCAGCGTACGTCGTCCTCAAGTTTCTCCCCTCCCCAGTCCTTCAGGTTGAAGGGCGGGTTAGCGAGGATGAAATCGAATTTCTCGGTCTTGTGCAGGTCCTCGAAGAACGTGTCGGCATTATGATCGCCCAGATCCGCGTCGATGCCGCGGATCGCGAGGTTCATGGTCGCCATTTTCCACGTGGTCGGATTGGACTCCTGGCCGTACACGGAGATGTCGTTAATGTTGCCCTGATGGCGTTTGACGAAGTCCGCGGACTGTACGAACATGCCGCCGCTGCCGCAGCACGGATCGTACACTCGCCCGTGGTAGGGTTCGATGACTTCGACCAGCGTCTTCACGACGCACGCGGGTGTGTAGAACTCGCCGGCGTTCTTGCCCTCCGCTTCGGCGAATTTGGCCAGGCAGTATTCGTAGGTGCGTCCGAGGATGTCGCGGCTATCGCCCTTTTCGGCCATCTTCACGTTGGTGAACAGGTCCACGACCTCGCCCAGACGTCGCTTGTCGAGCTCCTGGCGTGCGAAGTTCTTCGGCAGGATGCCCTTGAGCTTGTTGTTCTCGGCCTCGATCTGGCGCATGGCCTCGTCGATGGCCTTGCCGATCTCGGGCGTGTGCGCGGCCGCTGCGATGGTCTTCCAGCGGGCGCTCTCGGGAACGAAGAAGATGTTCTCACTCGCGTATTCGTCGCGGTCCTCCTCGAAGCCCTCGCCCTCCTCAACGAGTTCCTGGTATTTCTGGTCGAACTTGTCGGAGATGTACTTCAGGAAGATGAGGCCGAGCACGACGTTCTTGTATTCGGAAGCGTCGATGTTGCCGCGCAGCTTGTCGGCAGCGCTCCAGATCTGTTCCTCGAAGCCGATCTCGGCGGTATTGTCCTTCTTCTTTGCCATGTCTTGTATTATCCTCCTGCTCGTCCTATTCGCTGATCTTGGTGTCGGCCCACAGCTCGCACTGTTCCATGACGGTCTTCATGGCGTCCTCGACACCTTCGGGCGGATACTTGTATTTGCGCAGCAAACGTTTGATGGCACGCCGCATGCCGGCCCTGGCGCTTTCCTTCTTCTGCCAGTCGATCGTGGCGTTGCTCCGCATCGCATCGGTCAGCTCGCGGGCTATCGAGACGAGCTGGTCGTTGTCGTAGAAGTCTTTGACCGCCTGCGGCTGGGTGATTGCGTCGTAGAACGCCATCTCCTCGTCGCTCAAGCCGAGCTTCTGCGCGTCGTCGCGGTCCTTCATGATCTCCTTGGCCATGTTGACGAGCTCTTCGATGACCTGCGCGTTAGTGAGCATGCCGTTGAGATACGCGTTCAACGTGTTCTGGAGCATCTCGCTGAACTTCTGGGATTTGACCACGCTGGTGCGCCCGTACGCCCGCACCTTCTCCTTGATGAGGCGTTTCAGGCTCTCTATCGCGATGTTCTTCTCCTTCATGCCGGCGACCTCCTGGAGGAACGCCTCATCGAACAGGGAGATCTCCACGCTGTCCTTCTCGAACAGGTTGAGCACGCCGTCCGCATGCACGCTCTGCTGGAGGATCTCGCTCACCTGCTTGTTGAACTCCGTGTACGTCATGCCGCTGCCCCCGCCGGAGCCACGTCCGGTCAGGCGAAGGACCTGCACGCGCAATACGGATAGGTAAGCCGCCTCATGCGCGTCCTCTTCGCTTACCATGCTTTTGCACAGGCTCAGCGCCTGGTTCATGAGCTGGCATTGCTTGAGGAACGATTCCGTGTCTTCGTGCCGTTCCGGATCGAGCAGCCAGTCGGTTCCCTCCGCGATGGCGTCGGCAAGCGCCTCCCTGCTGTTCTGGAAGATGAGTTTGTGGTAATTGAAGCCGTACATGAGATCACGGCACACGTCGAGCTTTTCGAGGAATTTCGGATAGGCGGTCTCGGCGATGTTCATGTCGCCGTAATTGTGCTGGTCACGGCTGGTATAGTCCTTCATCGCCCGCTTGAGCGCGCCTGCAATGCCGATGTAATCCACGACCAGACCGCCCTCCTTGCCCTTGCACACGCGGTTGACGCGGGCGATGGCCTGCATGAGGTTGTGGCCCTTCATCGGCTTGAACACGTACATGGTGGACAGGCTGGGCACGTCAAAGCCAGTGAGCCACATATCCACGACGATGGCGATCTTGAGGGAATCGGAATCGTCCTTGAACCTGCGTTCCATCTCCTTCTTGTGCGTGGTGCCGCCACACACGTCGAACCATTCCTCCGGATCCTGGTTCGACATGGTCATCACCACGCCGACCTTGTCCTTCCATTCGGGGCGCAGCTCCATGATCCTGTAGTAGATCTTCATCGCGATCGGCCGGCTGTACGCCACGATCAGGGCCTTGCCGGCCAGGACGTCGGCGCGGTTGTTCTCGTAATGGTCCACGATGTCGCGGCACAACGCGTCGATGGTCTCGGGAGTGTCGAAGATGGCATCGAGGCCGCCGAGGTCGTGCTTGGACTTCTCCACGCTCGCCTCGTCGGCCTGGTCCGCGAACTCCTTGTAGACCGCGTCGATGCGGCCCAGCGCGTTCTCGTCAAGATGGAGCGAGACCACACGGCTTTCGTAGTAGACCGGCTTGGTGGATTCGTCCTCGACGGACTGGGTCATGTCGTACACGTCGATGTAGTCGCCGAAGATCTCGCGGGTGTTGCGGTCATCCGTGGAGATCGGCGTTCCGGTGAAACCGATATAGGACGCGTTCGGCAGCGCCTTGCGCACGACACGGGCCGCGCCGACCGACACATGACCGTCCGCGTTGATCCGTTCGGTCAGGCCGTACTGGCCGCGGTGAGCCTCGTCCACCATCACCACAACGTTGCTCCGGTCGCACAACGGCTCGTCGCCGTCCGAGAACTTCTGCATGGTCGTGAAGATGATGCCGTTCGCCTCACGACCCTCAAGCAGTTCCTGAAGATTCCTGCGGCTCTCGGCCTGGACCGCCTTCTGGCGCAGGAACCTGGCGCAGCGGCTGAATTGTCCGAAAAGCTGGTCGTCGAGATCGTTGCGGTCGGTGATGACCACGATGGTCGGGCTTTCAAGATAACGCTGCAGCAGATGCGCGAAGAACACCATCGAAAGCGATTTTCCGCTTCCCTGGGTATGCCAGAACACGCCAATCTTGCCATCCCCATTGACGGCCTCCTCCGCTCTGACGATGGCTTTCCTTACCGCGAAATACTGGTGGTACGCGGCGATGATCTTCACCACTTTCTCGGAGGAATCGTTGAAGCACACGAAGTTCTGGATGATATCGAGCAGACGCTCCTTTGGGAGCATGCCGTCAATCATGGTGCTCCATGTCGCGGCCTTCGTTCCGGAATAGTCGCCGTCAACCGACTTCCAAGTCACGTAACGATCCTCGTCGGATGTGATCGTGCCGACCCTGGTCTGGGTCATATCGCTCATCACGCAGAACACGTTGGGCACGAACATGCTCGGTATCTGCTTCATGTACTGGCGCAATTGCAGGTACGCGTGTGAAGCGTCCGTCTCCTCTCTCGACGGGGACTTCAGCTCGAACAACACCAACGGCATGCCATTCACGAAAATGATGACATCGGGACGTTTCTCGGAATACTCCACGAACGTCCACTGGTTCACGACATGGAAATCGTTGTTCTCGGGATCGTCGAAATCAAGCAGCCGGACGATGTCATCACGCTCTTCCTTGCCGTCAAAGAAGTGCACTTCGACTCCTGATTGCAGGTAGTCATTGAATATCTCGTTGCGCTGCTCCAAGCTGCCGATCTCGACATTCTGAATCTTCCGAATGGCCTCCTCGACGGCTGCTTCCGGCAGATTTCTGTTGATTCGTCGCAACGCATCCGGGAGAATATCAGGAAGGAATACGTCGCGATACGAGTCGTCGGTGCGACGGACGTCGGGCCCGTACAGGTGCTCATATCCGAGTCTTTCCGTCAGATGATCGATGATCAGATTTTCGTACCATTCCTCGTTCAGTGGATCCATGGACGTGATGTTGTTCAGAGAACACTCCGAGACCGTACGAGATTCGACTTTGGAAACAGCCATTGTTCACCCCACAAACATATGGATTCTCTCGCAAACCATCTTTCGGTTTAGTCTATCAATTAACCTATCGTCTGGATGTAACCAACACGAGTGTCTGCTGTTTTTTAGACTACGTCATGCTGTCTTATTTTTGTTCAGTAGAACAAGAAAAACGCCCGCAGCTTAAACGCCGACGGGCATATTATCTCTTCCTCTCATCTACTTCCCAAACTCAAGCCTCACACCTCGATTCTCGTCTGGAAGCCCGCCGCATGATATTTTCGAAAGTAGCCCCCATAAAAAACGCACCGCACATCCGATTATCGAATTCACCTCTCAACAACCGGGGAACCGTTTATCACAGGCTCTTCATCTATCACCAGTGCACATCTCTGCGCAGTCCTTTAAGAGCTTCGTTTTTTGTTAAAAACTCCGATGGTTCAGCATCTCGTAAACCATCTTTGTTGTGCCGTTGAGACCCCAAAGCAATATAGCAAGCTTTCTTTGCACGGGTTATTCCGACATAGTGCATGCCAAGAGATTGCTCAATATCTTTTTGTACTCCTTTATATGGAGGCATGATAAAACGATAGGCTTCAAGACAAAAAACGATGTCAAATTCAAGTCCTTTAGCCTTATGATAAGTAAGCACATTAATCTCATCTGACTGAGCAGGACGAAAGCCCCTTCTAAGAATATCCACGTCTTTAACGGTGCTGCAATATGCCTCGATATCTTCATCACATCCCAACCCCGGCCCACATAGGTCAGCTATAGCAAACGCTAAATCTGTTTGGTTTACCAGATCTTCTTCACGAACTCCAAAGAAGTCATCAACAAGAGCAAGTCCCTGATTCCGCTTTGTTGTTTTGACATTCCTCCGGCAGTTCTTTCCATTGTCCATAATTAAAGTTGTTATCCTTAACAACCTTAAGCTTCAAAGGTCTGTTAATGATCTGAGGAGCAAAAGAGATAATAATCTGGCTAAGACACCGCTCATGATGCAGATCTGCTCCTTCGACAGTCCGCGCTTCGAGCGTGGGCGAGCCACCACATCCTCCAACACGGGACGAGACTGCGCGCGTACTTGTCCTCAGAAGATCGCAATTCATTGATGGCCCGTCTGCGCCCCAATGCGCCCATGCCGAACAACTGGCTACGGATCTCCTCGGTGAGACCCATCACCCTCACCTCCAACAACTGTAATCTCAGTGCAACTACAGTTGTGAACATGAAGGCTCATGTCCACTCTGAGTTAACAGAGCCAAAAAAACGATTCGCGTGGCATTCACGACATTATGCGAATGCCACGCGAATCGTTTTTTATTGGTTTTGCTTTAAGGAGCACAGGATTTGCCGTTAAGGCGCTGAACTCGATGCCTTTTTCAGAACCGTTTGGCAAGCTGCTTCTCGCACACTCCTTGGAGCCATGTCAATACCGTGCAGAAAGCAAGATATATCACGCCGACCTCGCAATAAAGCACCAGTGGTTCATAGGCGGTGGCGACGATACGCTGCGCGGCCATGAACATCTCGACCACGGTGATGTTCGCGGCCAGTGAAGTGTCTTTCACCAAAGAGATGAACGTATTGAACAATGCAGGGAACGCCGACCGGAAAGCTTGGGGCAGCACGATCAGCCTCATAATGGTCAGATAGCTGAGGTTCGTGGTCAGGCCGGCTTCGACCTGCCCCTTTGGCACCGCGAGAATAGCTCCGCGAAGTGTCTCAGAAGCGTACGCGCCGACATTCAGGGAGAAAGCGATAAGTGCCGAGGGAAACGCCGGCACGACAATGCCCACGGACGGCAGACCAAAGAAAATAACGAACAGTTGTACCAGCAGAGGAGTCCCTCGGAACACCCACACATAGAATTGCGCGATTCGATGCACCATAGGAACCTTGGCTACTCGAACAAGCGCCACGGCGATGGCCAACACCAGACCTATTGCGAACGATATCAGTGTCAGCGGGATGGTTACCGTCAGCCCAGGAATCAGCAATTTCGTGAAGGAACCGATGATGATTCCCAACAGTCTGTCATCCATGATGCCCGATCCTCATATCCGGCCCGCTTTCGTCGGATCCGCACGCATTATGCAAATCCGTTGAGAACAGGCAAACCCATCTTTCTACTGCTTTACCGAAACGTCCTCTCCAAAGTACTTGACAGACAGTTTCTTCAATGTGCCATCCTTCTGCAGCTTCGCGAGGGCATCGTTCAGCGCCTTCACCAAGTCGTCCTCACCCTTGCGGATCGGGAAGGCCGCCGCGGGGCTGATTTCGGACTTTGCCGCGATCTGCACATCCGCGTCCGGCTTCTGCTTGAGATAGTCCAGCACGGCGAGCTTGTCGTTCAACGTGACATCGGCACGACCGGAGGTAATGGCGTCAACCGCCTGCGCGAAGTCATTGACAGAGACGATGTTCGCGCCATTCTCCTGGGCCGTCTGATTCCAGTTGCTGGTCTTGGTCTCCGCCGCATTCTTACCCTTGATGTCGGAGAAGCTCTTGATGTCGTCGTTGCCCTTCTTCGTCACCGCGACGCCCTGCGAGTAGGTGTACAGGTCGGTGAAATCGTACTTCTGCTTGCGTTCATCGTTCGGAGTCACCTGGTCGGCAACCGTATCGAACTTTTTCGCGTCCACACCCGCGAGCAGCGAATCCCAATTCGCTTCCACGAACTTGGCCTTGACACCAAGTTCCTCGGCGACTGCGGTGGCGATCTCCACATCGTAGCCGGTCAGATTATCGTCGGTATCGTGGTACGAGAACGGTGCATACGTGCCTTCCGTGCCGAACACGATCTCACCGTTCTTCTTGACCTGCTCAAGCTCGCTGGTGGCGGAATCATCGGATCCCGCACCGTTCGAGGATCCGCATGAGGCAAATCCAACGACCGAAACGACAGCAAGCGCGGCGGCAGCATATTTCTTCCAGACAGATTTGGTATCAGACATTTTCTTCCTGTTCTTTCTTAACGTTTTGGAGGGTTTGTTGATTATCAATTACTGAATTCAGACGTTGGGGATTTGGAGTGCGTCTGCTGAATTGTCACGAGTTCTTCCGGTTTCCAATCGTCCAGCACGTTGACATCGTGTATCGATGACAGAAAACGTGCGGTTCGTGGCTCGTTTGGATGGCTGAAGATGTGTTCCGGCTTCCCCTGTTCCACGATGTTGCCTCCTTCGAAGAACACGACTTGGTCGGAGGCGTTGCGGGCGAAACGCATTTCGTGGGTGACCATCAGCATGGTCGTTCCGGAATCCGCCAAGGATTTGATAACGGCGAGCACGCCGTCCACCATTTCCGGATCGAGAGCCGATGTCGGCTCATCCAACACCAACAGTTCTGGATCCATGGCGATCGCGCGCGCAATGGCCACGCGTTGCTGCTGACCACCGGACAGTTTGCTCGGATATCGGTCCGCGAATCCGGCCATGCCCACCCGGTCGAGTTCGTCATATGCGATTCGTACGGCTTCTTTCCTGCCTTTTCCCTTGGCGTGGATCAGGCCGATGGCCACATTGTCCAAAACCGTTCTGTTCAAAAACAGATTGTAATTCTGGAACACAAAACCGATTTTCGCGCGGACCGAAGCGATATCCTTTGGCTTGGTGCTGGTGAGGGACACCGGGCCTTCTCCGAAGTCGATGGTGCCAGCGTTGGCGGTCTCAAGAAAGTCAATCGTTCTCAGCAAAGTGGATTTCCCGGATCCGCTTGGACCGATAATCGAGACAACACTACGTTCCGGAATGTCCAGGTCGACGCCGTCAAGCACTAATTGCGATTCGAACGACTTTCGAACTCCACGAATTCGTATCATATTCGCCTCCCCAGTTCATCCAATCGTGACGGTCAGGCCAATGCATCTTCTGTGATCGCATCGTTCCACTTGTCGGAGTGTTTCTCCGAGGCCTTCTCGAACGCCTGGCCCAGATCCTCTTTGAGATCGGCGACATCTTCAATGCCGATGGCGAGACGAATCAACTCATCCGTAATGCCTACCCTCAGCCTCTCCTCACGGGGAAGTTCGAAGTGGGTCATACGGCACGGAAGCTCCGCTAGGCTTTCGACGGCGCCCAGTGAAACCGCAAGGCGGAACAGTCGAAGATTGTCGAGCACATCAACGGGATCGATTCCGTCGACGACCTCAAAGCTCAATACGCCGCCAGCGCCGCGCAACCCCTTGGCCGCCAGGTCCTCGCCATCGGTAAGACCCGGATAATAGACCTTCTTCACCAACGGGTGGGCAAGCAGGTATTTCGCCACATCGGCGGCATTCTCCTGCTGTCGTTCCAAGCGAAGAGCCAATGTTTGGATGCCCTTACGCACGGAATCGCATTCAACGGGTGCGAGGACACCACCGAGACGGTTCTGGGCGAAGTAGACACGCTGCCCGATCTGCTCATCCTTCACCACGACTAGGCCAGCGATGACATCGGAATGACCCGCGAGATATTTCGTGGCGGAATGCAGCACGATATCAGCTCCCAGATCAAGGGGATTCTGCAGATAAGGTGTCACGAATGTATTGTCCACGATAACGATCGTTCCGTATCGATGGGCGATTTCAGCGATCGCGTGGACGTCGTTCACCTTCAACAGCGGATTCGTGACCGTTTCAAAATACACCGCCTTGGCTGGCTGGATTCCCCGTTTCGGATCCCCTGCCACAGCACGCTCTACATCTTCCAGAACGCGGGTGTCGGCTGACGTGACCTCCAGACCCCAGCGGTTGAAATGCTCGTTCAGCTGCGAATACGAACCGCCATAGACATTGTCTCCGGCAACGATGCGGTCTCCAGGCTGGAAAATGGACAGCACCGCATGGATCGCCGCCAGACCGGAGGCGAAGGCAAATCCCCTAGTACCATGTTCGAGCTGCGCGATCTGCCTTTCGAGGTATTCGCGCGTTGGATTTCCGCTACGTGCGTAATCCCAACGGGGCATGGCATCGACCGACTCAAATGCAAAAGTGGACGATTTATAGATCGGCGGATTCACGGCCCTGGTGTCATTGTCGTTCACCGGTTCACCGTGGACCAGCTGTGTGTTGAATCTTGCCATCACGCACCCCCTCGGGCTGTAGAGTTGTTTCGCGCGCACATCTTTCATGCTTGCACGATCATCTACTTAACCCGAAAAGAAAATGCGCCACACGCTTGGACTTATCGACATAATTTATATGACGTTTAAACTGTTATCAGGATAATTTATTAGCTTTTATCAATGGAGCAAGACATCGCTCTTTGGTTTTTCTTTCGTCCTATTTGGCTTCCCATGCACCGCAACACGCACAAATTACCACCCTTTAAAGGTGGAACATTGGGTACACCATTCGAGAGAGACTAGGCGTCATAAAGATGCTGTGGTGCACTTCAAGGGCAAGATCATCCAAGTCATCGAAGACAGCGGCCAAGCCACCCAGTACCGTATTAGCGTGACGCCCACGGATTATGGCGGATGGGATGAGCAGGTCGATGATCTGCCGCACGTCGGACTGGGTGGTCGGACCGTTCTGGCCCTTCAGACCACCGGCGAGGGTGATGACGCCATACAAACTAGTTTGTTTTAGTTTGCATGGCGTTCTTGCGGACGCCAACTCCAAGCCTCACGTCGCTCGCGCAGCAACTTGGTTCACACTTCACGGGAGCCTACGTTGCCCGGTTCGAACCGGTCCATCTTCCATCTCCTCCATGCGCGTTTAGAGTCTCCAGGGCACTCCCGGCGACCCCGATGCTGATGATCGCGTTCAAGTCACGGTCCAGCCCCAATCCGCATTCCGTCAACCGGAAAAACAGGATGCGCAGACTCTCCATACCAAACGTAAGACATTGAGCTATAATCGTCTTACAACAATCAGCAAAAGATGGAGGTCGAGATGACCATGACTTCGGTGACGGTCCGCGTGGACGACGCCACGAAAAAACAGGCTACGGACATCGTGGAGGATCTTGGACTTGACCTGTCCAGCGTGACCCGCGCGTTCTACCGGCAGATCGTCAGGGAGAACCGTATCCCGCTCAGCCTGTCGAGGCAACCCATTCCGGCTGAGACCCTTGATGCGCTCGACGAGGTGCGCGAAAAGGCGGAGACGTGGAGATAATCTACAATCTGGTGGATGGCAAGACACTGAGCTACCACGTAACTGCACATGCGTCAGATGGGTTTCAAAACAAAACAGCCGCGGCGGGTGATACCCGTCCACGGCTGTTCATCAATCCGGTGCCCCCGGTGGGACTCGAACCCACACTGTACAGATTTTGAGGCTGTCTCCTCTACCAATTGGGATACAGGGGCCTTCGCACAACTTGACCATATTAACACAGAAAAATGATTTTGCAAAGTCCTTGAGCAGTCGGCGTTTCGCGCCATACTCGACACCTTGATCGCAACCTGTCGCAGTCTGCAAATCGGCAACATATCAACATCATCCAAAAACAACGGGAGGGCTTCCATCCAAACGGACGGAAGCCCTCCTATTCGCTAATCAGTCAGCCACTGACCGAAACGCATCTCAGTCGCAAGCACCGACGGTGTGGACGTAGATGGAATCGGTGCGACCCGGCTGGTGCTCGCCCTGGGCGGAACTCAGCACAACGATCTTGTCGCCATCGGTGACCTTGCCAGCATCCTTCAGGATCTTATCGGTGAAGATCATCAGGTCCTTGCGGGACTTGTCGTGGTAATCCTCATCGAGCAGGAAGGACTCGGTACCCCAAGACAGAGCCAGCCAGTGATAGGTGTGCTCGTTGTTGGTGATGCCGTAGATCGGGGTGGCCGGGCGTTCGCGGGACACGCGATGCACGGTGGAACCGGTCTGGGTGTAGGCAACGATAGCCTTGGCGTTCAGCTTGTCAGCCAGATCCACAGCTGCGGAAGACACAGCGCCGGTGGAAGACATATCCAGGTTCTTCAGCTCCGGGATACGGTCGAAACCGTGCTCGGTGGCGAAGGAGGAGATACGGCTCATGGTGCTCACGGTGACTGCCGGGTACTTGCCGACGGCGGTCTCGTTGGAGGTCATAGTGGCGTCGGCGCCGTCAAGGATGGCGTTGGCGCAGTCAGATGCCTCTGCACGGGTCGGGACCGGGGAGTTGACCATGGAGCCGAGCACTTCGGTAGCCACGATGACCGGCTTGGCGTACTGGCGAGCGAGCTCGATGCAGCGCTTGGTAGCCAGCGGCACCTCTTCGAGCGGGCACTCAACGGCCATGTCGCCACGAGCAACCATGATACCGTCGAAGGCCTTGACGATCTCTTCAAGGTTCTCAAGAGCCTGCGGCTTCTCGATCTTTGCGACGACCGGGATGCGACGGCCTTCCTCGTCCATGATCTCGTGGGCGCGGTCGATGTCGGTGGCGAAACGCACGAAGGACATGGCGATGATGTCGGCGCCAGTGCGGATAGCCCAACGCAGATCGGCTTCATCCTTCTCGGTCAAAGCCGGCAGAGACACGGCAACGCCCGGCAGGTTGATGCCCTTGTGGCTGGAAACCGGCCCGGCAACGACGACCTTGGTGTACACGTTGTTGCCTTCGACCTTGGTGACCTCAAGACGAACCTTGCCGTCATCGATGAGAATCGGATCGCCAGCATGGCAATCGCCCGGCAGGCCCTTGAACGTGGTGGAAGTGATATGCTCGTCGCCCTCGATGTCGTCGGTGGTGATGACGAACTCCTGGCCTTCGGTCAGCTGGACCTTGTCTTCACCGTCGGCGTTCTTCTTGAACCAACCGCAACGGATCTTCGGACCCTGCAGATCAACCAAGGCTGCGACGTTGCGGCCGGTGGCCTTGGCGGCGGCGCGGAGGTTGTTGTAGACCTTGAGGTGGTCTTCCGGAGTGCCGTGGGAGCGGTTCAGACGAGCAACGTCCATACCTGCTTCGACAAGGCTGGTGATGCCTTCCAGGGACTCGGTAGCTGGACCGATGGTATCTACGATCTTGGCTTTACGCATGAATGCCTGCCTATTCTTGTTGATATTGATTTTGGATCTGACGACCCTGTTTCCAACCGACCAGTCTACTAGCAAAAAGCGCTCACTTCCACCCTGAAACGAGGCGTGTTGTGAGCGCTCACATTTTTTTGATAAAAAGAAACCGCATGTTTCCATGCGGTTTCTCAAATCGTCACTTTTCCTTTGCTTCGATGGCACGCATCTTCAGTACGCTGGCCAATGCGGCACCACCAATCGCCACAACGATCACCGCCAAAGACAGCCATGTAGGCACTTCAGGCACCCAAGCGATCGGTTGACCGCCGTTGATGAACGGCAACGAATTGCCGTGCAATGCCTCCATAATGAGCTTGACGCCAATGAAGCCCAGCACCACGGAAAGTCCAAGAGGCAGATACACCAGCTTGTCGAGCAGCTCGCCAAGCAGGAAGTACAGCTGCTGCAAGCCGAGCAATGCGAACACATTGGACGTGAACACAATGAACGGATCCTTCGTCAAACCGAAAATCGCAGGAATGGAGTCAAAGGCAAACATCACATCGGTGGTGCCGATGGTCAGAAAGACGATCAGCATCGGAGTCCAATACTTGGCACCGTTTTTGACGGTACGCAACTTTTCTCCGTCATACTCATCGGTGATCTTGATCACCTTGCGCAATGCACGAATCAAGCCATTCTCATGATATTCCTCATCTTCGTCTCCCCCAGTGACCAACTTGATGGCGGTGACGATAAGAAATGCGCCGAACAGGAAGAACACCCAGGTGAAGCGGGAGATAATGGCCGCGCCGATGAGGATGAACACGCCGCGCAACACCAATGCGATCGTGATGCCGATGGACAGCACGAATTTCTGCAGCTGTTTTGGCACCGCAAAATTCGACATAATGATGACGAAGACGAATAGATTGTCAATACTCAGCGAATATTCCGTAAGCCAGCCCGAATAAAATTCGATGGCCGGCTTCAATCCCGCGAAGAACCACATAAGTCCGCCGAAGATCAACGCCATGACTACAAAGAACGCGATATGCTGCACGCATTCCTTGGTGGAGGGCACATGGGGCTTACGTCCGATGATAAACAAGTCAACCACGAAGAAGACGGCAAGCACCGCGAACGTGGCGATTTCAAAAACAAGTGGTGTTTCAGCCATAATCCACTATGGTACGGATGCCGTATGACCGGTCGAGAACTATTTGCTCGCCTCCGTCATCTGCCGAAGTTCCTTTTTCAGGTCACGGATCTCGTCACGCAAACGAGCCGCAAGCTCGAATTGCAGTTGTTCGGCGGCGGCATGCATCTGCTCGGACAGTTGTCGAATGAGATCAGCTAGATCCTGCGCGGGCAATCCGGCCTTGAGAATCTCCTCATGCCGTCTGTCAGATTCCTCCTTGCTGGTAGCAGGCACGCCAAGATGCGAGTTGCCGGCTTTGCCTTCATTACGGTAGCCGGTACCGAGCAACGTCTGCGTATCGACATCTTCCTTGGCGAGCATGTCGTTGACGTCGCTGATTTTCTTGATTAACGGCTTCGGATCGATGCCATGCTCTTTGTTATATGCGATTTGGATGTCGCGGCGACGATTGGTTTCATCAATGGCTTTATGCATGGCATCGGTAATGTCATCGGCATACATGATGACGGTTCCGGACACATTTCTCGCGGCACGACCAATCGTCTGGATGAGGGAACGATAGGAACGCAGGAAACCTTCCTTGTCCGCGTCAAGGATCGCAACCAACGATACTTCCGGCAAATCAAGACCCTCACGCAATAGGTTGATGCCGACGATGACGTCGATTTTGCCTTCGCGCAGTTCGCGCAGCAATTCGACACGTCGCAGGGTGTCCACATCGGAGTGCAGGTATTCGACTTTGATGCCACGCTCCAGAAGATAATCCGTCAGATCCTCAGCCATCTTCTTAGTGAGCGTGGTGACGAGCGCACGCTCGTTTCTATTCACACGGTCCTTGATCTCCGCAAGCAGATCATCGATCTGCCCGTCAACCGGGCGCACATCGATTTGCGGATCGACCAATCCTGTCGGTCGAATAATCTGTTCGACCACACCGTCACTCAAGCCAAGCTCATAATCGCCAGGAGTGGCGGAAAGGTAGACCGTCTGGCCGACGCGCTCAAGGAATTCCGGCCATTTGAGCGGTCGGTTGTCCATCGCCGAAGGCAGACGGAAGCCATGTTCGACCAACGTGCGTTTGCGACTGGCATCGCCTTCGTACATGGCGCCGATCTGCGGCACGGTAACATGCGATTCGTCAATGACGAGTAGGAAATCGTCAGGGAAGAAATCCAATAACGTATGCGGCGGCGTGCCCGGCTCACGGCCATCGAAATGTCTTGAGTAGTTTTCCACTCCGGAACATACGCCGACCTGGGAAAGCATCTCCAAATCGTATGTGGTACGCATGGTAAGACGCTGCGCCTCAAGTTCCTTGCCTTGTTTGCGCAATTCGGCGGTACGTTGATCAAGTTCCTGCTGAATGGTAGACAACGCTCGCTCCATACGTTGCGGCCCTGCCACATAGTGCGATGCGGGGAAAATATGGACTTGCGATTGACGCCCGATCACATCTCCGGTAAGTGGATGCAGGGTTGAAATACGGTCGATTTCATCACCGAAGAATTCAATACGGATGGCCAGTTCCTCATATACGGGAATGATTTCGACGGTATCGCCGCGCACACGGAAAGTACCTCTGGTGAAGGCGATATCGTTGCGCTTGTACTGCATGGCGACGAAAGTACGCAGCAAGTCATCACGGTCGATCTGCTGGCCTTCCTCGAGAAACAGCATACGCCCGGCATATTCTTCCGGCGTACCAAGGCCGTAAATACAGGAAACCGTTGCCACGACCACGCAATCACGACGCGTCAGCAGGTTCGCCGTGGCCGCATGGCGAAGCCGTTCCACGTCGTCATTGATGTTGGAATCCTTTTCGATATACGTATCGGTTTGCGGAATATAGGCTTCCGGCTGGTAGTAGTCGTAGTACGAAACGAAATAGCTCACCGCATTGTCTGGCATGAGCTCACGGAACTCGGCGCACAGCTGCGCTGCCAACGTTTTATTCGGTTCGATGATCAACGTCGGGCGTTGCAGACGTTCAATAAGCCATGCCGTGGTGGCAGTTTTGCCAGTTCCGGTAGCGCCCATGAGCACCACATCGTTCTCACCGTTTTCAATGCGTTCCGCAAGCTCTTCAATCGCTTTAGGCTGGTCGCCGCTCGGCTTATATGGCGATTTGACCACAAACGGCTTGTTCGTGCGTTCAATATTGAATCCCATACCTACCTCGCTTCCGTGCGCCATTGTTTCATTAGCATATCAATATGCTCGAACATTTGTTCCAATGACTGTGTGGAATCGATGATCTCATCGGCAATGGCAAGACGCTGTTCCACGCTGGATTGATGGTTCACACGATTCCATGCCTGGCTTTCGCTCATGCCTCGCGTTGACATCATTCTGCTGACCCTCACCTGTTCAGGCGCTTCAACAGTTACGATATGGTCGAATTCAAAAGGAATGCTGTCAATTACTTCGGCGAGTAACGGTATGTCATGCACCACTACTGCTTGGCAATCAACTTCAACAGCCTCATGTTCGAGTTGCACTGCAAGTTCATAAATCAGTGGATGCTCGATTCCGTCCAGCATCTTGCGTTTTCGTTCCGCATCAGCGCCGGAAAACACATGCTCTGCCATCCACGCTCGATTGAGCTCGCCTCGATCGGTCAAAGCATCGGAACCGAAACATTCCACTATACGCTGAAGGCCGATGCTGCCTGGTTCCACCACTTGACGCGCAAGCAGATCATAATCGACAAGTACTGCACCAAGCTCACGCAGTCTTGCGGATACCGTGCTTTTGCCAGCCGCTATGCCGCCGGTCAATCCTATTCGAATCACCACAACCGCCATTGTAATGCGCTTCGCATGCGCGCTTGCCATGCACATACGAAAAGACCCCGAACCTGAATCAGGAACGGGGTCTTTTCTAAAATCTAGCCTGAGCTGGATTGGATCCTAGCTCAGGATACAATCACTTGCCGAGCAGCTGGTCGCGCAGAGCGGCGAGCTGGTCGGAGTCGGCGAGGGTGCCGGCGGAAGTGTTCTCGGAGGAGTAGTTGGAAGACACCTCTTCGACCTTCTCTTCCTTCGGAGCCTGGCCATCTTCAGCGGCGGAAGCTTCAGCGTTCTCGAGCTCCTTGGCCACAAATTCCTTATGCTGCTCCCACAGATCGTGAGCGGTGGCGTACTGGGACTCCCACTCCTCACGCTGCTTCTCGTAACCAGCGATCCACTCGTTGGTTGCCGGGTCGAAGCCTTCCGGATACTTGTAGTTGCCCTGCTCGTCGTACTCTGCCGGCATGCCGTACAGAGCCGGATCGAAGTCCTCGGAAGCCGGATCGACGGAGTCGTTGGCCTGCTTGAGGGACAGGGAGATGCGGCGACGATCGAGATCAACGTCAATCACCTTGACGAAGACTTCTTCGCCCGGCTTGACGACGGTCTCCGGGTTCTCCACGTGGCGGTTGGCCAGCTCGGAGATGTGCACCAGGCCCTCGATGCCGTCCTCGACGGAGATGAAGACACCGAACTGGACGATCTTGGTGACCTTGCCCTTGACGATCTGGCCAGGAACGTGGGTGCGAGCGAAGCGCTGCCACGGATCTTCCTGGGTAGCCTTGAGGGACAGGGAGATGCGCTCACGATCGAGGTCAACGTCGAGCACCTCGACGGTAACCTTGTCGCCGACCTTGACAACCTCGGACGGGTGGTCGATGTGCTTCCAAGACAGCTCGGAAACGTGGATCAGGCCGTCAA
>OGPH01000225.1_pt1 | contig 65933 bp, 58 predicted proteins | sample 1552891 | NCBI WGS metagenome assembly OGPH01 (sample SAMEA2580272, study PRJEB22360) | human gut metagenome | biome: human gut; feature: human-associated habitat; material: faeces | place: Denmark | collected 2008/2010 | reverse complement strand
TCACGTTGGTCGGAACGAAAGCGGTAACGTCACCGGCCTGTGTTTCAATGATCGGAAGCGCAGTCATGCTGCCGCCGCCGAGGGAATCGGAAAGCTGAGCCGAACGCTCCAAAAGACGGGAATGCAGATAGAATACATCCCCGGGGTAAGCTTCACGCCCGGGGGCGCGTTCCAAAAGCAAACTCAGCGTGCGGTATGCAACCGCATGCTTGGATAAATCATCATACACAACAAGCGCATCACGTCCGCGATACATGAAGTATTCTGCAATGGCACAGCCTGCATACGGAGCAATGTATTGCAGCGACGCAGGATCATCCGCCGGGGAAGATACAATAACGGTGTAGTCAAGGGCGTCCGCTTTTTTCAACGTGGTGATAACCTTTGCGACGCTGCTCGCTTTTTGCCCGATTGCAACATAGACGCAAACGGTATTTTTGCCCTTTTGGTTGATAATTGTGTCAATTGCAACGGTTGTTTTACCCGTTTGCCGGTCGCCTATCAGAAGTTCCCGCTGCCCTCTTCCGATGGGGAACATTGAGTCAACAGCAAGAAGACCCGTTTCAAGAGGGCGAAACACGGGTTTGCGTTCAAGAATGCCGGGAGCGGGCCGCTCAAGCGGGAAATATTCTTTTGCACCGATTTCATCTCCGCCGTCGATGATCTGCCCGAGCGGGTTTATCATTCTTCCGAGGATGTGGTTGCTTATCGGAATGCCTGCAGTGCGGCGTGTGCGAACGACGCGTGTACCTGCGGTGATTTCGCTGTCGCTGCCGAACAGAACAACGCCGGTTGTTCCGTCCGTGCGGATGTCCTGAACCATGCCTTTGATTCCGCAATCGAAAAGCACGATTTCGCCGTATGTTACATCGTGAAGCCCGTCAATGACAGCTATGCCGTCGCCGACGGAGAGTGCAAAGCCGACCTGCTGGTGGCCGTGATCAAGTCTGAAACCGGAAATATCCTCGCGCAGTAAAGAAATAATCTTTGAAGTGTCATATTCCTTTTTCAGCGACTGAAATGATTTCCGAAGCTGACGAATGCGCCCGAGAGTGGTCCAGTCGTAGTTATCGTCTCCGACAAAAATGTTGAATCCTCCGACAACGGACGGAACCCGCTTTATCGTGAGTTCAATTTCGCCTGCATTGTAGTCGCGGCTGATAATCTCCCGAATTCTCCGCAGCTGTTCTTCGGTGGGAGGGGTTACGCAGTCAATTTCGACTTTGAGCGGTTTTGAATCAGCGGGATCAATGCTGTTGAAATCGGATTCCACAACATCGGCGGCATCGTTGCGTTTTGATTTTTGAGGGGCAGCTGATTCGGAGTTATGAGACGCTCCGCTTTGCTTATTATCCTGCCCGAAGGCGTTCTTACGGTCGGTTGTGTTCATTGTTTTTTCCTGCCTGCGGAGTTGTTGGAGGATACGCCTGTTTTTTTGCTTTTATCAGGGCGCGCTGAGGGTTTGTGTCCCGGATCGTTTTCGGCAAGGCGGATGAACGCATCATAGAGTTCGCGGTCCCGCTCCGGGGTGACTGTGTCGCTGAGGAGCTTTTGCGCAGCGGAAATAACAAGCTCACCGATCTCGGTCTGTGCAGCGTCAAGGATATGCTGTTTCCTGTTTTCGGCTTCGGTTTCGGCTGCCTTGAGCAATGTGGAAGCCTTGTCTTTTGCATCGTTTATATAGCCTTCGGCGGCAGAAGCCATATCTTTTTCGGCATTTTGCTTCATTTCTGCTATCTCAGCTTCGGCATTGCTCAGCTTTTGCTCATATTCGGCTTTTGCTTTCGCATTCGTTTCGGCACTTTCGGCATTGTCGCGCTCAAGCTTTTCAAAATGAGCTTTCCTGTTTTCGAGGAACTTATTTATGGGCTTAAAGAGCAGAAACGTAAGTCCGCCTGCAAGAATGACGAAGTTCAACATGTGCAGAAGCACTTGTAAAAAGTCAATGTTAAGCGGCATTTTTGCACCTCATTTCAATCAGAATAGTCGGTTTGGTTCAAACGGACTTTGCGCGGATCCGTTTGGATGGATTCGCGCAAAGCTTTTAAATCAGAGCACAAAGATGATAAGGATCGCAATAATCAAAGCATAAATGATTGCGGTCTCAATGAAAACAAGACCAAGCATCATTGCGGAGTTGATTTTACCTGCTGCTTCGGGCTGACGTGCCATACCCGAAGTGCTTTTTGCGATCGAAATCGCCATTGCCGCAGCGCCTGCTGTGGCGACAATACCGACGACTGCAGCAGCAGCAACGGCTTTGGTTGAAACGGTTTTATCCTCCGCTGTTTCGGTCGGCGCAGAGAGCACTGCAGGTTCGGACGCTTGGTCACTCGGCTGAGAATCCGAAGCGAATGCCGGTGCGCAGAGCGCGAACACAAGCACAAGTGACAGAGCGGCGAGAAGTATTGCGGAGATGATGTTCTTTTTCATTGTTGTTTCCTTCTTTCATCAGTTAGTTTTTTGTTCTTTTTTTAAATTTTTGCGTGAATGTTTGCTTTTCTTTCGCGGTTCGACAGCTTCGCCGTAAAAAATCGAAACAAGCGTCGTAAGGACGTAAGTTTGTATTACAGCATGGAGTAATGTGAACAATACTCCGACGAACACGGGAAGAACAAAGCTGAGCGAAAAGTAGTAGTAAACAAGTTCCGTGACCAACAGTCCGCTGAGCAGTGCACCGAAAAGCCTGAAACTCATGGAAATGGGGAGGGAGAAATCCTTCAGAACATTGAGAGCACCTTTTGCGCCTCCGCATATAATGCCTGCTCCGAGGATGACAATGTAGGAAAGCACGCCCATTGCAATTGCGGCGTTAATGTCGGCGATTGGTGCGGGAAGTGCTATTGATGCGCCGTGTGTCGTGACGGCCTGAATGCCGAGCAGCTCGAACAAAGTGCTGAGAAAAATGTAAATCCCCGCACTGAAAATGTAAGCTCCGGCAAAGCCGCTTTTGTGCGGGCTGTTTGTTTTGGCCATTCCGGAAAAGAACTCAACGGGCATTTCAAGCAATGACTGAAATTTTCCCGGAATGAGTTTAAATTTCGGAATTGCAAATATCCTTATCAGCACTGCCGCAAGCAGAATGATGCCTGTCACGATATATGCCGACAGTACGGCGGGGTTGACTTCGATTCCCAAAAAATTGATTTTGTTGACTTCGTGAAGCACGCCGTCGCGCATGGCTTCTTTGACGCTTTCGGTATGTTCGGTGGGATTCAGCTTTGAAAGCACGGCAATTCCGACGAGAAGCAGAACGATAACCCCGAGCCATATAAGCAGGAAAAGTTTCCTGCCCGAGAGTTTCTTTCGGTTCATTTTGACCTCCTGCAGAACACTTCCCGCAACTGAACCGTGCAGGGAAATGCTGCTTGAACGAATTAATCCGCTGCTTAACGCTTTTCGAACCGTTGCCGAAAACTTCAGCGTTATCAACATGTTCGCAATGAATCACCCAATGCGCATGGCAGCATAAAGAATAAACATAAACCGGACACTGTCGGGAATACGCTGGGTATTCAGTCAATGTCCGGTATTGGTGCGAATGGGGGGATTTGAACCCCCAAGCTTTCGCCGGCGGATTTTAAGTCCGCTGTGTATGCCGTTCCACCACATTCGCATTTTTATGGTACAAAAAATAATACCGCACCGTGCAGACGTTCAGCTTACCGCGAGCCTGTTTATCGAGCCTGTTTATTCGGTGCTTTTTAAATTATAAGCAAAACGAGAAGAATGTCAAGCATATAATTAATGCAAACAATGCATTCGGCAGACGTGCAGGCGCAACGGAACTGATTTATTCTTCCGCCGAAAGTGCCGCCGGGATATCCCCCACACCGTTCAAAACAAGACGCGGGCGATAAGGATATTTTCTTATGTCACTGCGTGATGTTACACCGCTTAGAACAAGCACTGTATCAAGGCCGGTTTCAATTCCGGCGATCATGTCCGTGTCCATTCTGTCGCCGATCATAACGGCATCTTCGGAGTGAACGCCGAGAATGCGCAGCCCCGTCCGCATCATAAGGGGGTTGGGCTTGCCGACAAAATATGCATTTTGTCCGGTTGCCATTTCTATAGGTGCAATCATTGCACGGCAGGCAGGAATGATACCCTCTTCGGACGGTCCGGTGAGATCGCTGTTGGTTCCGATCAGTTTTGCACCCTTCATTACCAGTCGCACTGCCTTAAGTATGTTCTCATAATTGTAAGTGTTGCCCTCGCCGATAATGACATAGTCCGGATCAACATCATTCATAGTTATTCCTTCATCGTGCAGTGCCATGATAAGCCCCGCGCCGCCGATAGTGTAAACACTGCATCCCGGAGATTGGGAGCTTATAAAACGCGCTGTTGCAAGTGCACTTGTATAAAAGTGGCTTTCGTCAACATCGAGTCCCATACGTTTCAGCTTCTGCTGAAGTTCCTTCGGAGAGCGTTCCGATGAATTTGTAAGAAAAAGAAAGTTTTTATTCTCTTTGTACAGCCAGTCGACGAATTCCGGCACGCCGGGCAGCAATTTGTTTCCGTGGTAGATAACACCGTCCATATCGCAGATGAAGCCAAGTTTGCTTTTTAAGATTTCCATATCGTTCCTCCTTACCGAAAGCATGAAAGCGGGTTTGAAAGCAATCAGCCTGTTTTTAGCGTTATTATAAGCTCGCAATGTAAAATCCGCAACAGCAGGTTTGAAAACAACATGTAAATAATGCTGAGGAGCAAGTGGATGAACATGCGAATAATGCCGATATAAAAAGAAAAAAAGCAGACGAACAATCAACAGAAAAATTAAATATATAAATCAGAGGCGGTCCAGCTTATAAAAATGGTGGAAATTATTTCTTTCATATGATATAATTCTGCTGATGACGACCGTGCGCCGAACGGATGTTTGAAGTGTTTCGATTTATTGCCGAGAATGCGCACGGGCAAACGGAGGTTGAACTACAGATGAAATGCAGATATTGCCTTGGCACTGAAAGCAGGGTTGTCGATTCCCGCCCGACAGAGGACGGAACAGCAATACGTCGTCGCCGCGAATGCTCCAATTGCGGTAAGCGCTTCACAACTTATGAAAAAATCGAAGATATTCCGATTTCCGTTGTAAAACGTGACGGAACGCGCGAGGCGTTCAACAGTGAAAAGATCCTTGCCGGTGTTCGCAAGGCATGCGAAAAGCGCCCCGTATCGGCAGCGGAGCAAAACACACTCGTGGACGATGTTACGAGAGAGATTTTCAACACCCTGGAGCAGGAGGTCACAACCATACGCATAGGCGAAATGGTAATGAAAAGACTTAAAGATCTTGATGAAGTTGCCTATGTGCGCTTCGCATCCGTCTACCGTTCTTTCAAAGATATAAACACCTTTATGGAGGAGCTTAAAAGCCTTCTCGGGGAAAGTGAAGAGAACAAGGACGATCCGGCCGAAAATCCGAAAGCCGATTGAACAATTGAATGAATAACAGCAAAGCTGCCTTATGCCTAAACACGGCAGAGCTGAGATTTGCGTGTAAAACCATTGAAGAATACTGTGAACAATAAATACAACAACTGCAACTATAACATTATACGAAGCAACGGAACAGAACTCATTCAGTCAGATAAACTGCCGCAGGATGAAGTGTTCCATGGCTTTTCGACGCGGAACGGGGGAGTGAGCCGTGAACCTTATGCATCACTCAATCTCGGATTGTCGCGCGATGAACCGAAAGAGAACATCCTGCGCAATTTTCGGATTCTCTGTGATGCGTTCGGACTCGATTTCGAAAAACTTGTGATCGTTAATCATGAGCACGGTTCAAATGTTATCCGCGTTGATTCATCGCATTGCGGGCGCGGGCTGTATCGTGAACCGCTGCCTTTTTGCGACGGATTGATAACGGACGATCCAAACGTGGTTTTGGTCACTGCGCATGCGGATTGCGGAGCCGTTTTTCTTTACGACAAGAAAAGGCGTTCGATCGGGCTCGCCCATGCAGGCTGGAAAGGCACGCTGAAGCGGGTCGGAACGGAGTTGGTGCGTTCAATGCAGACGGCGTTCGGTACGAAAGCGGAAGATTTGTTTGCGGCAACGGGTCCGTGTATCTGTTTCGACTGCTTTGAAGTCGGTATCGAAATCGGACGCCGGTTCACCGAGGAATTTCGCAGTGAAGAGCTTGTGAAACCGGGCAGACCGGGCAAGGCATATGTTGATATTCGCGCTGCGATTGAAATACAGCTGGAGGAATGCGGAATCCTGCCGCAGAATATTTCCGCCATGCCGCTGTGCACATTTGAACGAAGTGACTTGTTTTATTCTTACAGGCGCGACAGAACAAAAACCGGTGCAATGGTTTCTGTGCTGAAGCTTATCTGATGTTTGGACATGTTCTCCGCACAGAGCGGAACAAAACAAAAAAACATCAAAGGAAGAATTATTCGGATACCCAATGCGGGGGACAAAAATGAAACTGAACTATAAACGCACAATTTTTGTTAGCTTTGCCTTTTTCCTGATCTGTACATTCTGGCAGGCGTACGACACGATAATCCCTAAAATACTGACGGATAAATTCGGTATGTCGCAGGCGGCTTCCGGGGTTGTCATGGCTCTGGATAATGTGCTTGCAATTTTTTTGCTGCCGCTGTTCGGTGCGATTTCAGATAAAACAAATACAAAACTCGGCAGGCGGACTCCGTTCATAATTGCCGGAACGCTTGCCGCCGCAATCGCATTCGTAGGCTTATCTTTTGTTGATAATGCGCAGGCAAGGGCTCTTAACGGTGTTGAAAGGTTCGAAACAGCCGTTTACGGCACCATTGCTGATGCTGATGCACAAAATGATGATATTAAAGGCATTTTTGATAATGCTGTGTCAACAGTGTTCAACAATTGCCTGAACAAAAAACTGATAACACCGAACGGTGTTGAGTTTGTTGTGATGAATGAGTTCGCGATTCCCGGCGACAATGACCAAAGCGAAACGGAAAAGATGATTTCTGTGCGTGATTATCTTGCAGGAGAGGCCGAGCAGACTGCGTTAAATGCTGCGTCCGTTGCTGTGGACAGAGACTTTTTCTGTGCAATTGAAAACTATTATTCCCCCGTGGATGTTGACAACACGGACAACAGACTCGTTCAGCCTTCCCGATTATATTCGGAGTTTTATGTTCCGGCAAGACAGGCATATGCCGAGGATATAAGCTCAGCGGGAGCAGTGCGGACAGGGCTGTTTATAGCGGTGCTGCTTGTTGTGTTGATTTCAATGGCCTCGTTCCGCTCGCCGGCGGTTGCGCTGATGCCGGATGTAACAATAAAACCTTTGCGCTCAAAGGCAAATGCCGTAATTAACCTTATGGGTACGGCGGGCGGCATTATCGTTCTTGCTTTGGGAATGATTTTCGGCACCGGAAGCGTGAAAAACTCAATGATGAGTTACACACCGTTCTTTGCAATTATTGCGGGCGTGATGCTTGCGGCATTGGTTTTGTTCATGATCACGGTTCGGGAGCCGAAGTTTGCGGAGGAAATGCGGCAGCAAAGTAAACGGTTGAACCTTGACGAGACAGACGAAGAAACAAGCGGGAAAAAGAGGCTTTCGAAAGGAGAAAAAACTTCACTCGTTCTGATACTTGCATCCGTTGCGCTTTGGTACATGGGGTATAATGCGGTAACATCGAAGTATTCGGTTTATGCGGGAAAAGTTTTGAATCTTGATTACAATTCGACTCTGATGATTGCAAACATCGCTGCAATTGTATCCTACATTCCGGTGGGGGCCGCAGCTTCGAAAATCGGACGCAAAAAAACTATTCTCGGCGGAGTCGTGATGCTTGCATCCGCATTCGGTGTTGCCGCATTCCTGCGTGAAGGCAGCAGTGCGCTCCTCATGAACTGTATGTTTGCGCTTGCCGGAATAGGCTGGGCAACAATAAATGTAAACAGTTTTCCGATGGTTGTTGAAATGTGCAGCGGCGGTGAAGTCGGCAAATTCACCGGATATTACTACACTGCAAGTATGGCGGCGCAGGTCTTGACGCCTTACCTGAGCGGGCTGCTTATGGACAAAATCGGAATGACATCGCTGTTCCCGTACGCAACATGCTTTGTTGCACTTGCGTTCGCGGCAATGCTGTTTGTGAAACACGGCGACAGCCGTCCGCAGGCACGCTCCGGTATTGAAGCGTTAAATTATGAGGATTAACGAATGAGCCTTCAGCCGGTGAGCGCACAGCAAAACAAACAAAAATGAAACTAATGTGTATTGAGCATTAAGGAGAAAAATGATAGATATTCATTGTCATATCCTGCCCGACGTTGACGACGGAGCCGTCGATATGACGGAATCCGTTGAAATGCTTCGCATCGCAGCGGAATGCGGAGTTACGGATATTATTGCAACGCCGCATTGCGCACCGGGCGAGTTTGATAATTATGCGGGAGAAAAACTTTTCGCTGCATTTTCGGAGCTTTGTGAAGCGCTCTCAAAGACAGGCGCGGAAATAGGTCTGCACCTCGGCACGGAAGTGTTTGCCTGCCCGGAAACGCTGAAACTGACAGACAGCGGAAAACTGCTGACGCTTGCTGATTCCGATTTCATGCTTGTGGAGTGTGCTTTCGATGAGGATCCTTGGTTTATGCTGGAAATGCTTCAAACTGTTGCCGCAAGCGGGAAAAAACCGGTGGTGGCACATCCTGAAAGATACTATTTTGTTCAGGATGATTTGCGCTATGCTTTGGAATGGGCTGAAGCGGGATACAGCCTGCAAATAAATACAGGAAGTTTAACGGGGTATTTCGGCAGAGATTGCAGGCGAACCGCATTTGAACTTTTAAGCAGCGGTGCAGTTACGCTTGCTGCAAGTGACGCTCACGGAGCAAAATCAAGAACTACGGATATGCGTAAGGCATATAAAACAGTCGTTTCCGAATTCTCGAAGGAATATGCTGATTTGATTCTTTCTGAAAATCCTGCTCGTTTGTTGAAAAATAAAACCCTGAAACCGATAGGACAGATACTTGCCGAAACTGCACGCGGTTCCGGTTTTTTGAGTGATGAAGAATACTGGGGCATATGATACTGCCCAAAAATCAAATTAAACAGTTTGCGCAGATGAAGGAAGCCTTTCAAAACGCTGATAACAGCAGCGATAACGAAAAACAAAAAAATGTGAGCGAAGAACCGGTCGGAGCAGAAATACTCCGTAAAATCGATGCGCAGAGGCAAATGCTGCAAAAGAGAAACTGGAATGATGAAGCCGGGTTTTTTCGCGCCTGCATTGCCGCGGATGCAGAAACTGTTCATGCATCGGGCGGAATCGGCACTCTGTCGGAAAAGAAAATGCATTCCGTGATAAAATACTTTATTGAACCCGACGCTTCAAAGCATGAATTAAGGGTCGGAAACAGCATTGTTGATGTGAAAAACGAAAGCGGTGTTTTTGAGGTGCAGATAGCTTCATTCAATGTTCTCAGAAAAAAACTGCCGTCGCTTTTGATTTCGAATTGCGTCACCGTGGTGCACCCGATTCCGTTTGAAAAGCATATAGTCAAACTCAATGCTGTGACGGGAGAAATCGGCAAACGTCGCAAAAGTCCGAAACGCGGGTCGTTTTTTGATGCTTTTTTTGAGTTATACAAGCTTGCGGAGATTATTGAACACAACAACCTGAATATCCTGCTTTTGCTTGTTGATACGGATGAATACAGGCTTGAAAATGCACCGGTAAAAAAGCGTGGACGCAGACGGCGCAGCACAACGGAGCGTTTTGAGCGCATTCCTATCGCGCTGCGCGGTTCGATTTTGATTTGCGGGCAGCAAGACTGGCGAATGCTGCTGCCGACAAGCCTCCAAACAGAGTTTACGTCGGCAGAACTTGCCGCCGAGGCACAAATACCTCGGAAAACGGCGCAAACAGCTCTTCGGGTGCTGTCAAGGGTCGGCGCCGTACATCTCACAGGGAAGCGCGGAAGAATGAACTTGTACGGCAGCAAGCCCGTACAGATGTCGGAATGAAGCCAAACTGTTTCGGCTTGCAGCCGAACCGAATAAACTGACAGTTAGATGGATTTAGATGTCATGCTTGCCGCTGAGGCAGCTGTTCAGCTTTGCAAGAGCGCGTTTTTCAATGCGCGATACATATGAACGCGATATGCCGAGCTTTTTGCCTACTTCGCGCTGCGGCATGGCAATGCCGTTTGCGAAACCGTATCGCATTTCGATAACGATTCGTTCGCGTTCGTCCAAAATGCTTTGCGCAGCACTCCGCACGGCACGGCACGCTGAGTTATTGATTGCAGTATCGGCAATGGGGTTTTCGGCACTTGCAATAACATCCGCAAGCGTGATTTCGTTGCCGTCTCTGTCCGTGCCGAGCGGTTCATCCAAAGAAACTTCGTTATTTTTTTTCTTTTCCGCACGAACAGACATAAGTATCTCATTTTCAATGCATCTTGCTGCAAAGGCGGACAGTGTCCGACCCTTGTTTGCGTCAAAGCTTCCGACTGCTTTTATGAGTCCGATAGTCCCGATGGAGATAAGATCATCCGCATCACGGCCGCGTGTCGTGTACTTTTTTGCGATATGTGCAACGAGTCGAAGATTATGTTCAATGAGCTTGTCGCGTGCGTCATCATCGCCCGCTGCAAGTTTTGTTAACAGTGCCTGTTCCTCTTCCGGCGTCAAGGCGGGGGGAAAGCTGCTTTTTGTTGTGACCATGCCCACAAACACAAACATATTCCTGAATATCTGCGCAATGAATTCAAACATAGCATCCGTTCCTTTCCGAATTTTCAGGGTTTACCGTCAGCACTGCCTGCGTGCATTTGCAATATCAACCAGTATCACATCATCGCCGATTTTTTGAATTTTGCAGAACGGGATAACAAGTTCTTCCGAATTGCGCAAAAGCCCCAAGAAACGTGACGGTCCGGGAACCACAATTGAACATATTGTGCCCGTACAGTCGTCAATTTCAAGGTCACATATGCACCCGAGCCGCGCACCGTCGCATATGTTGATTATTTCCTTTTCGCGCAGCTCACAAAAAGTTGTGTTTGCCATAATTCGCCTCCGTTCGACTGAAATGTCGAAAATATTCTCATAGAAGCATATGCAGGTAAATGCTCTAAAGAACGAATTGATCCTTAGTTTGTAAAAAAACAGTCAAGAGGTATAGATTCTTTTCATGCTGCACAAGCTGACAGCATTAAGGCTAAGCAAACGCTGATAATAAATTGCGGAGCGGGAGGTTTTGCATGTCGATTGCGGCAATGACGGCAATAGTTTTGATTCTCTTGACATTAACGGGGGTGCTGCGGCATACCGTGGAGGAAACGGGGATAAAAAACACGCATGTTATTTATTGGCTGATCTGTGTTATCTGTCTTAAAGCTTTTCTGCTGAACCCAACGCCGGAAATTGAGCTGAATTTCGGGTTAGTTCCGATAATAATCGGTCCGGCCGTTTTTGCTGCCGCAAAGGGTACCGCAAACAGGGTCATTCCGTTTGCTGTTGTATTCGGAATTGTCTATATGTTGATAAATTTTTCGGCGCAAAATTCTGAAACGGCGAATTATTTATATGGTTCGGTCATTTTCACTGCGGCTTTGATTTTCGGGAGACGCTGCGATATTTCAGCATTTGCATGCGCAGCGGTTCTCGCACCTGTATTCGGAGGGTTGGCAGAATTTGCGATTGAATATACCAGCATTGGGTACGGAGCGGTGCAGCTGTCAACGGAAGTCTGTGATGCGCAGATGATAGGTATTGCGGCTTTTGCGGCGGCCTGTGAGATCTGCGGCATTCTTGAATATGCCGTTCGAAGGCATACGGGACGGTTAAATAATAAATCATCGAGCGTCGGAAAGAAGAAATCCGCAACCCGATAGAACCGAACATGATACAACAGCTCTGTTTAAAAAGACGCGGCTATGTCTGCGTCTTTTTGTTTGCTTTTTTGCAGACTGCTCGTCACCGAACGGTCATATCGATCGGAGCATGTACATACCATTTATCGAGAGCCGATGGGCTGAGCGGTCAGACAAAAACGCTCCGGTACATTAAAAAACGGACGGTTCGAAGGTAACTGAGGGAAGCGAGGGAAAACGATGGAAGCAAAGCCGAGAACAAGCACATTAACAGCGGCTGAAAAAGAGATCGTACGCATTGTTCCGCAGCGATTTCGCGGTGCGGTTGAGCAGATTCTTGAGGGCGGAAGAGCGGATGAAATCAGGTTTATTATTGACAGACCGATGCAGGCGGCGGGCAGACGGGGTGAGCAAGTTTTTTTGCAGCTTAAACCGTTTACAAAATCAGAAGCATGTGAAATGCTGGAGGCAATATGCGGGCATTCGGTTTTTGCACGCGAACAGGAGCTGCTGCAGGGCTATGTGACGCTTGCAGGCGGGGCAAGGGTCGGCATATGCGGAAAACCTCTTTATGAAAACGGGAAAGTTACACGACTGACTGCGGTTACAAGTTTTAATATCAGAATCCCACGTGAAGTTATCGGCTGTGCAGAACGTTTCATTGGGAGGTTCTTTGATGGCAGCATGCCCTTATCGGCAATTATTGCTGCTGCTCCGGGCGCAGGCAAGACGACATTTCTCAGAGATTGTGCGCGCTGCTTATCGGACGGAATAGGTGTTCCGCGCTCGCTGCGTGTTGCAGTTGCGGATGAACGCAATGAGCTTTCCGGAACAACGGAGGGACACGCCGCCATGAATCTCGGTATAAGGACGGATATTATGGAGGGGATACCGAAGGCTGCTGCAATCCCGATGCTTGTTCGCAGCATGGCACCTGATGTAATAATAACCGATGAACTGTCGGGTGCAATTGATACGGAGGCTGTTTCGGAAGCGGCAAAATACGGCATTGCGGTTATTGCATCGATTCATGCCGGAAATACGGCTCAATTGAGAAGCAAAGCTTGGCTCCGACACGCGGTTGAAGACGGGCTGTTTGCAAAAGTTTTTTTGCTGAGAAGAACATCGCGCGAAATATCATTGTACGAGACCGATATTTTAGACGAAAACAAACGGAGACGAATTACACGGTGCTGAAACTTTTACTTGCCGCCGCAGCGTTCTGCATCTGCATGGCAGCAGGAAGGGTTGCGGCCGAAAAATTCAAACTCCGCCAAAAGACATTGTGCGGTTTCTTATCTGATTTAAAGGTGCTTGAGGCAGCATTGAAATATGAACGGACGGACGTTAAATCTCTTGCGTTATTGCTTGCGGCACGCGGAAGTCTGCGGGAATTCTGGAGAATAATGAGTGATGAACTGACGAACGGTGCAGGATTTGGTGAAGCATGGCGTCGGCATAGGCGTGAATTGATGCTGAACGAGGATATCGGCGCAATTGCTGACGGATTTGCGGAACATTTCGGTTCCAATGATGCCGAAACAGAGCTCAGTCGACTTGAAGGCACGCTGAAGCAGCTGTCAGAAAAGGAAAAAATACAGTGTGCGATTTTTATGCAAAAAAGCAGACTGGCGGTATCCTTATCGGCTCTGCTGGGGGCAGCGGCGGCACTGATGATAATTTAGCTTTCGGATAATGCAGCGGCAGCCGAAATGAACATTCCGAAGACGGAAATGTAAGTATTTACTGAATTAAACGAGGAAAAAAACTATGGGTATAGATATTGTTTTTCGCATTGCGGGTATCGGGATTCTCGTTGCGGTTGCGTGCCAGCTTTTGAAGCAGACAGGGCGCGACGACATTGCAATGCTGACCGCACTTGCAGGGCTTGTGATTGTTTTGACGATGGTTATCGGTCTTATTGCAACGCTTTTCGGAAATGTTCGAAGTGTGTTTGAATTATATTGACGAAAGCACCGAAACAGGAACGAAACGCAAATGGACACTTTTTCATTGATCGGTTTTGCGGTTGTGACAGCAATTTTGAGCTGTATCGTGCGGCAATTCAACAATGCGGCGGGAATGAATGTTGCGCTTGCGGGCGGTGCGTTCATATTGCTTTCAATTATTGCGAAAGTGAGCGGAGTTGCAGCGGCACTGAGTTTGGTTGCTTCATCCGGCGGCCTTGACGGAGAATCCGTTGCCGTGATCGTGAAAGCCATCGGGATTGCGTATACAACCCAAATCGCTGCCGCACTGTGCAGGGATCTCGGAGAGACGGCACTTGCCGTAAAAACTGAGCTGGCAGGACGGATAATGCTTATGACGCTCGCAGTGCCGCTTATTCTCAAAATCACGGAAATGCTGACGGAACTTGTTCGAAACAGTCTTACACAGTAAAAGGCAACGGCATACAACTGCTGAAAAAATACATACAAGAAGGCAACCGCTGTCCCGCGGAGTAAGTCTTCCAAAATGAGGTTATGGATATGATAAATCGTTTATGTGCCGCAATGAAAGAAGGGGCATGGAGGGCAATTACCGGAAAGTGCGGATTCCGAACCACAAATGTTGTCAGAGGCTTTGCAATGTGTGCGTTAATTGCGGTATGTATGGCTGTTCTCGCATTGCCGCGGAATGTTCGGGCAGACGAGCTGCCGGATGAAGGTATGCAGAATGTTGAAACAGAGTTGGAACGGCTTCTTAATGAATATGATTTTTCGGAATGGCAGCAATACTTTGACGAGACGAAGCAAACGGTGGGAAACATTACGGAATATGGTGATGTAAAAACTTTAATTGAAAAAGCTGCATCAAACGTTATTGAAGCCGATGAACCAACGAGCATTCTGTTGATTGTGAAAGACATTTTTGTGCCGAACCTGAGATTTGCACTTGTCCGCACGGCCGGCATCGCTGCCCTCGGTATTCTGACAGGATTGTGCGGAATTGCAATAGGGGATGAGTGCGCGGGAACGAAGAAAATGCTGCTGCTGTTTCTCTGTGCGGCAGCGATACTCAGCATCTCGGCAGTGTTTTCGGATCTCACAGGCACGGCTGCGGACGCAATCGGAAAGATAAGGTGTTTCAGTGAAACTGTCGAACCTATTATGATCGGGCTGCTTACAGCGATGGGGTGTGCCAAAACAGCAAAGCTGATGAATCCAATGCTTGTGTTTCTGATAAACGGAATAGTGTATGTAATTGAAAAAATAGTTTTGCCGATGCTCCTGGCTGCGGGTGTGCTGACAATAGTTGACGGATTATCGGACAAATTAAAAGTCGGAAGGACAGTGAAATTACTTCATAAAAGCGTGAAATGGCTGCTTGGCTTATTGACGACGGTGTATATTGCGGTAACTGTTGTTGGCGGAATGACAGCAGGTGCAGCGGACGGAATCTCTGTTCGGACGGCAAAATATGCGATAGATCGACTTGTTCCGGCAGCAGGAGGCATGGTTACCGGCGCGGCCGATGCGGTTCTCGGAAGTTCAGCCCTGCTTAAAAATTCGGCCGGAACGGTTGCGATTATTCTTGCTGCGGCGGTGATCGCAAAGCCGATGCTGACTGTTGCGGGCGGAATGTTCGCACTGCGTATAACATCGGCAATCTGCGAACCGTTTTCGGATGAACGGATACCAAAAATGCTTGACGGTATTGCAGAAACGGTTTCATATCTTTTTGCCGCTATTGCTGCCGTTACGGGCATGTTTGTGATAAGTCTTGTTGTGATGCTTTTAACCGGCAACGCATTGGCGGTTTAGAATGCAAATCAACGGAAAACAGCACAGAGCTGCTCACCGTGCAACGAACAGAAATGCAGCGGACGGGAAGTCAATGCTCTTTGAAAACATTGGCGGATGGAGGGAAAATGCTGAATGTATTTCTTAAACTTATTGCTGCGGCAACAGCAGCGGCAATTGCCGAAGCTTTGCTGCCGGACGGCGGAGCAAAGGGCGGCATCGCGGGCGGAGCAATGAAACTAATCAGTTTTGCCCTTGCCGCGGCAATTGCGGCGGATGTTGCAGCAATTGTTGCATCATGGGGCACGGGATGAACGAAAAATGCCGTGAGAATACGTTTTGGACAGCAAAAAATGTGCGGAAAGGCGAAAATAACAGTGCGGAGATATAGATGAAAAACGGAAATTCGATATTTGCGGTGCTTGCAGAAGCACTTGAAAAGAATAAGAAATTGAGAACGATCCTGTATGCGGTTCTTATAATACTTGCTCTTGCGTTTTTTTTGACGTCCGGTTTGTTCGGAGGCGGAAAAGATACAAATAAATCCTCAGGAAGAACGGAGGAAGAACAGACGGGTGAGTTCTCGAACACCGAAGAGGCACGTATGCTTGAAGCAAGACTGGAAGATATTCTTTCGCAAATGCAGAATGCGGGACAGGTGCGAGTGATGGTAACATTTGATAACGCACAGGAAAAGGTTATAGCTGCGGATGAGCAGAAAAGCAGCGGCAGCTCGGGTATATCCGAGGCATCGCGTCCGGTCAAAACATCCGGAAGCGGGGGAGAAAGCCCGATAATACTTACTGAGCGTATGCCAAAGATACGCGGAGTAATCGTAATCGCGGAAGGTGCAGCGGATATTTCCGTGCGATTCAGTCTTGCGGCGGCGGTCAGTACGGTGCTCGGCATTGACGAAAACAGCGTGGAGGTGTTTGCTATGCGCCGAAACGAATAAATACAAACCCTGCGGGAGAAGAGACGGCTCAAAATGCCGCAAAAGCTTAAAAAAACCGACATCTGAATTAAACAAGGAGGAAAGAAAATGAAAAAGAACGGATTCAAACTCACAAAAAAGGGAATTATCGCGCTTGCTGTGCTGATAATCCTGCTTGCGGGCGCAATTTGGCTGAATATAAGACTCAATGGAGAGAATCCCGCGGACGGCGGCAGCGCGGACGGAACATCTGCTCCCGGCAAAGACGGTGCATCGGGAACAAATGTTTCCACCGTCGGCGGCAATGCGAATATTTACAGCAGCTATTTCGCGAATTTTCGCGATGAGAGAAATCTTGTACGTGCACAGGAGATCGAATACCTGCGTATGATACTTGCAGAGGAGGATTCCGATGCGGAAACGGTTCAAAACGCAAAAGAGAGACTGATGGAGCTTGTCAGCAACATGGAACAGGAATTTGCGATTGAGAGCCTTATACGGGCAAAAGGTTTTCTTGATGCAGCCGTAACTTTGAGAAGTGATGCAATCAGCGTTATCATCGATGGTGAGACACTGAGCGATGAAGAGGTTGCAAGGATTCTTGACATTGTTCAAACCGAAACCGGCGCGGAGGCATCAAAGATTAAAATATCTCTCAGCAGAGGCTGAATCGGAACGGCAAGAATTGCTTAAACCTCCGAAATTTGTTTTCTGTGTGGATTTCCTGCAGATTTTTTCAGAATAATTAACGTCAATTGTTTACATTCCCGAAGAAGTTTGGTATAATTATGTTGACTAATTATAAGGAGGAGTCCATATCATGGAAAATGAGAATACCGTAATGACCGACATTAAGGTCAACGAAACCGGCAAAGTGTCCTTTGCTCCCGACGTAATTGCAACGATTGCAAACCTTGCCGCATCGGATGTTGAAGGTGTAACCGGCCTCGGCGGAGGTTTTGCAGACAGCCTTACGGGAATCCTCGGGGGTAAGAAGAGCTACACAAAGGGTGTTCGCGTCGAAGTCGGCCAGGAAGAAGCTGCTGTTGACGTTGTAATCAATGTGAAATACGGCAGCAAAATCCAGCTCGTTTGTGCAGAAGTTCAGCAGGAAGTCAAGAAGGCGATCGAAATGATGACGGGACTGCGCGTTGTTGAAGTCAACGTTTGCGTTCAGTCTGTAACTTTCGAAAACGATAAGGACGAAAAGAAAAAGCCCGAAGAACCCAGGGTAAAGTAATTCCGTTGTACTTTATGACAGAAGCTGCACGGTGCATCCGAAGGGGCGACAGCTGCATTCCGCATCCGGAACGTGTTTTAAACACGGCCTGTATTTGTGGACTGCGCTGTTTCCCTGCGGATGCGCGGTGCGAAACTGTGTTATTATCAACAAAAGAAAGAGTGGTCTTAGTTTATGAAATCCGACGGTACGCGCAGAGCGATTATAATTGCTGTTCTCTGCCTGTTCAGCATTGCGATGCTGTTCATGACAGCGTCAGCGTGGGGACTTAAGGCATTTGCCCGTTTTGCAGAGTTCATGACGGGAGACAGGATTTTCCTGCGCATACTTGCAGGCATCGGTTTTGGCGGTCTTTCCGCAGCGGGTGTTTTCGCGCTTGTCTGCACAGCAAAGATCGGCAGAATCGGCAACTCGAAGTCAAGTCTGAACATGCTTTCGGGAGAGCCGAACGGAACGACCTATATCAGCAGCAGTGCGGTTGACGGCCTTGTTCAAAACTGCGTCAAAAAAGTTGCTTCAATAAAAAGCTGTGTAAGCACTATTTCGGCCGCAGACGGGCAGATCAATATCGACCTTAAACTTGTGGTTTTTCAGGACGAAAGTCTGCCCACACTTTGCGCTGCACTGCAGCGGGATGTCAAGTCGTACATCGAAAACGCAACCGGGATTCCCGTCAGCAATGTGCTTGTTGCGATTGTTGATGTTGCTGCTCCGCGGGATGACGGGAAGGCAGGAAACAGGCGGGTGAAATAATGACCTTTGAAAACATTATTGCTTTTATCAAAAAACACAAAGCCATGCTGGGCTTGGGGGCGATTGGGCTTGAAATTGCGTTTTTGATGCTCGTTATAGGTTTTTTCAGAACGCTTCTTCTTGTTGTTCTGACACTCCTGTTCGGTGTGTACGGCTACTTTATCGATAAGCTTGGTTTCAGGGGTGCGAATAAGGCAATTGCGAACCTGTTCAGGCGCAAACGATGAATTTGCCGCAGGTGGACTTTGCAGACTACGGATTTTCAAAACAGAATAAGCTTTTTTCAAAAAACGTGTAATCGATTCAACACGGAAGAAAGGCTGTTCGGAATATTTAAGATACATAACATACAGCATACATAAAAGAAAGGAAAAGGGTGCGGGGGTTGCTGCTCAACGGAGTCGCCTGCCCCTTCCTGTGACCAATGAGCAGAAAAACAGCGCGTGAGGTGGCAATGATGCTCACCTATGAAAAAATCTTCGGGTGTGATGATACTTATCATGAGGTGCTCGAAAAGTCCGGCATCGCCGGAGAGCCCGTTAAGGCAGATGTTGCGTATGCAACCAATCTGGTTGACGGAGTTCAAAAACACATCGACAAAATTGATGAAACAATTTCAGAGGCGGCGATCGGGTGGACTTTGGAACGAATGTCAAAGGTTGATCTTTCAATCTTGCGCAATGCAACATATGAGATCCTTTTCGACAGAAACATTCCGAAAGCTGTCGCTATTAACGAAGCGGTTGAGCTTGCAAAGATTTACTGTGACGAAGGCTCTCCGCGCTTTATAAACGGCTGCCTCGGCAGAATTGCGAATTCTGCGGCAAAATGATGAGCTGCGGAAGCAAAAAAAGAATATTTCTCGGCATTGATACAAGCTGCTACACAACATCCGCAGCTTGTGTTTGCGTAAACGGAAATTCAGCGGAGATCGTTTGTGATGAAAGAACTCTTCTGAAAGTCGCAGCGGGTGAGCGCGGACTCAGGCAAAGCGATGCCGTGTTTCAGCATGTCCGTAATCTTGCCGAGATCCTGCCTAAAATCTTTAAGCAGATTGACAGAAAAGATGTTGCGGGTGTCGGCGTCAGCGTGTGTCCGAGCGGCAGGGAAGGCAGCTATATGCCTGTTTTCCTTGCGGGCAAATCACATGCACTGTCGATTTCTGCGGCTTTGGGTGTGCCTGTGTACGAGTTTACACACCAGCAGGGACATATCCGTGCCGCGGCATTCGACAACGAATCGCTGCTCGGCAAGGATTTTTTTGCGTTTCATCTCAGCGGAGGAACAAGTGAACTGCTCCGTATCGACAGCTCACTTTCCGATATCAAAAAAATCGGCGGTACAACCGACATCAACGCAGGTCAGCTTGTGGACAGGCTCGGGGTCGCAATGGGTCTGCGATTTCCTGCGGGAAAAGAACTTGAAAAAAATGCGGCTGAGGCATTGAAAAACAAATCATATGCCGATAGCGGGTTCGTGCTTCCTTCAAGTGTAAAGAGCCTTTCCTGCTCGTTCTCAGGTGTTGAAACAAAAGCCGCGAACGCACTGAAAAACGGGGAGAAGCACGGGACAGTTGCTGCCGCCGTTTATGACTGCATTGCGCGAACGCTCGCAAAACTTGTAAAAAATGCAATTGAATTCGAAACGGAAAATGCAGCAAGAGAAGTATCCGTGGATTCAAAATGCAGCACAGGAGACGAAACTGCTTCAACAAAGAGTTTCCTTTTTGCCGGAGGAGTGGCGTCAAGCACAATACTGAGAGAAATGCTTGCTGACAGGCTGCATAAAACACCTGTTGAACTGCATTTTTCAAGGCCGGTTCTTTCAAGCGACAATGCTGTCGGAATTGCGGCATTAGCGGCGGAAGAAGATGCTTTCAACGGCCGGACTGCAACGCCGGGCGGAACATGAGTGTCGGCGCAGTTGTGCAGAAATCGCATACATTCAAGTTTAAATTGAAATAGTTTTAATCTCACGGAGGAAACAACAATGGCAATAATCATTGACGGAAAAAAGATTGCGGCTGAACTGAGAGCGGAATGCATTGCTCGGACAAATCGGCTGCTTGAAAAAGGAATTAAGCCCAGGCTTGATGTTATAATTGTTGGCAGTGATCCTGCCTCACAGCAATATGTTAACAGCAGAGCTAAGGATTGCGCTGCTGTCGGAATGGAGAGCTGTGTTCATGCGCTCCCTGCGGAAACGGAGCAGGCGGAGCTTGTTGAATTGATTGAATCGCTTAATGCCAATAAAAATGTTCACGGTATTCTGCTTCAAATGCCGCTTCCGAAACACATGAATTCCGATGAAGTCATTTCACATATTTCGATGCACAAGGACGTTGACGGTTTCCACCTTCTGAATGTCGGCAGCCTTGTTTCCGGCAGACCGGCATTTGCGCCCTGCACACCGAGCAGCATTATGCAGCTTATCAAAAGCACAGGTGTTAAAATCAGCGGAAAGAATGCGGTCGTTATCGGACGCAGCAATGTTGTAGGCCGTCCGGCGGCGATGCTTTTGCTCGGCGAGAGTGCAACGGTAACAATTTGCCATTCAAAAACATCAAACCTGAAGGAACATACTCTTAATGCGGATATTCTTGTTGCAGCAGTCGGCGTCCCCGGGCTTGTTACGGGTGACATGATTAAACCCGGCGCAATCGTGATAGATGCAGGCATAAACCGTGTTGAGGGAAAAACTGTCGGAGACGTTGATTTTGCATCTGCCGAACCTGTTGCGGGTTATATTTCCCCGGTTCCCGGCGGAGTAGGCCCTGTGACACGCACAATTCTTGTTGCAAACACGCTTACAGCGGCGGAGAAGCTGAATGGATTGGATTGACAGCGGATTTATCACGGGTGCGGCGGATGAATCGGCCGGATCCAATCGTCCGCAAAAGCCTGTTTGGACTGTAACTGCACTCAATACATATGTCAGCGGTCTGCTTGATAAGGATGTGCGCTTGCGCTCAATTGATGTTTCGGGCGAAATATCCGGATTTAAATGCTACAATAAATCCGGACATCTGTACTTTTCTGTCAAGGATGAAAGCTCCGCTGTGCCGTGTGTGATGTTCAGAAGCAGCGCGGAAAGGCTGAGGTTTGCACCTAAAGACGGTATGTCGGTTGTTTTGCACGGCAGTCCGTCACTTTATACGCGAGACGGAAAATTTCAGTTTTATGTTACATCAATGCATGAAGCGGGAGAAGGCGAGCTGTTTCGGCGTTTTTTGGAGCTGAAGTCAAAACTCGAAGCAGAAGGTCTTTTTTCGAGAAAGCGTACTTTGCCGTTTATGCCGAAATGCATTGGAATCATAACAAGCGAGTCCGGAGCGGCACTGCATGATATCATCACCGTTGCACGGCGTCGGTTCCCGTTGATGAACTTCATTTTTGCTCATGCAAATGTACAGGGAAAAGATGCGCCGCAGTCACTTATTGCTGCACTGCGGCTGCTGAACGAAACCAAAAAGCCTGATGTTATCATAATCGGCAGGGGCGGAGGAAGCTTTGAAGATTTGAATTGCTTTAATGACGAAGGTCTTGCCCGCGCGATATATTCAAGTGAGATCCCGGTCGTGAGTGCGGTCGGGCACGAAATCGATTATACAATTGCTGATTTCGTTGCGGATTGCAGGGCAGCAACTCCTTCGGCAGCTGCCGAAATTTGTGTTCCGGAATTTGATTCACTGAAAAACATGCTTCTGCGGCAGCGCGAGACGATGCACGAAGCGGCAGAGGATATGTTAACGGCAGCAAAAATGCGCATTGATGCTTGCCTGAAAAGCCGCGCTCTGACGTCTCCACTGCGTGTAACGGAACTGAAACGCCGTTCTGTGCAGGAGAAAACGGATTTGCTGCGACGTATTGTTTCGGGAATTGTGAATAATGCGGGAATGCGTATCGATTCGGCTGCACAGCGTTTGTCCTCACTGAACCCAAACGGAATTTTACGGCGCGGCTATGCAATTCTTAATGACGCTGACGGCAAAACGGTGGACAGTATTAAAAATGTCCGTATCGGACAGGAACTTACGGTTGCACTTTTCGGAGGAGTGTTAAAGGTTGCCGTAACGGGTATTCAGCCTGTCTTAAATGAAAAGCATACAACAGAAAATGGTTAAGAATTAAAAAGGCAACAACATGAACGATATCGATAATACGAATAAAAACTGCGGTGCCGCAGAGGTGTTTGAGGAACTGACATTTGAACAAGCGGCATCAAAACTTGAAGAGATAGTTGAAAAACTGGATTCCGGAGAAACACCTCTCGGCGAGACGGTAAAACTATATGAACAGGGAATCGCGCTCTCGGATTACTGCATGAAACTGCTTGCGGATTATGACGGCAGAATTGAAAAAGTTTCCCGCAGCACTGATGAAAACTGCGGCGAATAGGAAAAAGATATTTAAAAATGAATTCTCGGCAGCGTATATGCTGCCCTGACTGCAACGCAAGAATAGGCTTGTCTTGCGCAACACGAGGAGCGAGGGTTAAATACAGCTGACTGAACAACAGGTTCAAAAACCTAATCGGCAACTGACGATTTAACTGTCGGTGCGACACAAAACCGGTGGAGGGACACATGATGGATTTTGATGCACGAACAAAAAAGTATTCAAACATTATTAACAACACACTGAATGATGCTTTTATAATGACAAATACACCCAAATTACTGCATGACGCAATGAAATACAGTATTGACGCGGGCGGGAAACGCATTCGCCCGTGCCTGACGCTCGGCGTGTGCGATATTCTGGGCGGCAACAGAAAATACGCAATTCGGCTCGGCAGCGGCATTGAAATGATTCATACGTATTCTTTGATTCACGATGATCTGCCCTGTATGGACAACGATGACATGCGGCGCGGAAAACCTTCGAATCACATGGTTTTCGGGGAAGCCCAGGCATTGCTTGCGGGTGACGGGCTCCTAACGTATGCTTTTGAATGGATGCTTGAGGCGGGAATTGGATTCAATAATCTTAATTATTATCGTGCAGTTGCGGAAATTGCTAAACGTGCAGGCGTTTCCGGCATGGTTGCCGGACAATCCATTGACCTTATCAGCCAAACCGAAGGCATCAAGAATGAAGACGAGCTGAACTATATCCATCGGCACAAGACTGCCGATCTGCTTATTGCAAGTGTAATTGCAGGCGCACTATGCGCAAATCCGACAGATATACAGCTTAAGACGCTTGAAGGCTATGCGGAGAAAATCGGAATTCTTTTTCAGATCACGGATGATATCCTTGATGCAGAGGGCGATGAAACGCTTGTCGGAAAGACCTTGCACAAGGACGAAACGGATAAAAAGCTTACATATGTGAGCCTTTACGGTGTGGAACGCTCCAAAAATATGGCACAGCAGATTGCGCAGGAAGCCGAACGGCTCCTCTTTACAACTTTCGGTGAAAACTGCAAATATCTTTACGATGTAATCTACTATATACTGAATAGGAACAAGTAATAATGGTGCAACACAGTGAAACAGCAGCGCAGACGGGAACAATAGTTGGGCTTGAGTCTCCGCAGGAGCTGCAAAAGATGAGTATTGAACAGCTGAATGAGCTTGCAGTGAATATACGCAGCTATATTATTTCGGTTGTTTCGCAGAACGGCGGACATCTTTCGTCAAATCTCGGCGTTGTTGAGCTTACGATCGCGCTGCATTATTGTTTCGATTTTTCAAAGGACAGGCTTGTTTTTGACGTTGGTCATCAGAGCTATGTTCACAAATTGCTGACGGGACGCGCTCCGCAGTTCCCGACTCTTCGAACAAAGGGTGGAATATCCGGTTTTCCGAAACGCAGTGAGAGTGAATACGATGCATTTAATGTCGGCCATTCAAGCACAGCGATTTCTGCTGCACTCGGAATGCTCCGTGCAATGCGATTGAAAGGCGATTTTGAAAGCAGAGCGGTTGCACTCGTCGGTGACGGTGCTCTGACAGGCGGTCTTGCTTACGAAGCAATGGATGATGCAGGCGAAAAAGAACTGCCGCTTATTGTTGTTTTAAATGATAACAAAATGAGCATTGCAGGAAACGTCGGAGGCATGAGTGCACATCTTTCAAAACTGCGGACAAGCAAAAGCTATAAACGCTTCAAACGCAAGTTCTCGGGAAGACTTAAAAAAATCCCTCTTGTCGGCAAATGCATAAGCGACACGCTTGAACGATTTAAAAACAGGATTAAGTATTTTGTGCTTCCGAATGTGCTGTTTGAAGAAATCGGTTTTACATATGCAGGACCGTTCGATGGACATAAAATCGAAGACCTCATTGAGATCTTTGAACATGCAAAGCATAATGTTCAGGATAAACCGATCCTTATCCATGTTGTAACGCAGAAGGGCAGGGGATATGCGCCGGCTGAGAAGAATCCAGAAAAATTTCACGGTGTCGGAAAATTTAATGTTGCAGACGGCGCAACAAAAAGCGGAAATAACAATTCGCTTGTGTTTGCGAACGAGCTTTGCCGACTTGCCGAAAAGGATTCCCGCATTGTTGCTGTTACTGCTGCAATGACTTCCGGAACAGGGCTGACGGAGTTTAAAAAACGTTTTCCTGAAAGATTTTTTGATGTCGGTATCGCAGAGCAGCACGGGGTCACAATGTCCGCAGGCATGGCTGCAGAGGGGTTGAAACCTGTTTTTGCGGTGTACTCAACATTTCTTCAACGCGGTTACGATCAGCTGCTGCATGATGTATGCCTTCAAAAACTTCCCGTCGTGTTTGGAATCGACAGGGCAGGGCTGGTCGGTGCGGACGGGGAGACGCATCAAGGCGTTTACGACATTGCTTATTTTTCGACATTACCGCGAGGAATTAAGCTGTTTTCACCATCTTCAACGAACGAGCTTTGTGCAATGCTTGATTACGCATTGACCCTTGATATGCCGTGCGCAATTCGCTATAATCGAGGACTTTTGCCGAGCAGGGAATGCAGCCACGGTACTTCTCTTGAGGATTGGGAGATTATAAAACGGCCGAAATGCGTCACTGTTGCAGCGACGGGAAGACTGCTTCAGAATGCAGCGGCAGCATGTGAGGGATTGGACGTCGGTCTTGTGAACGCAAGACTTCTGTGTCCGATCGAAGAAAAACATATCGAATTATTCGAAAACACACGATGCTTGATTACTGTTGAAGATGGCAATGCCGACACCGGTTTCGGCGCACAAATGTCAAGGCTTGCGGCAGCACACGGGAAGATGCGTGTTGTTAATCTCGGCGTTCCGAACATCCCGATAGAGGCGGCAAGTATTGCCGAACAGGATGATTTTTGCGGACTGACAACTGAGAAACTGCGCAAGGTTATTCTTGAGGCTGTTGAAGCGGTTCGCGGTGATTGATTAGTGAAATATTTATGTGGATGGAGAAATGAATTGGCAAACAGAGTTGACAGCAAAATGGTTGAATTAGGGCTTGCACAAAGCCGCGAAAGAGCGCGCGCACTGATTATCGAGGGCGTTGTGCTTTTGGACGGTGTTCGCGTTATGAAGCCGAGTGATACGATTCGCGACGGGCAAATTCTTTCACTGAAAGAGAATCCGATTCCGTTTGTCAGCCGCGGCGGGTTGAAATTGCAGAAAGCTATCGATACTTATCAAATTTCGCTTAAAGACCGCGTCTGCGTTGACATAGGGGCATCTACCGGCGGATTTACGGATTGTATGCTGATGCACGGCGCAAAGAAAGTTTTTGCAGTTGATGTCGGTTACGGGCAGCTGGACTGGAAATTGCGCAATGATGAGCGCGTTGTTTGCATGGAACGCCATAATGCAAGATTCATGAATTTGGATTGGTTCGATGAGCAGCCGAGTTTTGCTTCGATAGATGTATCCTTCATCTCTATCGGTCTTATTATTCCGCGCCTTAACGAATGCCTTTCCACAGGCGGAGCTGCGGCTGTTCTTGTTAAACCGCAGTTTGAAGCAGGACGCGATAAAATCGGCAAAAACGGCGTTGTGCGTGACAAAAAAACACATATTGAAGTTCTGACGAATGCAATCGAACATGTGCGGAGCAACGGCTTCAGCGTTCACGGAATTGAGTTTTCACCAATCACAGGACCGAAAGGCAATATCGAATTTCTCTTGTATCTCGGCCATGAGGAGAATGCGGCCGAATGCGGCATGGGCGAAACAGAGCTTGCGGAAGCGGTTGAAAAAACGGTAAGCGATGCGCATACGACTCTTAAATAACTTTGCATAAGCTTGACGGTGCGGCGGAGGATAAAAAATGAATCACAGAATTTTTTTCTATGTAAATGTTACAAAAACAGGTTCTGACGGTGTTCTGCGGAAGGCGACTGAAATTGCTGCACGCAGCGGGTATCAGTGCAAAGTATATGAAGATGCATCGTGCATGTTTGCCGACTGCATTGAAGAAGATGAGGATGAACCCGCCTGTATAGTTACAATAGGCGGTGACGGAACGACCCTCCGCGCCGTGTCCCATGCGGTGAATCAGGGGATCGAAATCATTACTCCGATTCTTGGAATCAACCTTGGCAAAATTGGGTTTTTCAGTGAAACCAGCATCGAGGGCTTTGAAGAGACCTTGAAGCAGTTTTCGGAGGGAGACTATACAATAGAAACGGACAGAATGCTCAAGGCAAGTTTTAAGGATGGCAGAGAGTTCTTTGCATTAAATGATTTTCTTGCATATAAAAGCGGATTTTCGTCCGTATCGCATATTGAACTCGGAGTTGACGGCGCGGATGTCGGAATGATACACGGGGATGGCATAATTGTTTCCTCACGTCTCGGCTCAACCGGCTATTCAATTTCTGCCGGAGGTCCCGTGGTTGCGCCGAATCTTGATGTGATTCTCGTAACCCCCGTTTGTCCGCATTCGCTGACTGTCCGTCCGATTGCAGCTGCATTTGATTCTGTAATTGAAATCAATGCGCAAAGCGACTGTGTTATGTATGCAGACGGAATCAGCACTGTTCAGGTTCCGGCGGGAACGGGGTTCACTGTGTCCGGATGCAATAAACAAGTTGGATTCATCAGAACAAAAAAGAGAAATGTTTTTCGCCTCATCAGAGAGAGGCTGAATTGAACCGGCTCGGGAGGAAGGCAATATGCTGGAACGGTTGATAATTCGAAATATTGCGCTTATTGAGCATCTTGACTTTGAGCTCGGTGCCGGACTGAACGTCTTAACAGGTGAGACCGGTGCGGGAAAGTCGATTATTGTTGACAGTGTTAACCTTATTCTCGGTGAAAGGGCAAATCGCGAGCTGATTTCATCAGGCAGCCAAAAGGCAAGAGTGGAAGCCTTCTTCAACATTAACGGACAAGATGGAGTAAAAAAACAACTTGACGCGCTCGGCATCGAATATGAAGATGATACGCTTGTTGTGATGCGTGAGATAACCGCTTCGGGAAAAAGCACTTGCAGACTGAACGGTGAAATAGTTCCGCTTGCAACACTGAAAACCGTGACGGATACGCTTGTTGATGTTCACGGCCAGCACGAGCATCAGTCGCTTCTTTCGCAAAAGAAACATATAGGAATGCTTGACAATTATGCGGGTTTGCCGGTTGCGGAGCTCAAAGAAAAAACGGAAAATCTTTATCGGCAGCATTCTGAGGTTGTTCACAAGCTGAATTCGGGCTTCCTGTCAGAGGCGGAGCGTGAAAGAAGAATCGATATACTTTCATATCAAATAAACGAAATAGACGCAGCTGCGCTGACTGTCGGAGAGGAAGCGACGATTCAAGAGGAACTGAACATGCTTTCCAATGCCGAAAAGATTAATTCAGCTCTCGAAAACAGCGGTGAAAACATATCGGGCGACGGCGGCGCATTGGAAAAACTCGGCTCTGCCGTGAATTCGCTTGCTCAGATTGCTGAAATTTCTTCAAAATACGGTGAGCTATATGAACTTTTGAATAATACCTATTATGAGCTTGAGGATGGAGCATATCAGCTTCGCGAATTACGGCTGGGATATGAGTATTCTCCGGAACGGCTTGACGAACTGGAGACAAGGCTCGATCTTATCAATTCGTTGAAAAGAAAATACGGAAGGACTATTGAAGATATCCTTAAATACCGCAGCGAAGCTTCGGCCGAGCTGGCCGAGCTCACCGGTTCACAGGAACTGAGGGATAAGCTGACTGCGGAGCGGAACGGGCTTGCAGCGGATTACCGCAAAACAGCAGCGAAACTGACTGAAAAACGCAAAGAAGCCGCTGAAGATCTGTGCCGAAGAATAACCGAACAGTTGCAGGAACTTGGAATGGCAAAGGCTGCGTTCGGCATTGTATTCCTGCCGGAAGACGGAAAACTCCACGCAAACGGCAATGATGATGTTGAATTCATGCTGTCTGCAAACAAGGGAGAACCGCTTAAGCCTCTTTCAAAGGTGGCTTCCGGCGGCGAACTTTCACGCGTGATGCTGGCGATCAAAACTGTTTGTGCCGGTGCGGACGGAACGCCTACACTGATATTCGATGAAGTTGATACGGGTATAAGCGGAAGAACGGCCGTGATTGTCGGCGAACGGTTGTACAGCGTTGCGCGTTCAAGGCAGGTGCTTTCAATCACTCATCTTCCGCAAATCGCGGCTTTTGCCGATTGCCATTTGTTTGTCGAAAAGCATTCCGACAGTGAAAAAACGAAAACATCGCTCCGTGAATTGAACGATGCGGAACGCAGCGCAGAACTTGCACGAATTATGGGTGCATCGGCGGCGGATGAATCCGCACAGAAGTACGCAAGCGAACTTATCGAATCTGCCAACAGGTTCAAATTAAAAGTCAATGAGCTTGATTGATGACACCGTCAATTCATTTTAAAACATTAACCGACATGAAGATATCATGTCGGTTTTTGTAAACACAGCCTTATTTATGCGGCACATATTGTTCCGAAGCCTGCATCAAGCGCACGGTTCTCTGTGAATAATCGATAACCAACATACAAACAATAACGCTGCTGATGTTCGGCAAATGATAAATTGGGGTGTTGTACGTATGGGTAATAAAAGAAGGCATTGTTTTACAGCAAAAGGAACGAATATGCCGAAAGAAAAAGATTGTTTAAATAACGCGGTGAAAAACTGCTGCGCATACAGAACAGGCGAAAATAATTCCGTGCGCAGCAATACGGATGTAGGGCCGCGGGGGAATATCGGCATTAAAATTTTCGGCATCATACTTTCTGCGCTGGTTGTTTTTTTTAACTATTCTCCGCGTATGCGTGCGGTGAGGGCTCTGCCGAAGGCTGTTTTCATAAACAGCGTAAGCACATTGAATGATGCTGAAAAAGGGGAAGCTCAATGCTTGGATTATTTAAAAAGCACTCTTTCAATATTTGAATCGGAATCAACGGCGCATGGGCGGGAAGGCGCACTGAATGTCACGGAATCGGGGGACGAAACACTCGGCGCAAAACGGATCTCGGTGCGTTTGTTTAATCTGTTTGAACTCGCAAACGTGCCGATATACAGCCACGAACGTGCAATGCTGTATCCCGGCGGACGCGCTGTCGGGATATCGATTAATCTTCGGGGACTGCTTATTGTCGGCAGCGGTTCGTTCCGAAACAGAGACGGACGGGAATGCTGCCCGGCGAAGCGGGCAGGATTTCGTGCAGGTGACGTTATTTTAAGCATTAACGGCACTGCGGTGTCAACAAGCGAAGAGATGCAGCTTGCATTGAATGCAAATCCGGACAGTGCACAAATAGTTTTTGAACGAAACAACCGACGGCAGACATTAACCGTAAAACCCGAAATGGGTACAGACGGCAAGGCGAAAATCGGCGCATGGGTGCGCGACAGCACGGTCGGCATCGGAACGCTGTCGTTTGTTACGGAAAAAGAAAAAGCTTCGGCTGCACTCGGCCATGCGGTTCTGGATGCGGATACCGGCAGTTTGCTGAATGTCAGGAAAGGTGAAATGGTCGAAGCGGATGTTCTCGGAGTTACAAAGGGTTCAAGCGGTTTTCCGGGTGAGCTGCGCGGGGCATTTGGTGCGAAAAGCCTGCGCATAGGAAGCATTGATGTTAATACGGAACTCGGAATTTTCGGCATTGCGGATTCTGCGGATTATATATGCGAAGCGGGAGAGACCTTGCCGATAGCTTTTCCGAATGAAGTGCATAAGGGAGAAGCTTATATTATAACTCAGATTGACGGTGAGAAACCTCAGCCGTACAGCTGCAAAATTATAAAAAATGCAGCGCAATCCGTGCCGAGTCAGAAAGGGCTTGTTATTGAAATAACCGATGATCGACTGCTTAACAAAACAGGTGGGATCGTGCAGGGGATGAGCGGAAGCCCGATCGTCCAAGACGGCAGGATTGCGGCCGTTGTAACTCACGTTTTTGTTAATGAGCCTAACAGGGGTTACGGTGTTTATGCGTTTTGGATGTATTCTGTAGCCTGCGGTGAGAATTAACAGCGAGCTTTAAACAGAAAAAACACAAATATATTACCTGCAACCGTCCGAATTGTATTGACAATACATACATGAATGTGTATAATCTCGAAAATATCAGAAAAGGAGATAAAGCGATGCAAAAGCGCAGCAAAAAGCAGCAGAATACTCTCATCAATTCCGTGCTTAAAGCAGTCGTCGGAATGGTTTTTGCCGTACCCGAACTTTTGCACAGTCAAGCATCGCCTCTCCAATATCGCTGCAAAGCTCACTGAGCAGCGGTTAACCTTATAAGGATGAATTCAAGCGGTGCAGATGATAAGCTGTACCGCTTGTTTGCATATATAACACATCAGCAGCAAAGGAGAATTCAAAAAATGCTTACGCACAAAGGAACAAAAGAATTGACAACAAAACGCTTAAAACTTCGCAGATTCACCGTTGATGATGCGCAGGATATGTTCAACAATTGGGCGAGTGATGCGGAGGTAACGAAATTCGTGAGCTGGCCTCCGCATTCGACACCCGATTTAACCCGCGAACTTCTCGGCAAATGGGTTGAGGAGTATGAAAAATCCGATTATTACAGCTGGGCCATTGAATACAACGGCAGACTGATCGGAAGTATCGGTGCACCAAGCAAGACGGAGCGCGATGAACGCACTGAAATCGGTTATTGCATTGCACGGGATTGCTGGAACAAAGGCATAACAACCGAAGCACTTGAAGCGGTTTGCAACTACCTCTTTGATGAGGTTGGATTCAACAGGCTTGAAATCCGTCATGCAACCGAAAACCCTGCTTCAGGAAAAGTGGCGCAGAAATGCGGCTTTATACCAGAAGGAATAATGCGGGAGAGTTTTCGCTCGTCAAGGGGAGTTTTCTGTGATCTTGTAATGCTCGGGCGTTTAAAAAGCGACAGAAACTGAGCAGACGCGGCGAATCACATTTTGTTGTGAGCTGTTGATTGCACGCAAAACAAAAAGCCGACTCCCGAGACAAAAATCGGAAGTCGGCTTGAACTGTATCCAATGCTCTATGACTGTTCGGGGTTATTTGCCCGAATAAGCTTTGATACCTTTTTCTTTATTCGCGTTAATGCATTGTCAACTGTTTTTGTGCTTCTGCCAATGCTTTCGGCGATCTGCGCATAGCTTTTTCCGGAGATATAAAGCCGTAAAACACTCAACTCAAGTTCCGTAAGCTCTGCTTTGAGCCCGTGCAGGATGTGAAGTTCCGCCTCGCGGTCAATGGCAAGCTCCTCCGGGTCGATTGTGGCAGCAAGCAGGATCGAGTCGCCGAGACAGCGCGCCTCGTCATCGGGATTATCGAAAAAAACCGGCTTGTCGAGCGAAATATAGCTGTTCAGCGGAAAGTGCTTTTTGCGTGTTGCGCGTTTTATTGCAGCAATAATGTTGTTGCCTATACAAACCTCTGCATAGGTTCGGAAGCTTGTATGCTTTTCGCAGTCATAATCACGAATCGCGCTGAACAGACCGATTGAACCTTCCTGAACAAGATCGGAATGATCTGCACCGATAAGAAAATAGGGACGCGCCTTTATACGCACAAGAGGCATAAAACGAACAACAAGTGTATGCTCGGCATCATTGCTGCCGTTCTGGGCAAGTCGAGCCAATGCCTCATCGTTCAGGCTGTCAAGATTCTCAATATCGGCGGAAACTCCGTCGTTCGGGAGAGTTTTCATTTTTAATTCACGCTGTCCTGTCTGTTCTTTTCAAACATGATGATAGCTGCCGCAACCGATGCATTAAGAGAATCAATCTTGCCTTTTATCGGTACGGAAACAAGGAAATCACATTTTTCCTTTACAAGTTTGCTGAGCCCGCTGCCTTCACTGCCGATAACGAGTGCAAAGCCGCCCTTCATGTCCGCTTCATACATACTGTTGCCCGCCATGTCCGCGCCGGCAATCCAAAGGCCTTCCTTTTTCAGTGTTTCAATTGCAGAAACAAGGTTCACAACACGGGCGATTCGCATGTGTTCCGCCGCTCCGGCAGAGGTCTTCACAACCGTTGCCGTTACGGGTGCACTGCGACGCTTTGTTATAACAACTCCGTGTGCGCCGGCGCACTCCGCACTGCGGATGATTGAGCCGAGATTATGCGGATCTTCAACGCCGTCAAGAAGAATAACAAAGGGTTTTTCATCGCGAACGCGGGCATAGTCAAGTATATCCTCGAGTTCGGCATATTCAACACCCGGGATTTCTGCAACGATGCCCTGATGGTTTCCGGGTTTGCCGTTATGGCCGAACGGCATGCAGATTTCGTCCAGCTTGGAACGATCCACTTCTCGAATAACAAGATTCTCGTCACGGGCAAGACCGATGATTTCGCCCAAAGAACCATCGTGTTCCTTTGTTACAAGGATACGGTCGATGCTTCGTCCGCTTTTGATTGCTTCCTTGACGGGATTTCTGCCCATGATTATGCTGGGCAGATCACGCTCCTGCTCGTCATTTTCAACGCTTTCGGGAGAAGGAAATGCATTGAATTCAACATCAAGTACTTCATCTTCAAAGAAGTCTGACTCGAAAGGCTTTCTGTCGCTGTCAAAGCGGGGCTTTCTGTCGCTGTCAAAGCGGGGTTTTCTGTCGCCGTCGAAACGGGGCTTTCTGTCACCGTCAAAGCGCGGTTTCCTGTCGCTGTCAAAGCGGGGCTTTCTGTCGCCGTCGAAGCGGGGCTTTCTGTCGCCGTCAAAACGAGGTTTTCTGTCGCCGTCGAAGCGGGGCTTCCTGTCACCGTCAAAACGAGGTTTTCTGTCGTCGTTAAAGCGCGGCTTTCTGTCGCCGTCGAAGCGGGGCTTTCTGTCGCCGTCGAAACGGGGCTTCCTGTCATCATTGAAGCGGGGCTTCCTGTCGTCCGAATAACGGAAACCATCGCTGTTCTTTCGATTGGGACGCTTGTAATCATCGCTGCGCCTGCCGCCGCGATCGTTGTAATTTGCCATCTTTTTCTCCTGTTAATTAATCTTCTTCTATTTCTCTGCCTGTTCTGCAATCTCAGCTGTATCATGCAGCGCAATGCGCATAAGCTGCGAAAGCCGCTCATCTTTGCCGGACAGATAGAGGTATCCGACAAGAGCTTCCATTCCTGTTGCAATCCTGTAGTCAATGATCGCTGCATTTTTCGGCACAGACCCCATATGCGCATTCCTGCCGCGCCGAAAAACTGCGGATTCATCATCCGTTAACAGCGCCTCGATACGGCGAAATGCTGCGGCCTGGGCCTTGGCACAAACGCGTTTTGCTGCGCCTATGTGCAGCCCGTGTGCCGTAAGCGTTGTTGAATCAACTAATTCCGTGCGCACAAAAAGGTCATATATCGTGTCGCCGATATATGCAAGCACAAGCGGTCCCAATTGCTTTGGATCCTTCGGATACTTTGGATCCTTTGCTCCGGTGCATTTCGTCGCTTGACGTACCCCGGAAATCAGATCGGTGTTGTTGTCACAATTCGCATAATTCATCACAATACATTATAACGCCGAATTCGAAAAATTCAATAGGCTTTGGAAAATATTTTTGAGGATTGTGTTCCGACCGTTCGTGCGGGCACAGTCACGGTTTTTTGCTCTAAACAGAAAGCGGACAGGCCGCAAAGACAGTGTTTACGGTCTATCCGTTTTTAAATTGGGGCAAACTGATGCAGCAGCAATTCAATCTGTGCGGAGATTAACGCTCCCGCAGTTTTTGCAGCAATTGGGGAAAAGGCGAAAGTGAACGCCGCAGAATTCCGTGCATTTGAGCGATCGCAATGCCGTAATTTGTAATGCTGATACCTGCTTTTTCAGCTTTTTCAAGTCTTGAATGAACCTCACGCTCGTTAAGCATACATGCGCCGCAGTGAACAACCAAGGCATATTTACGAAGCTCATCAAGACTCGGAAAGTCTCCGCCGGAGGTGAAATCAAAGAACAACTCCTTTTTTGCATACTCTTTTATCCAGCCCGGCATTTTAACCGTCCCGATATCGTTGCACTGCCTGTGATGAGTGCAGCCCTCTGAAATCAGCACCCTGTCGCCGTCTGCGAGCATGTTGAGTTTTGCTGCGCCTGCCGTGAAAGGTTCAAGCTCACCTTTATAACGGGCAAACAGGATTGAGAACGACGTCAGCAATATGTCTTCGGGAACGATTTTGCTGACCTTTCCGAACGCTTGAGAATCGGTGATAACAAGTTTAGGCTTGCGTGCGATTGCGGCGAGAGCAGCTTCAAGCTCCGTGTCCTTAACAACAATGCTGACAGCGGCTGCATCAAGTATGCTGCGTATCATCTGCTGCTGCGGGAGGATAAGTCGTCCCTTCGGCGCAGATTCATCAATCGGCGTTACGAGAACAACAATGTCATTCGGCGATACCAAGTCTCCGATGAGCATTCTTTCGTGTTTGGCGGAAGGCAGAAGTGACCCGAGTCGGTTTTTTAACTCATCAATTCCAAACCCTGTTTTTGCGCTTACGTAAAGGCTGTTATTTTTGCTCTTCGGAATCGCGCTCAAAAGGTCACACTTGTTGAAGGCAATGACGAACGGAATTTTCTTATCGGTAAAAATGCGCATAAGCCTGCCTTCGTGTTCGCCAAGACCCGCAGCGGCATCCGCAACGAGGACGGCAATATCAGTTTTTTGCAGCATTTTTTCAGCACGCTCAACACGCATTGAGCCAAGCTCACCTTCATCATCAATGCCGGGCGTGTCAATGATGACAACGGGACCTATCGGAAGCAGCTCCATAGTTTTTTGAACAGGATCGGTTGTAGTCCCTTTTATATCGGAAACAAGTGCAAGATTCTGTCCCGTGACGGCATTCACAAGGCTGGATTTTCCCGCATTGCGCAACCCGAAAAAGCCGATATGCACCCGTTCGGCGGCGGGCTTATCGTTTAAACTCATTTTTCCCTCCGAATATATCTTGCCGGTTTTAAAATCAGAACCTGAAATCACGCCTGTTGGATGAACGAATGTCTGCAACATGCTGCCTTGTAAGTTCGCGGACCTTCTCGTTGGGAATCTTTTCAATTTCACGTGAAATCATTTCGTATCCAATGTTTCGCGTTTCGTCTGAAGCATAGTCAACAAGGAACTCTGTCAGTGTCATGAGTGCATTGGGGTGACAGCAATTCAGAATCTGTCCGTTTTTGCACAAACTCATGAACCTGTCGCCTGTGCGACCTTCGCGATAACATGCCGTGCAGAATGACGGGATGTGATCCAGTTCCATAAGCCAGCGGACAACCTCATCAAGCGTGCGCTGATCTGAAACATCGAACTGCTCGGAGTCATGCGGACGCTCTTTTTCCGTGTATCCGCCGACGGAAGTGCGTGATGCACCGCTGATCTGCGAAATGCCGTAATCAAGCACCTTGCCGCGTATCGTCTCGCTTTCACGTGTGGATATTATCATGCCGGTATACGGCACGGCGATGCGGATACATGCAATGATCTTTGCAAAGAGTTCATCGGAAAGGCTGTTGTCAAAAACATTAGGATCGATATCATCCGCATGTTTGATTCGCGGAACGCTGATTGTGTGCGGCCCGACGCCGTGAACTGCTTCAAGATGCTCGGCATGCATCAGCAGCCCTGCAAATTCATATTGATAACCCTCCAATCCAAACAAAACACCGAGTCCGACGTCATCAATGCCGCCTTCCATTGCTCTGTCCATTGCCTCGGTATGGTAATCATAGTCGTGCTTCGGTCCCGTCGGATGAAGTTCAAGATAGCTCTTTTTATTGTATGTTTCCTGAAACAGGATGTACGTTCCGATGCCGGCATCCTTAAGCTTCCGATAGTTTTCAACCGTGGTTGCGGCAATGTTCACGTTCACCCTGCGAATATCTCCGTTTTTGTGGTGAACGGAATAGATAGTTTTTATGCATTCGAGTATGTACTCTATCGGGTTGTGAACAGGATCTTCGCCTGCTTCGATCGCAAGGCGTTTATGCCCCATATCCTGCAAAGAGATTACTTCCTGACATACTTGTTCCCGCGTCAGTTTAATGCGGGCGATATGTTTGTTTTTGAGGTGATACGGACAGTATACGCAGCCGTTCACGCAGTAATTTGAAAGATAAAGCGGAGCGAACATTACGATTCTGTTTCCGTAAAAAGCAAGTTTTATGTCGTTTGCAAGCTTATACATGCGTTCGGTAACTTCGGGAATATCACATGCAAGCAGAACGGAGGCTTCTCTGTGAGTGAGTCCCGCGCAGGTTACGCCGTTTCCGCTGCGCTTCGGTGCGGCCTTTTCAAGCAGACTGTTGATTAGCTCGATATTGTGCTTATTTGCTTCCGCATAAGCAATGGTTTCGCGGATTTCCTCATCGTTGATGAACTCCTCCGCACGGAGGGATTTGGGATCAAAAATAGCCATATTATTCCTTTCTTGTCGGTCGGATTACTCTTTCCGTCAGATAAAATTATCGTAACAATGTTGTTGCCCGGAGATCTTCCCGGCGAGTGCCGCCACACACCGCTTAATGTTGAAACAAACTTCGCAAGCATCAGCAAGCTGCGGCGGTGCATCTTCATTTTTTATTCAAAAAGCTTCAGATTATTCAGCGCTTGATATCTCCCCGTGAAGTGACGGTTTGAAAGCCGATCGCGTTCAACCTGCCGTTCAGGCATTTAAGGCACTGTGCAGATTCATCACCTGTGCATATTTTGTTGTCATAAAGCGAATATTTCTTTCGCACGGCAATGGGGGACAGGTTCGGCATCACGACATTGGCTCCGGCAAGAATGCCTTTTTCACGTCCGTTCGGGTCGATCGTGCCGAGTGCTGTGGTGGAGGGCAAAAGAATATTCGGCTTTATGAGCCTTATCAGTGAGAGAAGAAAACAGGTCTGCTCAACACTTCCTGCCGGGAATTTTGCAAACGGCGTGTCTTTATGCGGAATAAACGGGCCGATGCCGCACATATCCGGGGAGAATTCTTCAATGAATTTCAAATCTTTTGCAAGCGCTGCCGTTGTTTGCATCGGTGAACCGACCATGAACCCGCAGCCCACCTGAAAACCGATTTCCTTAAGATCTTTCAAACAGCGCATTCGATTTTCAAAGGACATTTCCAAAGGGTGCAGCTTTCGATAATGCACGGAATCGGCCGTTTCATGCCTCAAAAGGTAGCGATCTGCGCCGGATTCAAACATTTTCAGATAATCACTGCGAGGATATTCGCCGAGCGACAGCGTTATTGCACAATCCGGAAAACAGCTGCGTATTTTTTTTACTGTGCGGCAGATTTTTCCGACAGGAAGCATGCCTTCACCGCCCTGAAGCACAAAAGTACGAAAACCAAGCGCATAACCCTCCCGACAGCAGTCAAGGATCTGCTCTTCCGTTAAAACATAGCGTTCCGCATTGACGTTTGATTTTCGAATTCCGCAATACAGACAGTCGTTTTTGCAGCAGCTGCCGACTTCGATAAGTCCGCGAATGAAAACATCCGTTCCGTAAATTTGCTTTCGGAAAAAATCAGCTTTTTTTGCTGCATAAGCTGCCGTTTCGCTGTTTTGTGCAGAAATAAGCTGTTCATATTCTTCAAGTTCGAGCGTGTGTACGGCTGCAAGTCTGTCAACGAGACTTTTTGCGTATTCAATGCCGGTGTTTTTTTCAGCTTCCAACTTTTTCTCCCTTCGAATCGGAATCAAATACCAAAATATAGGCAAAATCAGCTAATCACTGATTACGTTTGAATATGCTGTTTTGACGCTTATTCCGACAATATTGCCGAGCCTGCCTGCAAGTGCCGAAATAACATCCTGCGGCGCATCAATTGCAACGGAAAGGATATTAACATGCCGCGCCCTGTACGGCAGCCCCATTCGTCCGATAATGTATTCTCCGAATTCGTGCAGAACAGCATTCAGTTTTTCAACCGAATCCGCCTTATCAACGATGATTGCCATCACAGCCACTCTTGTTTGCATAGCTTTGCCCCCTCCTTATTTTTGCGTTTGAATCTGCTGCTGCCTTATGCGGTTCAAATCGCAGCGAAAAACGTTTATATAAACAAAAAACGCCGTACCCGCAGGAAATGGGTACAGCTGAAAACGCCCGGCATACACACCCGCTGTGAATTCATAAAATGCTGCGGAGTGTTTTAAAAGTGGGAACCGGTATCAACTTGTGACCCCTTTCCGTCGGAACGAAGCAGGTTTCGTTCCTGTTGTCAGGTTTCACCTGCATTATAACCGAATCGGGGAAAGATAGCAAGCCCTGTCACTGAATGATTTCGGAATATTTTTTAAACAGAGTCATGTATTATATTTCAACTGTATTCATTCAGGGTGACAGAACAGCCGAGTTCGGCGGGCTTGACTGCTCATGCGAAAACGAATATAATAAACTATGCCGCAGTTGTGCAGAAAGTTTTTGCGGCAGTATTTTGCAGTTGATGGCAGCAGGGGAAGGTTATGGCAGAAAAAAACAATCCTTGGGACATATTTAAAAACGGTGCAGACGGTTCAGCCTCACACTTAAAACGGTCGGGCGGAATACTCATGCCCGTATTCTCGCTGCCGTCGCCGCACGGTATCGGAACATTTGGAGCGGCGGCATACGAGTTTGCAGATTTTCTTGCAGCTTCGGGACAAAGCTATTGGCAGGTTCTGCCGCTTAATCCGACGGGCTTCGGAGATTCTCCCTATCAATGCTTCTCTTCCGCTGCGGGCAATCCGTATTTTATTGACCTTGACATGTTGGTTGATGACGGACTGTTGACCGCTGATGAAGTGCAAAAAAGTGATTTCGGCGGTGAACTGCGCCGCATTGACTATGGCAAACTCTTCTCTTTACGTCTTCCGCTGCTGCGGCTTGCGGCAGAGCGAAATATATGCCGCAATGCAGCGGAGGTTGAGCAGTTTTCACGCTGCTGCTCAACGCAGATTTATGATTACGCCGTCTTCACTGCATTGAAAACACATTTTGGCATGAAACCATGGACGGAGTGGAATGCGGGCAAAGCAATGCCGAAGCAGCTTGTCCCCGCCGAGTTTGTCGAATCACAAGCCGATGAAATTCGCTTGCAATTATCGATTCAGCAGCTTTTCTTTAAGCAATGGAACCGGCTGAAGAACTATGTGAATCAACTCGGTATAGGAATTATCGGAGATGTTCCGATTTATATTGCGCTTGATTCTGCGGACTGCTGGGCAAACAGCAGACATTTTATGTTGGATGAATCATTCGTGCCGACTGATGTTGCGGGGGTACCACCGGATTACTTCAGTCCCACCGGGCAGCTTTGGGGCAACCCTCTTTACAATTGGGAAATTCATGCTTCCGAAAACTATGCATGGTGGGCGGAACGTTTGCAATGCGCACAAAAGCTTTACGATGTTGTCCGTATTGATCATTTTCGCGGGTTTGAAAGCTTTTGGGCCGTTCCGTTCGGTGAAACCACGGCGGAAAACGGCAGGTGGCTTCCCGCGCCCGGAATGGACTTTGTCAATGCAGTAAAGAAAAGGCTGCCGGGATTATCGTTCATTGCGGAAGATCTCGGTTTCCTGACACCGGAGGTACATGAGCTTGTTAAAAACTCGGGCTTCCCCGGCATGAGCATTCTTCAGTTCGGGTTCAACCCCGATGCAAGCAGCGATTACCTGCCGCACAGAGTGGCAGAAAACAGGGTATACTATACCGGTACGCACGACAATGCACCGATTATGCAATGGTTTGCAGAGGCCTCGGAGTCCGAACGCAGATTTGCAGAACAGTATCTTGCGCTGAATGCCGCCGAGGGCATCAACTGGGGTATGATTCGCGGAGGCATGTGTTCGCCTGCCGGAATCTTTATCGCGCAAATGCAGGATGTTCTCGGGCTTTCGGCGGAAGGGAGGGTCAACACTCCGGGCGTTGCTTCCGGAAACTGGCAGTGGCGGATGCTGCCGCACGAATGCAGTGCCGCGCTTGCGGAAAAGCTGCGGGAGTATACGCGAATGTACGGAAGACTGCACGACTGCGGCGAGATAAACTATGAACACAATAGCGTTGTTCCGCGTGAGTACTGCGGAAAAAATGCCGACACACAAAAACGGTACAAATTGCTTGTTCGGGCTGCTGCGGAATATCTCGATTCAGTCGATAACTGAGTGACAGAATAAAATTATACTATTTCATAAGAATGAACTAAGCTTACTCGGCGAGGCTGAGTATGATTCCGCCTGTCATTCCCGCAAGAAGACACATCAGCGCATCGACAGCTGTTGAACTTCCGATGGAAAATTCACCTGAAGCCAAACCGAAAACTGCAAGTGAAATCACAATATAGACAACGCCGCAGAGCGCACCCGTGAGCCAACGGCGTTTTTTCTGCTTGCGTGCGCCGAGCAATGCTGCAAAAAGTGCGCAAAACGCCTTCACGGCAGGATTGAGTATTCGCGTGCTTTCTATCGGAAGAACCTGCTTTTGCATTAATAGAGCCGCAAGTGCGACAAGACCGAGACTCATTGCGAGTGCGCCAAATACGCCTTCCAAAACGTATACAAGGGGTTTGGACTGTTTTTTATTGCCTGTTTTTTTCTTCAATGCCATAACTGCCTCCGCATTCGGTGTGTTGATAATAACCAATATGCAAAGACAGAGGAGATTATGATTTGAAACATGTCCAAGATCGGAACGCACTGCCGAAAAAGCAGTTACATGCGGCTTATTTTTTTCGAACAGCGGCAATAAGTTTCACTTCCGCATTAAAGTCAGTTAATTTTGTGTTGATGTAAAAATGAATATCACCAAGGTATCTGTCGTAGGTTTTCATGCTTTTGTATGCCGAAACGGTACCGGAGATGATTTTTTCAAGATCTACGCTGTTATATTCTTCTTTGTCAGCAAAAAGTTCTGCAAGCGAGCGGATTAAACCGTCAATCAGCTCTGTGTCGTATTTTTCGCGCAATTCATACTGCTCCTTAAGAGTTCTTGCAACGGCATCAGTTTCGGGGTCATCGAGAATTTCGGCATAAATATAGTTGAATTCAAGAATGCATTCGGCAGTTCCTCCGTTTGAATCGGGCTTCACAACCAGTCGGCCGTCACCGGAAATGCGGTTAAGCATCACGCTGCATTCGAGCGAACCATCGGTAAGCGTGCTGCGCTGCGTAATTACACAATCCAAACCGGCAGATTGCAGACCCGATACCAATTCTTGCGGAGAGAGCTTCGGAATCGGGCTTGGCGTAATGTTGACTGTTTCGGTTTGAACGGCAGCCGCACTCGGGTTCGGACTTGCTGCTGCTTCAATGCTGCGCTGCTTTTTACCGTAGAGCAGAAACACGAAAATGCAAAAAAGAACCAACACGGCGTAAATTAGAATCTTGATTATTCCCGCCGTTCGGTTCCCGTCGGTTTTTTGCTTTTTGCTCATTGAAATCCTCGCTTTGCCGCCCGGCGCGGAAACGGCACCGGGCAGCGTATGCAGATAACAAGCGTTTCGAGTTAAGCTTCGGTCAATCTCAAATTACAAAATTGCCGTTCTCAAAGACCTTGATTTCTTTTCCGTCGTGCGTTGTGCCGACGATGGAAAGATCCTTTGAGCCGACCATGAAGTCAACATGGGTCATGCTGTCGTTCAGTCCATGTGCCTTGAGCTCTTCTTTGGTCATTTTGTCTCCGTCCTTGATGCAGGCATAGGAATCGCCGAAAGCAAAGTGGCAGGAGGCGTTTTCATCAAACAGAGTGTTGTAGAACAGGACGCCGCTGTTGGAGATCGGTGAATCGTACGGCACAAGGGCGACCTCGCCGAATCTGGATGCGCCCTCATCCAGAGTTATAGCCTTTTTAAGGAACTCCTCCCCGACTTCTGCGTGAACTTCGGTTATGACGCCATCCTTCAGGATCATGTGGAAGCCGTCAATAATATTGCCGCTGTCCACAAGGGGTTTTGTTGCAACGATTTTGCCGTTTACGCCGTCGCGCAGCGGAGCAGTGAAAATTTCCTCTGTTGGCATGTTTGCAACAAACTCGACTCCGCCCTTGCTGAATTCGGACCCGGCCATCCAAATATGATTTTCCGGCAGTTCAACAGTAAGATCCGTTCCGAGAGAATTTGTATAGTGGAGAGATTTGAAATTGTAAGCATTGAGCTTTTCGCGCTTTTCTTCAAGAACTTTGCAATGCTTGCGCCAACGATCAACGGCATCGCCGCAGCCGGTTATGCGAACCGCTTTGAAGATCTCTTCCCACAGTTTCTCCATTGCCTGTTCTTCCGAAAGGTCGGGGAAGACCTTCTTGGCCCATGACGGGACGGGAATGGACGCAATGCACCACTGAACGGCACTGTTCATCATTTCAATGCTGAATTCCTCATTGGCCTTGCCGCTTGCAATGTTTGCACGTGCGATACGCTCAGGGTCAACACCCTTAAGATTTTCGGGATCCCTCGCAGCAATGGTAAGGAAGCATGCGCCTTTTTTCAAAAGACCGATAGGACGCTCGGCTTCCCACGGGAAAACCTGATCAAATACTTCGTCAGCTGCATTAAGATAGTACTGACGAGTCGCAAAATCATCATTCCAGTTCATGATAACCTGCTTTGCTCCGGCTTCATATGCGGCGGCAATGCACATTCTTGCAAAATATGCACAGTCAACCTGCGAACTTATAACAACATATTGATCTTTTTGAACGTTCAAACCAACATTGATAAGCAGTTGAGCGTATTCCTGAAGTTTATCTGTCATTGAATTCTTTCTCCTTTTCAATACTTTCACCGTTGCAGCGCAATCAGCATATACAGGATAGCATATTTGACAGAAAACGTCAATCGTTTTTTGCGGTTTTATCTGAATCCGCATATGAATTGATGCAGGAATAAAGGACGGGCGAGTTTTGCACATTATTCTTGTTCCGCGTCAACCTATACCTTGAGCAGCCTTTCCGCCTGCGGAACGTACAGCGTAAGCTTCCTCTGCGCTTCGTCTCGTCAGGGGAATCAGATGCTTGTCCTGCGGTCCGCTCCCTTGGTGAGTTTTTCATAGTATAGCCAATCGCATTAAGCAGCTTGTGCTTGCCTTAACTTTTGGCGGGATTGAGCAAATAACCCTTTAGTTTTCTCCGCAATACCAGCTCTTCCTTATGGTTTGGCTTATGATTTTTATCGTAACGCCCGAAATATTAAGGCGGGGGCTCTCTGTCTAAGTGTTTCTCCTTAACATCGGAACTCCCGATCCGGTTAATTCTTTTTCCTTTACCTGTTCGAACTGTTTTGGTCGTTTTTTTGCTTATCATCTTTTCTCCTCCTTACGCATCCGTTTATGTATTTACTTGGCTTTAAATTATCAATTCTTGAAATTTCAGTCATACCTTTTACAGTAAGGTTTAAGAGTCTGTCAACATTCACTCGATCTCCGGTTTGCGGATCTATATAAACAATTTTACTGTTTTGATGTTCGGCAATGAACACGTGCGTTTTTCTTTCCTTTCCAGACACATACACAACGACTCTTGAACCATATCCGCATTATACCACACCACTCAATCTTTTGCCGGCGTTGACACGCACCTGAAACGCCGGTATTCAAAAAACAGATTTAAAATAAGTGAATTTCACTGAGGAGGATCCTTAGGGTTAAATCGTCTGTTTAAGTATTACAATTAAAGCATTGCAAACGGATGCAAACAGTGGTAAAATACGCTTGTTTGGGGATGTGGCTCAGCTGGTTAGCGCGCTTCGCTCACATCGAAGAGGTCGGGGGTTCGAGTCCCTTCATCCCCACCAAACACAGAGGCACCCGGCGGGTGCCTCTGTGTTTGGTTATGTCTACGGGACTCGAAGCCGGGGGAAACGGGGCTGCTGCATTAGTCCCCAAAACAAGGGGCTGTTGTATCTGCCCCAAAACAATACCGGGCAGCTCACAATGTGTTGTCCGGGTTTTTGCATATACCTGATTTGCTCGAAAACTGACAGACAGCGTTGCAGCGGCACAATGAAAACGAACAAGAACAAATCGCAATGACAATAAATGCTGCAATTATCAATTCGAAAAAAATTCACGATAAACTATTGACAACAGATGCAAACAGGTATAAAATAGTGTTAGCACTCAAGAGGAACGAGTGCTGACAGACGAACTTAATTCGATTATACAGCAATTTCGATATGTTCGCCAAACAGGAACGATTATAATTAACGAGGTGATATAAATGTCAAAGAAACAGTTTAAAACGGAATCCAAGCGGCTGCTTGATCTGATGATCAACTCTGTTTACACAAACAAGGAGATTTTTCTTCGCGAGTTGATTTCGAATGCAAGCGATGCACTTGATAAGCTTTATTTCAAAACTCTTACTGACAATTCCGATATCAAGCGCGGAGATCTTGAGATCCGCATCGCCGCAGATAAAACGGCACGCACATTGACGATTTCCGATAACGGCATCGGCATGACAAAGGAAGAGTTGGAATCAAACCTTGGCACAATTGCCAAGAGCGGCACGCTTGCATTCAAAAACGACAACGAGCTCGACAAAGATGATATGGATGTTATCGGCCAGTTTGGTGTTGGATTCTATTCGGCGTTCATGGTCAGCAAAAAGATTACCGTTCTCAGTCGGGCATACGGCAGCGACGAGGCATGGCAATGGGAGTCCGAAGGACTTGACGGCTACACAGTTGAACCCGCACAGAAGGACTCCTACGGAACAGTTATTACGCTGTACCTGAAGGACAATACTGACGACGAAAGGTATGACAGCTATCTTGAAACATATACCATTCGTGAACTTGTACGGAAGTATTCCGACTATATTCGCTATCCTATCAGGATGCTTGTTGAGACTCAACGCGAAAAGACGCATGAATGCACCTGCGATCACGATGCCGAAGGCGAGTGCACCTGCGATCACGACCATGATGACGAATGTACCTGCGAACACGATTCCGAAGGCGAATGCAGCTGCGGCCATGAACATGATGAACAGGAGTATGAAACCGTTGAAGAAGATCAAACGCTCAACAGCATGGTTCCGCTTTGGCGCAGAAATAAAAGCGAACTTACCGATGAGGATTACAACAGCTTCTATATGGATAAATTCCATGATTACGAAGCTCCGCTGCTCCATATTCACACAAAAGCGGAGGGTACCCTCAGCTATAATTCAATCCTGTTCGTACCCGCACAGGCACCTTACAATCTGTACTCAAAGAGCTATAAGCGCGGATTGCAGCTTTACAGCAACGGTGTTATGATTATGGATTCCTGCGAGGAACTTCTTCCGGAATACTTCGGGTTCGTGAAAGGACTTGTTGATTCCGCTGATATTTCCTTGAATATTTCTCGTGAGATGCTTCAGCAGAACCGTCAGCTTCGTGCGATTGCAAACGGCCTTAAGAAAAAAATCAAATCCGAACTTGAAAAACTCCTTAAGGATAAACGCGAGGATTATGAAAAGTTTTTCAAGGCGTTTGGACTTTCACTTAAGTACGGTATATACGAATCGTACGGTATGGAAGCGGAATTCCTGAAAGATTTGCTGCTGTATCATTCTGCAAAACAGGATAAGCTTATAACGCTTCGTGAGTATGTTGATACACTTTGCGAGAATCAAACCGAAATTTATTATGCCTGCGGTGAAAGCATTGAGGCTATACGGACGCTCCCGCAGTACAAATATCTGATCGATAAGGGCTTTGATGTTTTGCTCATGACGGAGAATGTTGACGAATTCATGGTCAAAATGATGAACGGTTATGACGGCAAACCCTTCAAGTCAATTACCGATAACGACATTCATGCCGCAACCGAGGATGAGAAAAAAGCAATGGAAGAGAAGCAGGAGGAGAATAAGGACCTGCTTGATGCAATCAAGGCGGCTTTGGGCGACAGTGTGAAGGAAGTGCGTCTTTCCGCAAGGCTTGCTGATGCACCGGCGGGCTTGACAAGCGAAGGTCCGCTCTCACTTGAAATGGAGAAGGTTCTCAGCGCAATGCCTCTCGGCGGCGAAACAAAAGCGGAGCGTATTCTCGAGCTCAATCCCGATCATCCTGTTTTCGACGCCCTTAAACGTGCGATGCAGGCAGGCGGGGAAGACCTTGCGGTTTACTCGAAGCTTGTTTACAACCAGGCTTTGCTTGCAGCGGGACTCAAGATAGATAACCCTGTTGAATTTACCGACTGCATAACAAAAATTCTGACAAAGTAAACTGCGTCGGTTTGATCGCAGCATAATTAAACATGAATCATTGTGCGGCGCACCGTTGAAATCGTAACTTCAATAAAAAGTGCCCCTCGGAAAAGAATGATATGCTCCCCTTATGAGAGACAGTGAAAAAGAAAAACACTGTCATCATAGGGGGAGCATTGTTATGCCACAAAAGCAAAAGATATCAGCGGAAAAAAAGGTCAAGTTGGTTTTGGATTGTTTGGAAAATAAAATCAGCGTACAAGAAGCAGCTCGGAGTGCAGGCGTAGATTTTGCGACAGTAAAAATGTGGATTAGTGTATATGAAAACGAGGGCGATGAAGGGTTCAAGCATCAAGGGCAAAAAGTATATACGATAGAGACAAAAACTTCAGCGGTCATCGACTATCTGCATGGTGAAGGCAGTTTACAGGAAATCTGCAAAAAATACGGAATTCGGGACAGACGGATTCTCCGAAATTGGATTAAGGTGTATAATGTTCATGGAAATTTTGACTCTGTAAAACACGCAGGAGGCGGGAGTTACATGAACCAGGGCCGGGACACGACAAAAGAAGAACGCTTAGCAATCGTCAAGGATTGCCTGGCATCGGGAAAAAATTACGGTGAGATGGCGCAAAAGCATCAGGTGAGCTACCAGCAGGTACGGACATGGACGCTGAAATATGAAGAACTGGGCGCGGCCGGACTTGAAGACCGGCGTGGAAAGCGGAAGAGGGATCAAAGGCCACGCACGGAGCTGGAAGCAGCACAGATTGAGATCGAGCGTCTGAAGCATCAACTGTACCTGGCAGAGATGGAGCGTGATCTGCTAAAAAAATTGGACGAGATCGAGAGGAGGGATGCCTTTCGCAAGTGAGACAGTCTCGTCCATACCGGGCTGTTTGGGAATGCCATGCAGAGAAAAACTACCCGGTTGAGGCAGCCTGTAAACTGCTGCACATTTCCCGGGCTGCCTACCTTCGTTGGGCATCGGGGAAGCAAAGTGCCAGGACTATGCAGAACCTAAAGATTGCAGAGAAAGTCGAGCAGATCCACACGGAAAGCCCAGACAAGGGATACCGCCGTATCAACGACGATCTCCGGCATGACCACCACATTCATGTGAACGACAAGCGCATTTTCCGGATTTGCCGTGCAAAGAGTATCAAGTCCACCATCAAGTACAGCAACCACGGCTGCACCAGACAGGCAAAGAATCCTCAGTTTGTGGCTGAGAATCTGCTTGATCGAGACTTTCATGCGGACAAGCCGAATGAGAAGTGGCTTACCGACGTAACAGAATTCAAGTGGTATGAAGGCATTGAGGTTCACAAGGTCTATCTCAGCGCAATTCTGGACCTCTACGACCGCCGCATTGTGGCCTACGTGGTCGGCGAAAGGAATGACAATCCGCTGGTTTTCAAGACCTTTGACCGTGCGGTGAAGGCAAACCCCGATGCACATCCTTTATTTCATAGTGATAGAGGATTTCAGTATACCAATCGGACCTTTCACCACAAACTGGAGAAAGCTGGCATGACTCAGAGCATGTCCCGTGTGGCCAAGTGTATTGACAACGGATCGATGGAGGGCTTCTGGGGAATTCTGAAGCGAGAACGCTATTACGGCAGGCGCTTTACCGGCAAAAAGGAACTGGTCGATATGATTGAGGATTATATCCGTTATTATAACAACAGACGTGTGCAGCGGGGCCTTGGTATCCTCACGCCGATGGAGAAACACAATCTGCACTCAGCGGCTTAAAAACCGCAAATTTCGAAAGGATGCCAAGGCATCCTTCCGGAATTTGCGGTTCCCACAGCGCCGCAGCGCTGTGAATTTTCTTTGAATTATTTCACTGTCTACTTGACGGGGAGCAGTTCATGTCGGCAGAGGCTCTTTTTTGTTATTATCAGCTCTTGTCCTGCAAGATTTTCAGGTATTTGTCCAGTCTTGCGTTGACATATCCCGCAAAGAGATTTTCCATTGCTGAGAGACTGCGTTTGACATGATATTCGTCAAAGGCATTGTAGTAGGCGATTCTGTCTGCAAACTTAATGTCAATCGGTGGGTATCCGGCTTTCATCAGTTCCAGATTCACAAGAAGTCTGCCTGTTCTGCCGTTGCCGTCGATAAATGGGTAGATGCCCTCAAACTCAATATGAAACCGCGCCAGCTTCGTGATGATGTGTTCATCGCTTTTCGCATAGTCACGCAAAAGCTGCTCCATCTTCGGCTCAATCAGATATGGCTGCACCGGCTCATGTTGCGCTCCCATGATACGCACGGGAACACGGCGGTATACGCCCCGGTCATCCTTTTTATCGGCAAGCACGAGATAGTGTATCTGCTTGATTACCCGTTCGCTGAGTGGAACATTGTCACGCACAAGCTCACGGACATAATCAAAGGCTTCCTTATGACCGACTGCCTCCATGTGATCCTTGAGCGGCTTTTGGTCAATCGTCAAGCCCCGAAGAACAAGGTCGGTTTCACGCAAGGTCAGCGTGTTGCCTTCAATAGCATTGGAGTTGTAGGTATATTCAACGGTGAACTCTTCATTCAGGCGTTCCAATTCGCCTTCTGTCAAAGGTCCTCTGCCGTCAAGCTCTTTCTTCTTGCGGTCGATCTGTGCAAGGAGGCTTTCCTTTGACTTATACCTTCCGTCTGCCGGTTTCTCCGCATCAATCGGAATCTTCCAGCCGCGCCTTTCCTGATATGCTCCCGGTATTTTACCTTCGGAACACAGTACTCGGATTCTTCTATCGGAAATGCCCCACTTTTCCGAGGCTTGCTTTACAGTCATAAACATGGTCTTATCCCTCCTGACTGTATCTATTTTACCACATTATCGGAACAATATCAACGCTATCGGAATAACATTCCGTGAATTATCGGAACAATATGATGCTCCGCTCATCGGTACAATGCTCTTTATCGGAACAACGGGAGTGGGGATTCACGGAACGATAAATCGCACATGCTGCTGCAATTCGAATATCGGAAAAGTATCGATGACAAGCATTTACAGGACTGCAAATCTGCACAAGAGCAAATGTTGCTTCAAAAAATCGGCGTTCAATTCAAACATGGTAATAATCGTGATTCTCTTTTCGATTTTTAGAAAGCAATTTCCGACTTCGTGATTATCCGATTCATTGTCTTTGAATCGTTCTGCAAATTCTTCCGGGGCGCACTCATAGTTGTCAAAGTCAAAGGACAGTCCATCGTCGATTTTCAGGAAGTTTTCGGACTCATCCATCATCAGGGTTATAGCGTAGTCTCCCATGCCTGACGGCAATTTAAGCTTGTAAAAAACGCAGCATCGTCCGAGATATTCTGTTTCAACTTATTCAACAGAATATCTCTCTTTTCTCGAAGTTCTGCATTGTCGGAGTACGACAATTTGATTTTGTCATGAAATTCTGTGAATTCGCTCTATAAATTAACTATACTTACCTACTCATCACAACTTCATACAATTATCCTTATCAAAGCTTCTGCGATTCTTCCTGCCTCAGCTTCGGTATTATTCTTTCCCAGCGATATTCGTACTGTCCCTTTAGAATGTTCCTCATCCAGCATGATAGCCTGCAAAACATGAGAAATTTCCGTATTTACGCTATCGCAGGCGGAGCCTGTTGAAATACTGATGCCCATAAGATCCATACGATGAAGGATTGTTTCGCCGTCTTTGCCGGGAAAGGAAAGACTAACCAGGCCGGGCAACCTGTTTTCCCCTCCATTGCGCCGGTAGGCAATTTCTGACTCGTCCAGCATAGAAATCAGTAAATGCTCCAACTTTGAAATGTATTGCAGGTTCTGTTCCAGAGCATCGCAATTCGCCTTCAATGCTGCCGCCATTCCAATAATAGAGGCTATATTTTCCGTCCCTGCGCGATGAGCGTTCTCCTGTGCACCGCCGTCTGCATAAGGAGGCAGTTCTACACCCTTGCGGATATAGAGAAAGCCAACGCCCTTGGGACCGTTGAATTTATGTGCGGAGGCGGACAGAAAATCCACGCCCAACTCGTGAACATCGATTTTTACATGTCCAACCGCTTGCACCGCATCCGTGTGAAAAAGAGCACCGTGCGTATGTGCGACCTTGCAAAGTTCTCGGATTGGCTGAATAGTACCTATCTCGTTATTAGCAAACATTACAGACACGATCCGTGTGCTGTCGGTTATGTATTTTTCTAATATCTCCGGCGTAATATAGCCATCCGCAGTCGGCCACATATATGCTACCGGATATCCGAGCCGCTCTATCGCTGTGCAGGAGTGAAGAATGGCATGATGCTCAAATGCGGAAGTAATCATAGCCCGCTTGTCCAGATCTAAAAACGCCGAACTTTTGATGACCCAGTTGTCACTCTCGGTACCACCGGAGGTGAAATATATCTCCTCCGGCAGTGCACCGATACATTCTGCAATTGTGGTTCTTGCCTCTGCAAGGGCTTTCTTGGGCTTTCGCGCGAAGGCGTATGGCTGTGAAGCGTTGCCGTATTCCTCAAGAAGCCAGGGAGTCATCGCCTCAAACGCAACAGTATCCAGTTTTGTTGTTGCCGCATTATCGGCATAGATATGACACTTCATCAGCAAATACCTCACTTGAACAGAGTGCAACCCTCGTTTTTGAATTCCTCAATCTTGGCAAGTAGCTCGTCCTCAGTAACTTCAAGGTACTCGGCCAAACAGGGCAAACAGTAAAAGGACGTCGCTTTCTTATCAATAATCTTCTTCGTGAGCCCAACTTCGTCCTTAGAAAGCGGTGTTTTCCCGCAAACATAACATTTCTTTGCTTCCATATCATTCAGTGTCTATACCGTAAATCTTAAACTGCGGTAAATCCTTTCCAGCATACTCCACGTCCAGCAAACCAAGCTGATACTTAATCGTATCCCTCATTCTGCGGGCGCGGTCGAAACAGTATCTCTTGAATTCTCTCGGTGTAATATCATCTGCATGTCGAACATTCGGGAACAGTAGTTTCAGATAAGCCGTTGCAATACGTTTTACAGCTTCGGTATCACGTGTATCAGCACCTTCTGGAACAATGATGTACTCATCCACGATGCTTCTATATGTCATATCGCTGCGAAGCTCATGCATGATAGAGCAGAAGTACTCTGAATTTAATGCCCAGCCGTTCACCTTCAAATCGTCTTTCATGCGAAGGATATTCCAACCCTTGATAAATCCATGGAATCTTTCGATAAGCGCTGACTCATGAAACACTACCGGAAGCTCTGTGAACATATTCTCATAGCCGTCAGCATCCATAATTTCCTTGCGGATGTTGCCGCACAGAACCATGCCGGCATCTGCTGTTCCTTTATAATCGCCAACCGTGAAATTGCCCTGTTCAAGGTAGCCTTTGAGAGCTGCACGCATCTCATCTGTATCTGTGAACGAAATCGTCTGCACTTCATCCAGAGTGACAAAATCACTGCCCGCAATTAAGCCCTCCCGGCGTTTTGTCTGGTCATAGAACATCTTAGCGCGACTCATAACTCCTCCGCTGGATAGCCATCCATAGCGGCTGACATTTCCGAACAGATAAGACTTGCCCGTTCCCTTTGGCGCAAGCTCTATCAGATTTAGGCGTTTTTCCACGAATGGGAGCAGCCTGGTAATCATTGTGAGCTTTTCCTCTTCTGTAGCATATCCGGCAGCATTATAGTCAACAGCTCCAAGAATCACATCAATCCATTCATCGGTGGTAAACTCATTGCGAGCATCTTTATAGTCCTCAAGGTCAATATCATACGGACAGAAGTTTTTGAATGAAACAAGCTTAATTTTTCCGTCCTTCGAGTTTTTAGCCTTGGAGGTTTTCCTCCCATACTCAAAAGTAAAGTCAAAGTCATCCGGAGAGCGGTATCCAAGCTCTACCATACCCCAGATGTCTCTTCCCTTCACAAGATCTTCCTTGCATGAATCCCAAACATCGCTTTCGATGATCGTTTCCTTAAAACCGAGTCCGAAATCCGGGAGGGAAAAGGATACTTCGCCGGTTCTAATATCAATATTGACAGATACCTTAGCAAGAAATTTGACTTTCTTACTTTCAATAACAATATCGTTTTTAATAGCATTCCAGTCGTCTTTGCGCGGAATGAACTTTTTCACAAATCTGGCGAGATCATCCTTGTCAAATTCACCCTCATCGTCTTCAAACTTTTTAAGCAGCCAATCGCGCATGAAAGCAGGGAGACTCAAGGTGGAAAAGAAGTTTGTTTTCTTCAAATCTTTGTAGACGACCATCTCGTCAAAATTATCTCTTAGCTTTTCAGAAAGCTCCATAGTGTCCCTCCTTAAAAATCTTCGCCGAAGTCAAAGTCGTCTTTGACCGTTGCAGTCTTGCCTTTCACCTTGAAAGAAATACTGCCTATTAAATCTGATCCGTCAAAAACATCGGCTGAGTATGGCTTCTGCTTTGCACGTTTTATTTCTTTTAAAGCAAAAGTATAATGGATGCCATCATCAGAGATGCCTTTGTACTGCTTATCTTCAACGACGAGAGATATATTCTCCTGCGAATCAACATCCGAGATATACAAGTTTAAGGTAACACCCTCACGTCTATCTGCAGTAATATCATCCGGGTGAATAACCTTAATCTGAACACCGGCTTGCTTCTTTAGTGTCAGCGTAATCACCGGCACAACAATTTCTTCAAGACTGGCTCCGCCATGTACTTCCACGTTGGCAGGACGGCTTCCACGAAATCTTCCGTAATCCGATAATATGATGAAACCGTTTTCTTCCACCTTATACGGAACATCGCAATCGTCGAACGACTTGCAGCAACGCCCGGAGTGCTCGCCCTTGGTGTCAGTTTCATAAGGCACTTCCTGCTTTCTGATGACGGCTAATCTGGACGCGCCATGATCGCTTGCAATAACAAAAGACTTATAGTGATGCATTCCCAGTTCCATCGCGGCTGTATTCATAGCTTTCTCAATTACATCCAGCTCAGCCGGAATATGAATCGGGTCTTCATCGTTGGTGAAGAAGTAGCCACCTTTTTCCTTGTGCTTGATGTTATCGAGCGTTTCCTCTTTAAACTTTCTATCGCTTGGCCACTGTTCATAAAATTGCTTATTGATAGCTGTGATGGTCGGTAAATCCGAGCGGACAAAGTCCGTATGAATCGACAGTCCTTTTTTCTTTGCAAGAGCAGTGATGTAAGACATGTATTCCACGCCCAGCGCATCAATCCAATACAGATAAGCATTATCCTTGTCTGCAATAGCTTTAATCGCATTATCTCTGGTCGGCAGCTTCGCATAAGAGATGCCGGAAGCGTACTTCTCTACAAGCGTAATGAAATCATCTGAAATCCGGTTTGAAACCTTCTGCTGCTTATAAGCATCAAAATATTCGGTAAGTTCGGTTGCGAGAACCGGACTATCAAAGATATACTTTTTCAGATAATCATCAAGTGCGGGATACACATCAGATATTGCCTCGCATAAGCCATGTTGTGCAACCCATTTGACTGCCGTTTTTTTCTCCAGAAGAGTATTGTCGGTCAGTCTATAGATGCTCTCGTCGGGGTCCACTTCATTAGCTCTCACAAAGACAGCAACATCCTCCTCAGGAAAATCTTTAAGAAGTCGTTTTCTGTCATCATATAACCGTCGAAAGTCTCGATCTTTGTGAGAAAACTCGGTAATCATTACCATCAGGTTTGTTTTGAAGTTTTCAAAGCTTTCGGTCGCCTCAACAACGAACCTTAAGTAAGCATTTTGCAGCTGCTCAATATTCAGCTTAAAGTACAGAAATACAAGCCAGTTGCGATATTCAAGCCCTGAAACAGCAAGGCATAGGTCATCAAGAATTCTTTCATCAATTTCATTTTTGCTAAACACCGTTTGAATATCTTTGCCGCTTTTATTAAGCTCTTTCAGCAACTGTTGCCACTGCTCATCAGTACCAAGGCTGGTATCTAGGATAGTATTATTTACCAACCTCTTTACAACAGAAAATGCTCCTGTGAGTGTAGTCATAGGAAATAAAGACTGCTCAAGCATCAAAGAAGTGCTCGCGTCCACATTTCCGCAGACACCATCTTCCAAGGCGTGTAGCAAAGCTTTAATTCCGGGCTTTGCTACAAGTCCAACATCAGCAGGCATGTTTGTAATGGAGATGTTTGTAAGAGCGTCCTCCGAAATGTATGCACGCTGCTGATCCATCATCTTGTTATCATCGCGGATGATTTTTGCTGCCTGCGCCGATACTCCTCTCAACAGAAGAATGGCTCTTGCGTTCCCAAGAGTAGTATTCTTCAATCGGTGGAGCTCTCTATCCGCAAAAACAGACCCTCTTAACGCCAGATATTCGCCAAGTCCGACGACGACGAATTTATTATCCCGATAATCCACATCGGAGGTGCGAAAATAATCCACTAACTCATCAACGCTCGGAAACTTGTCGTCCTTAAAGCAAAAATCGCTCATTCTCACCACGGAGACATCTGCTTGCTTCAGTTCATCCAGCACAGAACAGTAGTTCTCATCACCAACGACATAGAAAAACGGAAGCCCTTTTGCTACTGATATGTAATTTTGCACTTCTGGGCAAAGCATCGCTTATTCCTCCTTGTTAATGATGATCTTTACGCCAAGACCCATGTCCTTTCTGACAATATCTGTGAGCCACTTTTTCAGCTCGGCATCGTCCATGCTTTCGATAATATCCACAACCTTGTCACTGCCGCCTGCGTTGTACTCTGCGTTTGCCAGTTCGGACACCTTGCTTCTAATGGTGGGATTATCGTTCCACTCGTATGCGCTGATGCCAGTACCTTCCAGAATATCTCTGACAGAATCAATATCGGGAAGAAGGCTTGCGTAATCGCCAATGATACGCTTTGCAAACCACTTGTCTCGATAATCTGAAGAAGCAATATCCTCAAAGAATTCAGCCCTTTGCAGGAAAACCAGGGCATCTTTAATGTCAGCCTCACTCTGTGTGCTGCTGTTGAGTGTACTGAAAGCCTTCTTCGCGTCGGCATAATGTTCAGCCTTTATGCAACACAGAATAGGTGTGCGATGTTTTTCCGACCATGCACGGGGGCTCTTGCTGCCGCCGGTTTTATCGCTCCACAGCTTATAGAGCTGAGATTTCACCTGATTTTTTCGGTAATCGTCTGCCGCTTTCTTTACCGTGGCATTGCTTGCCGTTGCAGAAGCGGTGAACATTTCCGAGCTGATAGAGTTTTTAATTTCCTCGCATTCCACATCGGAGAAGCCATCCAGATAAGGTGCGTACACATTCATGAAAACAGCCAGAGGATTATCAAGCACCTCGCGTATGTCTGCATTGTGGTTGTTCATTTCATTGAGGAAAGACTTCATGTTGTCCGGAAGCATGTCCTCATAATTTGCTATACGGAGCAAGTTGTAGAAGAACTTATCCAGAGCAGGCTTCTTCGCTTTTACGGATTCACATGAGAAACCGATAAACTTTAGAGTCTCACGCCACTCCTTGAATGCAGCATCTTTGGAGTGAGCCGTAACATTCAACAGAACATTGGTGGATTTTACCACTTCGTACTCCGTAATAAGCTTTCTGATTTCGTCCTCTCCGGTCGAACCAATCCAAAGAGCAGAATATTGCACGCTGAACAGCTTTTTGATGTCTGCAAGCACAGAATCCTCCGCACCGATTTCCTTGGCAACGTTCAATAGTTTACCGCCCTCGAAACGCTCAAGGAAAATACGCATACCCTTTTTGCAGTTATCCAAGGTAAGCAGCGACTTCAAATTTTGCGCAGAAGACAGTCTCTGGATTGCAATTTTACCGATTTCATTGGCCACATCGTGTGCTTCATCGCCCTTGCTCTGTACCAGCTTAATGTAAAGCTTAACAAGGTCAAATACCCCTGTGGTATCCATGTCCTCAAGACACCAGACAGGATAAGATAGATCCCTCATTTTTGAAAGAACAAGGGTGCCTGCCTGCTGAGGTGAAGAGCAGGTGTTTGGAGTAATACTCCATGCGCTTTCCGTAAGCTCATAGAAAGCCTTTTCTTCTTCAGTCAGGCTTACGATATAGGTGGATTTCGGGTTTTTGCCAATATAGTTGCCAATCATCTCAGCAAGTTTATCAGGCGTCATGGAATCCCGATGGCCTTCCGCATCCATAGAGCGGTATGGTTCTGAACTATATTCCTTCAACAGGAAACCGGTAATAAACGCAGACAGGTTACACACTGAGAAACCGAAGGCGGTTTCCAGATGATCGTAGATTTCTCCGATGAAAATCTTACCGCTGCTCTTGAAAGAATCTGCAATCATCTTATCGACAGACTTTTTGATGATGACAATATGCTCCCCTGCGAGCGTCTCATCTTTCCAGTATTCCTTCTTGTTCCAGAACTTGCCGAGCACAGATTTTTCACAGCCTTTAATCAGACCACCCACGTCAGTAAGCGCCATTCCATACTTAGCGACCGGTTTGGGTTGAGTAAGCTTCAGCTGGGTTTCGGTCAGACCCTTGGTAAAGTCCTGAACATGCTTGAACCGATTGAGTATGATTGTCTGTAGAATGGTTTGTACAGCAGCTGCTCCGGTGGCTTTTTCTCCATCCTGATTTGCATATGTAAAGACGATGAACTGCCCGTCGTGAATACGGTCTCTCCAATCACGCTCCAGTACATCTTTGGCCTTTTTAGCGTTTTCCTTGGATTGTTGATTGTTGTTGCCGCTGTAATACATAGACATAGCAGAATAATCCACATATTGCTCAAAAGCCTCAAGGCCGAGCGGAGTGGACAATGCATCAATAACCGCTATATTCTTGTAAGCCGAATCGGCAATCGTGTTCTTTATCAGAGTACGGAAACTCTGGGCTTCTTCGTCAGTCTTTGCCAAAGCGAGAACAGAATAGAAATGCCAGTCGGCATCTTTGTTCTTCAAGACATCCATGACCTTCTTGAAATCAGCCATGGTTACAACAGGCAACTTGCCGTCATCCGGAACAGGACAATAACGCAGTCTCAAAGCCGGAAGTAGACTGAGCGCAGTGGCAACAGCCGGACCTTCTGAAACAAGTTTTGCGGATGTTCCTTGCTTTTCTCTGATGTCCTTCTTGAAAGCCTCAATCTTTGCGCTATCACCTGCGAGAACAGCGGCAGAATAGACCTTCTTGCCGTCGGCAATCGGATTCTCAATCAGAATGCCTTTCTTTACAAGAGCTTTTGCAATGCTCTTGCAGGAGGATTCCAATTCTCCGGTATCACCCTCAAAGGCATAGCTGAGATTCTGATCTGTCGGCTTCAAAATCGCCAGCGCACCGCCTAAACGCTGGTCGATGGACTGCATAATCAGAACTGTCTTCAATACAGCTTTTTCTTTGTCGTTCAACTGAGTCTGCTGCGGAAAGGTATCCAGAATCAGCTTGATATCAGAGGACAGATAATCTTTCCCCTTCTCGTAGAAGAAGTCCCACAGCATATCCACGGTGAGGAATGGTCTGTCGGAAAGCGGGCTGGTATTCTGAATAAACCACTGAAACGCCTTAACTTCCATGTCCTTTGGTGTCTTGATAAAGTCAAACATACTGCGTTGGTTGGACTGGAATGCAGAAGCGATATTTTTGAGTACGAGTGCTGCCATCGGGTGGATAGGCAGAATATCCCGCATAACTTTTTCACTGTTTATGTTGACTGCCTTGCTCACAGCAGTACGGGCACCGTTGACAGAGGAATTCAGGTCACCTGTCATTTGCTCCCAATTCGCTTTGGCAGCAGGTTTCACATTGAAAGCGTGACCAATAAGGTCAAAAGCAATATTGTCAGGCAGGGTGATTTCTACTTTGTCAAAACGCTGCTGAACAACAGACCATGGGTTGTTTTTATCACCGCTGTCATACCCCTTGGCGAGGGAGGACAAGGGATGCGTAACAATCACGAAATAGAACGGCTTTTCCTGACAGATAGAGATGATCTTCTGGAATTCGCCCAAGGAGGTGCTGTTCTGCCGGAAATAGTCGCTGAACTCGTCCCATATCAGAACGAGCTTGATGTTGTTTTTATCAATGATGTCCACAATCCAATTCCGCAAGGAGTCTGCGGAAAGGTCAAGTGCCGTGATGCCTTCCTCTGCGGCCAAACCGAATATGTTGTCCATAAGGGAAGATACATCGCTGCTCTTTTTCAGGGTATTGACAATCTCATCCGCAGAAGACTGAGAGAAAGTTGACATCCATTTCGGCTTCTGAAGCAGCTGATCCATAAAGTTATTATGAATCGGGTCTTCCAGCCAAGCAATAACGCTCTCTTTCAGGGAGTTTTCACCCTTGTATGAGACCTTGTTCGTATCCAAGGCCTTCTTGATGCTTTCCTGCACCGCAAAGAAAAGCTGTTGTGGTGTGGTAATGCTTCTGGAGGCATAGCGGTATGCCGTCACAATGCCCTGCGCCTTGTGACCGATAAGTTTTTCCAGCAGAACAGGATTCTTTTTCAGCGGCTCAAATTTGTCCCAATATGCTCTAACTTCATTTTCCGGCACCTCCAGTAGCTTTTTGAGTGTATAAGCACACTGAGATTTACCGGTACCATAAGCACCGTGAATCCAAATAGAACGATTTGTATTGCCACTCAACATTTTTTCCGTTAGAGTGAGTAGATCAACAAAGGTCTGATGGGGATAGGTAGTATCCCATGCAGCGCCGCTATTGATGGCAGACTCGTCAATACAAGGGAAGTACTTTTCATCAACATCAAAGTATTCGCAGTATTTCAAATTCTGTACTGGCATCTTATAATTCCTCCTTGAACAGGTTAAGCACCTCGGTGCTGGTCTTATCCAGCAGAGTGATGGTTTGCAGATCATTTGTAAATGTAGCATTGATGAATTCCGGGTACGCAGAGGAAAGTCCTAAGAGAATGGATTTAAGCTCTTCCTCATCATACAGACCGAAGATACGTACCGGGCTAACTCCATCACGCTCTACAGATTCGTTGAAGAGATAGGAAACATGGAACTCCTTGTCCATGTTGCACTTCTCGGCAAATTTATAAAGTGCATAAAGCACCACCCGATTATCGCTGATGGAACACTTGGTACGCACCATGTCATCATCATCGGTCACATAGCCAAAGTTGAGAACCGTACCGAAAGGCGTCCCTACAATTCTTTTAAAAGACTTAATGACAGAATTCGCAGCTTTCTCTTTTATATCGTCTGCCATCAATCTTTCTTTCAGTAATTTGCTCTCATAAAAGAAACCAATATCCATTTGATTAATATACCACTCAAATTGGGCATTCTCAAATGCGAGATTTACAAGCATCAATGCTAATGCAGTATCGCTTTCCCATCCAATATCACAGATGAGACCTGAAAAATCAGTGCATCTATTTCCATCGATTAATTGGGCATCTCTAAGAAAACGCTTGAAATGAGTAAACATATTCGGTCCAAGCGTATGCTCCGTAAAGAAATCGTCCTGCAAATCGAAATATGATACAAGCCAGTCTCTTTTTGGAGCATGGTCATCAAAGCAGTTAATGGTCTTCATCTTTTTCTCTCCTTGTGGTATTTTCAGCGAGTTATAGGCATGGCATCCTGCCGGTATGTCGTGACATTCGTGGCACTGGATGCAATCCGTAATCGTAACCTTACCATTTTCAAAGTGGATATGCCCGCCTTTGCAGTTGGTTTCACAAACACGACATCCTAAGCAATAAGCTGCTTTTTTTAGTGACTGCCTGATTATTTTTCCGGCAGTCGGATGTGTTTTAACATCACTCTCAGACATAGTAAAGGTGGTCGAATTCGCACTTTCTTCGATGCTAAGCGGTATTAATGCAGTATTAGCTGTTTTAATCCATTCCTTCCAGTCAGAGTTGGGATTCGTGATTTCGATAGTAATCTTTCCATCAGATGCCTTTTCTTTATACTTCAAAACGTTTCCTGCTATTCCTCTGCCGCTCCTTCGATTGTCCCATCCTCCAGAAGTAACGTAAGAACGCAATTCAGCTTCACTATAGCTGTCCCAATTGTTTTTATGCTTGATGATGCTAATAAAAGCATCTACATTTTCAGTATAGTTATATCTACGTATATAATTGCTGCATCCACCCGACATAGGGCATAGTAAGCAACCTGCACGAGAATTCCCCTTTTTATATGCCTCGTTGATGAATACATTTCGCGCATACATATAAAGCCATATTTCTGCGGAAGTCCACTCTAAAAGGGGATTGAAACTATGTTGTCCTTTTTGCTTTTTTCCATAATTCTCATATTCATAAGTGCTACGAGCAACACTTTCATGTCTTCTCACGCCGACATAATCAAGCCCGGTATAGTTTTCCTTGCCAGTTATCTCTCTCATTTTCAGTGTCTGAGGCGTGCTTTTATGAACGCTACAGCACCACCGTAAAGTGCGAGATGGCGGTCCGAAAAGCTCCCATGAATCCTTCGGATCGAAGTGTGAGCGAGAAATATAGAATGGCGTGCCGTCTTCCTCGCATTGCTTCTTTGTTGCTTTGACTGCCTCATAGGTATCCGGAAATTCCATGCCAGTGTCTCCGAAGATGACCACAAAGCTGCCCTTGGGAAGAGCTTTCTTTACGAGGTCCAGCAGTACCGCGCTGTCTTTTCCGCCTGAGAACGCAACATGAAAGATGTCCAGCTTATCCTTGAATTTTTCATACTCCTTCACGATTTTCTTGACGGTGGAATCTTCGACAACCGTCATCAAATCCTCGTTGGCGGCGCACATTGCAGCAAGATCAATCGGAATCAGCTTTTCACCCTCTTGAGCGCAGAAAGGAACCATTCCTTTTTCATCTCGTACCGGCTGTAGCTCTGGCGCAGTATAAAGGTCGCCGCCATTGGTCTTTGCAATCTGAATGCCTCTGTACCAGTAGACATTTGACTCTGCCCACATATAGGGGACATCGTTCTGTTTGTCGTAATCCCAATATTTATCGAAGCCAAGGATATCCATTTCCGCTGCATAGACGGGTCTGGGTTCCTTGGAAAAATTTGTAGGAGTGGAATTTAGCATGATTCCACCTGTCACCGAATCAAAAGTATAGGAATACATACTACTATATCTCCCTCCTTAATTCCGCAGCCCGGTGCGCGATTTCGCATAGCCTGCCATATTTGCTTTTGGCCATATAACCTGTGTTGAACAGATATTGCCCTATGACTTCTGTTGTTAACTCCACATCTGTTCTCGCGAGGGCAATGGCAAGCATTTCACTGTATTTCTTGTTAAAGTCTTTTTCTGCGATGATTCCGGCGTTCTTGTCGTTGAAATGAATCACATGAAGGCTGTACTTTCTGCTGTACTTGTAGCAGAAGCTTTCAAGCAGATAATGATTCCAGCTTTGTCCGCAAATCGGGAACATAGCAAAAGTGGTCACGTCCCGAATAGCTCGGAAATTATCCGAAATAAATCCAGACAGAATGGAGTCAACCTCATCTATTTTGAAATTGACAAATCGGTTGGCAACAAATCGGTTTTTGTCAACGCGAACCATATCATCATAGAGAGCCTGAAAAGCGTATTGCCGGTTTGTGCCTCCGGTTAGTTCTACTACCTTGTCGGCAACCTCATCGAAGGTGCATTCGTCTTTGCCTTTGATGTACTGTTTCAGCAGAGCGACCGCATCCAAGTCGGTTTTCTCTTTGGTGAGAATTTTTCCGTTCAGATGGTATCTCCCAGAAAGCACTTTCTTGTAGATTGCGTTGTATATTGCAAGTTGTGTCAGCTCATAGTTTTCTTCTTCAATGCTGCCCAGAGGAACATCGCTGAGAGACGCAAAACCGTTTTCTTCGCAAGCCGATTCCACAAATTCAAGAATGTCTTCTTCCTCGTCCGGCGTGATGATGAACCGCTTTATAAAAAGATATTTGCCCTCAGAAACCAGCACGAACAGATCGTTGCCGGAGATCACTCGCCAGATATTTCTGAGAGGGATATACGGCAAACGGTCGCCAAGATCATTGACATCGTTTGAGGGGCAATCTCCCCACACACGCTTCAATTCGTCGGTGACGGCTTCTTTCTCGGAACGACGATTTCCTTTTACCATGAATTTCTTGGAATAAGAGCATCCGGCGATATTCTTTTGCAGATATTCCTTGAGCATATCAGCGGATGTAATTACGCGCGATTCCATCCACTCCTGTTCTTTTTCAAACAGGCTTTCGTAGTAAATGACACACGCACCTGAAGCAAAAACCTCATCAATAATCTTCTGTAGTTCCTTCGGCATATCATCGCTCTTGCAATAGACCTTATCGTCAATCACAGTGCCACAGGCAAGGATAGCAGCTTTTAGAGATTCGTCGTCCTCTGTAAGCTCGATATCCATTGCATCTGCAAACTGGCGGAAGCGCATAAGCTCACGAATAGAATCGTATTTGAAACCATACTCATAGTGCTGCTTCAAAACAGCAATAAGCTTACTGTCTGCTTCGGCAGAGTCAGCAATCTCTTTATTATCAGAGCCTAAAGAAGCAACAGCCTTTTGAGGAATGTCTGCGCCAATGGACTCCAAAAGTTTGTTGATGGCAGCAGTAAAGCGATTATGTTGTTGTTCGTTATATCTGATGAAATCGGGATCTTTGTACAACTCCGATGCAGTAGCCAAAGTTATCTCATTATCCTCACTGAACAGGGAGCAAGAGGTATAGTTGTGTTCTGCCGCATAACGCTCTGCGCTGCGAATATTCGATACATAAGCAGCGCAAGATCTCTCCGCGAGTTTTGCGACATCCTGCAAATAGGAATAAAAAGTTGTTTCCGAAGTGGAAGGCAAAGGCATGTCTGCAACAGGCTTGTTAATCACTGCTGTATCGAGCCTTTTCTCATAGGTGATTTTGAGAGAAGCATGGCTTTCCTCACACATCGTAAGAAGCGTTTTGAGCCTCTTTATGAAGTCCGTTGCGCTGAAGTTTGTTTCAACGCACAGACTGTCTGAAACCAGCTTTGGGGACAGCATTCTATCTGCATCCTGCGGCTTTGCAAATTCTATCCTTCTGCTCCCCGGAAATGATTGCATGGAATTGAAAATATCCGGATGCTTTTCATACAGAGCAGCAATTACACAGACATACACATCCTTCCATACTGAAGGGCGTAACAACTTTTTTCCAAAGAGTGAGACGCTGGTGGGTTTTGTGTATGCCATAGATTCTTCTGCATCAAAATTGACAACGAAAGAACCGATTTTCACATTAGCACTTGCCGTTTCAGGAGAGACTGTAGGTGCTTTTGAATCTGAAGCAGGTTCCCTAATGTCCGGCTTCAGAGAACAGTATTTGATGTATTCTTTGAAATCCTCATTTATATTTTTTACGAATTTACGGTGTCGAATCTGAAAAAGCTTATTCTTACATGAGGCTCGATAAACAGCTTCTAATTCGGCTGTATCTGTCACATCAAATATGGAACCGGATATCATCTTTGCTGCAACTGCAAACCGTTCCATTTTCAATATGTTTTCTTCTAACCACTTGCATCTCTGGGCGGAAAATGCAGATTTTGCCCATGCAAGAAAAGCTTCTCGACTGTTTTTCTTGACTGTAATCATGCCTTTCGCCTCCCCAAGAATTTTCTGATATCCCTCGTTGTCTGTTCGATATAAGGCAACAGCATCGGTAAACAGTTTTGTAGCGGGAACATAAACCTTTTGCCCTTTGAATGCGGAATCCATACTCTGTATCTGATACGAAACCCCGTTTTCATTCCGATAGACATCATCGATTTCAACGCCACGATTTACAGCCATTCGTCTAAGATCTGCAGAGATTCTCTTAATAATCTGTAACTTAGATTGAATCCCTTGCAATGTTTCCAAATAGCCTTCAAGAAGTATGACTGTTTCGTATATGTCCCATCGCGGTTGTTTACTACTCAGTGCCATAGAATGCGCTTATTCGTCATGGTCATAAGCCCTCCACTCAGTAATCACTTAATCGTTTTTTCTCATTCGCACAGCCTCGCAAATATCCCCAATATCACAATTCAAATAGTCGCAAATGCGCAGCAGAACAGACAGCGCAACATCCTCGCCCTTGTTGAGCTTACTCATTGTACCGGCAGAAATGCCGACATCCGTGCGCAGTTGAACCTTGGTTATATCTCTTTGAATGAGCATGACCCAGAGCTTTTTGTAACTAATCTTCATGACAGCACTCCTTGTTTTTTCCAAAAGTCTCGCAAATAAAATTGCACATGAACTATTATAGCATAAAAGGTCGATTATTTCAACAGATTGGCACCATTATTCGCAGAAAAGTTCAAAGAACTCGACTTGTAATATTTTCGGCTTCTCTCGTTTAACAATAGTTCATACACAAGAAAATGCTCACCGAAATCTTGATAAAATCGGTGAGCATTGCTCCTTATTCAAGCTGATTATTTTTTTCTTTGCTGTGTTCTGGATAGGGAGTAGGCTTGAGAAATGCGTCCACATTTGCCTTCATGGTGTCGATGATCCGCACCTCCTTTTTGAGCTTTGCTCTCTCATCATAGAGCCGCTGCTGCTCTTCGGTCAGCCGTTCTTGTTCTGCTTGCAGCGTCTTCAAGCTCGGCAGCTTTTCATCGCCCTGCATGGCAAGTAATGTGCTTCTCGCTGCCTCAAAGATCACAAGCTCGGCTTCGTGCTTTGCTTTGAAACCCGGCTTATCTTTTGCCTTCTGGAATGCGTCATATACGGGCTTGAGCCGCTGGTAGTTGGAGATGTTTTTGATAAGCGGTTGGACTTCCCGCAGTCGCGCTTCGACGCCTTTCAGTTCCTTGCCGGTGCGGTCATAGGAGCTGTGAACGTCCTCGACCTTCTTCTCAAGATCGGCGTATTGGAGCAAGTTGTTTTCCGTGAGATAGTTG